>Ga0265334_10000032_pt1 | contig 107258 bp, 115 predicted proteins | sample 42023metaG_FD_192442 | JGI IMG/M metagenome (GOLD analysis project Ga0265334, IMG submission 192442) | Rhizosphere microbial communities from Carex aquatilis grown in University of Washington, Seatle, WA, United States - 4-20-23 metaG | ecosystem: Host-associated > Plants > Roots >...
TGTAGATCCGAAACTCCATATTGTACGTACCATCCGGGATATTCTGACCAGTGCTGTTGACGATCTTACCCTCGAAGCTCAGCTCTTGGTTGATGCCGGCGGTGGCGGCGGTATGTACCGGACGAATGAGGCCGCAGAGTAGCACACCGGAAATCCCGGCTAGTATACAGAGCAATCCAAACCTAACCCCTGTTTTCAGCGGCCGATAGCCTCTCAGCGAATAGCTCACTATTTTTTTATGCGAACGATGTTGCATATTTGTTGTGATGTTCCCCACGCCCTGTTACGTCTGCAGCCACATGAAAATAGCGCCGACATACGGTCGTATCTAACAATCTTTGTTTATCCTCAAATAGTAGCCTCTCAAGCTACTTATGCTTCATTGTAGCACTTTAGCCGCCAACCGTAAGCTTATTACCAAGTTGTCCACAGCGCGGTGTGGCTGCTGGTTACGGATCGGGCTGCTATATAATGCTTAGCTATGGGGCAATTCTTTTCAGCTTCGCTGACTGCTTTACTGCTTTTCGCGACGTTTTCCTCGAGCAGTAACTACGGTCTGAATAGCTACAGCGTGGGACCGGCCGGCACGAGTAATTCCCGCTCTACGACGTATTACACCCAATCTGCCGGCGGTGAAGTGAGTGGTAGCGGTACTGCCAGTACGCATGACAATGGGTCGAGCGGCGGGGTGCAAGCTGAACAGCTGGCAGTTCCACAGGCACCGACTGTCAGTAATGGCAGCAGCACCTATTACAATCACTTGCTCGTCACACTTAATAACAATGCGGGCACTAATTCATATCCTGCCGATGTTACGTTCTCGGTTGGCGTCTCGACGACTAACTGTTTTACATCGGCTTGTGTGGGTAGTGGGGCAGTGAAGTTCGTGCAGACGGGAGGCAGCCTGGGGAGTAGCCAATTCTACCAGACATATAGCGCGTGGGGTTCCGGTTCTGGCACGAGCGTTGTCGGCTTAACCCCGAGTACGACGTATTACGTCGCGGTAGCCGCCATGCAGGGGACGTTCACTGATACCGAATATGGAGCTTCGGCATCGGCAGCAACCACCAGTCCGTCTCTTACATTCTCGGTGACGCCAAGTACGCTGTCATTTTCCAGCCTGCTGCCGGGCACTACTTTCACGAGTGGTACGGTTACATTCAGCTTAGCAACCAATGCAACATACGGCGCGAATATTTATAACGCCGGGCAGAACGGCGGGTTACATAGTACGCTTACGAGCAGTACCATTCCAGCCCTGACGGGAACGCTGTCCAGCAGCTCACATGGATTCGGCTTGCAGGGAGTGACCGCCAGTCAGACATCCGGCGGGCCGCTCTCCATCGACAGTCCATATAATGGCTCGGGCAGTACGGTAGGTACGGAAAGTACCAGCTTTACCCCTGTCTTTACCACTTCGGCTGCGGTTGTGGGCGGGAGTGCCACATTGAACATGCAGGCCAAGGCCGCCAGCAGTGATCCCGCCAGCACCGACTACGCGGAAGTCTTGACCTTCTTGGCGGCAGCCAGTTTTTAATATGGCCAGTACGGACGAGGCGGCGACGGGGCATCAACGTAGCTCGCGGCATAAAATCCGAGTACGGTGGATCATTGCCGGTCTGGCGGTGGTCTGCGCCTTGATCGGGCTGCGCGTATTGCTGCAGTATCTGGATGCACCAACTTCGGCGGCTAAGGTCATGAATCAGCCTGCGTCCGTTGCAGCCCCGGCGGAGCGGAGCGGTAAGCCCGTGCCGGTTTCAAATGCCTACGCCCAGTTTTCGTATCCGTCGTTCCTGACACCGCTCAAACAGCAACAACCTGCGGGCGGCAGTACGCTGGCGGCCTATGGTTATGAGTATCATGCCGCGGTTCCCTGGCAGCTGACAGTTACGATCAATTATGTACCGGGTAGCCTAGCCAATAACGACAGCGCATACTATGCCATGGTGCAAAACGCTGCTCGCTATCAAAAAACGATGGAGACCGTAAACGGCCATCCCGTGACCGTAGTGACCGACCTGACTGCCGGCGGGTTCAGTAAAATCGCTTTTTTGTTCCACGGCACATATTCCGCGAATATTGCGGTTAATGGTATTGACCAGCAATATACGGAGCAGGAGCAGGCGACACTTGATCAGATTGTGAAGAGCTGGAATTGGCAGTAGATGTGATATATACAACATTGTCAGGAAAATATCCGTTTTGTATCACATTGTATTGACGGAGTTTGTTGACACTAAAAACCGTAACCAGTATGCTTAAGCCATGAGTCTTCCTGACAACAAAAACCCGTTCAGGTCGTTAGTGTTTCGAATCTCGGCATCAGTCAGTCTTATAGGCGTCCTAGTCATGGCGCTTCTCGACTCCAGCCTCGTTTTTGCTGCGACTACGATGACACATGTGCAAGTGCTTGAGACAAATATGCAGACTTCAGGCCAGTCGGCGCTGCTCATAGACTTTACGGCCGGCGCCAGTGATGCCGCAGGCACTTTAGCGATTAACATGGGTAGTGCGACGAGCGCTGTGCTTGCTGCGCCTACTATATCGACGAGCTATAATGGCACGAGCTGTGCCTCGATTTTCGCCGGGACGCCAACCGTCTTGCCTACGAGTAGCAGCTTAAGCTCATCGGGCAACAGCGGCAGTACTATAACTATATCGAACGTCAACACGTTGACCTCAGGCACAGCCTACTGTGTCGTCGTCGGTACGTTTGCCGCACAGACAGCAGTAACCAACACGTCGTCGGCCAACTCTTACACCGTTACCTTGACGGACGGCACAGATACCGGAACTGGCGCAGTCGATGTTATTACCAGCGATCAGGTAAGTATCTCTGCGACCGTTCCGGCAAGCTTTACTATGGCCATCACCAGTACGTCCGACAACTTCACAGGTAATCTTTCTAGCGCGTCTGTCGGCGCTACGAGCGGTGATAACATCACCGTTAATACCAACGCATCCCACGGCTGGTATTTGTGGGCATCTGATGCGAACACGGGACTAAGATCGCCAACCGCGGGAACGAGCGGCTATACCATAGCCTCTGGTAATTCCAACGGTTCGATAGCTCCCGGGACTAACACGACTTTGACCTCGACCCACGAAGGCTATGTGCTTGCCATCCCTGCGGCTAACATTACCCAGGGTGCCGGTTCTGGCGGTACAACATCGGCGGCCACTGCTTTCGCATCAAGCGGTAGCGGCAATGGCGCCGGACTCAACACCACACCGGTTATAGTCGCCAGCTCAACTGGCACAGCAAACTCGGCGATTGTCAAGCCGCTCCAATATGCGGCAATTGCCGGTGTAACACCGGCTGGCACAGACTACACCGACACCATTACTTACGTTGGTGCGGGAAGTTTCTAGTACAATAGTAGTAATATGCGGAAATACGTTGCGGCTTTAGGCGCATTATTCATATGTGCTGTGGTGCTGTTAGCTCCAGCACGCCCGACCTCCGCGGAGGCCGGTGGTATTAATCTCACGACCTCGCCGATCGTTACGTCATTGGCTGGCAAACCGGGTAGCAGCGCTACGACAACATTGCATGTTCAGAACAACGGGGCGAGCCCGGTGACCATTAACGTTGTTCTGGAGACATTCCGGGCGTTCGGGACAAGCGGTGCTGCCCAGATGATGCCGTTTGCCCAGAATGACCCTTCGGGCAGCTGGGTACACTTTTCACAAAACTCTTTCGTCGCGCAGCCGGGTATCTGGTCTTCGGTGACCATGACCGTTAACCTGCCCAAAAATGCCAGCTTGGGCTACTACTATGCTGTTATCTTTAAGCCACAAGTAGCAAACCCGACGCCGGGGTTGGGCAGTAGTGTCAAGGGCGGTAACGCCGTGCTGGTGCTGGTTAACGCCATATCCGGGGATGAGCAGTCGCAGATAGCGGTCAGCAGTTTCTCTGCCGACAAGAAATTGTATGAGTATCTGCCGGCGGCATTCTCGGTAACGGTCAAGAACACCGGCAATATCTTTCTGGCGCCGACAGGGGATATCTATATTAGTAGGAGTAGTGACTTCACGCATTCTATAGACACTATCCCGGTGAATTATGCGGATGGTAATGTGCTGGCCGGTACGTCGCGGGTCTTTGCGGCTGAGTGGGCGAACGGTTTCCCGGTGTTTAAACCCAAAACAGTGGACGGTAACAAGATTACGGACAAAAAGGGGAGAGTGGAGCAGACTCTTAACTGGGACCTTGCTAATGTCAGCAAACTGCGGTTTGGTAAGTACTACGCCAAGTTAGTGCTAGCCTATAACAATGGTAGCCGCGATGTGCCGATTACGGCGGTTGTGTCGTTTTGGGTTATCCCGTGGAAAGTGCTGCTAGTGGGGCTTGTGCTCCTTATCTTGATACTTATCGGGCTATATGCAATTGGTAAAAAACTGGCTGTCCGGACCATGCGGTTTTCCAAAAAAGTAAAGCCGCGTAAAGGCGTGGACAAAGATGACAAGCCAAGAGCTGCGGATGCATAAGGTGATGATACGTAGCAGGCGATGCCACAAACCTTTGATAGTCTTTCTCTTCTTGAGCTCTGCAGTCGTAGGGTTGCTGTCTGTATCATGCTATGGCGGTACGGCTCAGGCGGCAGTTACTTCAGCTCCGGGCGTGCTGCGCGTATCACCCGCGTTGTCTGACTTTTCCCTAAGCCCTGGGGAGACGTCAACCACGGTAGTTACGACGGTCACCAACCCTACCTCAAGCCGGCTGACAATAGCGATAAGCGTACGCGATTTCGGTGCACAGGCTGACAAGCCTGGGGCGATCAGCTTATATACTAACGGCTACAATCCCAAGACGAATCCCCACAGTTTGCAGGCGACCATGAGTGTTAACCCGTCTAGTGTTGTGCTGGGTGCGCACGAAAGTGAGAAAGTCGCGGTTATACTGAGCAACTTGGACCAGCTGGCACCGGGCGGTCATTACGGCGCAGTGCTATTTAGCCCGCAGAGCGTAGTCGCCGGGGGCGGTAGCTCCAAAGTGTCGCTGCAGTCAGCCGTGGCGTCGCTTATTTTTCTTAAAACGGCCAGTGGTGGCACACAGCAGTTGCGGCTCCTTCCTCTGAATCTGGATACGCTTCGCTTCGGGCTGCCCAGCAGCCTATATGTTGACTTTACTAATACGGGTAATACGCAAACCGCGCCGCGGGGACAGCTGACGCTTTTTGGTCCAACAGGTACTATCGTGAGTACGACCGTGCTCAACACGGGGTCGGGTCTGATTCTGCCTGGTAGTTCGCGGCTTTTTACCGTAGATATGTTTAGGCCTAGTCCACTTCACGCTCTGCCGGGAAAATACCGGCTGGAGCTGAGGTACCGGACTGATGGCCAAGCAAGACTTACGGTAGTCAGCCGGACCTTCTACTATGTCAACTTAGCCGTAATCCTGCCGGCGCTCGTGCTGGTCTTTGTTTTGGTATGGCTACTCAAAACCTATCATGGTTTAATCTGGCGTACTGGCAGGCAGTTCATCCGTTGGCTACACAATAGATTGCGTAAGCCCAAAGAATTACCGCCACCCCCAAAACCTAAGAAGCGCCCACCACCACTTATCCAGGGGTAATGGTCTGCGCCTGGTTAGTTCCCGGTGTTTGGCTGCAGAATAGAGAAACGGTTCCCCTCAGTGTCCATAGCCGAAATCCACAGACCGACGCCGGGAATCATCTGTGGTTCCATACTGCGCGAACCGTCGCTCGTCACACCGCCCAGGATTTTACCGCCGGCGGCAACGACCGCTTTCATGGCGGCCTGTATGTCATCAACTGAAATTACCACTGAAGGCGCCTGCGACAATGGATCGTCAGTCTTCTGGTAAAAGCCACCGTTAATAGCACCAGGGGTCTGAACCATACCCTGGTCGTCGGTCGTGGTGGTATGTGCTACTACGTAGTTGCCCATCTCCGGACCCATGCTCGTTGTCTCCCAGCCAAAGGCCGTTTCGTAGAACTTGACCATGCGGTCCCGGTCCTCGTATCCCATCTCGAAATGCACCACTGGATTCATCTTACCCATAACTCCCTCCTCTTAATGCTTAACAGTACGTATAATACGCCTAAAAGCCAGGTCCCGTCTGCAGATTGTGTAAAGATTTGTGCTAAAACAGTTGCGGATTATTTGTCTGGCTCGTAAGTTTTTTAGGTAGTATCTGTAACCATTACGACCTAAAACGTCCTTCTTGTTCTTCTCTCTCAAGACGTTGCCGGCCTTCCTCGAACATGTCTGGTGGCTCGTTCGCCGGAGTGGGGTTGGCTGGCTGGGTGGGGTGCTGGTCGGCCTTAACGTCCCACCAGTGGACCCGCGCTTCCGTGTCGGCATTATTTTCGGTCGGCAGGGCGACATTCGCTACCGAGTGTTCGGGGATGGGGATTTCATGAGGTGACGCAATGGTCGGCTGGTAGTCGGCGACAGGAGCGGCAGCGGGCGGGGCTATCGAGGCGAAAAATTCATCCGGATCGTACGCCGGCTGGTAGCTGGCATCTTTGCTTCGTTTGCGGTATATGAACACTCCGACGCCGATAATAATTAGTGCGAGCGATGAGAAGATAATACCCAGCACACTCTTGACTGATGACTTGCCTGAGTTAAGCGTCTTGCTGCCACTGGAGGACTTACTGCCGCTTTGCCCGCTGCCGGTTGAAGCACTGCCGGAGTCAGTGCCGTCAGTCGTATCCGTTGACGTGGAACTGTCGCATGTCGGATCACTTGGGTCACATAGGCTAACGTCACTGCTGCAGGTAGGGTCACTGGGATCACAGACGCTTACCGTGCTGCCGCTACAGGTAGGATCACTGGGATCACAAGTAAACGTACCACTGTCGGATGTAGCAGTATCGTCGGTATTGCTATCACTGATGCTGCTACCTCCTCCGCTTGTGTCGGCCCCTCCGGTCGAGCCGCTGCCCCCATTTCCACTATCGCCTGAACTGCTGCTTCCTGAGCCACTGCTGCTTGACCCACCACCGGAACTCGCCGGTGGCGATGGCGATGCGTTTGAAACATGAACCGTTTCGGTAGCTGTCGCTGTACCACCCAGGGCACCCGTAGCGACGGCAGTTAAGGTGTATGAGCCGTTGCCAGACGAGGTTGTGTTCCAGTTTGCGGAACACGAGGATGCATTCATGCAGGCACCCAACACGGAGCCTCCTACCTCAAGGGTAATTTTCGCGATGCTATCCTGCGAGATACTCGCCGACGCAGTCATAGTTGCTGTGCCGCTTACCGTACTGCCTGCGCCGGGTGAGGTAATCTGGACCGATGGCACCGGCGTATTACAGGGTGTCAGGATAGCATTAGAGCCCGCCGATCTTGAGTTCCCGCTTACGCCGAGACACAAGCCATCGATCCGGATCGTGCCGTCCCCGTAGCCCGTAGTCCAAATTTGAGCGGTGTTATTCGCAGTGCAGGTGTAAATCTTGACGGTAACTCCCACGCCAGCGTTACCGCCGCGATCATCTAGGCACTGTCCGTAGCCGTTCACGATAGTGGTGCTTTTGACCGTGCTGCCGCCCCAGGTCAGCGTCCACTTCTCGCTGTTGATGGCACTGCACCCTTCGATGATTATTGTGGCCCCAACCGCCGGTTGGGAATTGCCCGACGTACCCAGACATAAACCTGAATTTGCATTGGCCAGCTCACTACTGCCATAGCTCCAGCTTACGGAAGGCTGCTCGGTTGTCGCAGCGTGCGCCCTAATAAGCAAGTATCCGCCCAGCGTGCCAAATGCAACCGCGAACATCAGCGGTAGTATGCGCTGCCGCAGTTTGGCTGGGGCACGCTGCTTTGGATGTTTTCTGAATTGATACGCGATCATCATGTATATGGTAACAGCCGCGGGGCTTGGCCGCGAGTGCCAGTGTAAAAAAGCTGCGGGTAGCAGTTATATGCAAGTTGTTAACGGTTCTTTGGATATGCTATGGTAGGCATAAGTACGGTTGCGCTGAAGCGCGCATAACTGGGTATAAAAGTCGAATCAAAATAACCAGAGACAGCCTCGCATGCCAAAAGCGCGCCTCCCTAAAATAATACTGAGCAAACGGCGGATAAAGCTACCGAAGCGGATGAGGCTACTCATTGGTGGCTCCATATTGCTTATCGGCTTGGCAGCGGGTTGCTCAATGCTGGTACTCCATGTTGAAGATGACCGCTATAAGCAAATACGAATCAGTCGTGTGCAATCTATCTATACCGTTGCAGGTGTCTTGGTCTCGCATCCGACCAGCACCTTGGTAAGCGGCCAGGGTCTGCTGAATGTACTGCAGACAACTCTCGCGCATGGTCAGCGGACGTTTGCTCTGAACAATTGCCCCTCTGTCGCCGACTCTGTCACGGAGAAGCTCAAGGGGCAGAGCATCGCGGTCCTGCTGGATATAAACAATACACCGGGGCCACACCAGTGTACGCTGGCGCAAATCGTGCAGGCTTACGGCCGCCCAAATTCCAGCACGACGATTTCTGGTACCCTTAAAGACCCAAAAGAAGTGCTACTGTTTTATGACAAGGGCCCGGAATTATCCGGTCCGCTGAAGCCGGTTTCACCCCCGCAAGCACCGGCAACAGTTGTACCGATAACCCTTGCCACATTACCCACACCCGCTTGTACCGGCAAGACCACGCTCAGCTTTGTCGCACACGAGGATGACGATCTACTGTTTATGAACCCGGATCATCTGCACGAGCTGCATGGTGGGGCCTGTCTCAGAACCGTGTATCTTACTGCCGGAGACGCCGGGATGGGGAGTAAGTATTGGTTGAGCCGTCAAAAAGGGGCTGAAGCGGCCTATGACGCTATGCTTGGAGGCGGAGCGTCGCTGTGGCTTGAGCGGTATGTGGAGGTCAATAGTCATGAGTATATTAAAATGGCATCTCCGCGGGGTAATCCCAGTGTTACCCTGGTTTTCGTCGGTCTGCCTGACGGTAACTTATCCGGCATTGGGTTTCCGACAACACATGGGGAGAGTCTGGCGCGGTTAAACGATGGTACCATAAGCAAAATGGTCACCGATGACAGGCAATCAAGCTACTCCAAGACTGACCTTACGAACCTGCTCGTGAACCTTATGCAGTACTTTCACCCGGATCAAATTGATACACAAACGCCAACCAACATGAGCGCCGTAGAGCCTGATCATAGTGATCACATCACGACAGGGAAACTTACTGCGGCGGCATTTGCGAGTTACGGACAGAGCGTACCGCTGACATACTACACCGGCTATCCGATTGATCAATTGTCGTCGAACTTAAGTGATCAGGATATAGCCGATAAGTCAGCTGCGTTTTATGCCTACACGGTGCATGACATTAATGTGTGTCAGACCCCGGCTGACTGCGCGGGTAATGCCTATGCGCAGTGGCTGGGGCGGCAGTATACGTATACGCCTGGTATGTCACCGATACCGGTTGCACCGGCGCCGGTCACACCCAATCCGGTGACGTCACCTCCTGCGGGCACCCCACCCGCTAATTAGACCTGGGGTCATAGTCTTATTACTTAGGCATCTCTTTTAAGCACGAACCAGTATGTTGCGCTAACGGCCAGTGCTCCCATACCAAGGTAGATACCGGTTTCGATACGCTGAAAGTCCCAGTAACGGTAGGGCGGTTGGTACTTAGCTGTCTGGTGATATCCTGCGCTGTTGAGACACGTATCTACCGGATCTGCACCCTCGCCATGACCGGGCCCTATTGCCTTGACTGTGATGCCGCCCCCGCCTTTCAGCTGCTCGATCAATGCCCGGCAATCGGCGGGCATGTTGTCCAAGTTGAACGAGTCGAACGTATGACCGTTTTTATCAACGATGGCCCGTTGGAGCTCCCAGGCTCCCACAGGGATCTTGTTGTCGATAGCGTTCGGCCCCATAGCTGCGGTAACACTAACGGGTGTCATGTAGTGTGCACGGACCCACTGCGCGAACGAGACCTGAAATGCTACGAATAGACCAAGTGTTACGGCAAGTGCAATGAGGGTCTTACGGAACCAGGCGCTCATCATAAATCCGATGGTGGTGAAGAAAACCGAGTAGGCGAATGGCATCATGCCCTGCACATCGAATTGACCGGCGTCGAACCTGGAATGGTCAATTGCATTTGGGGTACGGGTCCACCAGTTGACGAGTAGGCCGATAGCCAGGCCATAGAGCGCGGCAAATATCAGTGCCCAGGCCAGCTTAACGGTAAGCCATTTCCGGCGCGAGACGCTCTGTGTCCATGCCAGTTTGTTAGTACCTTCTTCGTACTCCTTAGAAAGTAGAGGCGATCCAAGAAATAAGCCAAGTACCAGCGGTATCGTAAGGCTGGTTACGTACACGGTCCTAAGCACTGCGCCGTAGCTCTGGGGCAGACTGCCGGATACGTCGCTGCAGCTTGGGTTTTCAGGGTTTTGAGCACACGCGGCCGTTGCTTGTTGGTAAATATGCCAGTAGTGGTTACTGGTCAGAATACTGAAGCATGCGAATACTGCCAGCAGTATGCCGAATACCAAAAATTGTTTGCGGTATTGTCTCAGTACAAACCAGTTCATTGTATGCCTCCTTCCTTGGCTTGACCCATGTATGCCAAGATTATCTCCTCTATGTTAGGCTTATGTTTCTGCCAGTGTGCTGGGATTTTCTTCTTGTCGTCAACGCGCACGAGCAAGGTGGCTTGCTTGGCGGTGTGAGTTTCATGGATAACGGTATAGCCTTCGTTTGTGGCGGCAGTCGCACGCTCTGGGCCAACCAAGAGCAGATGGTTTTGTAGCACATTTTCAATGTCGTCACACAACTGTGTTTTGCCGGTTGCCAGTACGATTACGTGGTCGCTGACGCGTTCCAGGTCCGCCAACAAATGAGATGACATTACTACAGTAAGATCACCTTCGGCCACGGCTTGGGCGAGGGAAGAGAGGAAATCGTGCCGGGCGAGGGGATCAAGTGCTGCGACTGGCTCGTCGAGCAGGAGCAGCTTTGGTTTCTTAGCGAGTGCCAGCGCTAACGCGACTTGCGCCCGCATGCCACCGGAGAGTTTACCGACCGGGCGATCGAGTGGGATCTGTAACTCTTTCAAACGTTTGCGTATGAAAGCATCGTCGAACCGCTTATTTAGATGCTTGCCCATTTTGATATGGTTAGCCGCGTTCAGGTTTTTGTAGAGCGGAATCTCTTGTGCCAGGTAGCCGACATCGCTCAGAAAATCCTCGTGTTGCATCGGGGTTTTTTCGAGTACCTTACTTTCGCCGGCGCTAGCTTTGCTCAGACCCACCAAGACCTGTAGCAGCGTTGACTTACCGGCCCCGTTCGGACCTACCAGTGCTGATACGCTGCCCTGTGGCACCGATATATTGCAATTTTCGAGTGCCCAGAACGACCCGTAGCGCTTGCCGAGCCCATTTGTTTGTATTGCTGCTGTCCCCATGGTTACCCCTTATTTCTTATGTAATACGATTCTGAGTAGCGCTTCGATCTCTTCGTCGCCAAGGCCTGCTTTGCGAGCTTTGGTTGCCCAGCCTGCAAGATCTTGGCTCAATGCTTCCTGTACTTGGGGTGATGGCCCGGCCGGGCGCTGTTTTACAAATGTGCCACTACCGGTTCGTCCTTCGGTGATCCCAAGCATCTCCAGCTCCCGGTACGCCTTGGCCACAGTGTTCGGATTGATAGCTACATGCGTCACCACTTCCTTCACAGTCGGCAACTGGTCACCGGGCTGCAAAATGCCTACCTGCAGCGCCTGCTTTACCTGCTGCACTATCTGCAAGTAGGGTGGAACGCCACTATGCGTGTTAAGGCGGAACGTTATCATAATATTACTATTATACTAGATTCCTAGTAAAAGTATAAATACTGAATGTGTCATGTCAAACAAAAAGTCCTCGAAAGGGTTTGTAGGGCCGAGTGCTTTGCAGCTGAGCGGCTTAGTAGATAAGAGTGTGTAGAAGCAGGGTTACTAACACGGCTACGATAATAAAGTAGGGCAGCGCGGAAATTAACAGATCAAGTACAGGCTTAACATATCCCCTTTTAAGAAACATGCCAGCTCTGGCTACTATGAACATGCTCTGGTCGCGCGGTACTCTGTCGTCCCGGTAGGCAATAATATTGTTGAGCAGTTTCTTTCGTATGAGCCGGATAGCCTTACTCATGGCAAGTACCTGGGTTTCGGGGTCGGATTGCACCTGGCTGAAAAGTAACAAGCTGTCGTGAACTATCTCGACGTTATATTCGTGCGCATCTATGAGGGCTTCCATGACCTCGGGAGTTATAAAGCTTAGGTCGTCAATCGTATAGCCGTGCCCAAAATAGGTGACAAAATATTTGTTAAAGTTACCCTCGAGTTGAATTCGCTGTCCGCGGTCAAACACAATCCGGAACTCTTTACGTTGGTGATCGATGCTGTCGAAGACAACATTCGGTAACTTCCGCGGCAGCCTTGCGTGCATAACGGCGTAGGTAATCCGGCGCTTTCGGAGATGGCTAAAGCCTGTGTGGCCGCGTACTGTAAAACTGATCTCGGCGTATTCCCAATCATCACCAATGATGTGGTTCTGATAATTCCAGTCATGCCGCACCACGTCGTACAGGCTACTACCATCCAACATGCGTATAGTTGTGTCCTGTACGAATCGCCAACTGTGCTGACTTGCCAACCGGTTAAGCACTTCGTAGCGCTTTCTCTCCGCAGGGCTATGGGGGTAGACTGGCAGTGTATTCTTCGTCATACGTGGTGAGTATAACAAATGACTCTCCGACGAGCTTCCGCTCGCGGTATCAGTCTTCTTCAAAACAACTCGATGTTGTTTTGCCCCGCATCCTCTAAACCTTGCTGTTCTATGTATCGACGAATGACCGCTTCGTTAATGCCGACGGTACTTGCAAAGTAACCTGCCGACCAAATACTGTCGGTGCCCCAATAGACTGTTTTGAGGAATGGAAACTGCTCCTTCAGGGCTCGGGCAGTCACGCTCTTCAAGGTCTTGACGACCATCCCGACTGACTTAGTGGGCGGAATGGACACCAGCAGATGGATATGGTTCTTATCGGTATTGACGGTTTTAAGGATAACGTCGGGATGATGCTCCGGCCACGATTTGAGAAACTCCTTGAGATAGCCCTGAACCCCGGGATTGAGAATATCGCGTCGGTATTTCGTCGGCCACACCAGATGGTAGTCACAGGCAAACACACAGTGACTCATTCGACGATACACGGGCATGTGTACAGTATATGTCAGTCCGGGAACGCCCGGACGCCCCTACAAGGGTGCGGGGGCGACTCCATCGCCACGACCTACCGGTCGGGGTATTGCTGTCGGAATAAAAAATACCTGAGAATCAAACTGTAGTCTCTTCACACTTTCTCTTTGCCAAAGCTGGGCAAAAAGCGTTGATCCGTGTACTTGCTTACTAATAGCATAACCGTACGGGGCTAAAGCTTTGTCCTATTGTCGTGCCGGGGAAAGCGAAGTGTTATCACAAGAGGCTATTGAGAATACGCCCTCTGCGTTTTTATAAGAAATGTCTGATGATAGGTTGATGCCTGTGGATTACTAAGCCGAGAGATGCATAATGACCGTTGTTATAATTTCTATGCTGCGCTAATCTGTAAGCATAACCTACATTGTGTTAAAAAGCTCGCAACTTTGGTTCGAGTGTGGTGGGGTTGTAAGATAACGAGTCCCATGTAATGGAATAGCCGAGTGCTTGCAGGTAAGATAAAACAACCGAAAGAATCAGTAGAGGTGGATGAACCTGCTGAAATAAAAACGATACCGACAGTATCTCGTTCGTTTGTGCACGCCAACAGAAGGATTATCGTTGCTGTCGTTTGCCTGGTCGCCGCCGTAGTGTGTGTGGGTGGGTGGGGCTGGTGGCTGGCACATCGTAACGCTTCGGGGGAAGGCCGCAAAGCCGACGCCGCCGAGCAAGCGGTGCTACAGCAAAGTCTTACCACTGATTTGAGCAGGAGTGAAAATCAGTCGGTTATTGATGATACGTCAAAGCTTATTGCCGGCAAGCAATCGGGAAAATACACCTTCAACAACAAATCCCTGGCCGAGTATTATATGTATGCCGGAACGGCATACATGAACCTGAAAGAATATTCCAAAGCTACAGCGAATTTTAAGGCTGCCCCGAAATATGATGCCACAGAAAAGCGGGCGGCGCTCCAAGGTGAGCTTGCGGCTGGCTACGCCGCAGGAGCGCGCCAGCAGCTCATACCGGTCTTACAGCAACTGGCGGCGATGAGCCAAAATTCCGACGGCCTATCTCCCCCCACTGCGTACTATCAGCACGCTATACAGCAGCTGCAACAGAATCAACAGGTTGATCTATGAAGTACAATTTACGTTTGCTTAAGCGGCTCAGCATGCTCACGATGGCTTGCATATTCGCATTCACCATTGGTGGCTATGTTGTGAATGCTGCCCCTCCGAGCCAAAACGCGTTCTATTGCGGTTTCGTTCAGCTAGGACGCAACGGATGTCACGGTTATGTCACGAACGCGGACTTTTATGTATATGACAGTTCAGCCCCGTACGCTGCCCGAAACAACGTGATTATATATAACGTGAGCAACCTGAATGCCGACGCGCTTCCGGCAAATCTGAATGTAACATCGTTTGAGTCTCTGTACGAGACATATCTGGCCCGTGGGAGTGCCTCGAACTACGATTACGACAGTTTTGGTGCTGCAGCCACGATTGACTCCATGCTTGGCGTATCTGGTCCTGCGCTTTGTCAGTGGTATGCCTCCAATCCGACTACGACTACCTGCACGTGGTCAGCCGCGGTAGCCTATGCTCAAGATCCAACACATCTAAGCGACTGGGTTGCCCGTGTTAACTACTATGCAAGCAAAGGGTGGATTAATTGGAATCAGTCAATATTCAAGCCGTTAGGATATCCGGACAGTGGGCATGCCTGTTACCCAACTGCTCCGACGCTTTGTTGGCAGGGACGGGTGACAGATCCGCCAGTGCTGCCTAGCACCGATGCTCGGGATATACTATGGAAAGGGGTAGACGAAGACGACTATGGTCTCTCGGATGCCGTGGTGTTTCATAACCCGGATGGCAGCCAGTTCTCCTTGGATCATTTCTGTGGTAACATGCTGGGCCAGCTTGAAGCTCTCGCTCCGCCGTCCCCACCGGCGACGGTCAGCTGTGCTGGTTTTACGGCAAGCGTTGCTATGCCTGACCCGAACCGTCCGTTTGCACTCCAGGCATCAGTACAATACACTCCCGCCAGCGCCGCGCCCTTGGAATTTGGCCCCGATGCCATGGCTGTTACTTTAAACGGCCCATCCCCGTACCGTACGATTAGCCAGACGACGAAGAATCCCTCGATTTCGAATGGTACGGCCACCGCGACACTTAACGTGCCCGCTACCAGCGTTTCTGGAACGTTTACGCTCACGTGGCAAGTGACGGGTTCGCAGGTGCCGACAACCTCGTGCTCGGCGCCAATAGTTATAGCCTATCAGCCGTATTTTGATGTTGTTGGCGGTGACGTGTCCGCGGGGCAGGGGTTTGGTACTAGCTGCACTGACAATTCCGCTGCTGATATTAAGGGTTACAATCTGGATACAGGCGGGGCTTCCCCTAATTATTTTGGTGCGGGTACTCGGCAAATGGCTCTTGCGACAGGTAGTATCACTGGGTTCGCGTCAGATCTGACGAATAATATCACGAGCGGGTTGGGGGGAAGCAGCGATGGTATCGCCGTGCATCTGCCAAGTGCGTTGGCTGGCTCCAACGCTGCCCCGGGCGCTTCAGCGTATGGTGGCAATTTCCTGGGATCCTACACTGGTAGCTGGTGCGTGCCGGACTATGCCGGCAGTGTTACTGGTACGGCGGATTACACCTCGCAGCCTGACTGGAACAGTTTAACCGCGAATAGTACTGGCTATATTGTGCGTCTGACCGGTGATCAGACATTTAACGGTATACAGCTACGGCCTGGAGTGCGTGTTACGGTTATTGTTACGGGCGGCAACGTGTATCTTGGTGGCAATATTACCTATGACAACTATACACGTTTGCAAGACATACCTCAGTTTAGCCTGCTCGTTTCAAATGGCGATATTTTCATTAACCCAAGCGTCAGTGAGCTGCATGGTCTCTACGATGCCCAGTCTAACGGCAGTTCCAATGGGCAGATATTTACGTGCGCTGACGGCAATGGACTTTCACATGTACTCAAGGACTATGCTAGATGTAGTGTGCAGGCGCTTATTATTTATGGTGCTGTGGCGGCAAATCAAGTTATTCTTGGCAGGACTACCGGGAGTATTGCCAAATCGAATGCCGTTTCTGGCGTTCCGGCCGAACGGATTGTTTATACACCTGAGCTTTGGTTGAGCGGACCGTCGGTGGCGCAAACGAGCTGCTCTGAGGATCCTACGCAGATCCACTGTATGTATCAGTCGTATAGTTCATTACCGCCCGTCTTATAGGGGTACGGGGTGACACATGATACAACAGAGCCGTACACTATACTGTAAGATGAACAACGTGAATATGCCCAAAAAGGATGAACGGGGGATGGTTTCTATCCTCGTGACGATAATTATGCTGAGTGTTATTACACTCATTGTTATCGGCTTTGCCGAAGGAGCTCGGCGTGACCAGCGCCAAGCTTTGGATAACCAATTGAGCACGCAAGCTTACTACGCTGCCGAAAGCGGCGTCAACGCAGCTATACATTATCTGACCGATCCAGCCAACAAAGGTAGTGATGTAAATACGTTCGGCAATTGTACATCCTTTATACACACGCTTGATAACACCACCATCGGAGCTTCAACCACGGTTAACATACTCGACACTCCCTCGAACACTGCGTATACCTGTCTGATGGTTAATACCGAACCCTCGACGTTATCGGTAGCACCGCTTACGCAGAATAACAGCCAAATATTGTATTTTGCGAATACCGACAATGAACCGTTTACTCAATTGAAGTTTTTGTGGACTGCACAGGCAAATTCTCCATATTCCCTGAGTGCCTGCACCGGGTCTGCCGCTAACGGCATAACACTACCCTCTTATGATCAGTGGAACTGCGCGTTCGGTATCTTGCGCATGGACATCACGGATATCACGAACGTGTCTAACGTCTCACTCAGTTCCGACCAGGCTGTTATGAGCTTCTATTTAATCCCTTCATACAATTCAGGTAGCCCCTTTGTAAGTGCTGCGAATATCAGCTGGCCGCCGAAAACACAGCCGGTAGACCCTTTGGCTTCGAATAATCCTACCTGCAATGTAAGTAACGGTGACTGTCCGGTACAAATTATTCCAGTGAGTTGCACAAGTAGCGGCTGCTCGCTCCTGCTCAATATAGCGGGGGGAAGTACGCAATATTACGCGCGCCTAACCATGATGTACCAGGATGCCGGCAAGCTCTCGGTTGCGGGCGGCGATGTCACTCACGCCATCAATCCTGCCACATCAGCCGGCGCAAGCTTCGTGGGCGGCCAGGCCCTGATCGATTCAACTGGCCAGGCCGGAGATGAACTGCGTCGTGTGCAGGTACGTATTCCCATCAATACTTCGTCCGGTATTTTCCCGGCCTATGCCTTACAGACTACTCAAAGCATATGTAAACAAACTAAAGACGGGCCAAGCCTATACACGGACAACTGTCCCAACGATCCATAATGTAAGAGTCCCCCACGCATTGTGTAACATTCTAGCCCAGTCTAGCAAGCCATAAGGTAAACAACGCTCAGATTTCTAACACTGCTAGGCTGTGACAATCGTTTTTTGGGTAGTGAACTTTTGGATTTGCGTATCACTTACGTGGTAGCCCAAGCCCGGTATGGTTGGAACGTCGATACAACCGTTGGGCTTAACGATGAAGCTGTCTTCTACCAGGTCCTCGGTAAAAAAGAACTGGTAAGGTGACATATCGGCGGGGTGGTAAAAACGTTCCTTTGAGGCAAGCGCAATGTTGAATGCCCGGCCAATGCCGGTCTCAAGCATACCGCCGCACCACACTTCCAGGTCGTGTATGGCCGCAAAATCATAGAGCTTCAGACATTCGTGTAGCCCGCCGACACGCATTGGCTTGAGATTCACAATCTTGCCAGCACCGAGTACGCCGGCGGTGCGCAAGTCGTCCAGGTTCTCTATACTTTCGTCTAGGCAGATAGGTGTGCGGAGTTTCTTTTGCAGACTAGCGTGGCCGATAAAGTCACGGGCGGCCAGCGGTTGCTCCAGCATGGCTAGATTGAATTGGTCGAGTGCTCGTAGCTCATCCTCGTGCTGAGACAGGGTATAGCTCGCGTTGGCGTCGGCGGTGAGTAATATATCGGGCCAAACCTTGCGGATAGCGGCCAGTGGTTCCTGGTCCCAGCCAGGCATGATTTTGATTTTGATGCGTTGATAACCTTTACGCAGTCGCTGCTCGGTTTCTTGCAGTAGCTCTTGTACGGACAGTTTAATGCTCATACTTTCGCCTATGGGTATTTCGGTTCGGATACCGCCCATAAGCTCGCTGAGCGGCTTACCATCGCGCTGGGCCAGCAAGTGCCAAAAGGCGCACTCTAGACCGGTTTTGGCGGTATGGATGCCGTGCAGGGGTGGCAGGGCTACCAAGAAGTCATCAATAGTATCAAGGCGCTTGCCAATGACCGCCGGGGCAAGAAAATCACGCAGAATGTATGCGCAGGTTTCAGCGGTTTCACCATTAAACAGTGGCACCGATAGAGCCGCTGACTCGCCGTAGCCCACCAAGCTGTCCGCTGTGTATAACTTAACTATCACGGTTTCTTTGGTGTCTACTATGCCAAAACCCGTCGCAAAGCTGCGTGTAAGGGGCAGCTTGAGTGTGCGGATCTCTACTTTGGTTATCTTCATTGCCGCCAGCCTCCGGCTAATTACTAAAATTATACCACATTATATAGTTGAAACTGTGTTTATTATGTGATATAACCGTTGCGTGACAATTACCGTAGAGGCCATAAACTGTACGAGCGATCCCACGAATCGCCCCGACGGGCTATCTGTCGACACACCAGTCTGGACTAAAGCAGATCTAGCAATATTAGACAACCCAAACTTACTGCGCGAGTTTACCGGCCTACCGCATGATTTGGGCGCAATGGCGTTGCAAAATGCCGGCGATACTTCCGGACAAGCTGGCCGCGATCAGCCTGGTGACGGCGAAACCACGCCATATGACGCGCCTCTGCCTCCGGATGTCCGCTACGATGATGGCCGAATTCCACCCAGCTGGCGCAATGAACATGCCGAAGGCCAACGTCGGATAATCCTGGTAGGTGATGCCCATAATTATTTTCTACATAAACAGAGAGAACCATTGTCTGAGGGCATGACGTACGAAAATGATGTGTGGCTTGAGCGTGTTGCCGAACGTAAAATAGGTGGCGACCAAGGTGAAAAGGTGGGTGTGCTGTTGAATGAAATCCTTAGCAATTATACGAAGTTCTGCACACGTGATATTAAAAGTAAGAAGGATACTGGCCATCGCACAATCATAGTGAGTGTCGATGAGGCTGGTATAGCTTATATAGACTACTATGACGATGATAAGGTCAGCCGACTGACCTTTAACACCTTTGCGGTGACGTTTGGACAGAATGCGGAACCACCTACTGACGCGGAAAGAAGCGCGGACCCGGCATGCGAGCAATTGGAATTCGAGGAGCTCGAAAAGCGTAATGTGATGAAAGTGGCAGAAGCAAACCGTGACGAACTGCGCATGATGGCTGCATTCGGCGCCGCCTACGCTGCGGGTGCTATGGAGAGCGGCCGTGCGCTGCCGTATATGCGACTTTTTGCGCCAGCAGACAGGCCGCCATCAATCAAGCGGTACGGTACATTTCCCGGCCGGGAGAACCAGGGCGCTCATTTACAGTTGGTGGTTGATATTGACCGCGAAGAGTCGATTCGAGAGATTGACCTCGATGACTTTCCTGACGACTAGTGGCTAGTAATGGCATATCCAGTACCGACTTTTAATTTGCTTTGCCTGTATTTTCTCGTATTTCTTTCGGTATAAGAATGTACCAAAAAGACTTCCGGAGAAGTCTTTCATAATGCGTATTTTGCTGAACCGTATGGCTCTAAACTAGACTCGCTTGGCTAGCCTTATGCAATAAGGTAGAAATATCTTTGTAGCCGGCAGAGAACTCTATTAGTATAACCTGTCATCATCAGCCGGAGGGCGCAAATCCTCATTCGCCGAGCCTAGCGTACAAGAATAGTCAAACGTGAACTCGATAGCCTATTTCAGTAGTTTTAGCTATTGCTCAACATACATTTGCGGGTTCGCATAATAAGCATGCGCACCGGCGTTTGCTTTTATGACCACTTGCAACTGGATTTTAGACACTTTGGTCGAAGAAGGCTTATAGGTAAAATTAGCATCTTCTACATAAATAGTATTTTGGCTCCTGGAGGATGCAATGCCTAGCTTAGATTGACTTGATATCAACTTGCCGCTTGCGTCGTACTCGTTGATATTGAATGAGAACCCACCGCTTTTGATGCTCGTTATGTTTAGGAAGTTCTTAAATACATACGTCTGAACGGGATTTACATTGGTCAGTGGTGAAGACAAATGAGTCTGCTTTGAAGCGGCAGTGATGGATATAGAGTTAACCGGATTCGGATAACTACCGTTTCCCCCCGAGTCTGCCTTGATATTGGTGAGGTCATCTGTAGTCCAGTTATCGGCTATGCCGTCGGAGAACGATGAGTTGGGAAGTAGATTATTGCTTCCGGACACAATCCCGTTCGAAGGGTTCACGACAGGCACGTTCTGAGCTTTCAAATAGGATGCGAGCTGAGTTAGTTTGGCTGAGCTCCACTGGTAGTCATCGGGATTGGTACTGGCGTTTGGTAGGATATCGTGGAACGTCAGGACAAGCCATTGCTTGTTGGCTATGGCGGTATTGACCCACTTTTCAACTTGCGAAACTGTCACTTTACCTTGAACCTGCTGAGTGACGAGTAGTAGATCGTTGTACGGAAAGGTGTTGAAGCCGATGTCAGCAAACCCACGGTGAGATGAATAGCTTTTGGCGATTAGGGCGAGTGCATTGTTATCGTAATCACCATAAGGTGAGGCAAACGCTGTAGCGTTAATGCCGTACGTGCCCAAGGCCTGCTTACTGCCAGTCAGCTCCGTTATTTCTCGGGCGGGTGATATCGTAGGCACACCGTCGCAATCGTTAGCAAGGCACGGGTGGTCGATCGTATGTGAGCCGACCTCCCATTTAAAAGTGTTTTGCAGCGCCTGCACCTGCGCCCAGTTCATGTATGTGGCGTCGGGGTTGGCGGGACAAGTACCGACTGATCCAACACAGCCAGTCGGAACATAATCAGTCCCAGTTAAGCCGTAGGTTTGTAAAATCGGGGCGGCGTTCGTATACGCACTTTGCAATCCGTCGTCAAAGGTTAAGGATACTTTACCTGCTGGCATTAAGCTTGATGGGACTGCAACGGCTGACACTGTCGGAGCCGCTACGGCTCCTAAGCCGAATGACGATATCAGGGTTGTGGTGATAAAAATACGGCTTACTACGGTACGGGAACTGCTAGTTCTGCTTCTGCTTATATTCATAAAAATATTGTATACCAATAGTCCTATATACCGTTAGGTGTCACTGGAAGTCGGTCATCATAGACGATGAGATCGTGAAATACATTGGCTAGGGATGAGTTTGCTATAAGCGGAACTTATCGAGTGATTTTTTGCAGCCTGCTCATCTGTTTGTGATGGGCGGGGTTTGTAATGAACCCAAAATAAGTCGTACGAAACTCCCATTCCGGAGGTTCCTTGAAATACACTGGTAGTCTAGCTATAGTTGTCTTATGAGCCTTACCACGTGGATCTCAGTCGTGGGCGCAGTTGTCTCTATGCTAGGCGCTCTCATGGCTTGGATATCCAACAAACGTGCGAGAGCCGTAAGCGCGAACGGCCAAATTGGATCAATTCTGATTCAATTGAATCGTATATTTATAGACCAGCCTGAACTCCGCCCTTATTTCATCGAAGGCGGGAAGCTCCCTAAGGGCCAAGAGCAAAAGGCCAAAGCGCTGGCCTCAATGTATTTAAATACACTGGATACAGTTTGGTCCATGGAAGAAGCCATGAACGATAATGATCGTGTGGCTTGGTTAAAATATATACCCTATCAGATAAGATCGGTGCCGATCATCAACCAACTATATGAATCTCAACGAGAGTGGTACTCTAATCTGAATAGAATTATGGATAAATAGGGAAATAGTTTCGTTGATAAAGAGGTAAACATATTTACGCTTGGCTGGGGGAATGGTTCTCATTCCAAACTTTTGAGGAGCTGGATTGCGTTAATAGATAAACAAAAGGGCATTATCGCGATAAGAGGGCTGTTGGTAATAACTCACAGGTCGGGACTTAATGGCTTGGTAGGGTTACACCAGCTTGTTTAGCTGCCTCTACTAACTCGGCGTGCAGTCTAAGTATCTTCTTTTCGACACTTAACTTTTGAAATGACTCGCTGCCTCCAACTGCTTTTTGAAGCCCAGCTATCATTTCATAAGTATCTTTAATGTCGTTGCCTAGCGCTTCAATGTCGCCACGAAGAGAATTCACCGTTTCTTCAACGATACTACGGATCGCTTGTAGGTCGTCATAGGACAAGCTCATGTATATATTCTAACACCGTCTGAGTGGTTAAGTAGGACTCGATTATCCTTATTTGTAGCAATAAATCCACAATTTAAACTGTGGATTTATCAAAGGTTTCAAGGCTGGGGATGAGTCTCTCAACTGACACCCCTTGATTACGGATTTCATTGTTGTCGGACAAAAATTAGAGAAATTAGGGTTTGTCTACCACACTGGCAGCGTGATTATTGTTGACCCTGTTCCTAGCGCGTGATTGTATAAAAACCTGCGGGGAGCAATTAGCGGTTTTAAATTGTATTGACAATACATGTACAAGTCTTTATCATAATAGTAATGGCTTTTGATATTAATTTCAGTGAAGAAAAGAATCAGCTTTTGAAAGCCACGAGAGGTGTAGGTTTTGACAAAATCATCGGTGCTATTAGCAAGGGAGACTTGCTGGCAGATATAGCCCACCTAAGCAAAAGCCGCCCAAATCAGCGAATTTACGTAATAAGAATCAAAAACTACGCATATGCTGTGCCTTATGTGATTAATATACAAAAGAACGAAATATTTCTTAAAACCATTTACCCGAGCAGTGCCTTAACGAAAAAATATATAAAAGGAGATAATCATGAGTAATATGAATGAACCGTTTTCTGATCTCGCTCTAGACGAAGAAGAGCGATTGCTAGAAGAGGCCTTTGAAAAGGACGACTTTGAAGAAGTCCCTAACTTCGATGACACTAAAAAAATGCTCAAAGAAGCCGCTGAGCGCTATCATCAGCTGAATACTTCCAAGCCCATTACATTACGCATTAATCAGCTTGATCTAATTAAGATCAAGGCAAAAGCTAAGCGGAACAACATTCCATATCAGACGCTGCTTGGAGCGGTAGTGCATGATTTTGCCGAGGATCGGAAAGAGCTAAAAATAAAGTAAAAGCAAGCATAAACAAGAAAAATGACACATGCATTGCGTATGTGTCATTTTTCTTGGCTGGAGAAGAGTCCGCTATTAGGCACACTTTACTTTCTGATTATTGACTTTTAGCTCGCAAATTGGAGAAACTCGGCTTCACCTATTTTAACGGGAAGGTTATTCTCAGTGGCTGAGATCTATAAGCACGGCTCCCGCTATCGCCAGCGCCACAGTTGCGGCTTTTATCCATGTTTTTTCTCGCTCTTTCAAGAAGATGTGCTCGCCAACCAAGACGAGTATGAGGAATGCTTCATTCATGACTAATACGCCAGATGCATCATGGAGTGAAAGCGCGGCATTTAGGGCCAGGTTAGAAAATGCGCCGAGGCTACAAGCTAGGAAAATTACACGCCAGTCGTCCTTGAAAATGTCTTTGATGCGAGTTGCCGCCTTAGGCGCCACTAATGCAGTAAGTAGTGTGGCTGGAAGATAATCAGCGAAGAAGGTAAGACTAACCGAATTAAATGAAGATAGTAAGTACTTAAAAAGTATAATGATGCCACCATTAACAAGAGACAATATCAAAACAAGCCATATGCCCCTAGCAGACTCAGGACGCTTGAAACTGTGCAGGATGATCCAGCCAGCACAAATTACAAGAATCGTTCCTAATAGCTCAGGCCAGCTGAACGAATCATGTAGTAAAAGGATGCTGAGTGAAAATATCCAGACCAGCCGTAGCTTTTGCAGTGAATTAACGACGGATATCTCAACGAGGCTAGTCGCCTTGAAAAATAGCATATTGTTCGCGACTATCAATATACCAACTAGGAATACAAGCAGCCAAGTGGTGATATGCGTCGGTATCTTGGGCGACGCAACCGCAAAAGGGAATGTGACAATAGCGCCGATGAGGCTATAGAAGAGTGCGAATGTCCATACGTCCTTTTGCTTACGCAAATGAAAGCGCTGTAAAAGACTTTCGGCCGTGTAGAGACCGCCAGATAGTAATGAATAGAAGAGCCACATGCTCGAATTATATCTGAGAAAGGATGAAAATGGCGGCACGTGAGGCCAAAATGATAAAAGTGTGCCAAATTAAAACTTATGCCCCAAAACTTGGAGCATTTCCACCTCTGTTATTTGAACTGGCTGGGGATGAGCCCACTATTTGGCACACCATCCTCGAAGATTTCGTTCTTGTAGCCCAAAAATTAGAGAAACTTGGCTTTATATATTGCAATGGTGAAGTAATAATTTTGGAAATGGAAGAGTAGCAATAATGAATTCCTCCATTCACTCTCCTCCGTAATCAATTCATTCGTCTATAATCTCTAAGGTGCTAGAATATTTTCGCTTAGCGTTCTTTGTAAGTGATTGCCACTCCACTCACTACTCGTGTAGAGAACACCTGAGTTGTTGTTGAGTAAATGGTCAAAGTATTCGAGTGACGGAGGGAAGATGCTGTCCTTAATTTTCATGAGTTCATCAAGACCTATCCACTCGGAGGTTCCTTCGTCGGACTGTGTGAGGCTACCTTTGATATCACTAGGTTTCGATAAATAGCCCCAGTTCACCCATACAGTATGAGTATCTGTATGATGGTGAATACCAACAAACTTGAGTTTTAGAGAGCTAGGAGGAACGATAATGCCTGTTTCTTCCTCGATTTCTCTACAGGCCGCTTGTGGTACGTCCTCTCCTTCGTTTATGTGGCCACCTGGGCCGATGAGATAACCCGGAAAGTGTTTCTTATTTTGGCTGCGACGATGCATGCGTACTTTGTCTTGATATATAACGTAAGCTACAACGTTTGGCACACTTTGCATCTGTCGAAGATGCTGGCTGAGTATCTGTTACGAGGTTAGAACCATACTGACGGGAAGTACACAGCCTAAACCTATATAGATTGTAATGAATTGCAGAGGGAGTAAGGACAAGAATTTATTCGGAGTTACTCGGTGTAGCCCAAAAATGATATGATTTACAAATAATCATTGGAGGCGGTATGCATACTAAACTTAATCCTTATCTAAATTTTAAAAACAACACTCGTGAAGCCATGGAATTTTATAAGTCTATATTTGGTGGCAAGCTTCAAATTAATACATTCAAAGAATTTAAAGCTTCAAAAGACCCAAGCGAAGACGATTTGGTCATGCACTCAGTGCTCGAGGCTGATGGTATTGAATTCATGGCTTCTGATACGCCAAAGCGAATGGAATATAAACCTGTTGCAGGATTTAACATGTCGCTAATCGGTGATAATGAAACAGAGCTACGTGGATACTTCGAGAAGCTGTCGGCTAGGGGTAATATAACAATGCCGCTCGAAAAAGCTATCTGGGGTGATACCTTTGGGATGTGCACTGATAAATTTGGCGTGAACTGGCTTGTTAACATAAGCCCAGCCGTTAATAATAAGTGAATATTGTCAGAAAATATTTCCGTTGCCTAGTAAGCGAACTTTAAAGAAGACTTCTTTCCGTTTATGCTTGGCTGAGTATCTGTTACGAAGTTAGAATGTTATTCCTTGCAAACTAAAACAGTGGATGCAGTCTTGTGGTCATGGACAACCAACGTTACATGTTCTCCGATTTTCAAACCCGACTCAGATATCGTACCTGTCGAGTTTCTGATATCTGTTTCCGCTGTTAGATTAATGGTTTGTACAACACCGTCATACCGCTTAATAGTGATGGCGGAGTAACCCTTACTGATAATCTGTCCGGTGCCATTCGTATTACCGCAGAGATTTCCGCTTTGAGGAATCGCACTTTCTTTATGGTCACCCTTTGGATAAATGGCATAAGAGGTAACCATAGCGGCAATAATGACTACTAGAGCCGTAATGAGTATCTTTTTCGATTTACCGCTCAAGTGTATATCTCTCTGTGGTCGTTCAGCGATATATTTAAAGATCGGGTGACTTACTATCTTCCAGTTGCGAGAATGGTTGCGATAAATGCGTATAAATAGGATAAATAACAGATAGCCAATTGCAGCTCCTGTAGTATTGAATATCACGTCATTAATATCCGCAGTCCGGAACGACTTATGCGCCAGAACACCTGTAAGTAATTGCAAAAGCTCGATTGTAATGCTAAACAGTGCGCCAGTGATAATTACTTTTCTCATTTGCAGCTTCGAAATAAAGGGTAGTCCAAAACCAAACGGAATGAACAACAGGATGTTGAGTAGTGAGGTCTTTACATCGGCCAATCTGAGTGCAACTAGCGGTACAAGATTAATGCCCTGTACGACTGTATGCCCTTTCAACATAAGCTGGTTTGGACTCAACCAGTTCAGCAGAAAGAGCGACTGAAACTTAAATATCGTGTAATACAAAACAGCAACGATGTAAAAGTAGAATATTGTGAAGAACAGCAAGTATACGAAGCTCTTATATTTCTTTACCCGGAGGAATACAGCGGCACCAAGCCAAATCAGGCCACTGAGCAGTATGGTCGATGCATTTAGTACTCTAATTAAAGTACGTATATCCATAGTTAGGTATGCTATATCATAATACGCTGAAGGGCTACTGAAGAAGCAAAGTGCTTATGCTTGGCTAAGTATCTGTTACGAGGTTAGAATTTTGCTACACTAAAACTATGCACTCTCTAACCTTCATCATTGCCATAGGCTGGATTATTTTCTGGCTGTATTGGATTGCCTCGGCCCGTGGATCTAAAAAAGGCACACACTCGCATGCGAATCTAAAGCAGTTCATTCGTATACGCATAGTTACCTTTCCTATAGCCGTCGCGCTGGTTATCCTGTTCAAGAATCTGCCAGATTCATTAAAAAATCACTACCAAAACGCAATCAATAACCACCTAGTGTTGACAGCTGGGCTTCTTATGTTCCTAATTGGTTTTATGCTGGCTATTTCGGCTCGGCGATGTTTGGGAAAAAACTGGGGCATGCCTATGACTGAGAAACAAAATCCAGAGCTAGTCACGTCAGGGCCGTATGCCTACATCCGACACCCAATCTACACCAGCATCTTGCTCATGGTGCTAGGGTCGTTCTTTATCGTCAACATATATTGGCTGATAGTTTTTATTATCGCTTCTGTTTTCTTTATCTATAGTGCCCTCGCCGAAGAAAAATTGATGACGCAACAGTTTCCAAAAGTCTATCCATCGTATAAAGCCAAAACAAAGATGCTCATACCGTTTGTGTTCTAAGTGCTTATGCTTGGCTGGGCGTGGGGTTCGCGCTGGGAACCCCTTTTGAGCGACGCGCTGTTGCTAAGCAGAAAGCTAGAGTGTCTTGGCTTCACATGTTATAACGGCAAAGTATTTACTGTTGAGCCAAGACTCGATCTTTAAATTTCAGCCGGGCTGATATTTTCCACTGTTTTCTTCGTTTTTCTGTAATATAAGATCGCAAGCCACAAAGCACCGTCACAAATAAAACCGCCAAATACGGGACGTACATATAGTATGTAATCATGGCTGCCAACGAGCGATAAGCACGAAAAAATATAGGCAACGATTGCAAGAATCCACGGCAACGGTTCTTCTGAATCAGGTGCGGCCCTTACCTTTAAAATCATCATAGTGGTGGCCGCAAAATCAATTAAGACCGTAAGCCAAATGGCGGTAACGTTACTTCTAGTAAGGAACCAGAGCCCAATAGTAGCCAAGGCAAAACCGAAAAGCAATTTGTCCCACTTGGATGTGTCACGAGTACCGTATTTGATTGACAGTAGTAATACTATGAAGCTACCGATGAAGAATGTTAAAGCGATTAAGATGGATTGGCGGCCACCCTCAAAATACTGCGAAAAGAAAACGATGCCGTTCATAATCACAAATACTAGCCAGCTCAACTGGTGTGGTTTGGTTTTACCTTTCAGAATCGCGACGATATAAGGAAGTGTGCAATAAATGGCGATGACCGTCGAGATGAACGCGGCAATATTCGTAAGTTTCACTAGCTAATCATAGCAAGGATTACAAGATGAATAGTAATTGGTCAGAAGCAAAAACGCCAAACATAAGTTTGACGTATTGTACAAAAAATGGCTGGGGATGAGCCCGCTGCTAGGCACACTTTGTTAAGCGAATATCTAATCTTGGCCAAAAGACTAGAGGGCCTTGGTTTTAGCTATCGCAACGGAAAGGTTATCGTTCCTGGTATGTGATGAGAAAGCTAGCAACAGGAGAGTATATAATATATTAAGAAACAAATCACCAATATTGACAATATATCATTGCATTTGCTATAATATATGTATCACCATGACCGGATAGGCCTAAGGTTTCGACCGACCGCCGATGCCGGTCTTTTGATATTTTAGAGACGGCTTAAGCTGACTCAGCTCCACTATGTACTTTGAGTATGGTCGTAGTAACTTGGAATACTTACCATTGGGCGTAAAGACGTGGAGTAACTTATTATTATCTTCAAGATACTGGATTAAACACGCAAAATCCCCGTCGCCACTTACAATAATCGCCTTATCATAGTTACCGTATTCAATTGCGGCTGCATGTAACACTAGCTCGGCATCGACATTGCCCTTGACAGTTTCTTTTCCATTTTCAAAGTACCGAACGGTAGGTTTGAAGATCAAAATGAATCCCGCTGCTTGCAGCTGCGTATAGAGTTTCTGATTGTTGGCAACAAGGCCAATGAACATGAAAGCGCGGTTGACGCCATACTTATTTTTCAGGTAAAGCCGGAATTTTTTATAGTCAACTTGCCATCCCATGCTGCGGACTCCCAAATTGAGATTTTGGCTATCGATAAACGCATAATTAGTCATGGGCTACTCCTCCGTAAGTGATTCTATCAAAGCGTTAAAGTAGCGGGTAATCTTTTCACTGTCTCGTTTACTAAGAGTGGTTGGAAGAGTAAGGGTCACTTGAGTCCCATCGCCTAACGGATAGGGGAAGTCCATTATGCCGCGAGAGCTAACGGGGGGGTGTAAATATGTAAATACATTGACGTTGTCGGCTTTAGAGTCAGGAGATAGGGGGTTAAGATCGCCAGGACCTTCTTTGGCAAACTTGATAGATTCAGTGTAACGATGAGTTATTGCTCCTACATTTTTGTTGGTGACTTCCGGGTATTTCCTGATAAGTCGACCACTCACCTCCAAGGGTAAGTTGCCGTCTGGGTATTCGGATGCGAGAAACGCGAACAGAACTGGGTTGGTCGCCAGTCTCATAGCTAGCTCTTTCCATTTCTCGCGGTTGTTCTCTACAGCAAGAAGATCCTTTGCTTCATCGGTGATTTGATAATACGTTCGACCACTCAGGATTACGCGGTGAACTAGGCTATAGTGTGCAAGAGACCCTACAACATTGTCCCCATTACTGTTTCCCTCTTTAATCCCGAGCCCTTGAACGATTAGGACTTTACGCTCGAGTCTATCTTGACCGGGGATGTTATTTTTGACCTTCTTGAGATAATCATACGCGCGTTTAAGGTCAATAGACGGAAACGGGTTCCTTAGTTTTGGCGCTGGGGCTAGAGTTGACATAAAACTTTCTCCTATCGCTTTCTCTTTAAGGTGAACAAGGTCGTCAGAACTTGGCACTGCCGAGTAATAAAGGTGCGGCTGTGGGGGATAAAAATGCCCAGGATAGTCAAGATGAATATACAGATCACTGCAGCTAGTAGGAGTACTAAAACTAGGGTACTGATATTGTCTGCGCCTCTAGTCATCCACTCTAACATGTTTTCAGTCTAGCGTACGTCTCGTAACTCGTCAACAATAACACGAGAACTCGAGTTGTGCGAGATGTCTACGAGTCTACTTGTAGGATATTGTGCGGGTGCGAACCCGAAGGTGACTTGCGCCGTCATTCTATAATGCCGACAGGGATGAGGGATTCGAACTCCCGATTAACGGGGGTAGAGCATGAAAAAAGTTCCAGAAACTGGAGCATCTGGAACTTTTTTCATCTGTTTACTACTCTGGCTGGGGATGAGGGATTCGAACCCCCGATCACGGGACCAGAACCCGTTGCCTTACCACTTGGCCAATCCCCAATAATCGACTGGAGAGATTATAGCCTAACAGATAGCATTTGGCTAGAGCTCATAGTACGAGATATACTAGCAAGCATATGCGTTTCTTACGGACCGAGCGCGCAGTCTTTTTCAGTGTAGCCGCCTTAACCATTTTATCCGCAGCATTATACTGCAGCTGGCCGCTGGGATTCTGGCTTAATCCGGAGGCTATGCAGGACGGCCTGGCAAGCGAGCTCGGCGCCTTTGGCCAGCCATATGACTGGGTATTCATATGGGGGGATATTGTGAGTGGCGTCTTGCTAGTGATAGTGGTAACCATGTTGGTGCGGCTTTACAAGCAAACAAGTTGGGCACGGCTGGCACTGATTTTTCTGGCAATTTACGGCCTATGCGGCGCACTCGATGCAGCACTACCGCTACATTGTCTGCCGTCTGAAGAGGTGTGTGGCCCGGTGCTCCACGACCCAATGCTTATCGTACACGGTAGCTTTGACCTTATCGGATCGACGGCGCTGATAGGTACGCTGGTGGCTGCAGGGGGATTCGTACACAAGCAAAACCGTGAATGGTGGCCCTGGATCTGCCTCGTCGGTATCGGTGGTACGTTATTTGCCATAGCATCCGGCGTATTTTATATATGGGGTGGTCCGGGTTATTGGGCGCAGCGCTACTACATAACGCTCAGCTGCGTATGGGTGGCAAGCATGCCGTTTGTGCTTCGGCCAAAACGCGGCGCATCATCTCGCTCAGTAAGTGGCTAGCATCCGGCGTCTATTCCGGGGTGATGTCGCGGCGGGCAAAGGCCCGGATCCCCACCCAAGAAAGCATGACGGCCAGTACCATAAACCAGCTGAATGTCTTCCAGTCCGGCCACTGGTTCAAACTAAAGTTTGTGTAGTAAAACACTGAGCTGTGTAATAGCCATTTACTAAGCTGTGCTGCCGAGGCCAGTAAGGTAATCAAGAAAGACCAGAAAATAATGGCGTACATGGCAATCGATGCCAATCGGGGCAACAGTCCATATAACAGTGTGCCCACCCCCAGTAGAAATGCTACGCTGCCTGTCAGGCAGATACTGGTTGCAATTACTCGAGCGAAGTTGAGTGAGATGTGCTGCATTGAAGCGATAGTCAGTAATAACAGGCCGCCCAGGATTGATATAGTCAACACCACGCCAAGCCCGAGTAATAGTCGCTGGATGAGCCAGGTTGTGCGTTTTTGCGGCGCAACCAGGATATTATCCAAGTATTGCTTAGCTTCGTCCGAGCGGATCTGAGCGATGAGAGCGGTGCTCATCACCAACAGGATCATTACCATGAACAGCACCCCTGCGCTCATGAACGCGACTTCCAGGTTATTCGCGCCGCCGAGTTTATTGACGGCTTTCGAAAGGCTGCCGGACGCCTCCAGTGCACCCTCCGCAGTATGGGCAAGGCTTGCGATCAGGCCGATTACCAGAAGCGCACCAAGCGTCCAGCCGAGCAGTATCCAGAAGTTTTGACGCAGTGCGGCAGCCCAGGCATTTTTAAGCAAGTAGAAGCGCGAGCGGACCGTAGTTGAGGCATGTATGATACTTTCGCCGTAATCGCGCTGCGCGAGCATGATGCCTATAGCGCCCATTACAACTGCCAGTATGGCCAGTACAAGCACCCACACTCGATCAGTATTGTATACCGGGCTAATTAGCTGCGCCCAACCAAACGGTGTCCAGCTGAGGAGCCAATGCAAGTCGTGGCTGGTGTTTGCCGTACCGCGTATCAGGAACAATATAGCTAGCGGGATTATGCCGTAGAGTATCGCCCGGCCGCGCGTCAGCCCCAGCTGGCTGGTAAGTATACCGACGCCACCGAATAGTAGGCCGGGTAAGAATATGGCCAGGTTGAGCATCCACATGGCTGTGCTTGTCGTAGCTATATTGCCTGATTTTATGGCCAGCTCCGTCAGGGCAAAACTGATGAGCAGTGCAACCCACCAGGCTCCGGCAAATCCGGCCACAAGCAGGGTAGTTGCTCGGCGCGGTGTGAGAGTGCCTACGCGGATGAGCTCAAAGCGTCCATCTTCCTCGGCGCCACGGAGCATTTTGGTCATGGTCATGAGCGCCCACACGGCCGTCACAACGCCCATGAACCCGAGTACCCGGTATACCATGTAACCCTGTGTGCCATATTGTAAGTTGTGTGAGTCGCCATAGATAAAGCCGAGCCCGGGAGCATTCGCGAGGCTTTTCGCCAGCGCGGCTGCCTTTGGTGCCGAACTGTAGGCCTTCTGGTATGCGATACCTTGTACTAACAGCTGGACCCCAGAGACGAGGCCGACAATGGCAGCGCCTTTCAGCGTTTGTCGGAAGCCGAACCGAAACAAGGTCCAACGGGTGGACTTAGAAGTGTTCATGGCTGGTAACCTTGGTCTTTGGCTTGGAATCGTAGAGTGCCAAAAATAGCTCTTCGAGCGTGGGTTTGCGGCTCAAGAACGTGAGGGGTTTAGCTTTGGCGACCGTTGCCAACAGCTCGTCAATCGAGCCATTCACATGGCAGCGCAGGAAATGCCCATGGACTTCCACGCTTCCAATGCCTTTTATGTGCCTAATATCGGGCGGGTTGCCGTGGAAGGTCGCTTCGACAGTCATGGCACTGAGATGTTGCAATTGTTCTAGCGTGCCTTGTTCGACGAGTTTGCCGGCATTCAGAATAGCAACGCGGTCACAAAGTTCTTCGACCTCTTCGAGCATATGACTGCTTAGGAATATCGTCTGGCCGTTCACTTTGGCCGCGCGGGTCTCGTCGCGGAAGACTTTTGCCATGACAGGGTCAAGGCCGCTGGTCGGCTCATCGAAGATCAGGAGGTCGGCGTGGGTGCTTAGCGCTGCGATCAGGGCGATCTTCTGGCGGTTACCTTTGCTGTAGGTACGGACTTTTTTATTGGGGTCGAACTCAAATTTTTGTATAAGTTCCCGTTGATACGTCTCGTCGGTGCCGCCGTGCAGGTTTGCTAAAAACTTGAGTGTCTCCGCGCCGGTCAGCCCCGGCCAGTAGTTCGTTTCGCCGGGCACATAGGCGATCTGCCTGTGTAGCTCTGCGGCGTCGTGGGTAGCGTCCTTGCTAAAGATAGTCGCGCTGCCGCTGGTAGGCTGGATCAGACCGAGCAGTAGTCGAATAGTGGTGGTCTTACCAGCGCCGTTGGGACCGAGGTAGCCCAGAATGTCTCCTTTATCGAGGGTTAGGTCGAGCGGTGCTAGTACCGTGGCCTTGCCGTAAGTCTTGCTTAAGCCATGTGTCTGCAGCACCGTGTTCATTCTGAGCCTCACTTATGTATATATAAATAATCTCAAATGCAAGCCTGAAGCACAAGCAGCTTACGCCGGTAGCTGGTGTAGTCGCTAGATTAGTCAGGTTATTGCAAACGAGCAAATTTTATTAAAATATAGATATACCATGGCTGAAGCGGCAGGTTCGCAATCGTATAAGGTCCCCGAAGAGGCTCCTGATGGCCTTGCGGCTGCCGCAGAAATACATACTATGCGCCACGATACGTTCGGGGTGCCGCCGTATGTCCGGCATAACATCGGTGTGCGGGCGGGCAATATTGCTACGGCTGTGGCAGCTACCTATAGTACCGGCTTAAACCATCTGAGTATAGATGCCATACCAACCGGTATTGCGTACGCTGTGACCAGCAACCTGCTCATCGGTAGCGCGATCTACGGTGCTGTGCGGGCTGGGGGAAATCGCAGAATGCGTCAGGCCGGAGAGCTGCAGTCGGAAGTTCGAGATGCGCTTAATGAGCCGGTAGATGTTCTAAAACCAGACCGGAAGACGACGGTGTTACGTTGGTACGGGTGTGATGAAGCTTTTCATGTGCGCATGGATGATGCTGTAGCGCAATCGGACGATGACCAAGGTAAGAAACCTAAAGAGTTTGACGTACGAATCGCTTCATTTGGCTTGAGCGCGGTCGTAGAGTTTGCTAAGGAAGCTGGTCTAACGCACATAGCCGTCAGTACAAAATTGCTCGACACATTTCCTAAAGACAGCCAAGACCCGGCTGCGTACGGCAAAGTCGTTAGTAATGATAGCCTCATTAGGCGTAGACGTGTTGCCGCTACCGACTTGAGTACTGATAAAACAGTGCTGCTCTGTGATATGAAGGGTGCCGAGGAACTTGCCAAGCATGCCCAAGCGGTACCGATGAGAGTGGTCATGGAGCTCTTGAAACAAACGAGTCGTGACCATCCGTTCCTACCTTGGGCACAGCAGCTGCTCAACGATGGCTACGGGCCGGTTACAGTTGAGCGTGGACGCCAGGTGTTGCGCGACCGTGTGAACGCGGGAGATGATCTCGAGCTTCGTGCTGTCAAATTCCATGATATGGATGGGGACTTCGCTGGTTTTGCGCGGACTGAGGTATTTTCCGTGCTGCGTGGCAAAGAGCGTGTAAGCATGGGTATAGGACCTCAACCGGACGGCTCACACGAGTCGTATTACAGGGGTAGAGTTAACTTATTACGGGCCGCTGGCTTTGAAACACTCAAAGCGCTCATAACGGATACCTACAAGGACCGCAAAAGCTTGCAGACGCAGGTTGTCCGGGAACGTGCTGAATTGGCGGCCTGGCTGCTCCTGCATGAGGATGAGCGCAAAGGTCTGACAATCCCGGGTGGTGGAGGGATTGCCGGTTCGGAGGACTTGGGAGAAACGTTCTTAGAGCGGGTAATGACCGAAAAACCACGTAGCGTCCTTTGGCATCTGCGTGCAACCGGGCGCCATCGTGGGGGTGAGCCAACTATTAAATATCACAAGCGAGGTATTCCCGTTATCCGGCGGGCGATGGCTACGCTCGCTATGTTCGGAACGTTCATGGTAACTGGTGCGGCCGCCGGGTATGTCCTGAGTAAGGGGAATGATGCGAACTATAAAACTCTGGAGCAATCCTACGCGCTGAGTCACGGTGATAAAAATGGACAGCCATCGGATACGCAGTCACAGGATTTTCTAGACAACTATCTGAGCAGAGCATCTGGTCTTCACGGCTTGCTTAACCGGGCGTATTTCGCAGCGAGTGACTTCGACACGGCGATCACGGATGCATTCTCACCTTACGTGCCACCGTCGCTGGCGCACGAGCTGGCACCATACGCTGACCCGAACTGGGAATTCCAGAAGGAGTCCGCGCTGCAAGGACTGGACAATGTCTATGATCAGGGTGGTAATAGTGCGAGTATCGGTGATGTGTACACCAACTTGACCGATGTCGCCTGGCAGCTTACCCCCTCGTCAGGGAGTGTGTCTACCAAAGGCTATTGGGCGCAGAGCATGCAGGATTACCTAGACGCCAGCGACGGCCTGTCGAACTATCCGTCCTGGACACCGCCATACCAGAACTTTGGTATGGATTTTGAATCCGACGACAATTTTGGGACAGAGGCTCTTACGGAGTATCCCGTGCGCACCGTGGATCTCCAAAATCCTGCGTTACTACGGGGACAGGGGCTTATACAAGTAGAGGGCAAGCGGTATTTCACGAGCAGTGAGATGGCGCTGATACATCTTCCCGATCCACTTGGCCCGCAATACGATACCAATCTTGCCCAGGGCTATGCGCTGCCGGTGCTACTGGGCGCAGACGTGGTTGCGGCGCAGGCCCGTGTATACAGTCTGGACGGCAAATACCTCGGGGCAAATAACATACGTGTCATACAACTGCGGGACGGTACCTTTTACATGATTATGGACACATCAACACTGAATACTTCCACCCCTTCCTACGTCGACATTTCGTACTTGGTTAAGCCGGATGCAAAAACTGCTCTCCCGGTTCAGGCCAAGCAGCCCATGCTTCTTGGTCAGTCTACAACTTTTAACCAGAGTTCGCTCCTCACGAAGGGATTGCGTGAAGCCGATGCCTTGAAGGTTTGGCGGGTGCTCAGTGGCGACCCACATGCGACTACACTGCCTTCGGCGGAGGAGGCCGATGTGTTTATCCGAGCACGTAAAGGCTATTCGTTTACCCCGTACGCGGACAGCGGGATCCAGCTGACGCTCAGCAAACCGGCAACCGTCAGTACTGGCTTGGGAGTCATTGGTGCGACAGCTGCTGCCATGCCGGTAGAAAACTGTAACGTTACTGAAACTATCGCAGTCATAGCCTCTGAGGGTCGTACTAATGACGGTGGATTTGTAGATAATATGACCGGCTATGTCAGTGATGGTGGCGACGCACTTTTGACTGGTGATGCTCATGATTGGCTGATGACCAACAAAGGCCAGGTGGTAGATGGGGTCCCATCTGGTGCAAGCCTGCCTAAGACACAAACCCAGCCGTTCAACCCGGCAGCGAGCCCAGCCAACGAAGTATTGGGTGTGGCAGAAAAAGGCCTGGAGACGGTCTTGCTGCTCGGCCTAGCGTATGGTGGAGTCAGGGTAGCTCGTCGTTATGGCCCGGCGGTGGCCCGTGATGCCGCGGTAGTCGGAAAGGCTGTTTGGTTGGCCCCGGCTGTGAGGAGCTTGCAGATACCCAAACCACCCAATGAACGGGAAGGTGACCATCCTACCGCAGATTTGCGTGTTGCTCAGCAGCCAGAGCGAGTATCTCAGCCGAAAAGTGTCGCATCGGGCAAATACGCACAGCGATTACGGCAGATCGCCGAGCGGCGAGCCCGCTTGCAGCGCCTGGCAAGTATCGTTATGTGGATGGATGGGGCTGGGTCGTTTGAGGGTACGGCTCTGAATGAAAGCGTAGTGCCAGCATACTTTGAACGGCTTGAAGCCGGGGGTGACTTACCTCGTCGCTACAACGGTCTTGCCGTAAGAAGCGGTCGCCAGATGCGCAATCAGGTTGATAGGCTAGTGAACGAGGGTAAGCTTACCCTGCGGCCCGGAACCAAGCGAGAGCTTATCCAGTTCGCGCGTTCGCATAGACGGGCACAGCCGGTGCTCAGACCTAAGCAATTGTCGGTTGAGCAGATAAGGACTCACAACGAATCTCCGATTGTCAGTTTCGAACGGTGGGCTTAGCGCCAGTACGACTTTTTAGGTGCAGCATGCAACCCAAGGCGTCCGGGCTAATCGAGTAGGTGTAAGTTCTTTAGTGTGGCTGGCAAAAAGCCACTTTTGGCTTGGAAATTGGCTTGCCATTTGTAGCCTTTGTTGTAGCCGAGGTCTTTCATGAGCTTGGTCGGGGCGTTGCGGAGGGGGAGGGGTACGGGCAGGTCAGGATACTGGCGGGCGGCCGCCAGGGCACCAGCCATGGCGTCGGCTACACTGCGGTCCTTTTTGGATTTAGCCAGTACGGCGGCGCAGTGGAACAGGTTGTACTGGCACTCCGGCATGCCGATGCGCTCCACGGCCAGGAATGTGCTAACCGCCAGGTTAAGTGCCGCCGGCGCGGCTAGGCCAATGTCTTCAGAGGCAAAAATCACCATGCGTCGCGCGATAAACTTTGGATCTTCGCCGGCCTGCAGCATGCGCGCTAAATAATACAGGGTAGCATTCGGGTCGCTGCCGCGCATTGATTTTATAAAGGCACTGATGACGTTGTAGTGGTTCTCGCCCTTTTTGTCGTAGCCGGGCAGCTTGGTCTGGGCGGCGGTTTCGACCACTTGCGGCGTGATTGGCTTGTCTCCGCTCAGTTGCAGAGCAAGCTCCAAATTACCAAGCGCTACGCGAGCGTCACCGCCGCTAAGTTCCGCCAGCAGGTCAATTGATTTAGCGGGCAACTTTTTGGTAGCCAGCTTGAGCTCTTTGGCGGCGGCCTTGATGATGGTGGTAATAGAGGCCTTATCAAGTGGTTCCAGTACTAGTACGCGCGAGCGGGAGAGCAGGGGGTTGATAACCTCGAAACTCGGGTTCTCAGTGGTGGCGCCAATGAGCACGATAGTCCCATCTTCGACGTGTGGCAGAAACGCATCTTGCTGGGCTTTATTAAAGCGGTGAATTTCGTCTACAAACAGCACGGTGCGCTGGGCGAGACGCTGGTTGACTTGGGCATCCTCGATCACTCTGGTCACGTCTGCCTTGCCGGCAGTAACGGCGCTAAGTTCGATGAACGCTGCACCGGTTTCACGGGCGATAATGCGTGCCAAGGTAGTTTTGCCACTGCCGGGCGGACCCCAGAGTATCAGGCTGGTTGGTTGTTTCTTCTCGATGATCTCGTGGATGATCTTGCCGGTCGCAGTCAACTGTTCCTGCCCGACAACCTTGCTCAGCGTTTCCGGCCGCATGCGTTCGGCTAAAGGTCTCACGTCCATAGGCCCAGTATAGCAGCTACTAGGTTGAATAATCAGGTAAATAGTGTAAAATATGTGCGTCTTCAGCCAGGAGTAAGACACAACAGTGTGTAGAAAGGTCTGTCACGTGAGACCACGATTGCGTTTTACCCTACGAAACACCGCACTATAAATCGGTGCGCTCGCGATGGGGGCGCTGGTAGCTTGCGGCCCATCGGCGGGCACGACAAGCGCGGCCAGCCCGTCCCCAACAACGCACTCAGCGAGCGCGGCCGGCCCGTCCGGACCGCAAGCGACAGGTAAGGCCAGCCCGTCCCCATCCGCATCCCCGTCACACAAGAGATGCACCACCCAACCACCGCCTACCGTCCCGCCAGGCGCCACCCTGCGGGTTGACATGATTAGCGGTTGCCAAACCGTGGTGTACCCCATGCAAGTCCAGTCCGGTGGCGCTGAGGTATACGCGTCCGCTGCAACGGACTCCAGGGTGCTCCAAACGCTAGGCACCAACGCCACGGTGGACGTTGAGTGTCGCGTGGGATCAGACGGCTACTTCGCGAGGCTATTCAATGCCTTGGGGCGTTACGCCTACGTCCTATGGTCGCACCTGATTCTAGGTCTAAGTCCACCTCCTCCCTGCTAGCTAGCTCTAGCTAGTCACCCTCCTGGCTGAAGATGTGCAGTCGCCCATAAGGCATCACGCTGTGCGTGGACGGGCTTCGGCAAGCAACGGACGAGCGCTACCGCGCCCCAATGCCCCGAAGTCCGCCCACAGTCACAATTTTATAAAAGGCACCCATACTTACTTATCAGCCGGGCGCACCAGGCGTATTATTAAACTATGACACCCAAACAACTCTATCTATATGCGCTTGGCGTCGCAACCGACACAGTCAAGCAGGTTGAGCCGGAGCACATGCAGCTACCAACACCCGACACGGACTGGGAGGTGCACGATCTGCTCCGGCACATCACATACGAAATGGCCTGGACTGCGGATATCGTGCAGGGCAAAACCATTGCCGAAGTGGGTGATAAATACGACGGTGGGCTGCTCGGTGGCAATCCGGTTGAGACCTGGCAAGACTATGAAGCGATCACGCGAGCGGCGGTTGAAGCATGTGACGAAAACAGCGTGGCGCATTTAAGTTACGCCGACAAGACCGTCGGCGAATATCTGGTGGAGGCGGCTAATGACCAGTTGGTGCATGCCTGGGATCTGGGCCAGGCCATCGGCGTGCCTGTGCGATTCGACGAGGCGGTCGCCCAAAAATTGTACGATGAAGCACGAATCCGCAAAGATGAACTCGCAGAAAGCGGCCTGTTTGCCCGGCCGGTCGAGGTGCCAGAAACCGCCGCCCCACAGATCAAGCTCCTGGCGCTCTTAGGTCGGCCGGAAAGCTGGAAAGCTTAAAGCTTCCGGGCCTGGACGTCAGTCTCGTCTTCGATTTCCTGACCGACGATTTCTTCGATGAGATCTTCAACCGTGACGACTCCGATGACCTTATCATCCCTCTCGATAGCCGCGAGATGGGTGTGGGCGCCGAAGAATTTGCGCAGCATGGTATCGAGCGCAGTCATACTGCCTACAAGCTGAACCCGGTGGAGAGGTAGCTCGTCCACTCGCGGCGGGTTGTCATCAAAGTCGATATCGACTAGTTGCTTGACGAGCAGCACACCAAAGCAGACAGTCTTTTCCTTATTTAGAACTGGTATACGGCTAAAGCCGGTCGCTTTTATCTCATCAATGCGCGCCGCATCAATGACAGCATGCGGCAGCAGGGAATACACCTTGCCAATCGGCGTCATGATGTCACGAACCCGCTTTTCGCTGAGCTGCAGGGCGCCGCGCATAATGCCGACTTCGTCTTCGTCCAGCTCGCTCTCGGAGGTCCCGAGGTGTTCGCTGAGCATTAGTCCTAGCTCATGCCGGCTCTGTAGATGGTGGCTTTCGTCTTTGAACAGCTCGTCGAGCAGCAGCTGAAGCGGGCGAGATAGTGGCCAGCTTATTATAATAATCGCGCGTAAAAACGGTGCTAGGAGGGCTGACGCTTTGAGGGCGTTGCGTAAGAAAAGCGCCTGCGGGAATATTTCACCGAAAATTACTGTCAGCAGCGTGGCGAGTATGCCCGCTACTACACCGTAAAAAACACTGCTCAACACTAACGACGTGGCAGATACGGCGGCGATGTTGGTAAGTAGTATCGCGCTGAGCGACAGATGTGTGGAACGGCGTAATGGCAACACGCGGGCGGCGGACCGGTCACCTAATTTGGCCTTGCGCTGCAGGTCGCTGGGGTCAAGCGCCATAAGGGCGATGTTCAAGCCGGAACATAGGGCTGACACACCTATTAGTGCGATGACAACTACGAATGTAAGCGGTGTACTCACCGGAGAACTTTACTTCTCATTAACGAAGCTATTATACGGCATGGTACCTCTGTAATGCAAAGCGCTTTTGGAAATCTAAGTCCTGCCGGCGAGCGTCATTGACAGTGGCAATCCGGCTGTAGTGATCTGTAAGTTGCCTACGATGAGCATTTAGGTACGCTGTAAAGTTCTTAACCTTATAACTGTGACCGTTCTCAATGACGACAACCTAAGGGTCGACTACCATATTATTACACCTTACAGACGGTAACCTAATCGCAACGGAAGGGGGCGTAGCGATGAGAACGACACTTGAATTTATGGCCGCCATGCTACTCATGGCAGTCCTGTTCATTGCACAGCTTGATCCGGCCAACCCGCTGTTCTGGCTCGCTTCTTTATCGATAGCTATGATGGCGGTGCGAATCGCATTGCTCGGTATCCTGCTCTGGTTTATTATTGCGATTCCCGAAAATCGGAGGCCCCGGATGTTCGTCGGTTTAGCAACGCTGACCCTATGTGGCTGGGTAATAGGAGCAACGATTGGCGGAACGCTGGATTTTATCGACACCGTAATTCTGGTACCTGCCATTATGGCAATTCTTGGAGCTCTTCTGGAAACCAAGCCCGAAGAGGAGCCGCTCGAGTCACTGGAATTTGCCACCGCGGCGTGGCGCTGGCTACTTGGCGTGCCAAAGGTTCTAGCCCTGCAGGGAGTGCAGTTTGGCTGGCTTGTCGTGATGGACGTGGGATTGGCTATCGACGACCTCAGGAACCCGAACGCTCCCGCCGCCCGCCTGGCACAGCCGTACGGGCAGCTGGAGGACTCTGCAACACTGAGGGTCAGACATGTGTGATAAATAACCTCTTGAGGGTCGCGTGTAGGGAGCTAGTAAATTACACGATTAGCTGGACAGGTGCTCTTATCGGGGCACCCACCTGCCAGTCACCACTCGGCGTATCACTGCGTCCTTCAGTCAAATTGCCCAGAAATTGTTTACCGCTAGAGTTTTTTGTGATATAATTTGAAATAAGGTTTTTTAGCGCCGATGCAGGGCGCTTTTTAAGTGAAGAATTGAACCCATACGGTAATAAATAATGGCAACGAACCAGCAAGATCCCACTAAAATCCGCAACATCGCGATCATCGCGCATGTAGACCACGGCAAGACGACGCTCGTGGACGGCCTGCTTAAGCAGTCGCAGACTTTCCGCGACAACCAGGCGGAAATGTCCCAAACGCTTATCATGGACAGCGGTGACCAGGAGCGCGAGCGTGGTATTACTATTACAGCCAAAGTCACGGCCGTGCAGCACGGTGACTACCGCATCAACATCATCGATACGCCCGGACACGCTGACTTTAGTGGTGAAGTGGAGCGGACCCTCAACATGGCCGACGGCTGTCTGTTGATCGTCGATGCTCAAGAAGGGCCGATGCCGCAGACTAAGTTCGTGCTGGAAAAGGCTCTGGAAGCCAACTTACGTCCGATAGTTATCATCAATAAGATCGACAAACCGGGTTCACGTATTGCTGAAGTGGAAGATGAACTGGCCGATCTGTTCTTAGAGCTGGCGGTACATGAGGACCAGCTGCACTATCCGGTGCACTACGCCATAGGTCGTGACGGCAAGGCCTGGAACGAAGTGCCGGCTGACCCGAGTGTGGACGCTAACCTTGACCCGATTTTCGACGCCATTATCGCTAAGGTCCCGGCACCGCAGATCGAGCTGGACAAGCCATTCCAGATGCTGGTGACAGCACTCAGCTGGGATAACTTTAAGGGTAAATACGCCATTGGCCGCATTACGCGTGGTGCTGTCAAGCCGGGCGATCCGGTGGTGTTGTGCAAGAAAGACGGCAGCCAAGCCAAGGCTAAGGTGGAGCTTGTGTTTATGAGTCACGGCGTCAGCAAGTTTGAAGTGCCGGGCGGTGTCGCCGGTGACATTGTGCAGCTGACCGGCGTTGGTGACGCCCAGATCGGTGAGACCATTGCTGACGCGGTGAGTCCCGAAGCGCTGCCGACCATCGAGGTTGAGGCGCCGACGCTGCGCATTTACCTAGGCCCGAATACCAGCCCATTCAAGGGGCAGGAGGGTGAGTTCAATACCAGTCGTCAGATCGGCGAGCGCCTGCAGAAAGAGCTAGAGACTAATGTTGGCTTGCAGGTGGAAGAAAATGGCATCGGTTTTACCGTAGCCGGCCGCGGCGAACTGCATCTGGGCGTTTTGATCGAGACTATGCGCCGCGAGGGCTTCGAGTTTGAGGTCGGCCGCCCGCAAGTCGTGACCAAGTTAGAAGACGGCGTTGAAAAAGAGCCGGTCGAAGAAGTTATCATAGAAATTCCGGCCGAACACGTCGGCACCGTTCAGATGGAGCTTGGCACAAGGCGTGCTACTCTGAAAGAGCAATTCGCTCAGGCTAGCAAGGGCGTAACCAAATTGGTGTACGAGATGCCAACCCGCGCGCTACTCGGCATGCGCAACATCCTGATGACCAACACCAAAGGTACCATTGTTATGAATAGCCTGGTTGTTGGCTACCAACCGGTGGGAACGCCGTTACAACAGCTGCGCAACGGTGTGTTGATCAGCTTTGAAACCGGGACCACGATGCCTTACAGTTTGGAAACAGCCGAAGCCCGCGGTACGTTGTTCGTTGGCCCGGCCGAAAAAGTGTATGCCGGCCAGATCATCGGTCTGAACAACCGCCGTGAGGACATGGAAGTTAACGTCTGCAAAGCGAAACATTTAACAAATATGCGCAGCAAGAGCAGTGACGGCGTCGTGCAACTGACCCCGCCGACTGTCTTTAGCCTGGAACAGTGTCTGGACTTTATCGAGAACGACGAACTGCTGGAAGTAACGCCCAAACACCTGCGCCTGCGCAAACGCGAACTTGACCCGACGAAGCGCAAACGCGCAAAATAAGGCCATGTACGAACTGTGCGAGGGTGAACCGGAATTTGATCCGGTCACTGAGCGCTTGAACGCGATTTTCATGATTGAGGAAACGCTTAACCATCAACTGAAGCTTGGCGAGGCGGCTATTCAGATAACTGATCTGGAAGACAAGACCGACCTTGGGTGGGGTGCTACCTGGCAATCCAGGATCGTGCTGCTCGGGACGAGAGGTATTAATCAGAACGGCCTGTTCGCCGAAAAGAGAGTAGGGCTCACGGTTTATGCGAGGTTCGATAATGGGTAGCGACGTGCACACTTCCTTGTGGCTGGCGCAGGTGAGCCGGATGGGTATGTGCTCGCGGCGCCCGACCCAAAGGTGGCGTTATTAGGTGTAAACTCGCGCACGGCACTCCACGATAGGAGGGTATTTGATTTGCTGCGTAGCGCGGTTTTTTATCGGGGTAGAGCGGAGATTGCTGTGCAGAAGGCGAGTGCTAAAGAGCCGATGCTGCACAGAATGCCACCCTGGCCTAGAGGTGACGCCTAAGTGGCAGCTTTCACATCATGCTGTCACTTGATAAGTATATGCGAGGTTCTAGTGATAAAACGTGGACTTACATGGACGGTGGCTTCGAATTTGGTTCGCTGAAGGCGAACAGTAACAAATGAGGCCGCCCTCTATACGTGCATCACGTACTTACTCACCAGACCGACGTATTGTGGACGCGAGTCGGGGATGTGCCGAGTAGCTAACCTAGTTATTAGACCAGGTGACACTGAAGCTCTGGTTGGTTGGGTCAAACGTGGACGGTGTCGATACCATGCCTGCCGGGTTTTGCATCACGATATTCTGAAGGCTGCTGAAACTGCCCATAGGCTGCCCGTTGACCAGGCTGCCGGCGTAATTTACAGTGCCATAATTGGCGAGCGGTAGTACGCCGTTGCTGTATGGTGCCTCGGTAATGACCTCTGCTGATGAGCGGGCATATGTCTGGTGCGGCTGCAAGGGTATGCTAAATTTTCCGCCTGAAGTGACATTAGTGAGGCTTAACACATAGGTGGCGGGTTTTGTAGTTATCACCCTATGCCCCACTGTCATAGTGATCGCTGGCGTATACGTGACGCTTGCCGACATGTGGTCACCGGCATGGATGGAGAGCCGGACCGAGACCTCATATGGGTTACTCGGGTACATTTCGTACCAGGCGCCGTATGTTGCGATACCGTGGGAGCAATTGGCTTCGGTGCCGATTTGCTCAACGGTTTGGTTACTGAATCCGTCAAGTCCCACCCAGTATGACGAGTATGAAGGTTTAGAAATACTGGCGCAGGTAAGCGCGGACTGTACCCATGCTGAACTGACTGAGTTATACGTGCCGTTGGTCCCCGTTACCGCGTAGCCCGACCAGTTCTGGGTCGTGACTGCCGATGAGTTCGTGAGCGGATTGTGTTCGTGGCCGCCAAGCATAAAACCGGGATGGCTACTGGGTCGTAACGGCTGTGAATCTGGTGTGGCTGCCAGAGCCGGTGTGCTTAAGATAATAGGGAAGAGCAGAGAGACGCAAACCGCTACGATCCGCCGTTTCATTTCTATTTCCTCATGATTTATAAACATAAACACTATAGCATAACCAGGCAATTCCGGGCGGCGTACCTCGAGTAACAACTGCTGGCGATAACCGGGCAGTAGCGCTATGGAGAGCTCCGGTTGTATTTTTAGCTCGATTGTGCTATTATTAAATCATTGTTCGTGGGATTACACCCACTTGAATCCGGAGTTTGTACGTGGTTGTTAAGCGAAATACTCATGGATTCCTTGAACAATCCTAAGTATTAAGCTAACTACAAACCAAAGGATTTTCTTAAAAACATGCCTATAAATACAAGCCGCGGCTACGCGTATAAAAGCAGCCGTACCCCCTATTCGCGTAAACCGCGAGAACGTTCCCGGAGCACCGGCAATAAGCACGGCCAGTACATCGACCCGACCCGGTTCGTCAAAGTGGCAGAGCCGACTAAACTCGAGGAATACGTGTCTAAGCATAAGTTTGCCGACTTTGCAGTCGACAAGCGCCTGATGGATAACATTCAATTTAAGGGCTATGACACGCCGACGCCTATTCAGGACCAGACTATTGCGTTGGGGCTGGAAGGTAAGGATGTTATCGGTATTGCTAACACCGGCACCGGCAAGACTGCCGCATTTCTGGTGCCAATACTGAACCGGCTTGCCACCGACCGGAACGCCAAGGCACTCATCGTAGCTCCCACACGCGAACTGGCACAACAAATTGAGACCGAACGTCGCAGTATGAGCAAAGGGCTCGGTGCGTACGGTGCACTGCTTATCGGTGGCAGCTCGTATGGGCCACAGCTAAGTGACCTGCGCAAGAACCCGAACATCGTAGTCGGGACACCCGGTCGTATCAAGGACCACATCGAACAGCGTTCATTGGACCTGACCCGTTTTAACCTTGTGGTACTTGACGAAGTTGACCGTATGCTCGATATGGGCTTCGTAAATGACGTACGCCTTTTGCTGGGCAAGCTGTCACCGCAGCGCCAGAGCTTCTATTTTTCCGCCACCATGGACAACCGGGTGAGCGGCCTCATAACCGGCTTTAGTCCCGACGCGGTTACTGTGAGTGTCCGCCAGGGCGATACGAGCGGCAACGTCCACCAGGACGTCATCCCCTACACCGATAAAACCAACAAACTTGAGGCGCTGCACACGCTGCTTATCGAGCCGCTGGTTACTAAAGTGATCGTCTTTGAAAGCACGCAGCGCGGTGTGGAACGGCTCGAGCGCGAACTTAAAGAGCGTGGTTTTGACGTAGCGGCTATGCACGGCGGCAAGACCCAGGGTCAGCGCAAGCGTGCACTGGATGCGTTCAAAGCCAGCCACGTCAAGATTATGATCGCTACCGACGTCGCGGCCCGCGGCATCGATGTTGCAGATATCAGCCATGTGGTGAACTACGGTATGCCACAGACCTACGACGATTACACGCACCGTATCGGCCGTGCCGGCCGAGCAGGCAAAACCGGCTACGCGCTGACGTTCGTTGAACAATAAGCGTTACGAGTCAAATAGACTATACTAGACATACAGTGTATGTCTGAGCAGTCACAAGATAGCCCGAGCCAGTCGCAACCGATAATACCACCCCCGCCTGACGATGTGCCGGTAGAAGATCGGCTGTTAACCTCGCCTGAAGTACCCAAAACGAAAGAGCAATGGAAAGCACTTCTGAAAGAAGACGTACTTGCCGAAGGCGGCTTTGCCGATCAGATGTATCCGCCTTATCCAAAACCCGCTGGCGAATTAACTATGGACGCTGCTGCGCAGTACAGTAAACGTGTCAGGCAGCGGAAACGCGAGAAGCAAGACGACCAGGAGGGAATACTAGAGCGGGAAGAAGCCTGGTTTGATAAGGTGTATGCGGTGGGTATGAAGATGGCCGATGGTAACGAAGACCCGGTTGAGTTTTTCTTCGATGTCGATGAAACTATATCTGATTTTGATGCCGATGATAACCGGGTCATGCGGCCGGCCTTCCGACGGGTGGTTGACGTACTGCATGCAGAACTGGGAGACCGGCTGCGAGTAGGTGTATTGACGACGATGGACGCGCAGTGGGTGCTCGAGCATTGCCTGCGGGACATTGATCCGGAGGTAATCAGCCCAGAAGATATATTGGATGTCCGGACATACGCCAGGCAGGCGAGGCCAGCGGGTGCGGATGAAGAAGAGAGCCGAAATGAACTTCGGGAGGTGTCGATAGAGCGACTGGTTGACATCCTGAACCCTGAGCTTTACGAAGCGATTGCAAACGGTATCTTGGATCCGGAAACGGTTTATTCCGAAGGTAAGCTTGAAACGATCAGCGAGCTGTACAAGTATGCATTACTCAGGCGGGCACTCGGGTATCGTACGGACAGAGCCCGAATCATGTTCGTCGATAATATGCCATATTCGGCTATGCTTAGTCAGACGAACCCGTATGTCATGGGCGTGAACGTCGGTGCTGAAATACAGGGTTCGCTTGGTCGTAAAATGTATGCGGCCCAATGTACAACCCTTGAAAAGAAACTGGCGAACCGCGGCCTGTCTTCTATAAAGCTGGCACTCTGACAACCTGTTGATGCTTGGCCTCGACCCTCTTACGTTACAATAGGCATCATGACCACTATGTACTACAGCCGGGCGCGTGAACGTGCGTTGCAGATTATCCATGAACCGCGGACGGGCATGTGGGTGGTAAGTTCGGCACCGGCAACGTCAGAACTCGACAGCCTGGCGAGCGATTATCAGCTCGACCGCGACCGTCTGGAAGACGCCATTGATATTTACGAAGCACCCCGCGTGGAAGTGGAGGACGGCGCCGTGTATATCTACACCCGCTACTGCTACCCGGAAGGCAAAGAAATTGCCACCGAGCCGTTGCTCATCGTGTATACCGGCGATCATCTGTTCACTATCGTGCGGAGCGAGACCAGCATCCTGCACCGTCTGATCCACGACCAAGTAGAGTTCGTGACCACGCAAAAGACCAAACTGCTGCTGCAGATTTTGAACGAAGTCAACCGCTCTTACGAGGGGCAGCTTAACAAAGTCGCCAAGCAAATTCTGCGTACTCGCGCGCAGATGCGGCAAGCGCGTTTAAGCACGCGTGAATTCCTGAATCTCATCGAGCTCGAAGAAGACCTAAACGAATTCCTAAGTGCCTTGCAGCCGCAGGCGTTACTTTTTAGCACGCTCCTCAGCGGCCGGTATCTGCGACTATATGAAGACGATCGGGATATCATAGAAGACATTGAGCGTAGTACGAGCGAGCTTATCGAGCAACTGCGAAACCGGTTGCGTACCCTGAGCAGTATGCGGGAAGCGTATGATGCTATTGCGACCAACAGTCTGAACACGATCTTCAAACGTCTGACATCCATCTCCATCTTCCTGGCCGTACCGACTGTCGTGGCCGGGCTGTGGGGTATTAACGATGCGGTGCCGTTCGAGCATACCCGTTACGGATTCATATACGTAGCCGTTATTATCCTGACGCTTACGGCCACGGTGGTCTGGTATTTCCGACGTAAAGATTGGCTGTGACCCCAGTAAATAGCTTGACTCATAAGTCAATATATATTAAAATATAGAGCAGTTAACGGGTGGTTCTCGTGTTTCTAAGTAAATTACGGAAATAGCCTGTTGGCAGAAGTGACAGGCCTTTATTGGCTGTGGCCGCCCTTTTGGGGTGGTCTGCACTTTGATAAGAGAAGATTGAGTGATTACGGTATTTGCTGACCCCCACTCCATCTATTGTGATCGGGTTCATCTGTTTGAGTCGACGCGTACATGTCGGTTTTCTCAAATGAGAGAACCTGATCACAACAATGGAGTTGAGATTTAAGGAAAAAAGAATAGGTCTAGCACAGACTAGATCCCCAGCAAAGAAAGTGGCATAAATGGCACAGCGCATCACCACCCTGTTCATTGACGACATCGACGGCGACGAAGCGGTCGGCACCGTTCGGTTCGCTCTCGACGGCACCGACTACGAGATCGACCTCAACTCGCAGAACTCGGATGACCTTCGGAACATACTGCGCAAGTATGCTGCGCTAGGCCGCAAGGTCGGCGGAGCCGCTCGTCGCACGGGTCGCTCGGGTCGCGGAAGCCGTTCGACATTGAGCTCGGCCGAGGTCCGGAACTGGGCTCGCATGCACAACGTCGAGGTCAAGGACCGCGGTCGCGTTCCCGCCGACATCGTCGAGCAGTACCAGGCCGCCACCGGCAAGTAACAGCACCCGCCGGAGCAGTGGACGATGGATGACAATGACGTCACCCTTCGAGGAAGCCATTACGGTTCCGTTCCACTCGCTCCGGCGGTGCTGCTGGACTTGCGATCATTAAGTGCGTAGTGTTGTCTCGACAATACCCATCCCTACTGCCGCTATGCCCGACGCTCAATCTTCTCTAAACCCTATGTTTTTATCACTAGACCCTCCAGGACGCAGTAAGCGTATCCCACCTATTCCGTATAGCGCCGACTTGTGTACAATAAAGACAAATGAAGAGTATTTGGCGCATTATCCGGTTTACCCGGGATTTGCGGCGGTATTACATCGGTATTTCCGTGTTTACTATTCTGCTGGCGGGCATGAGCCAGCTGCAGCCGTTATTTACCAAAGGTGCGATTGACGAGATTACCAAGCTGTCCAATCATGGCCATGCAGATATTTCACGCGTGGCCGTATTTGCTGTCCTTATTTTCGTGACCGATGTGCTGACGACATTCATGAGCAACATTGGTGGCTACCTGGGCGACATAATGGCCGCTAAGCTGCAACAGGAGCTTAGCCAGCGGTATTACGAGCACCTGGTCAGCCTGCCACAACGGTATTTTGACACCGAGCTGTCGGGCAAAATCATCAACCGCATGAACCGCGGTATTTCGCAGATTGCTAACTTTATGCAGGTGGTAAGTAATAACTTCCTGCAGTTCCTGTTTAGCACGGTCTTTTCACTGGTCATCGTCGCACATTACAGCTGGCAAGTGGCGCTGATGCTGTTGATGTTATATCCGGTGTTTATCTGGCTGACGACGCGCACCAGTGGCAAATGGCAGCAGTACCAGCAGCAAATTAACAGTGAGCAGGATGTTGCTAGCGGGCGGTTCGCCGAAGCCATCGGGCAAGTACGGGTGGTAAAAAGTTTCTTGCAGGAAATGCGTGAGCTCACTTTCTTTCGTAGTCGGTATGATATGGTTGTTACTACTACCCGGCCGCAGAGCCGGCTCTGGCATCGGCAGGATGTGGTACGTCGTATGGCGTTGAATATGATCTTCCTGGGAGTATTCGTCTATATATTCATTGAAGCGGCGCGCGGAGCGTGGGGCGCAGACTCGATCGGTACTATGGTGCTGCTGGTTCAGTATGCTATGCTAATCCGCATCCCGATTTTTACGATTAGCTTTCTGGTCGACCAGACACAGCGGGCTGTCGCTAATACTAAAGATTATTTCGAGGTTATGGACATTGAACCGGAGATTGCCGACCAACCCCATGCCAAGCGGCTAAAGGTTACGGCCGGTGCAATCGCATTTGACCATGTGCGCTTTGGTTACAGCCATGACGCGCCGGTGCTGCACGACATTGATTTTACTATCCAGGCTGACAGCAAGGTGGCGCTGGTCGGTGAAAGTGGGGAGGGCAAGACTACACTCACCAATCTACTACTGCGTCTCTACGAAGTAAACGACGGGCAGATCACGATCGATGGCCAGGACATCAACGGCGTGACACAATCCAGTTTACGAGGGGCTATCGGGGTGGTGTTCCAGGAACCCGCTTTGTTCAGCGGTACTATCTGGGAAAATATTTCGTACGCCCGCCCGGAAGCGGATGAAGCCGACATTGTCGCCGCGGCCAAGGCGGCCAACGCTCATGAGTTCATAGCCAAGTTCGAAAAAGGCTATGATACCGAAATTGGCGAACGGGGGCTCAAGCTCAGCGGCGGCCAGAAGCAGCGCATTGCCATTGCCCGAGCCCTGCTCAAAGACGCGCCCATCCTGATCCTTGACGAAGCCACATCGAGCCTGGACAGTAAAAGTGAGCATATGGTGCAGCAGGCTCTGGAGCATCTCATGAAGGGCCGTACTACGCTGATCATCGCTCACCGTTTAAGCACTATCCAGACGGTTGACCAGATCGTAACGCTTAAAGACGGCGTCGTCGATGAAATCGGCCGACCGGTAGACCTTGCCAAGACCGGCGGTATTTATGCGCAACTGCTCAAGCTTCAGCAAGGTCACACCAGCGCCACGAAAGCGAAATTGAAGGCGTATGAGATCGCCGGCTAACCTGCTACCTGTAGTGTGCCCAGTCAAACGGACCGCCGTGCGCTCTCAGAGGTAAAAGTACGCTACGAAAGATCGCCTTCGCTCCGATGCCGGCTGCAATGTCAGCTAGTACGCGCTCCGAGGATGGTCCATGGCCATTAATAAGACTGCTCGCTTTGGCACGTGTCCCGGGCGGGATCGCTCGGTAAGTATCGACGATTGCCCTCAGGGCATCAACTGCTATCAGACGATGCAGGATTGGACCCTCGAGTACCCAGGGCCTATCATTTGCTACCGCGCGTAAATCCGTAGTTTGTTCGGGTAGGAGATTACCACCTTCATCGGTCAAAGGAACGTTGTCAGCGGTCTGCGTCAAGAAGGGGTCTGGCGGAATCTGATCTTGCAAGCTTAGGCCTGGTTCTGTCTCGATCGGTGGAAGCGTTGCACGCGCTGTATTAAAGTTATTCATCTTTCCTCCATTCCCTATACTTCTATATGTGCACAACTAGTACGACAGTAAGAATATTATTAGGATACGGATTCTATAAACTTGTTGTACAAAAAATGTACAACTTGTTATCATGGCCCCGTGATGAACAGCCTCGAACATCTGCGATCCTATTTGACGCACGCCGGGCTCAATCCGAAAATCGCGGAGATTTACCACACACTCCAGTATTACGGGCCCCAGACCATGTCTGAGCTAGCTCGAAGCTCTGGTATTGAGCGCATACAAATCTACCGTATGCTCGATGAGCTCAAGAGCTCGGGCTTAGTCGAGGTTGAGACTCAGTACAAGCGGAGTATCCTCCACGCCGCGCCTGTAACGACCCTGCAACTGCTTCTTGTGAAACGGGAGCAGGAACTGAAAGACCTACAGCAGGAATACGCCGCTCTGGAAGCCGAGCATCAATTCCATGCTCAGAGCATGGAACGAGCCACCACGCGGGTGCAGTTCTACGAGGGTTTGGACGGCATCAAACAGATGCTCTGGAATGAGACAAGAGCAAAGGGTGAAAACTTGGCTATTTTGCGTGACAACATGCAAAATAAAACAAATCTCGCCTTTTTCAAACGATGGGTGCGCAAGTGCAATGAACGGGGACTACACTTTAGAGGTATCATTGGCGACGATTTTATCCGTACGCAGCAGGATTGGTATATAAAGCACCGTAATGAGCGTTTAGACCACTGGAAGTCCCGGTACGTTACGCAGAGTGTGTTCCCGATCCCGTACTCCATAGTCGTGTATGACGATGTGATCGCACACTACAACTGGAATAACAAGCGGATGTTTGGCATTGAGATACATGATGCGGCTGTAGCAGCAGTACAGCGACAATTCTTCGAGTTGCTATGGGACAACGCTACAGAAGCCGACGACCTGGCCGGCCAAGTAGCAGCACCGTCTCCACGTAGCTTATAGATAGTAATCTGAGCCGAAGAGGAAGAACTACCCACCGGAGATTGTTGTGTTTGAGAGATGCGATCACCTTGATGCTGTCTTTACTGATGCTGGCGGCAAAGCATGCAACAGTACTAAAACCACGAGCATTTTCGGCATAGTCGTAGAGATAGACCGTGTTGCCACCTGTCCGTTAGCCAAGTTATCTCAACTCTACCACGCTTACTGATTGCCGCTCCAGGACGTAGAATCTCGCCTCACTGCAATTTGCCGGTTACCTTTGCCAGTGTAGTGGCCACTGGGTCGTTCGTGTAATGTGTCGCGAATCGTTATAGCGAGCAGTCCCATGTCTTACTATCGCTCCGTGGAATTCAACCTGTGTGCAGCTAACGCGCCAATGCTTGCATATGTCAGTTGCGTTAGAGTGTAGTAGACGCCGGCAGAGAAAGGGAAAACGTAAATCGAGTGGATCCTCTATCTTACCGCCGAGCCTCTAACGCAAGGGCGGCTCTAATGCTTCCAAGTAAATCGGCCACTGTAGGCTGATACTCAATCGACTCCAACAGATAGTGAGGATTCGATGTTAGTATGGGCGGATCATTGTCAGCAAGGTCAACCGAGGATAGACCGAGTATGGCAAGCTTGCACATCACGAGAGACTCTGTTTTTGCGCCAGTTGCACCATCAATTTTAATTTCTTCCCTAACATGTAACGCGCTGCCGATAGTGTTCCATCTGCGCATATCGACCGGCCTGGTCCTTATATGAAGGCGTAAAGGGATCTCCGAAAACCTGCGTGCGAGTTGGCCGGAAGCTGCGCCGTGTTGGCTGGCTTTAAAGGTCAGCCGGCAAAGCACGAAAGCGAACTTTTCGCGCAGGGTGGCTGGGCGCCAGTTAATCTCATCCTCGCTCCTGGTGTCAGGCAGTTCGAGCAAAGCCCGGGCGGCAGCTATGAGGTCAAGCTGCTCAGAAGAAAGTACGGTTTCCTGCCTGACCGGCCACGGCTGCGTATACATGCCAACTAGTCTGTCATTGCCGTTGCCGGCCGCCTGTCAGGTAGCTTACAAAAATAAGCGCAATGAGCCTGACAGTAGATAATCCGGTGCCGGTATAAGACAGGGTATACTATAGAGACGAATACGGAGCCTACGACATGAATACAATCGCCTGCCCGCACTGCGGCAAAGCTGTCGAAGTGGATAAAGCCCTGGAGGGTCAGATTGAAGCCCGCGTGCTGGCTGCGGCGCGTCACAAACACGCGGGTGAATTAGCCCAGCTGAAGGCCGAGCAGGAACTGGCTCTAGCAGAAGCTGCTAAAGTGGCCGCGCAGCTGGCCAAAAAACAGCTGGCCGGCGAAAAGGAACTGCTGCATAAGCAGGTCGCTGCTGATCTCGAACTGGAAAAGCGGCGTCTTGCCCAGGATCTCGCTAATGAGCAGCGCAAACAGAATGCTGAGAAAGCCGATGAGCTGGCGCAGCTGAAAGCCGACAATGAGGCCGCTAAAGAAGAAAGCAGAAGGCTCCGCGAAGACCTGGCCAAGATCATGACCGACCTCCGTGCAGAGCGCATGGCCAAAGAAAATGCCGAGCTGGAAGCTCAGAAAAAGCTGGCTGCCGAAGAGGCCAAGATTCGCGAAGACGCACTGAAGTCCGCCGATGAAAAGCACCATTTGCGTCAGCTGGAAATGGAAAAGAAGCTGGCTGATACTCAAAAGGCTCTCGAAGACGCCCAGCGCAAGGCGACACAGGGCTCGCAGCAGAACCAGGGTGAGGTCTTAGAGCTCGATCTGGAGGCGCGATTGCGCGAAGAATTCCCATTCGACGAAATCGGCGAAGTCAAAAAGGGCCAGCGCGGTGCCGACATTGTGCAGACAGTCAAAAACCGGAGCTTCGCCGCCTGCGGTCTGCTGCTGTGGGAAACCAAGAACGGCAAATGGCAGCCGGCTTGGGTGGCGAAGTTCAAACAAGACATCCGTGAGGCCAATGCGAATATCGGGGTGATCGTATCACAGGAGATGCCGTCCGAATACGGTGACATGAAACACCTGGAAGCGAACGTTTGGGCGGTCAAGCCGCTGCTGGCACCGGTACTGGCTTCGGCGTTGCGCGGCACTATTCTGCAAGTGGATGCCGCGAACCGCAATAACGAGGGCAAGGATGCTAAAATGGAAGCGCTTTACCAGTTCCTGGTCGGCCCGGAATTCCGTCACCGTGTCGAGGCCATCGTGGAAAATTACGGCCTGCTGCAGGGCGAGATTGAGAAGGAGAAGCGGGCAGCGGCGCTCCGCTGGGCGCACCAGGAAAAGGCTATCCGCTCTGTCGTCGACAATACTATCGGCATGTACGGTGATCTGCAAGGTATAACTCAAAAGGCGTTGCCGGCCATCCAGGCGCTCGAGCTGGACGGCGGCGTTGATAGTGAGACCGAAAGTGAGCAGGCTAGTTTGTTATAAGGCAATGACCTGCGACTATTTTCTAGTCAAACACAGCGGTAAGTAGCTTGCCCGTATCAACTGAGCAGAGAGCGTAATACAACTCTACCTAGTGGACTGCGTATTTTAGAAGCTCCGCGCTCCGCTTTTAACGTGACTAGGGAGTTGTCGCCTATCGAGAGCTCCTGAATGATGGCGCCAAAGCCGCGCCTAGAAATCTTTGGGTCGGCACCCCGCACGGCTGCATACAGCGAATCCATATTTATATCGCCTCCTACACCGCTGGAGACAATAAGTGGGCCCAGAATCGCCGACCATTCATCAAGCGGCATACTATTCACTACCACTGAGTTTCGCCGTGCCTTATTCATGAGTCGATTTACCAGCTGTGGGTCATTGACAATATGGTAAGCTGCCTCTCGCATCTCCTTGATGGGACAAAAAAAGATCTGGCAGCTCGGCTTGCACACGACAGAGCACTTGCTCGGTTACAGAAAGTAATACTTTTACATACGGTAGATGCATCGGGTCACGAGCAACATGTTATTGCAGTAGACATGCGTCGGGAAGAAAAAGAAATACCCTTGCGCTCGGCTAGGGGTGACTACCGTACCGCACAGCGGCAAATTGATAATGAGCTAGGAGACCAACAAATAGCAGACAACACGGCTTTTAATTTTGCCACATCCGACGTCATAGAGTCGGATGAGGCTGTCGCGCTCGGTGACCTGCTACGCGATCCAGAAACAACAGGCCTTTACGGGCCCCAAAGAGAAGATGCAATGAGAGAACTAAACACGTTGGGGCCGATCGTTACCGCACTCGAAGCAGATCTTACGCAACCCAATAGGTCTTTATAGAGAAACGGAAAAATAAAGCCGCGGTGTGTGTCTAACGTATCAACGCAGGAAGTCTCCCATTGCTAGGAGCTTGGCTCAGAAAGTTATCAATGGCGAGCTTCAGCATGTTGCTTTCTGATTCTTTCGTAAGACTGGCTATATGTGGCGTGATCAAAATGTTATCCTCTTGTAATAAGGCTGGCGCAACTTCAGGTTCATTTTCAACCGTATCTGCAATGTACGTAAGGCCACGGCTTCGCACGGCTTCAACGACATCCTCTTCTTTGACAATGCCCCCTCGAGATGCGTTAAGCAAGATGGCTTGTTCCGGGAGTAACTCAAGCTCACGTCTACTAATGAGGTGGCGCGTTTGAGGCGTAAGAGGTAGGTGCAGGGTAACGATATCGCTATGTGCGAACACATCACCTACGGACGACATACTCGTGACATTGTTAGGCAGTCTATCTTCTTGCATAAACGGGTCATAGATAAAGAAGCCTTTGCACGCAAAGCCTTGTAGCTTGTCGTGTACTTGTCTGCCGATATTGCCAAACCCGATGATCCCGATGGACTGATTGGACATGCTGCGTCCGGTGAATTTGAATCGATTCCAGGTTGCTACATCATGTGGAGTAAGCGTAGTAATTTTTCTGAGAGCCACAAGCATCATGCATACAATGTAGTCACTAACCGCATCTGCATTTGCACCTGGCGCGGTATAGACATGTACATTCTCGCGATCGCAGAAAGCCATATCGATGCTATCCACACCAGTTCCAATGCGGATTATACTTTTTAGGTTGGAAAAAACATCTTTAACTGAAGGGTTTATAACCGTTGCACTTCTGATCAATAAGGTGGTGCATGTTTCGGGGATGACGCCGTCAAATGATGTATTGCCTGAAACTAGTTCATATTTTGCGGGGATTAACCTACGCGCTTCACGCAAATTGATCGCACTCGGTTCGGTAACATATACGACTTCTCTCAACGATAGCTCCTCATTGCAACAGGCTGTTAGTATACGCTCGTGAAACGCTGTCACCTAGGACTTTCAATCTTGGTCAAGCTTGTGGGGTGCGAACCACACGTATCGTTCCCCCGAAACGGCTTAGGTATGGCTTACGCTGAGGCTGTACAGAGTCGTCTGCCCATACTCCGTTGGGCTGTCACCGTAGCTGGGGTTTGATTGGGTGTAGCAACCGGCCTTAAAATAGTCTCCTGAGCCACTGTTAGCCTCATCGACCTTTTGCACGCCATTATACGAAACGAGAATGTGCCCGTTACTCGCCGTAATTTGGAGGTCGAAGATACTCCCCAACTGATATTTTGCGTCGAGGTCCCCGATATTCTTGCCTTTATCACCTTCCACGAATAAGTCGGAGCCATTGAGCCGGATGAGGATCACGTACGCCGAGGGCCCGTGGATTTGTGCCGCGACTAGCTGCGGTCTAGCCGATGGGAGATGGTCCACCGCTTCACGCACCTGCAGGGTACTCGTCCCACTTGTCGTCGACCAGCTTGCTTCCTTCTGACCATTGTCGGTCATTTCTCGCAACTCCGATCGAGGAAAGTTTGAACCTGATGTCGTTACTCCGCCAACCGGGGCTACGAACTGAACGCCATCTTTTGCCACATTAGGTTGGAAGTAGGGTGGTAGTGAGTAGCCGGCAAGTTGTGGCTGAACAATTTCATCAGGGTCATTCGACTTGCCGATGGGAAGTGTCAGCTTCCAGTCCGTAAGATTCAGAATGGTTGAGGGGTACACAGGCGGTTGGTTTGTGACAACTGCTGACCCAGGGGCAGATGAGGGGTTATTTGTCGATGTCGTCGAACTTTTCGTAGTCGTAGGCATACTGACATTTTTCAGTTTGCCTGCTTCACCGGTCTTCTGTTGGCTCGTCGCCTGCGAACCCGCCGGGCGAGCCGTAAACAGAGAGGCGTATGCCAGAGTGATCCCTCCAATGAGCGTGAGACAGACCAGAGTAAGAGCGCCGATTTGGACTGACCGTGGTTGTCGCTTTAGAAGAACGGCCACTTTATAAGCCGTATACTTATAAAGGGCTGGCAAAATCCTCGAATCTCCTCGAAAATACTTTATCACTATTCTAGTTTAACGAATGGACTGGTGTTCGCCCAAACAGTACTACATGTTCCCCTGTTTTTACGGAAAAATAAAAGAACCTAATTGCAATAGCCGCAACGATGCATTACCATATGACGATAAAGCGTACCTGTAAGTATATACAGTAATATTAGCCAAAGTCAGTGCGTCCCGGGAGGTTCTGTGAAAATTGCAATTGTTGGTTCTGGATTTGTAGGTGAGGCAACCGGTCGTGGAATGTCAAAACACGGTAACGAGGTCACGTTCGTCGATGTAGACCCTGAAAAAGTAGTGAAATTACAGGAAGAGGGCTTCAATGCCGTACTTGCAAGTAATTACGATAAGATTACGACCGATGTGACGATGTTTAGCGTGCCTACGCCAACGCACGCTAAACATATTCAACTTCATATCTTAGCGGGAGCTTGCAGAGACTTTGCTGAGAGACTGAAACACCATGACGGCTACCATGTCATGGTCATCCGCTCTACTGTACCGCCTGAAACGACCCGTAAGCGGATTATCCCGCTCGTAGAGAAAGTCTCTGGGAAGCAGGCAGGCAAAGATTTTGGTGTTGTCATGCAGCCTGAGTATCTACGGGAAGAGAAAGCAAATCAAGATTTTGAGCGCCCTTGGTTCGTACTGATCGGTGAGCTGGATGAACGTTCTGGTAAAGTCATCGAAAAACTGTACCGCTCCTTCAATGCGCCCATTGAGCACGTCTCACTGGAAGAGGCGGAAATCCAGAAGTATGTACATAACGTCTACAACGCCGTTAAAATTGCATTTTTCAATGAGATGCGGATCGCCGTGAAGCGAAAGGGGTGGGACGCCGACAAAGTGTTTCGAGCTACTGCCGAAAGTTGTGAAGCAATCTGGAACCCCGTATACGGCATACGTGACTACGGTCCCTTCGATGGCTCATGCCTGCCGAAAGATACACGCGCCCTGTTAGAGTGGGGTGATATGAATGGCTTTGACTTCGGAATCCTCAGAAGTGTCGTCGATGAAAATCTTAAGCATGAGAAAGTTTTGGGCAAAAACCAGAAGGTTCGTAAAAACCACCTTGCTGTTGTAGAAGCCTAAGAATTTACGCTCCGTGCTCCAGAACATCCTGCTATATATACCACTGTCTATCATCGGCTTATGGCGGTGGTCTTACTGGCTTATTCGTGTTATTGGAGCGGCGATATATCGCCAGGAAGCTAAAAAGGTTGAGACGTCCGACCTTGTCGGTAAACAGCTCAGTATTAGTGTTGTAACGCCCGTCTACAACGAAGATGACGAGTTATTCAAAGAAGCACTGGCTTCGTGGATTGCAAACGGCGTCGACGAAATTGTGGCTGTCATCGATAAGAGCAACACGCATCACATCCTCAATTTTGAACGGAATTATGTGCCTAGGAAAGATGTGAAGTGCCGGCTGATCGTCACGCCCAAGCCTGGGAAGCGAGCAGCCCTCTGTGATGGCATCGAAGAATGCTCCGGAGATCTCATAGCTGTCGTGGACTCTGATACGGTTTGGAGTGATAGCGTACGGGCAAGCGCACTACCCTATTTCAAAAATCCAAGAATGGGCGGCGTTACCATTACTCAGCGTATCAGCAATCCGGACACCATCAGTAACGTGCTCTTTGACATGTTGCTCTGGAATCGCTATCACGAAGAAGTGCCATTTCTGCTGGGACTTGGCAAAGCGTATAACACACTGTCTGGACGAACTGCCATCTACCGCCGCGAAGCACTTATCAACCCCAAGCATGATAACGTGCATGACTTGATGCATGAATTCTTCGGGGGAGCCCGCGCTGTATCAGGAGACGATAAACGGCTCTCGCACTTAATACTCGAGCAGGGGTGGCGCGTTGCATTTGCTAAAGACGCCGTAGTGTATACCCAAGGCCTTGGTAAGGCTCGTATATTCCTCAAGCAGCGCCTTCGTTGGACGCGAAACTCTTGGCGTGCCGACCTGAGGGCTATTCGAAGAGGCTGGGTATTTAAGTATCCGGTGCTCGCCTATTTCATGCTTGACCGTTTCGTGCAACCGTTCTTCATGCTCCTCGGCCCGACGGCCGCCGTAATCGGAGCCATCCAGCACCGTTGGTTGTTTGTCGGCGTATTGGTTGCTTGGTGGTTCGTAAGCCGGACCGTCCGGCTGTTCAGCTATTTCAGACACTACCCGAAGCGACTCATTTATCTGCCGACCTGGATTGTATACTCCTACGTTACTGCGATAATAAAGGTTTACGCACTGGCGACTATCCTTGAGAATTCCTGGGCGACGCGTTGGCACAAGAGCCGTATGCGCCGTCGGCTTATACGGCGTTGGGCGACCATGGCGCTTGGATTCGTCGGCATCGCTATCGTATTCTTTTTCACCGTTCGCTTCATAACACAAACTAATAAACAATCTGCGGCGCTCATCTCGCAGCCGGCACCGGTAGGTACTGACGAGTTTGCTGTCCCAAGCAACCTTACGACGGACATCCCATCCAAGCCTCGGATACTACCCGGTACGATTTTTCCCACTGACGTCAAGACATATGTCGTACAGCCCGGGGACTCATACTTGATGCTAGCGAGCCGCTGGCATATGAGTGAAGGGGCTCTGAAAAGCCTGAATAATATCCCGGCTCACAGTGTTCTGCGTCCCGGCCAGCAACTGATTTACTTTGGACAAGCGACGGGAGGTTCTAAGTCATGAAGCGGAGCAAAAAGCACACAGCCCAAAAACGATCACGGCGCACACCTATCGTTGCCTCGATAGTGATTCTGCCGTTCGCAATCGCCTTAGTTACTTTTTACTATATCTTCGGGCCTGGTCTTATGTCGGCACTCGCCACGAGGGGTGACAACCGGCTCGTAACCGCCGGTTGGCAGTCGGCTCAAACGTCCATGGCAGCCGTCCAGCCGACGTACGGTCCAAAATATTCATACTACAAACTCGCGCAAGGTCAGACTTTACAGTGGGCGGCGCAACATTTTGGAGTTGACCTCGCGACACTGCAACGTTTAAACCCGGGTCAGCCTGTCTGGGGTACTACCATCAAAGTAGTGCCGGTTGAGCGTCCGCTTCCTGCCTTTCCGGCTAACAAGCTGACCACGACCGGCCTAGCCGTTACAGTCTCCAATACCGGGGTCTTGACCGTTCGGAACAGCTTCACTGGCCCGACCACTTACGAAACCATACCGCAGCTGATGCAAATATTGAAGCCTTACGGCGGCATCACCCAGCTTGGACCAAAATCGTTCCTGATTAACAAGCCGATTTACATCCAGGATAATATCCGGGTTGATATAACAAGCGCCACTGTCCAAAACCTGTACCTCCTCAGTAATCCGAACTACAATGTCACGACGCTGACGTTCCAGAACTCTGAAGCGCTCCTTGAGGGAGTCAACGTCACAAGCTATGATTCAGCCACTAAGGGTCGTGACACAGACTATAAGGACGGTCGAAGCTTCCTACGCGCCTACGGTAGCGCCCGCATGGACATATTGGACTCCACGATATCGTATCTTGGCATGACAAAGGACCAGGAAAAAAATGCCGCCCTTCAATCCAAGTTGAGTTTCATATCCCAGGGGGGTGTGTATGGGGTATCATGGCGTATCCATAGCGGCCAATTTGGCGCAGACGATACGACGGGTTGGGTACAGAATAGCACGTTCGAGCACAACTATATCGGTGCTTTTACGTTCGGTGCACAGGGTATGATGTGGCAAAACAACCTTTTTACCACGAACACTATTTACGGCCTTGACCCCCACGACGATAGCAATAATGCAACGATCGAGTACAACCGTTTCATCGCGAACGGTCACCATGGGTTCATCGTTTCGAAGCGCTGTGACTATAACACTATCAAGGACAATATTTCTATCGACAACAAGCTGCACGGCTTCATGCTTCATGACAACTCGGATTACAATATCTTTGAAAATAACATCTCAATCGGCAACTTCGACAATTTTGCGCTCTATGGCTCAAGCTTCAATATGGTGAAAAACAACAAGGGATACAATGCGCATGGTAGCCAGGTTCGTATCAATGAAGCGTCGATTCAAAACTATGTGACAGGTAACTACTTCTACGGCGGCCAGCGCGGTGTTTACCTCTACGGCAATGACAATGGTGTTGATATTTCAGATAATACGTTCGTCAATGTCAACTACCAGCTCGATACTGATGATGCGACTCGAGTATTATTTACGGGGAATACCAGCAACAACCTTGGCTATAAGCTTAAGAAGACTGATCGTGTCGTATTCGGCATTAACACGATCAACAAGCGTGCAGCTATTGATATGCAACCTTTGCTGACCATTCAGCAAGGACAGAATCGGGGTGGTTCTCTCGAACGTCTTGCATCCACTGCGCGGGACCAATAAGACGACTCACTGCGCTTCCGGCAATCGACATTAGAGTCGCGCCGAGCTTCTCAATGCCACCTCGTGCTTTCTTCAACTCCTCAGTACGCTTTATGCGGGCGTTGTAGTGCAGATCCGAAGCGGTGCTAAACAGATTGGCTGGACTCCACTGCATCCAGACGATAATAACGTATACGCCTTCAACCTCGAGGGAGGACCACCGATACGTAAATTTTCCAGGTACGCTCCAGTTGAACCTTTTCCTGACGGGCTGGAATGGAGAGTGCATCGTCTGAGTCAAACGGGTCCGGAGGGCACCCAGCGTCTGACCTGTTATTTTGTCGGTAGGAAGAAAGTCGTACTTTTGGGCTGGCAGAAACCTCACATCACGAAGTACCCCCCGTGGTGGCTGTAATAGTCTCAAAGCCAGACTGACGTTAGAACGCATTAACAGAGAAATCGTTGAACAGCGTAAACTAGGACTGACCGTGCCAAATACCGCTGAGAGAACGGAATTTGATAATGCCATTCGGAGCCTGATAGCCAACATTACCGACGAACACGGAATAGCCGAAATCAAACGAGCGGTTGTCTGGGGCATAAAAACCAAGGTCGTTAGTCATCCGGTCCACCGACGGCGCTCTAGAGAAGTCCTCAATCTTATGGACGTCGATTTTATCAAGCCGATCTCCCGGGTTTGGCTCCCGACCTCTATCTCCAAGCCATGCTGGACGATAGGACCTAGAGAGTTATAATTAAGTCATGAACATCATCGTTTCGATTGTCCCGCTGATTGCCCTTGGATTTTGGGCATATGTATTCATGGATTGGTATCAACACTGCGTCAACAGACGTGATTATTGGTTCGTAATCTTACTCTGTACAAACATAATTGGTTACTACTTTTTCCTTAATTCTAACGATCGACAGTAGCAGCTGCATCAAAGGTATTCGTAATTACAGTTACGCTGAGTCGCCGCTTCAGCTGGTTGGAATCTCTACGACACCACCCGAATACTAAATCAAGATAACCCTTAAGGCTCCATAGGAACTAACAACTTCGCGGCAGCTTTTGCGTATACGTGCCCAAGCGCATGCTTGCCCGTAAAGGTATGAACCGATACGTCGCGCAGACGGGCAAGGGTGCGGACATTAGCGCCGACAACCACGGTGTCAAGCGTGCCGTACATGATCTCGATAGGCGCGCGGATACCACGGATATCCTCAAGAACCGTCTGTTGCTCAATGCAGCGTTGCAGCGAGCGCTTGAACGGTAGCCAGGTGTCTGGACTTGTGACCACGCTGCGCGGAATAGCTCCCAACCGGCTGAGCCGCTGGACGTTCGCGGGTGTCATGCGCGGATGCTCACGTATCGTGCGGTATAGGCGCATCAGCAGGTCGGTGCGGCGCAGCGCCAGCTTACCCTCGATAGTATCAAGCGGCGGGTACACCGGCGGGCTGAGCAACACGAGCCGCCCAATACCGGCCGGATAACGCCGGACGTAGCGGGTGGCCAGTAGACTGCCGAGTGAGTGTCCCACCAAAATGTACGGCTTGGGAATATGCAATGACCGGAGGGTGCAGCGGACAGCACGCAGGTGCTGCGCCATGTCGTACTCAGCCCACTGTGGTTTCGGCGACCGGCCGAAGCCGAGCAGGTCAATAGTGATACAGCGGTAGTAGGGGGTCAGCAGGGGAATCAGTGCGCGCCAGTCTTCGCCGCTGGCGGCTATACCGTGCAGCAGCACGATCACCGGTTTACCTTCCTCACCGTAATATGCAATATGTAACCGGTACGGCCGCCGGAGCTTGCCATGCCAAAACTGCTCAATAGTCATACTCCTATGCTAGCCTCTCCGGCTGGAAGTGTAAAACTAACTGTGGTAGCACGGTGTATCATAAACGTATGAGTGATTTTATCCCCTTTATCCCCAAAGTCGCCCTCATGGTGGGCGCACATGCCGATGACATCGATTTCGGTGCCTCCGGCACGGCTGCCAAGTGGGCCAAGCAAGGCACCGAGGTGCACTACTTAGTCATAACCGACGGCAGCAAAGGCTCGAACGACCCGAATGTAACCGGTAAACAGCTGGTGCAGGTCCGCGAGCAGGAGCAGCAAGATGCTGCCTCGACGCTCGGTGTTAAAGCAGTCCATTTTCTGCATTACGAAGACGCCATGTTGGAAATTACGCTACCACTCAAAAAAGACATCGTACGCGTCATCCGGCAGGTGAAGCCCGATACTGTCGTAGTGATGGACCCGACTATGGTCTATGCCATGCAAAACGGCTGGGGCTTTATAAACCATCCCGACCACCGCGCCGCCGGTCAGGCCACTCTTGATGCCGTCTTTCCGCTAGCGCGCGACCGGCTGACTTTTCCCGACTTGCTGACTGATGAGCGTCTGGAAACGCACAAGGTCGAGCATGTGCTGCTGATCAACCTGCGCGGGGAACAGACGTATTATGTCGATATAACCGACGTTTTCGAAACCAAGCTGCAGGCCTTGTCCAAACACGTCAGCCAGGTGCCCGATTTGTCAGCGGCTCGCGCTATGCTTGAACAGTGGGCTTCAACTGCGGGTGCCAAAATCGGTGCCAAATACGCCGAAGGTTTTATCCGAATTGATGTCCAGTAACTGAGATGTCCGCCAAGCCGGCGGACGTCTCAGGCGATCAGAAATACGGTTATTTCTTGCCTGATTTGGCAGAGATCGTGATTTTCTTCGGTTCCGGCAGTGGTGTCAGCGGGACCGTTACCTTGAGTACGCCATCATCCAGGTGTGCTTCAATCTTGTCGGTATCGGCGCGTTTGGGCAGGAGAATGCGGCGGTACAGGCTGCTTGCACTCTCGCGTACGACGAACTTCTTGTCTTTGTCTTCCTCGCGTTCGTGCTTTTGGGCCTGAATGACCAGCACGCCATTTTCGACATGCACATCGACGTCCTTTTCATCAAAATTGGCCAGGTGTGCTTCCACAACCAGTTGGTTGTCCTTTTCGTAGACATCAGTGGTTGGCATAGTTACGCTGTGTAGCGACACCGGCCAATCGTTGCCGAAAAACTGCTTGTGTAAGGTGTCGAAATCGAAGTCCGCGAACGGGTCAAAACGCATGAGTGAATTTGTCATAGGTAGCCTCCTCTTTATGATTAACAGGGGTGATTATGCTCACCAGTTCCACTATAGTCCCGTTAGCACTCCCATGTCAAGAGTGCTAATCACACGAGCAATTAACCTATTAGGTGGCTAGTAAAACGTATTACTGTCTGTGCTCCGCAGCCGAGCTATTATTCCTTATGGAAAACAAGTTTTTCCAAGGAAAAGGTCCGAATCGTCCGGGCCTTTTTAAGTGGTTTTAGTACCCCGGGAAGGAGAGTGTATGAGCCAGATAGAACAGGTATATGAAATCAAGGCGCCAATAGCTAAGGTATGGCAAGCGTTGACCGATGCAAACCTGGCTGAACAGTGGGGTGCCGGCCCAGCTAAGGTAGACGTACGAGAGGGTGGTGAATTTAGCTATTGGGACGGCGATATTCATGGCACATTCACCGGACTGATTCCCGAAAAACTCATTGAACAGGATTGGTATGGCCATGATAATCCTACCTGGAAATACACCGTGCGCATCACCCTGGAAGATCATGGAGAACGTACGACAGTGCATTTTGCATACTCCGGCGACGTCGTGGACGAGCAACGGGATATTGCGCACTGGCGCGACTACTACTTTGACCCCATCAAGAGGCTATTGGAGGGTGCGAAATAAAGCTACAACAGCCGAAATTGCAGCGCTCTGACACGCTTAGGCCCGTAGGGATACGTGAAATTGTGTATGAAACCTCGTTTTCGCGAGCCCACGTAAGCGATTTGGATTTGAATAACCTTGAGGTTAGGAATCTCAGCTTCGACGAGTCACTGCTCGAAAAAGTTAGCTTTGGTGAGGCCCGACTCGAAAAGTTAGGCCTAACCGATACAGCGCTTGTGCGCTGTGACTTCGCGGCAGCTCGGTGCAGCGGCAGTTCGCTTATTCGGGTGTCTATTACTGGTGGGCGTCTGGCAGGTGTCGATTTCAGTCGCTCGGTGCTTAAAGACACGGTGTTTCAGGATTGCAAACTAGATATGGCCAACTTCCGTTTTGCTAAACTGATTCGCGTACAGTTTTTGAACTGTACCTTACGCGAAACCGACTTCCAGCTGGCCGAACTGACCGATGTTGAGTTCCAGACATGTCAGCTCGAGAAAACTGCCTTTCACCGCTGCAAACTCAAGGCTGTCGACGTTCGCGGTTCGCGGCTGTTGGATATTTACGGTTGGCAATCGCTGCGCGGCCTGACCATTGACCCGGTCCAGCTTGCTGCCGTCGCTCCTGAACTTGCTGCCGAATTGGGATTGATCAACAAAGACTAGCCGAAATGCGGATGGGGTCAATAAGCACATCATCTGAAAGGAGCGAATCGTCAAATTAAGCAAGTCCGTCTGCCGGAGATTCCATGATGGCCCGTGATTCTTTCAAAAATGGCTCTCTTGTCCACGTCGCGCTGCTTGAATAGGTTAATCGCTAGGTGGTGGACGTAGTTGTCGGGTGCGTGTGGTCTTCCATGAAAATTGCCACGAAGAATGTGATCCACCAAAAGAAGAGACTCAGCAGAAACCAACCGAAGAAACCACGGCCTTTGTTCTTGGCGATCGTGGCGGGCAGAAAAGCGATCGCTATCCAGATGAATACTATAAAAAACGCCCAAATGATACTTAGTGTGTAGCCAAAAATTGTCATTGCGAACATACACAGCCTCCTATTTACCTAATCCCTCCACGATACAAGCAGCGGTTCCCCGTGTCTGTGAAGCGCCTCACGGTATTTCGGTGTGGTGACCGCTGGGTCAAATCAAGACTAAGCTTTCTCTCTGGGCTACATCGGACTTGCTAACTGAAGATAGTTGCCTTCTGGGTCCGCAACGGTTGCCTGCCAAAAATCCTTACTGTCTGGGTCTGGATTGTACGGCTTGGCTATTTCTCTTGCTCCGGCTGCAATAAGTTTGTCGTAAGCGCCTTGAACATCTTGGTCATCGAAAGCAATCATCACTCTCTGTGGCTCAGATGCCATACCTTTTACTTCGCTATGTGGACCAAAAAACAAGTGACCAGAGCCAATATCCCAGCCATACCAATCGCCTGGCATTGTCCACTTCGGTTCACCAAACGCTTTCGTGTAAAACTCCGCTAACTTTTTAGCATCACTTGCACCGAGTTGTACCCCATTCAAGTTCATAGCTTCTCCTTCTAGAGTAATTATATATTCAAGTCGATCCGTTAAAAGGCATAAACGCTCCGCTTTCGCAGAGTGTTTATGCTTGGCACTCCGTGGTGAGGGGCTTGGGAACTAGTATTCGCCAATCACAATCTTCTTTTGCTGCATCAAAATGGCGAAAGCATTCGGTTTTCGCATGAGTTCTTCCATATTACTAGGCACGACTTGCCAGCTCAGACCGTACTTATCTTTGCACCAGCCGCATTGTTCGGACGCTGGTACACTCGACAGTTTCCCCCAAAAATAATCAATTTCTGCTTGGTCTGTACAGTCAATCGCAAAAGATATCGCTTCGCTGAACTTGAACTCTGGCCCGGCATTGATAGCTATGAAACGAACACCGTCTAACTCGAACTCAACTGTAAGTACTTGACCGGCTAAATCCTTTTGGAAATCGGCCAGACCCTCCTCGCTACTCCTAGGGTAATATTCCGTAGATAGTATCTTACTATTCGGGAAAACCGAAACGTAAAAATCAACAGCTTCTTTAGCATTACCATTAAACCACAGATTAGGCGTGATTTTCTGCATTCTAAACCCTCCTTTTCTACTCAAATTATACCCTTAAACGGCCAACGAGGCATTTGTTTCGTAGAACCTGGTTTGACTCACTCTGCCGGTCCTGAACTTAACCTTGAGGCTGGGACTTCGTATATCATCAATGGTTTTATATGCTCGGCCACACCCGGTAGAGGCAACTCAGCCCTCAATCTTCGGTTAAACCGTCTCCTGATTGGTGTGTTATTTTGCCTGGGCAATGATGACTCGGCTGGGCTCGCTTGCGCGCCAGGGGGATTCTCGTTCGTATGTCCGGTTCTCAAGAATCCTCATTGCCGGGTCGTCCCGGATAATGCCGAAGACTCTATCGTAGCCACTCGCTTCATAATAACGAGGACCGCGTGCCACAAGTACGCCGCCACTGCGAAGTAGCATTGCTGCTCGTTCTATACCAAACACAAGGTCCTTGCCGGCACTGTGGACGCGCGAAGCTATGATGACGTCAAGCCCGTGCGGTTCGATTTTGTCTATATTAGCTTGAATACCGCCACTGTAAACCTGCAATCGGTCACGAGCTATCCCGCGTTGTAGCGCGACACCTTGTAACAGCGCGGCCTGACCCAACATCTCTTGTAGACCCAGTACTTTATACCGTTCTGCTCTCACGTTCTGTAGATGAGCAACGATACCCGCAAAGCTCATGCCAAAGTCAGCGATCTGCTTAGCCTCAAGGGTATATGGCTGCTCTATACCATCAATAACGATATGTGTATCGGTGATAAAAAGATCCCGCGAACCTTGTACCCCCACGACGCCTCCTTGGTAGGCTACGCCTAGAAAACGTCCAAACTGATGAACCAATTGTAAGGCTTTCTGGTTTCCGGCTTCCATGTCACGGATAAGCCGTGGTCGTACCGTATTCCCAAAATACCGCTGCGTTTGAAGGCTAACATCTGGGATGGCACACTCTGGCCCCAGATCGTCTGGGGCAAAGGCCCCAGCAACGCCGGTAACGAGGGCTGCGTCTGTTATATCGTCCAATAGTGTAAAGCCGTAGGCCCTAAACAGATCGATTGCAACGTCTCGCTCAGCCAAATAAGGATCTTGGTCTCCGCTTGAAGTATACGCAGAACCACCGAAGCTTGCACTCATGTCAATACCGTTATAAACAACTATAGAAGTGATTACAGTCGTTCAGGTTACTGAATCTTTGCCTAGAACTTGTATTGTAGTTAGTCTAGCTTCCCTTTGTGGAGGAGCTTCGCTTGGTCAGCGTGTCGATCATGGTATGCAAACTGCCTGGCACATGCAGATATAATATGCCACAATACATATAAACTAATGATCGCAATAGTACTTTCTGTCGGCGCCTTTTTTTCAACGTTAGTCGGTGGCCTGACTGGCCTTAGGAATAGTGACCGGTTACACCGGCTACTTGGCTTTACTGCCGGTGTGGTTATGGGTGTGGTAGCGTTTGATTTACTCCCTGAAATCTTCAAGTCACTCGGCCACGGCGTGAGCGCGCGCGACGCTATGGTGGCGCTCATGGGTGGCTTCCTGCTGTTCCATATCGTCGAAAAGTCTATCCTCATCCACCACAGCCAGGAACATGACTATGAAGTGCATCATCACCCGCAGGTCGGCCTGGCCAGCGCCCTAGCACTCAGCGGTCACAGCTTTCTGGATGGCCTCGGTATTGGCCTGGGGTTTCAGGCCGGGAACGTGGTCGGTATTGCGGTGGCCATCGCGGTTATTGCGCACGATTTTTCTGATGGCCTGAATACTGTGACACTTATGCTGGTCAACAACAACAGCCGTCGCCGCTCGGTCGCGCTGCTGCTGACCGACGCATTGGCACCGGTGGCTGGTGCGATTGTCGGGACACTGGTACACATCAGTGACGGCGGCCTGACACTGTATCTCAGCTTTTTCGCCGGTTTCCTGCTATACATCGGGGCTAGCGAGATTCTGCCCGAAGCTCACAGCAAGCATTCGTCCTACGCCACCATCGGCCTGACCATTCTCGGTGCAGTGTTCATGTTCTTCGTGACCCGGTTTGCTTAAACTCGTACCGGTTCGGCAGGTGTAACGGCCTGCAACAGCTCCGGAAATTGCACCGTGCCCAAAGCGCTCAATGTAAAATGACCTTTGTCGGCGAACTCACGTACATCCAAATCATATACGCTGCGCAGTGTATCCACGGTTTTGAGTACACTCGGCTCGTCGTTCTGTGAGACAAAAACCGTCGTACCGGCAGTACGGGCCGGAAAGCCCGGATCGATCGTAAACTCAAAGAAATCGGCTGTGGCGCTGGCCGGGTTGTTGTCCGGATTAATCCAAGGTGCCACTAGTACTACTTTGCCAACTCGTACGCCTTTCTGTTCGCTTAAGTAGCGCACCAGAAAACCTCCGCCGCAGCTGTGACCAACCAGGATTGTATCAGGTGCAATATCGAACCGCTCGAACTCCTTCTTCCATTCGTCGTATCGAGGCTGGAAAGGGAATGGAGGCTCAATGCTCACAGCATGGATATCACGCAAGATTAGCTGACGTTTCAGCCAAGCAAACCAGTGGTCTTCGCTGTTGCTGGGCCGTTTTGGATCATAATGTTCGTCTCTGTCCGGTCTACCGGGCACGAGTATAGCGTTCACGTAAACTAGTATACAATTAAACCTAATGATTGGAGCGGTGGTAATTTTGGGGGTACTGGTGGCGGCTTTGACGGTCGTGTTAGTGCGTGGGCAGTCAGGGCCCAAACGGGATTCCGAAAGCGCACTGTTGCTCAAAGAAGACTTGAAGGCGCTCAGCGAAGACATTGGGCGGTTACGCGAGGGTATGCAGACGCAGCTTACCGAGCGGCTCGATAAGAACCAGGAAATGATGCGCGATGGGCTGCAGAAGCAGTTCGCGGCCAGCTCCAAAATCATCGCTGAAGTCACGGAGCGTTTAACCAAGCTGGACGACACCAACCGGCGGGTCGTCGACGTGGCAACCGAACTTAAAACACTGCAAAATGTGTTACAAAACCCCAAGCAGCGCGGGGTGCTCGGCGAATACTACCTTGACCAAGTGCTCAAAAACGTGCTGCCGCCCGATCGCTACCAAATGCAGTATAAATTCCAGGACGGCGAAATCGTTGATGCCGTGATCATGCTCGAGAAAGGCAAGATACTACCTGTAGATAGTAAGTTTAGTCTGGAAAACTACAACCGTCTCATAGAGGCCACCGACAAGACAGAGCGTGAACAGCTGGCCCGGGCGTTTAAAGTCGACGTAAAGGGTCGTATTGACGAAACTGCCAAATACATCCGGCCGCGCGAACATACCATGGACTACGCCTTTATGTTCATCCCGAGCGAGGCGATTTATTATGACCTACTGGTCAATAAAGTAGGCGTGACCGCCACCAGCGCCCGTGATCTCATCGAGTACGCCTTTCGCGAGAAAAACGTAATCATTGTAAGCCCTACCACCTTTATGGCCTACCTGCAAACAGTGTTGCAGGGCCTTAGGGCATTACAAATTGAGGAACAGGCCAAAGACATCCAGGTGCGCGTCGGTGAGCTTGGCCGCCACATTGCCGCGTATGAAGGCCTGATGCAGAAACTTGGTGGTAGTCTAGGTACGACGGTAAACCATTTCAATAACGCGCACAAAGAACTTAAGAAAATCGATAAAGACGTCGTGAAGATCGCAGACGCCAATCCGAGCGTCGAGCCGTTGCTGCTTGAAAAACCGACGCTCGAAGAAGAGTGAACCTTATGTCACAGTTAGTTTCGAGCGTCTTTAAAGCTCGTTTGTTTTAAGCAGGTCAATAACCAACGCCGCTGTCCACGAAAAATTATGGGCGCCAAGCGGCTCGCCGGTGTTGGGGTCAAAGTATTCGGCAAAGCCGCTGCGTTCTACCATTTCCAGGCTGGTTTCGCGCAGAGCATCGACGTAGTCATCGTGACCGTAGCGTTGCAAGCCATCCATGATCAGCCAGTTGGTATTCATCCAGGCCGGGCCTTGCCAGTAGCGTTGCGGGTCAAAATCCGGGCTGTCGAGCGGCACGGTCGGTATCGGATAGACTGGACCGAACTGTTTGTCGTTCTCCAGCAATTTGACCAGCTTGGCGGCCCGCGCTTTGGATATGCAACCGGCGTAGAGGGGCATAAGGGCGGCAATGCTGGGTACCTTGATCAGGCGATGCGTCACGAAGTCCCGCGACCAGTAAGTATCGGCGTATTCATCCCATAGCGCTTCGAGTGCCAGTTCAGATTTGTGCATGTTTGCGAGCAACTCGGCCGGTAATTCATGCTCAATGGTTTTTGCAATCTCCCGCAAACGAGCATTGGCGCGGATAAAAATGCAGTTGAACGTCAGATCCTCGATAGCGAACAGACCATGATCTAATATATCGTTCGTGTTGTAGAGCTTGCGGCGAAGCCGCCGTTGGGCATCATACAAGCTCAGTACCTCCAGCGTGCTGAAGCGCTGGCCAGGTGGGGCGTAGTGCAAATCACGTCGGAACAGGTTAATGATTCCATCGGTGTGGGTCGCGCGGATGGCACGAACCCAGGGTGGCATCAAATGGTCATGCAGCTCATGCATCCACGGCGGTGTATTATCGAGCCCGGTTTCCCACGGGTGGATTTGCAGTACCAGGCCCTCCTGGTGCGGATCGCGTTCCGCGTAAAACCACTCATGGTAAGCCTGCAGGCTTGGCAGCATATGTTTAAACCAGCGCCGGCGCTCAGCTTTGCTCAGCCGTTGGCCGACTTGCCAGACCGCCTCAGCCAGCAGAGGTGGCTGCGTAATACCACTCGTGGCGATGTTATCCGGTGAGTGGGGGCTGAGCCAGCTTCGCCACATGTTCCGGTCACGTGCGTATTCACGCTTGTCACTAAAGATCATATTCGGGAGCATACCGTTGCTCCACTGGCCGCGCAGCAGGCTCTGCAGCTCGGTCTGGGCACGGTCCACATCCAGCCACCGCAGGCCGATGGCAATAAAACAACTGTCCCATAACCATTGGTGCGGGTACAGATCTCCGGCAGGCACCGTGTAGCTGCCGCGGTCATTGGCTTTTAACACTTCCGTGGCTTGCGTGAACAGATCCGGCTTGTTCGGCGTTTCGGTGTTGTCGCTCATGCTTACTGTTTAGTATAGCGACAGTGGGGCGTCATCCAAAATGTAACGCTAGCGGTAGTTTGTGAAGCTGATTGGAAAATCGAAGTCCTGCTGTTTGAGCAGCGTGATAACCGCCTGGAGGTCATCCTTACTAGTGCTCATGACGCGTACCGCATCACCCTGGATCTGGGCTTTAACTTTGGGATAGGTATCGCGCAGCAGCCTGGTGATTTGCTTGGCCTTGTCCTGGTCGAGCCCTTGTTTGAATGGTACTTCCTGTGTGGTTTTCAGGTTACTTTCCACGACGTCGCGAGAAGTATCGAGTACCTTCTGGCTGATGCCGCGTGTCGCCAGTTTTTTGCGCACGATATCAAGAATGGCGTCGATTTGCCAGGCGCCGCTGCCGGTGACTTTTAAGCCCTTTTTATCATCCAGCCACTCCAGGTCGGCGGGTGTGCCTTTGAAATCATAACGGCTGTCCATCTCACGTTTGGTCTGGTCGAAGACGTTGTTCATCTCGGCCTTGTCATAATCACTTACTGCGTCAAAGCTAAAGTTTGCCATAACTCAATTGTACGCCAATCGATAAAGTCGTCTGCAGTTTAGTCAACGTTTATAAAAACACCAGGCTTGTTGGTTGGTGCGCCCTTTTGTGGTCTCTTGCTTGTCAATAAACTCACATGCATGGAAAACGAACCATGACAAACAGAAAAGCTAAAAAGCAAAACACACAGCGACAGGCCTGCGGAGCGATGGTTTGATGAACAAAATGCCATCGCTCCGCAGACGAATGCCACGATTAGAAACGCTACTCGGACCGCTGCTGCGGAGTGCCCGCGAGCAGTGCACGGACCTCGGTCTCCCGGTAACGCCGATGCCCCCCGAGTGTACGAATCGACGTTAGCTTACTAGCCTTTGCCCACTGCGTGACTGTCTTCGGGTCAACATGGAACATTGTGGCCACCTCGCCAGGTGTCAGTAGGGGTTCAGCGAAGGGAAGCATAGATCTTACCTCGGCCTCCCGGAAGCGTCTGTGCCCTCCGAGTGTTCGGATTGACGTCAGCTTACCGGTGTCCGCCCACCGCGTGACCGTCCTCTTGTCCACGCGGAATATAGTTGCCACCTCGCCCGAGGTCAGTAGAGGCTCAGCTTCGAGGTGTGGCAGCGGCCCGGGTTCGATGGTAAGTGCAGGCATGTGATCGTCCTTTCTGTTTGGACCGCTACGCGATCCCGTACTGAGGGGGGTGTAAGCGTTGCTGCTTTTAATCAACCTTTGACTGGCTGGCTGAGCTATAGTGTTTCCACAGGTGAGCAACGAAAGCGCCATGCCGAAGTACGCCTTTGTTGCTCATCCGTGATAGTCTGTTTGTCAAGGTACCAGCTGACCAGAGGCCGGCTAACTCAGTTTCGGAGTAACTCTACTCAACGAAGCGAGATACCTATAATAACCACAGATACTGACAACTGCAAACCTACGCAAATAGAAGGCGGCTGACTGGTATTAGTGCCGTAATGCCTCTTCCATTTCCGATAAACTAATACGTTTCGCCGTCATCGCCATCCCTGTTATACTGGGGCAATGAGTTACCAAAATCCGAAGGTGCAGGAAGCGGCCGAGTTGTTGAAAAGCCGGTTCGCTGAGCTACAAAACAAGGTCGATATTCTAAAGGCCATCGAGCTGCGGGCGTTGTACGCAGAAATCCCGACCTTGCCACCCGAACAGCGTGGTGCGTTCGGCAAAGAACTGAACGAATTACGTGCTGAACTACAGATGATGGTGGACGAAGCTGGCGAACAGGCCGAGGCGCTGCCGCCCATCGACATTACTGCGCCATTCGATATTAATATACCAGCGGATAGGCGGCCGCAGCTGCTGCCAAGCGAAACCGGCAGCAAACACCCCTTGATGACCGAGCTTGAAACTGTGCTCGATATCTTCTATCGCATGGGTTTCACGGCGCTCGAAAGCCGCGAGATTGACGATGACTTTCATATGTTCGGGTCCTTGAACTTTCCTGAAGGCCACCCGGCCCGCGATGATTACGACACGTTCACAACCACGCAGACCGACGAGGGCGGCAAACAGTTCATTGCGCCGGCCCATACCTCCACTATGCAAAACCGCGCACTGCAGGCGCACAAGGGCAACCTGGAAAAGGGCGAGCCAATTGCGGTAGTGCTCCCTGGCCGCGTATTCCGCAACGAAGACCTCGATGCCCGTCACGAGCATACGTTCTACCAGTTCGAGGGTGTATATGTGGATAAGGGCATTAATGCCGGGAACCTGCTCGCCACCTTCAAGACATTCCTGGGCGAATACTATCAGCAGGACATCGAAATCAAGAGCCAGCCGTTCTACTTCCCGTTTACCGAACCGAGCTTTGAGCTGGCGCTCAGCTGCCCGTTTTGCCAGAAAAAAGGCTGCTATATCTGCAGCCACACCGGCTGGATCGAGCTGCTTGGCATGGGTATGATTCACCCGAACGTGCTGCGTGCCGCTGGCGTTGACCCAGAAACCTATACCGGCTTTGCCTGGGGTTGCGGCCTGGAGCGTCTTGTGATGATGAAATACGGTATCGAGGACATCCGTCACTTTAAAAGCGGCAAGCTCGACTTCCTGAGGCAGTTTGCATGACTACGATCCACAAAAAGGCCTACCCAATCCTATTCGGAGAAGTGTTAAGTGGCCGTAAAAGCTTTGATTTGCGAGTCGCGGACTTTGTTTGTCAGCCTGGTGACACACTGGTGCTTGACGAGGTCAGCGAAGGCAGTAAAAAGCCTACCGGCCGCTCGATAACGAAAAAAGTCGGGTATGTGTTAAAGACCAAGGACCTGGATTTCTTCGACCCTGACGACGTGCAGGAGCATGGCTATCAGGTTATTTCTCTACTGCCCGAAGCATCGTCTAGTCTAGAAGCCCTGTCGCAACGGGCACAGGAAGTCCGGCAGAAATATAATGTGCTGAATGCCAAAGATGGCCACGGTAAATGGGGCGGCAAAGAATATGCTATGGGGTTAGTGGGTGACGTGGGTGAATTACTCGAAGTTATCATGGCCAAAGAGAACTTACGCCGCGGCGAAGATGTTGATACAAAGCTTGCCCATGAACTTGCTGATTGCATGTGGTCGGTACTGGTCATTGCCAATCACTACGGAGTTGATCTGGAAAAGGAATTTCTAAAAACTATGGACAGTTTGGAGCAAAGGATCGCCGCAGCATGAATGTGGACGTTGAGAAAATCATACGCGAATATGGCAAGTTTGATGGTGAAAAGGGCACGAAATACCAACTTCCCTGGAGTAAGCAACAATGAAAGTCAGTCTGAACTGGGTCAAACAATATCTTGATTTCGAGCTGCCGCCGGTAGACGAACTGGTGGAGCGCATCGGTGCGCAACTGGGGGCGGTCGAAGAGGTCGAAGGCCTCGGCGAAAAGTACCAAGGCATCGTCATTGCAAAAGTAGTAGAATGCGAGCCGCTCGAAAACTCCGATCACCTGCACCGCTGCTTGGTGGATGATGGTGGCAAAGTGCAGGATGTGGAACGCGATGCGAACGGGTTGGTACAGGTACTCACCGGTGCGCCGAATGTGCACAAGGATATGTGGGCGGTGTGGTTGGCACCGGGGATCACGGTACCGGAAAGTGTCGACAAAGACCCGTTTGTACTTACTAGCCGTAATATGCGCGGCGCGATGAGCCATGGCATGCTGGCCAGCCCGAAAGAACTTGCCCTGGGTGATAACCATGAAGGCTTGCTGGAGCTTGACGCCAACGCGGCTATGCCGTCTGGTCTGAAAATCGAGCCGGGCGCTGATTTCGCTCAACTCTTTGGCCTGGACGATTACATCATCGACATCGAGAATAAAATGTTTACCCATCGGCCGGACTGTTTCGGCATCCTGGGCGTAGCCCGCGAGATCGCTGGTATTTTGGGCCATCAATTTACATCGCCTGACTGGTACCTGCATACTTTGCAGGACACGCTGACTCCTGATGGTAAACCGCTGACTCTCGAAATCCAGAACGAGCTGCCGGGGTTAGTCCCCCGTTTTGTCGCCGTGCCCTTAAGCAATATAACTATGGGCCCGTCGCCGTTTTGGCTGCAGACTTACTTGCTGCGCAGCGGCGTGCGGCCGATCAGCAACATGGTGGATATCACGAACTACATGATGCTGCTCACCGGTCAGCCGATGCATGCCTATGACTATGACAAAGTGAAGGCGCTCAGTGAGGACGATAAGGTTATTATCACCGTCCGTTACCCTCATCAGGGTGAGCAGATCACGCTTCTAAACGGCAAGACTATCGAGCCGCGCAGCGAAGCCATGATGGTTGCAGCCGGCAAACACTTGCTTTGTGTGGGTGGCAGCATGGGCGGTGCTGAGACTGAAGTCGATGAGAATACCCGGAATGTTATTCTGGAAGCGGCCAACTGGGATATGTATTCGATTCGTCGGACTTCTATGGCGCACGGCATTTTCACGGATGCAGTGACCCGCTTCAACAAGGGCCAGAGCCCCCTGCAGAACGACGAGGTGACCGCCAAAGCGGTTGAGGTGCTGCGTGAACTGGCCGGCGCAAAAGTCGCCGGACCGCTGATTGACGACAATCACGTCGATGAACAAGGCCGTGAACGTCGTTCCGTGCATCCACCAGTGCCAGTGGCGACCGGATTTATTAACACGCGGCTTGGTCTTGAATTGTCGGCAGCTGAAATGAAGCAATTGCTTGAGAACGTCGAGTGCACCGTGGAGGCAAGTGGCGACCAAATAACCGTCACTGCTCCGTTCTGGCGTACCGATATCGAACTGCGCGAGGATGTGGTTGAAGAAGTCGGTCGACTGTACGGCTTTGACCGATTGCCGCTCGTGCTGCCGCGGCGTAGCATCAAGCCCGCTGCCAGGAACGCAGCCTTAGAACTGAAGAGTCGACTGCGCGACACGCTTGTTAAGTCCGGTGCAAACGAGGTGCTGACCTACAGCTTCGTGCACGGCGACCTGCTCGGAAGGGCCGGGCAAAACCCCGAACACGCTTTCCAGGTTGGCAATGCGCTTAGCCCTGATCTGCAATATTACCGGCTCAGTATCATGCCGAGCCTGCTCGACAAAATTCACCCGAATATCAAAGCGGGGTTTGGCAGTTTTGCTCTGTTTGAACTGGGCAGGGTGCACTATGTGGGCGAAATGGACGCTAACGACCCGGGTGTACCGAACGAAGATGACCACATCGCTCTCGTTGTGGCGTATGGCGATAAGCAGCAGCCGGTCGGTGCACCGTACTACCATGCCCGCAAATATCTCGAACAGATTATTGATTTGCAGTCGCTTAAACTAACGCCGCTTGCGGACTTTGACCTTGCCCAGGACGAATGGGGTAGGCAGCTGACCGCACCCTACGAACCGGGGCGCTCCGCGGTTATCGTTAGAGACGGGCAGATCTGGGGTGTCGTCGGCGAATTCAAGCCCGGCGTCAGACGGGCATTGAAACTCCCGGCCTATGCCGCCGGGTTTGAGATCAACTTAGGGGTTATCGCCGTTGGAATCGTGCCAGTCTATCACCCACTCTCCCGGTTCCCGAGCATTACACAGGACATAACTCTCAAGATCGCGAGCGAGGTACCGTACGGGGATCTATTCGCGCTGGTGCAAGCTGAGCTTAGTAGTCTTGCGTCCGACCAACTCCAACTCGCGGCCGAACCACTTGACATGTATCAGCGTGGCGATGACACGGGGCATAAGCAAGTTACACTTCGGGTGCATGCCATAAGTCATGAAAAAACCCTGCGCGATGCAGAGGTCAACCGGCTGCTCGATAGTGTTGCCGCTGTCGCACAAAACAAGTACCACGCCGAACGCGTATAAACCGTAAATATTTTAACTATTTTCAACGAATGTCTATGCTAAGCTTCGGATAGCTTAATAGCTTCTTCGTGTAAACACGAAATGTTGGCTTTTTAAAGCTAAAGAGACGGTACTTTTAAAAGCTTTCCTGTAGGAGCTGACGGACCGAGGGTTAGTCGATTAGGGGATCGAATGATTCCTTCGCGAGTGCTGTCGCTCAGGGGGGCGGGAGGTGACGACTGTCATATGATATGAGGGGGCGAGCCCACAGGGGCCACACTTGGAGTCGCTACATCGGCTACCAGGGGTGATTCGGGCTTGTCTAAGGCAGTCGTCACCTCCCCGTAAACGTCGGTGGGTCTGTGATTACGGTAGGATGTATTTCCTCCGGCATCCAAACTGAGCTAGCAGGCCCACCGACCCACTCCGCGCATCGCGCTTAAGCAAAGTACCGTCTTTTCAACCCCAGAGCCCATACGAAACAGGTGTGGTTTGTGGGGATGAAAAATATAAAGTTTTCTTCTACTCCAAGAGGTACAATAATATGAAGTAGGAGACAGATGAACATGCTACAACGGCAATCGGTACGGGCGATTATACTGAACGGCGATAAAATACTAGCACTAAAACGTAACAAATTTGGCCAGGCGTACTACACACTAGTTGGCGGGGGCGTGAACCTGGGCGAGGATCAGCCAACGGCACTCCGGCGCGAACTACGGGAGGAGACTGGTCTGGAAGTAGGTGTCATACGACTGGTATTCGTTGAAAACGGCGGCAGCTTGTTTGGCCTGCAGTATATTTATCTGTGCGAGTACAAGGGCGGCGAACCGGCGCTTGACCCAAATTCCGAGGAAGCCAAGATATCGGCGATGGGTCAGAACATATATGAACCGCTGTGGTTACCGGTGAGTCATATAGCCAAAGTGCCGTTTCGCTCCGAGTCTGCAGCCCAGGCGGTGATGGACGGAATCCGGAACGGCTTCCCGGAAACGCCGCGGGAGCTTGCCTGGCAACCGGAAAACGTGTCAAAATAGAACCAGCATTTAAGAGGATTAGATATATGGCGCGTATGCGTGAGCGGATTTTTGCAGGTTTTGGAGCAGGGTTGTTTTTAATAAGTGCCTGTGCGATAACGGCATACGCCGTGTGGCAGACATCGTCAGCCGATAACAGTACTAAAACTGCAACTCAAACAACTCAAAATAAATGTGATATCAGCGCACCAGTAACAGACACGGCGACGACTGCACCCGCGGTCTATCAGCCGGGTGGTCCGGTAGCAGTGCTGAAGACCACGGATCTCACCGTTGGTAGCGGCCAAGCGGCTAAAAACGGCGACTGCCTAGTCATGAAATACCAGGGGAACTTAGCTTCGAGCGGCACGATGTTTGACGAAAACTATGATAAGCCGCAGGCGCTCCAGTTTACATTAGGAGCGGGCGAGGTGATTAAGGGCTGGGATCAGGGACTGGTCGGTATGAAGGTCGGCGGCGTACGCCGTTTGGAAATCCCCGCTGCGCTTGGCTATGGCGACACTGCGCAGGGTAGTATTCCGGCTAATTCAGACCTGGTATTTACCGTAACCCTCGAAAGGATTAAGAAGGGCTAAACCTTATGATGCAAGACTTTACCCCAGTAGATAGCGTACCGGAACTTAAAATCGAAGACCGAGTGCCCGGCACTGGTGCAGCTGTGGAGCCGGGTGACACGGTGACGTGTCATTACACCGGCGCTATCGTCAAAACTGGCCATGTATTTCAAACGTCGCATGATTTCGGCAAACCCATTAGCTTTCCGTTAGACGGCGTGATCGCCGGCTGGACCGAAGGCGTGCCGGGCATGAAAGTCGGTGGTACCCGCCGCTTGCTTATTCCTGCCGCTAAAGCCTACGGCAGCAATCCGTCGCACGGTTCCGGCATCCCGACCGACGCCGACCTGGTCTTTGACATCGAACTTGTCTCCATCGCAGGCAAATAGGTCAAAAGATAGAGAGCTACCCCTAGTATCTCCCTGCTTTGGTGGTAGAATCGGTTTATGGCCGCGCCAAAAAATCCCTGGAAAACACTTGATTCACGTATTGTTTACCAAAGCCCCTGGTTCAACTTGTATGAGGACAAAGTTGTTACCCCGAGTGGTGAACCCGGTATATATGCGTATCCTAAAAGCCCACCTTTTGTACTCGTTATAGGGTACCAGGATGGACATTTTGTCATGATTCGCCAATACCGTTATCCGCTGCACCGGGTAATGACAGAATTCCCAGGTGGCAAAATAGATGATGGTGAGACGGTACTGGACGCTGCAAAGCGAGAGTTTTAGGAAGAGACTGGGTTTACTGCCAAACGATGGCAAAAGCTCGGTATGTTATACGACCCAAACCATGCGACCGTTTTTCTTGCTGAAGAGCTGAGCAAGACATGTCATAACAAGATGGCAGAAGAGGGCATTTCTGCCGTTATTCGGGTAGACTGGGCTGACATTGACCGCATGATTGCGAACAATGAGTTCACCGATTCTAAGACCTTGGCATGCTTGCTACTATTTGCACGACGCCAGGCCGGAGAATAACGTACCCAGTCTTTTAGTGTACTAAAAACCACTACATGTAGTGCGCTTGACGCTAGTGATTACGCTAGCGTATACTTTATTTACGACTTTGAGGCGACCAAACAAATACGCTTAAAAAGCCAACAAAAAGCAAACAAACCAACGTGAGGGGAGGGTTAGTTATTATGGTCAAAAACATTACTATCTTTACGACGACGACATGCGCGTATTGCCCGATGGTCAAGAAATATCTTGGCGCCAAGGGCCTTAAGTATGATGAAGTTAATCTGGATAAGAATCCTGAACGCCAGCAGGAAGCGTTGGCCATTTCCGGGGCGCTGACGGTGCCGGTTACGGTCGTTACCCGGGAAGATGACAGTAAAGAAGTGGTGGTTGGCTACAACCTCGCCAAGCTTGCGCCCGCGATTGCGTAAAGCTGTTACAATGAAAGATGAGCGAAGGGGATGCTCCCGTACACGGAGCATTCTTTTAAATCCTAAGGAGCGAACAGATGGCCGATACGACCGACACCCCTAAACATGACGTCATAATCATAGGCGCCGGGCCTGCAGCGCTCAGCGCGGCAATTTATACCACGCGCGAAGACATTGACACACTGCTGTTCGAGCGGGGTGTGCCGGGTGGGCTAGCGGCGATTACCGATCAGGTGGATAATTATCCCGGATTTCCGGAGGGTATCGCCGGGCTGGAGTTGGCTGACAATCTGCAAAAACAGGCCGAGCGGTTCGGAGCGGTTATAGAATTTGGCGAAGTCACTAAAATTCACGATGAAGGCCACTGGAAGCGTCTGGAAACAACCAGCGGTGATTATCTGGCCCGGGCGGTGCTTATCGCCACCGGTAGCGACTACAAAAAGGTGGGTGTACCTGGTGAGGCCGAGTACTATGCCCGCGGTGTGCACTACTGTGCCACCTGCGACGGCGCATTTTACCGCGACAAGCGACTCGTAGTTATCGGCGGTGGCAACAGCGCCGTGCAGGAAACCATGTTCCTGACACGTTTCGCGAGCCACATCGATCTGCTGGTGCGCAGTTCCATTAAGGCCAGTGAGGTTCTGCGGGACGAGCTGCAAAAGTATGTCGACAGCGGCAAAGTTACCGTACATCTGCAAACCTCTACTGAAGAAATTGCGGGCGAGGATGGCAAAGTAGTTAAGGTCGTTGGCAAGCACGGCGGCAAAAGGGTGGAGTTCCCGACCGATGGCGTATTCGTATTTGTGGGTCTTAAGCCTAACAGCGAGTTCCTGAAAGACAGCGGCATCGAACTTGACCATCTGCACCTCGTAAAATCCGACGCAGACCTGCATACCACCATGAAAGGTGTATTCGTTGCCGGCGATATTCATTCCGGGGCTACCATGCAGATCGCATCGGCGGCTGGCGAAGGCGCCACGGCCGCCCTTAAGATCCGCGAGTACCTCGAAGGTCACGCACATCCGATCCAGAACTGACCACAGGCGTCATAGCTCAGCGTAGCCGTCGTAATAGTCGAAGACGATGCGGCTGCGAGGAGTGCCCAGAGCTTCCAGATCGGTACGCAACTGTTCCACAAAAGCTTGGCTGCCAGATAGGTAAATCAGGGCTTCCGGCGGAGTGGCGTCTTTGATTTCCTGGGCGGTCAAGTGATTTGGCGCGAGGATGATCTGCTTGAGCTGTAGCGGGTAGGCGTCGGTGAGATCCCGGAAGAGCTGCTCCCGGCGCGACCGTAAGTAGTAAAACAGAAAGACCGGGCGTTCTTGTTTGCGGGCCAGGAGGCTGCGCAGCATACTGGCGTAAGAGGCTATGCCAATGCCGCCGGCCACGAAGACGAGTGGTGTAGCCGGGGATTTTGGCAGTATCAGATCCCCCATAGTATCGCCGATATGAGCCGGCTGACCAGCTTGCAGTGACTGGAGAGCGTGTTTATACGGCGTTTGCAGCGCGAAGTGCTTCACTATGAACGTAATCGAAGGTTCGCTCGGTAGCGAAGTCAGGCTGAAGGTACGTGAGCCGCCGCGGGGGTCGTTTGTAACATCTGGCAACACCAGCTCAACATACTGTCCCGGCACAAAATCCACCGCCCGTTCAGGCCGGAACCAGTACTGCCAGATCCCCAGCGCCAGTTCCTCACGCCGTTCAAAAAATACCTGCATACTCTCTCAGTATAGCTGAGCTGGAGCTGTACACTTTAAATTTCTCATAACCCGTAGTTGTACTTAATGAGTTGTAGCCTGACTAGCGGCTCCTAAAACGTTCCGGATGGTCGGTCATGATATTGATCCCAGGGTACAGCAGCGCAAGCACACGGGCCAGTTTAGGGCTGTTGACCGAGTACAGGTTCAGCTCCAAATGGTAATGCCGGGCCATATAGTATGTGATTGGGTTCATCAGCCACTTATTCAAGCTAATGCCGGTGGCGTGCAGTTTTCGGGCGCTGTCTATGATAGCTACCGGCGCGAAGTGTTCAGCTGCGTAAATCGGTGCCTCTGGCAGCATCCGGCGAATTATCCGCAACTCTTCCTGACGGAATGAGGTGATGCTGTAGACAGCGCGCGGATGTCGCCCAAGCACAAGCAATAGTTCATCAATACTACCAGGGTCCTTCAGTTCTATAAGGACAGGAATGGTGCCGATGACATCAAACGCCTCGTCAAGGCTGAGCAAGTGTTCTCCGCCCTTGAGCTCAATCGCTTGCAGAGTGGCCAGTTTTTCCTTGCGGATGACCCGTTTGTCGTCCGAAAGTCGGTTGGTAACAGAATCGTGAGTAACCACTAGGTGGTCATCGGCGGTTAGGCGTACGTCGAGCTCGACCATGTCGACGTGGTATTTTATGGCGGCAACAAAAGCCGATCGGCTATTTTCCAGCGCCAAGCCGGCCGCACCGCGGTGCCCGATTATCTTCATCTTACCAGCTACTCATTTGGGCATTACTATGCGGCACTCGAAAAATACGAGCAAGCGCTTATTTTCACCACATCCTTTACTATAGTGTACAATAGAACCGAATCAAATCAGAACGGCAAGGAGTAAATATGGCTGATTTTAATCAAGTACTAACCCCCGGTGACTGGCAGAATGGCACGGTCAACACTGTTATCGAAATCCCTGAGGGCAGTTTCCTGAAAATCGAATGGCATCGTCAGACAGCAACCTTCCAGATCGACCGCGTGGAGCCAAGCATCTATGCCAAGCCGACTAACTATGGTTTTATCCCGCAGACGCTTGACGAAGACGGTGACGAATTGGACACGCTAGTCGTCTGCGATGAGCCGATCCCGACCGGCGTATGGCTGGAAGCGAAAGTCATCGGCGTCATGAACTTTACGGACGACGGCGAGGCTGACTACAAAATCGTGGTCGTCCCCAGCGATGACCGTAACACCGGCGATCGTATCAACAGCCTTGACGACCTCGGTGAACGTTGGAAGCAGAAGGTCAGCGAGCATTTCGCCCACTACAAAGACCTCAAGAAGCCCGGCACGACCGTGGTAGAAGGCTGGGGCGACGTTGAAGCTGCCAAGCAGGTCATCAAAGAGTCGATCGACCGCTGGAACGCTCAAGCCAAGTAGATGAAGATCCAAAACGTAGCTAAGACAATAGTGCGCGACACAGCCGGTCATGTTTTGCTTTTGCGTAGGTCTGCTGCTGACAATATCCGAGCCGGCGAGTGGGACTTTCCGGGTGGTGGTGTGGAAGCCGGCGAGGATATAGCAGTCGGGGCGGTTCGAGAAGTTATGGAAGAGGTTGGTCTGGATTTCCAGCCTGGCGATTTGCGGTTGATTTACGCGGCAACGAAGTCATCTTCGGCTGGAGATGCAAGTGTCAACCGCTTTGTGTATACCGCCGTAATGTCGTCCGATCAAACAGTAAAGCTGAGCCACGAACACAGTGCCTACCAATGGTTTACCATTGACGATGCCCTTAGAGAGTTTTCACATCCTGTCTATACCGAAGCGCTGCGGTATGCCCGTGATAACAACTTGTTGAATTAGTACGTATTCTCTATCGTTACGTAAAAATATAGCAGCCTGTAAGAACCGTTTTGCATTGCCGGTGTTGCTACGCTACAATGGCAAGCGTAAGCAGTAACTTAAATGTAAAATCTACTGGGATAGAGGTGTATAAATGAAAACACGAGTAGCTATCAATGGGTTTGGCCGCATTGGCCGCAACGCCTTTAAAATTGCCTTTGCGCGCGATGATCTGGAAGTCGTAGCCATCAATGACCTGACCGATACCAAGACGCTCGCGTATCTCCTCAAGCACGATAGCAACTACGGCTTGTACGACCGGCAAGTAGGTTTCGACGATCAGAATATAATTGTCGACGACCAGAAAGTACGCGTGCTGGCAGAAAAGGACCCGGCGGCGTTGCCATGGCGCGACATGGAGATTGACGTCGTTATCGAATCAACCGGTTTCTTCGTTGACCCCGACAAGGCCCGTGCACACATTCAGGCGGGTGCCAAAAAAGTTGTCATCAGTGCCCCCGCTAAAGGCGAGAGTGCTGACACGGCGCCGACCGTTGTGCTTGGTGTGAACGACGACAAGCTCAAAGAGCCGGCCGACGTTGTCAGTAACGCCAGCTGTACCACTAACTGTATTACTCCGGTGGCGGGCGTCATCGAAGCTGCTTTTGGTATCGAAAAGATGATGATGACTACCATACACAGCTATACTGCCAGCCAGCACCTGCAGGATGGTCCAGGTAAAGCTCTGCGTGAGGCCCGCGCTGGTGCCCAGAACATTACACCCACTACGACGGGCGCCTCGATCGCGGCTGCCAAGGCGCTGCCGGCACTGCAAGGTATCTTTGCAGCATCGGAAATCCGTGTACCTACCCCGGTGGTAAGCCTGGCTGATTTCTCAATTGTTACGAAGCGCAATGTCAGTGTCGAGGAAGTCAACGAAGCATTCAAAAAAGCTGCCAAGGAACCGTTCTACCAAGGTATTCTGGACGCGACCGATGAAGAACTGGTCAGCACCGACTTTATTGGCAACAGTCACTCGGCTATCGTTGACTTGCACCAGACTCAGGTGGTCGGTGGCAACCTGCTGAAAGTCCAGGCCTGGTACGACAATGAATGGGGCTACAGTAACCGCCTGGTTGAAGTTGTGGCTGACTCCGGAAAGTATTTGAGCAAGGGTGAACACCACGAGCATCACCACGAAGAGCATCACGAGGGATAGAACCGTCTGAGGCGGTGGGCAGATAATGAAAATATATCTCGGTGCAGATCATAACGGGTTGGATTATAAGACCAAAATAGCGGCCTATCTGAAGAAACTTGACTACCAAGTAGTGGATGAAGGCGGCGTGACACGCAACCCTGAGGATGATTTCCCGCAGTTTGCTGGCCGGGTCGTGTCGGCTATGCGCGGTGATCCGGAACCAGTAACGCGCGGTATTCTCATCTGTGGCAGTGGCCAGGGGATGTGCATGGCCGCGAACCGATTCAAAGGTATCCGTGCTGCCCTGTGCTGGGACCAGGCGGAAGCCCGCTCCAGTCGCAACGACGATGATAGCAACGTGCTGTGTCTAAGCGCCCGTGACGTGGATTTCGATAAGACTGTTGCGATCGTGCATACGTGGCTGATGACGCCATTCGCTGGTGCTCCGCGCTTTAAGCGCCGTATCGCGGAGATGGACGAACTGGCATGAAAAAACAGGACAGGAACATAGTTATTACGCCGCGGTGTCAATGGCTGTTTGTGGGTGCAGTGTTGGGCGGCTGGCTCGGCGAGACACTGGCGGTACTGCACCAGCTGGCGACCAATTATGTGAGCCGCGGTACCTGGTTGTTCCAGGCCAGCACCTGGGTTTTTCCGGCACTTGTTTTTGTGGTATCACTGGGCTTTGCGATTCGGCGGTACGGGTCTTGGCTGCGCCGGGTGTTCTTTAGTACGCTGTTAATCACGGCGGTAATGTCTGTGTACGGTGCGTTGGAATGGGTTGATATTTATTGGTACAACGCTTACACCCGGAATCATCCGCTTACCGACAGTGCCTCATACTGGCAGACATTCGGCAATCAGTGGAGTTTGATGATCGCTGTGTTGGCATTCTATGCAGCTCTCCTTTTGTGGGCGGACAGGAGAAGGGTCTAACATGGCTGCGACGACTATCTGTCCGACTATTACCACCGATGATGTCGACACCTACGGACGGCAGGTTGAGTTGACGCTCACGTATGCGCATCGTATCCACATTGATGTCGCTGACGGTGTATTTGCACCCAATCGACTACTCGACATTGAAAACGTTTGGTGGCCGGCCGGAGTCCGGGCCGACCTGCACGTCATGTACCAAAATCCCTTCGACCATCTTGAAACCCTGGTAAGCTTAAACCCGCAGCTGGTCATCGTGCATGCCGAAGCTGATGGAGATTTTCTGCAGTTTGCCGATGCTTGCCATAGCCACGGTATGGAAGTGGGTGTGGCATTATTGCCGGAAACACCGGTGGAAGCCATCCAGCCGGCACTCGGCCTGGTTGACCATGTGCTAATTTTTTCCGGCCATCTCGGCCACTTCGGTGGACACGCTGATATGAGTCTGCTGGGCAAGGTGCAACGGCTCAAGGCACTGAAGCCACAGCTCGAAATTGGCTGGGATGGCGGTGTGAACGACCACAATGCCCGGGCATTGGCACTTGGCGGCGTGGACGTTTTGAACGCCGGTGGTTACTTGCACGGGGCCATGGCGCCCAAGACCGCTTACCTGAAATTGCTTGCCGAAGTGACAAGCCGGCGCAGCTGACCTATAATCCATAAGCAGTATGGCAAAAATCTACACCATTAAACAACTAGAGCAGAAAGCCAATACCATCCGGGAGGATATTATCCGGATGCTGGAGGCGGCCGGCAGCGGTCACAGTGCCGGTCCGCTCGGACTAGCCGACATTTTTACGGCGCTGTATTTTGATGTGCTTAAGCATGATCCCAAGCGTCCGGACTGGGAAGACCGTGACATCCTGCTGCTCAGCAACGGCCACTGCGTGCCTGTTCGCTACGCCACCATGGCCGAAGCCGGCTATTTTCCTAAAAAAGAGTTGCTGACGTTGCGCAAGCTGGGGTCGCGTTTGCAAGGCCATCCGGAACGTACACGCTTGCCGGGGCTTGAAAATACCAGCGGCCCGCTCGGCTGCGGTTTAAGCCAAGCGGCGGGTGTGGCACTAGCGCTACGCATGGATAAACAGGCACATCGGCACGTTTATGTCGTGACAGGTGATGGCGAACTTGATGAGGGCAACAACTGGGAGGCCATTATGCTAGCCGCCAAATACAAGCTCAATAACATTATCGCCATCGTGGATCGTAATAATATCCAGATAGATGGCCCAACTGATGCTGTTATGCCACTGGAGGACCTGAAGGCCAAGTGGGAAAGCTTTGGCTGGTACACGATTGAAATTGACGGTAATGACATTGAAGCGGTCATTGATGCCTGCGCCATGGCTAAAGCGGTTACCGAAAAGCCGGTGGTTATTTTGGCCTACACCATTCCGGGTAAGGGCGTGGATTTTATGGAATACGACTTCCATTGGCACGGCGTACCACCGAATCACGAACAAGCCGTAAAAGCTTTGCACGAGCTACGCACTCTCGGCGGTCGGATACGAGGCGAACATGAATAACGATATGCACTTGCTAGATGTTCGAACGCTCCTTACAAGTGAGCCAATCCGCAAAGGATTTGGGCGCGGCCTGAAACAGGCTGGCGAACTGGATGAGCGCGTCGTAGCGGCCTGCGCCGACCTGACCGATTCCACGCAGATGAGCTTGTTCAAAGAAGCGTTTCCTGACCGGTTCGTGGAAATCGGCGTGGCCGAACAGAACCTGGTCACCGTCGGCGCCGGTCTGGCAGCAATGGGTAAAATCCCATTTGTGAGCTCTTACGCGGCGTTCAGCCCGGGTCGCAACTGGGAACAGATCCGCACGACCATTTCACTGAATGACCGGCCGGTCAAAATTGTCGGCTCGCACGCTGGCGTCAGCGTTGGCCCGGATGGTGCGACGCATCAGATGCTCGAAGATATCGCGATCATGCGCGTGCTGCCCAACATGGTAGTTATTGCGCCGTGCGACAGCGTGGAGGCCGAAAAGGCAACACTGGCTATGGCACGTGACCGTCGCCCGAACTATTTGCGGCTGGCCCGCGAAGGTACGCCAGTATTCACGACACTCGATACGCCGTTCCGGATCGGCAAAGCCGAAGTCTTTGCCAGTGGTACTGATGTGACCATTATTACGACCGGCACTATGACTTATCAGGCGCTGGTCGCAGCCGAGCAGCTCTATAAGGACGGCATCCACGCCGAAGTCATCCATGTGGCGACAGTCAAGCCGCTGGACGCGGAAACCATTTTGCATAGCGTGCGCAAGACCGGTTGCGTGATCACGGCGGAGGAAGCACAAATGGCCGGCGGTCTGGGTGGTGCGGTAGCGGAGCTGCTGGGCGACGAATGCCCGGTGCCGATCCACCGTATTGGTATGAAGGACCGCTTTGGTGAGTCCGGAGAACCGAACGAGCTTATTGCGTATTTCGGTTTAGATGCCAAGCACATCAGGCTGGCGGCACACAGCGTAACAGAAAGGAAGAAGTAAGAATGTCCATCACTCTCCAGCAAGTCCGGGATAACTGCGCGCGGGCGCGGGTACGTATGGTACAAGCTCGTTCACAACACTGGGCCTTTGGTGCGTTCAATCTGGACGATGAGCCGACCCTAAAGGCGGTAGCGGCTGCTGCCAAAGCCAAAAACGCGCCGGTGCTGGTAGAGGTAAGCGCTGGAGAAGTTGCAGATATCGGTCTTGAGAACGTCCGTGACCTGGTCGATAACATCAAGCGTGAATATGGCGTCGAGATGTACGTGAACCTTGACCATTCACCATCGGTCGAAGACGCTAAACGGGGCATTGATGCTGGCTTCGAGTTTATCCATATCGATGTTTCTCAGGCCGACCACAATGCCACTGACGAACAGATCGTGGCGGCGACGCGTGAGATTGTGGAGTATGCGAAGTTTACCGGCGCGTTGGTGGAAAGCGAACCGCACTACTTTGGCGGCAGTAGCAACCTGCATACTGAAAAAATTGACTACGAGGAAATTAAAAAAACGTTCAGCACACCCGAAGGTGCTAAGGAGTTTGCGGATGCTACCGGCATTGATACGTTTGCCGCGGCTATCGGCAACCTGCACGGTAAGTATCCTGTACCTAAAAAGCTTGACCTGGAGCTGCTGCAGCGTATTCGGGACAGTATTGACTGTAATATCAGCCTGCACGGCGGTAGCGGTACACCGGCACACTATTTCGAGAGTGCGGTTAAGATCGGTGTCACGAAGATTAATATCAACAGCGACATGCGTGTAGCCTACCGTGAAACGCTCGAAAAAACACTGCGCGAGAACCCGGGCGAATATTCCATTTCTAAACTCGTCAACAAAGATGTCATTCCTGCTGTACAAAAGGTGGTCGAATCTAAGCTCGCCAGCTTCAACTCCGAAGGCCGGGCCGACGTATAAAATAGCACGGTAACCCTCTCTTGTGACTCCAATGACTTGGAATCACAAGAGAACTAAGTAGACAGAACAACACAGGGTAAGGGGAGGTGGTTGCCATAAAGACCAACCTATGAAGCTTTGCTGCCCAAATCCTGTATCCTTCTCTCTACTCACTTCTCTCCCCTTAGGGAGTGGGCAACGCAGGCAGACACGTGCTCCATGCTGCGAGCACAGCCGTAGCCGTCTGCTCGTCCGTAAAAAGTGCCCGTATCCAGTCGGGCACGTGCCCGTAATAGCGCCGTCGTAGTGCTAGATCATCGTAGCTGCAGTCTATAATCGCTAGCGCGAACGCTTCTGCGATCTTGTCGGGCTCGAGCTCGACAAGCTCTTCAGCGCCAACGAAAAGGCGCCTTATGAGCCATCGCTTGAGTTTGACGGGAACAGGTGCGTTAAGAACGCCCGAAGGGGCGAGCCGCACTTCCGTTGCTGTCTCTGCCATCGGGTACCTTTCATCTTGACTGGGCTGTATGCATCAAACGGGGCGCGGTGGCTTAAGCTGGAATTGCTTAGACTTCTCACCATGGTCATGGATCGCACGCGCGCTCGCGACGGCTATTTTCTCTAGCCAGCTACGGACGATACGTCTGAAACTCATGTTGACCCCACTATTCTAGGTTGTCTGTCTACTTATTTTAATGAGAGAGTGTCTTTCCGACAAACCCCCAGCAACCTGTGAACCACACTGGCTACAGATTCTAGATACTGTACCACACCATTAGATAGAGCAATCAAACCGAAACTTGCATAGCGCGCCGTAGCTATGGCACAATAAGCACAAACAGTAACTAACAACAGCAGGTGGGCAATGGCAAATCAAATCGATGTACTGAGCGTGGGTGACATCGTTACCGACGACTTTATACAGTTGAACGAAAAAGAAGAAAAAGTTGAACACGAAAAGGATGGCAGTACGTGGCTGGCTATCCCGTTCGGTACCAAAATCCCGTTTGACAAGCATGAAGTGATCCATGCTGTCGGTAACGCCAGTAACGCCGCGGTTGCTTTTGCGCGCCTGGGCCTCAAAAGCAGTTTCGCTACGAACGTCGGCGGTGACCAGGAAGGCCGTGACATGATCGCCGCTCTCCAAAAGGAAAAGGTCGATCACCGCTTCGTTAAGGTCAATCCCGATAAGCTCAGCAACTTACACTACGTGCTGCGCTACCAGGCGGAGCGGACCATTTTGATTAAGCACGAAGAATACGACTACCATTGGCCGCAGTTCCACCCTGGCGAGATCCCCAAGTGGGTCTACTTCAGCTCGATCAGCGAACACGCCATTCCGTATCACGACCAGGTGGCCGACTGGCTCGATGCCAATCCCAGCGTCAAGCTGGTCTTCCAGCCCGGCACATTCCAGATGGATGTCGGAGTGGAGCGGCTGAAACGAATTTACCAACGTAGTGAGGTGCTGGTATTGAACCGTGAAGAAGCTGCCTTCGTCGGCGGCGGAAACCACGAAGACGTACATGACCTCATAAACAAGCTACATGAGCTTGGCCCGAAGATTGTCGTTATCACCGATGGCCCGGCTGGCGCCTATGCCAGCGATGGTAGTCAGCGCCTCAAAATGCCGCTATATCCGGACCCGGGTCCACCTGTTGACCGTACCGGCGCCGGTGATGCCTTTGCCAGCACATTCACGGCTGCGCTCATCAAAGGCCACAATCTTGAAAGTGCATTGCAGTGGGCTCCCATTAATTCTATGTACGTTGTGCAGAAAGTCGGCGCCCAAGCGGGCCTGCTCAGCGAGCATGAGCTGGAAGAGTGGCTTAAAAAAGCCCCCGATTGGTACCACGCCGAACCCTTCTAGAACCAGGGAACAGAGACAACCCTTCTCATCTGTAAGTGTATATAATGTATAAATTGCGCTCACAAGGTGCAATCACAACTTAACAGAGTGGTTAGCTCATCGCTAGCCAAAAAGCAATCTACCCCGAGAGGAAGAAAAGCTTGACCTGGCTCTTGCTTCACATAGGTGTGCTGGCAGTAGGCGGTGTTCTCATGGTCGTGCTGGGCCTCTCTCTGATCCGCCGCGATAAGACATCCGGTGAGTCCAGCGACAAGGTCGGCCGTGCGATCGGGGCAGGAGGTCCCTGGGTGTGGCTCGGCACCGCGGTTCTGATAGCCGCCAGCCAAATCCTGTACGGGCATTGGCTCGATACTCGCTTCGGCAAAGCAACGTACCCAGAACTGCGAGGGCTGCCTATCATCCTCGCATGCTGTGCAGTCGCAGTGTTCTGTTATCTCATGGTGCTCGTCAACAGCCGGGCCGGCGTACTCGCCTACGCGATAACTGTGACTACGTTCCTGGTCACTCTCTGGGCTACGGCGTACATGCTGCACAAGGTCACAGATGCTCAATGGTGGTTGACGGCCACGAAAGGGCTGGCCTTGACTGCTGCCGCCGTAGTCCTTGTGTTTGTGATCATCATCCTGGCCCGCTCTAGAAGGTTTAGGCGACGTCGTCGCTAGCGCCGGCTGCACGCCGCGCGGCGGAGGCGTCCCACAAGGATAAGCCTGCCGCGCGGCCACCACCAACCACTCTGTTAAGTAAGAACCATACCCCACGTACGCCATGGCCGGCCGTGGTTTTTTGATGCCAAAATCACTTCACATACTATCAGCCTAAACCTGCTTGTGGTAATCTGTAATTACATATGTCAAGGGTACTTGCTGAGTTGATGGGCGCTGCTGAACCGGCATTCCGGCAGCAGCTCATGCAACTGGAACGCGCGGCAGGACTGCCCGGCGCCGATATTCGGCTGATGATGGAAATTGTGAATGAAACCCGTGCCAAAGTCCGGGAACTCGGCCTTGATCCGCAGGGCACCACCGGCCCAGAACTCTACGCGGCTCTGCGCACCAAATTGCTGCGCGACGAGGTGCAGGTCCGAGCCGCGCTTAACATGCGCGCCGACGGTTCACCGCAAGCAGTCCTGTCAGCTGTCCAAAATTATCTGACCAGACTGCAATTGTCCACACAAACTTTCGTGGTCAAGCAATCGGTTATGCGTCCACTACTCAAAAAACTTAAGCCAACGGCTACCATGAAGCGTCTGGGTTACCGCAGCTTAGACAGCATGATCAAGCACGAACCGGCGGCGCTACTGCTGGCGGCCGCCTCGCTGACCGAATCGTCTGACTGGCAAGCCCGGCGGCTGGAGGCCTACAAGAAGCTGCGTCCGCGCGACTTTGAGACTCGCAAGGTGACGTTCTTGCTGCCATATGCTAAGCGCTGGCCAGAACTTGCTGCCCAGTTTACCACCAAAGCGCGTCACAGCCTTCTGGTGGTGCCGGAACTCGGCTCAGTCGTTTTGCTACCGCCGGAGCAGGAGGTACGCGGGCTGGCTATCACCACGCTGCTACTCAGCGTGGATAGCTTGAATGATCTGCGCTCCCTAAGTTCGTACTTAAAATTACAACAGGTTCGACCTGATTTTGGTGGCATGTTTGTGAGGGCGCTGACGCAAGAACCGCTCAGTGCCGCCGAATTCGCGGGCGAAACGCTACCCTGGAAGGCAGTGCAATGGTTTTATGGCAAGGGCCACTCCCATTACTATCCGGATGTATTCGAGCCACATGTTCAGCCGGAAGACCTGAGCTGGCATAGTGCCGAAGATCTGTTGGCAGTATTGCATCCTTCGCTCGAATTCTGGCAGGGGAGCCAGCTTCTGGCGCTTCTTGATACTGCCGGACAGACGGTGTCGCTCAACATGTTCGATGTGGCTCTGGCAGCCGCCAACGGGCTCGATTACAGCCAACGTCTCGCAAACAATATGCGCTTAAGCCTTGGTCGCGAACTTATGGCACGCTACCTACATCACGACAACCTGCAGGCGACGTTGCTCGGCAAGCTCAACGAGCAACTGGCACCTGAATTTGCGCTTTCGGACTGACATACACCGGAGTGTTTATGGTGTTGCCGGTGCTTCAGCCGGGGCCGACGTAAAAGCATTGGATGTGTCGCGGTGCTGGTTGATGATAGCCTTAACGACCTCAATGTCTTCCGTTATAGAATAGATACCGTCGTCGCCGGGGCTGATGGAATGCTCATGCTCAAGCAGATAGGCTTTAATAAACCGGTCAAGCGCGGTCCACCACTCACTGCCGTAGCAAATCACCGGGGCAGGGGGCATTTTTTTGGTCTGAATCAGGGTAATAACTTCAAAAAATTCGTCAAGTGTGCCAAAGCCCCCAGGGAAAAACACGTAAGCGCTGGCGCCAAACACCAGCATTACTTTACGCACGAAAAAGTAGCGGAAGGCCATCGACTCGGTCGTGTAGGGATTTAACCCTTGTTCCTTCGGCAGCTTGATGTTGAGGCCCAGCGCTTCTCCACCGGTTTCAAATGCGCCGCGGTCAGCTCCTTCCATGATGCCTCCGCCACCACCGGTGACAATGGTGTATCCTTCCTTGCTCAGTGCCGCGGCAACCTTCTCAGCTTGCTCATAGTGAGTGGTAAACCGGGCTGAACCAAAGAATGTCACCGTGTCGTTATATTTGTTAATAAGCTCAAAGCCATCTGCAAACTCGCGGTCAATCCGGCTCACCCGCTCGGAAGTTTCTTTGCGCAACTCACGCAGGATGATTTCACGTTTTGGTAATTGAGAAAGATGATCACTGTGATCCATAGCTGCTAGTATAGCAAAAACCGTAAACACGAAGCGCAGGAAAAAGTATTTACAAAACGAAGCAATTGTGGTAGAATATAGTCCCGTAGGGAAGACCTCCTAAGTTAGAGTGTCTTGGTTGACCACCAGATGGCCAACTTGTAGCTTGCTGCTCCCTAGTACGTCACTATCCCGAGAGGTGTCACAATGCCCCCGACTCGACTCGAAATGTTCCTGACAAGGCACGCACAAACAATCGAAACAGCGTTCCTGAGTGGAATAATGGCCATCGCCATTGCCCTCGTCTGTGGGCTGTTCGCTGGTGCGATTCCTTCTAACGCGACCGCCTCGGCCGCCCCGCTCGCCACGACAGCGTCAGCCGCCAACAAGACGGCTACCGACCCGTTTACGACCTACCACGGCTGTGCTATCGTCAAGGCGGGGAACCTCCTGGACCGCTTCAACATGTCAGACATGCTCAAGCCTACTGGGACTGGCCATAGCTGCACGGTGAGGTACAACGACGGCGGCGAGTTCGTCCTTCAGGTTCTGCACTTTTCGACCGAGGCAGAGGCTGCTGCGGACTACGGGAACCGCTACGACCAATTCGGCGACGCGGAGAAGCTCCCTGGCTTGAACGACGAGTGGCGGAACAACGCGTTCGGCGCCTACACTCGTCCGGATTACGGCACCGTCTTTGCGCAGTACACCATCGGCGTGATGAGAGAAATCAGCGGTGAATTTACCGTTGTTACCATCATGCTGAGGTCGGGCGACCCCACCGAAGTTACCCGGCAGTACGCGGAGAATAAGTACTACGAACTCGAGAACGTCAGCTAAGTACCTTGGCCGAGCTGACAAGATAGTGACAACCGTACTGCGGAAAATCCCCACAAGGGATCGGCGGCGGCGGAAGCTCCACAAGAGCGCGGTTCCCCCGCATCCCCCGCCCCCCGCAGTACGTAAGTCATGTTTATTACTACGCGGTGAGTTATCCAACGAGAGCAAGCGGCTTGCGTTTTAGCAGGGGCTCAGCAATAATCAAGCTTAAGATGAAATTGCAGCAGCGCCAGGCAGGTTTTTCAATCATCCAAACGCTATTGGTTATGATCGTGCTGGTTATTCTTGGCTTCACCGGCTATTTTGTGTATCAGTCACAGCAAAATACAAATAAGACACTGAGTAACACGAATAAAGTAGTACAAGGCAACTCCACACCTACGACTAGCCCGGTCACTGACTTCGCCGGGTGTAAGCAAGCCGCCGGCAGTAAACTACTGGAAACGTACCCCGAACAGTGCTTGACAAAAGCTGGTAAGACGTTTACTGATACCAAAGAAATAGTCTCACCGCCCGCCATTACTAAAGCGGCTGCCGAGTCGCCAACCCCGGCGGTAGGCACGTGCGAAACTAGCAGCACCTCAGTCGTAACTATAAAGCTGACCGAAGGTGTACCGGACCCCCGCTGTTCGCAAGTGTTGGCCAGCCAAACACTATCGGTGGTAAACCCTACTGCCCAGGCGGTTGCGGTCACCTTGGGCGGCCAATCGGTCACCATCCCGGCCGGCAAGACGGGTGTGATCTCGGTGCCCTTCGGCGATTACCTGCAAACGGGCGACCATGTCATGCAAACTGGTCTGTACGGGGACAGCGGCCCCGAGATATACCTGCCGGCCAACTAGAGCCTCACTCTGTTATGAATAATCGTATCCATCAGGATACAATAGGTACGTGAATAAGTTTGAACTGGTGAGTGATTATGCACCAATGGGTGACCAGCCGGCGGCGATTGCGCAGCTGACTGCGGGCTTGCAAAACGGCTTGAAGGAACAAACGCTGCTCGGCGTAACTGGTTCCGGGAAAACCTTCAGCATGGCCAACCTGGTGCAGAATCTGCAGCGCCCGACGCTGGTTTTGAGTCACAACAAAACCCTGGCAGCGCAGCTCTATGCCGAGTTCAAAAACTTCTTCCCCAATAACGCTGTCCACTATTTTGTAAGCTACTTCGATTATTACCAGCCGGAGGCATACATTGCGCGCAGTGATACCTATATCGAGAAGGACAGCGCTATCAACGAGGAAATCGATCGGTTGCGCCACGCTGCCACCGATGCATTGCTGACGCGTAAAGACGTCCTGATCGTGGCTAGCGTGAGCTGTATCTACGGCATCGGCTCGGTTGAGGATTACGATGGCTTGGGTATTGAAGTGCGCAAAGGCGAGCGCCGCGTGCGCGATAAGTTCCTGCGCCAGCTGACGGACATCCAATACCAACGCAATGATATCGACTTTCACCGCAGCACCTTTCGGGTACGCGGCGACGTGGTTGACGTGTTTCCGGCAGGCGAAGAGCTGGCTTATCGCATCGACTTTTTTGGCGACGAAGTGGATCGAATTACTAAAATCGATCCGCTGACCGGGGAAATACTGGCGAGCCTTAATGAGTATAAAATCTTCCCTGGCAGCCACTACGTGACGCCGCAGGCCAAACTGAAGGTCGCACTTGGTCATATCGAGCGGGAGCTGGAAGAGCGTCTGAGCCAGTTTAAGGGGGAGGGCAAGCTGCTGGAAGCCCAGCGTCTGGAGGAGCGTACCCGTTTTGATATCGAGATGCTGGAGCAGACGGGTTTCGTGAAAGGTATTGAAAACTACAGTAGATACTTAACGAACCGCGAACCGGGCGAACAGCCGGCGACGCTGCTCGATTATTTCCCGGACGATTTCCTGATGCTGGTCGACGAGAGTCACATGACCATCCCGCAGGTGCGCGGCATGTATAACGGCGATCGTGCCCGCAAAGAAGTACTAGTGGAGTATGGTTTCCGTCTGCCCAGCGCGCTCGACAACCGGCCGCTGACGTTTCCGGAGTTCGAACGGCACATCAACCAGACGGTATATGTGAGTGCGACGCCCGCCGAGTATGAGCTAAGCCGCAGTCCGGCACCGGCCCAGCAGGTTATCCGCCCGACCGGCCTGCTTGACCCGAAAATCGAGGTCCGACCCATCGAAGGCCAAATTGATGATCTGATTGCCGAGATACGGAGCACGGTCGAGAAGCGCCAGCGCGTGCTGGTTACGACGCTGACTAAGCGTATGAGCGAAGACTTGACTGAATACTTGAAAGATTTGAACATCAAAGTGGCGTATCTGCACAGTGATGTGGATACGCTGGACCGCATCGACATCCTGCGTGACCTGCGGCTGGGTGTCTATGATGTGCTGGTGGGTATCAACCTGCTGCGGGAGGGGCTGGATCTGCCGGAGGTATCACTTGTAGCTATCCTGGACGCAGATAAAGAAGGCTTCCTGCGCAGTGAGCAGGCGTTAATCCAGACCGTCGGCCGCGCCGCCCGGCATGTTGAGGGGCGAGTCATCATGTATGCCGATCGTATTACTAACAGTATGCGCCGGACTATCGACGAGACCGAACGCCGTCACGGCATCCAAGAGGCCTATAACAAAGAGCACGGTATAACACCGACGGGGATTAATCGGGCGGTCGAAGCAAGTATGCAAGCAGAAGCGGTTGGCGAGGAAGCCAAACGCGCCAAACTTGACCTGCGCAAAATTCCCAAAGAAGAGTATGGCAGTTTGCTCAAAGACCTGACTGCCCAAATGGAACTGGCTGCAGCCAATCTGCAATTTGAGCAGGCTGCCGAGCTCCGAGACCTCATTCAGCAAGTCAAAGCGAGTTCCTAGTGGCGTGCACCTCAGCGATCGCTTCAGAAGTTTCACTCAGCAGAATACGAATTCCCTCGGGAGCGTACTGTGGGCGAGCATATGTTGTCTACAGACGAATAGCACTGTTTCACCTTGCTTGCATTGGGTCGTTGTGTAAAGCACCATTGTGCTTTTCTCCATCACAGCAGTAGAATAGAATGCATAACCTTTTTGCAGGGGGAAGCTAGTGACGCAAGGTAATACAATAGCAACACAAACAGCGGCAAATTTTACGGGCACTTTACTCCGTCGTAAACATGAGCTTGGCGAGAAGTTTGTGCAGTTAGTGTTTCGCGATCACGATCATGACATAGTCTGTGTTTGTACCAACCTTCGTACCGTGGCGCTGCCGATTGGTCAGGTCTATCGCGTAAAGGGCATGTTCACGCACCGTGGCAAACAGACTATCGTATTTGACCCGAAGATTGCTGATCCAAGTCAGCGTGGTCGGACTATCCGGCGCACCATGCTCGCACTTGTCGTGCTGGGCTGTATGACCGGTGTGGGCGGTGTAGCTTACACACAGTATGGTTCTGCCAAAGCACACTCTATTATTTCAAGTGGGCAGTCGGTGCCGAGTGCCGTGCAGGTGTCCACCTACTAGTCATAATGCTCTGCCTCGCTTGCAGGTAAGCCCTTCAAATGGCCCGGCATTTTTTGTATACTTAGTGAAATGGCGAAACTTACCCGGGACGATGTCTTGCATCTAGCCCAGTTGGCTCGAGTATCCTTGAGCGACGACGAAGTAGATGAATTCAGCGACGAGCTGAGTGCTATTTTGCAGTACGTCGAAAGTCTAAGCACCGTGGACGTTGGTGGCCTTAAACCCACCAACCAGGTCACCGGACTCACGAATGTCATGCGTGACGATGTGATAAAAGATTATGGCTACGCGTCGCAAGATCTTCTTAAGAATGTACCCGCGGTGCAGAGTAACCAGCTCAAGGTCAAAAGGATGATAGGTTAGTGGTAAATTGGGAGCCGATTGCGGATATTGTCGCCAAAGTTCAGAAAGGTGAATGGAAAGCGGTTGATCTCGTCGAGAAGTCACTGCAACTCATTGCTGAAAAAGAAGAGTTCAAAGCCATCATCGCCACCACGGCCGGCCGCGCCCGTGAACGGGCCCGGGCAATTGATGCGGGCGACAACAAAGGACGTTTGGCCGGCGTACCGTTTATCGCCAAGGATAATTTTTTGGTATTTGGCGCTGAAACGACAGCTGCCAGTAACATCCTGAAGGGTTTCGATGCGCCGTATCAGTCCACAGTTATTAACCGGCTGGAGGCTGAAGGGGCTATTTGTGTTGCCAAGGCAAATCTGGACGCCTTTGCGCACGGCGCCAGCACAGAAAACTCTGATTTTTTCACGACCCTGAATCCTCATGACAAAACACGTGTACCCGGCGGCAGTTCTGGAGGGTCGGCGACAGTGGTAGCGCTTGAATTAGCGCCCTTTGCGCTCGGCACTGACACCGGTGGTTCTACACGGCAGCCTGCCAGCTTTACCGGCGTAGTCGGCTATAAGCCTACCTACGGGCTGATGAGCCGGTCCGGCATCGTCGCTATGGCGAGCAGCCTGGATACAGTCGGCACGTTTGCGCGTACCGTAGAGGACGCTGAGCTAGTAGTCGACGTTATGGCGGGTGTAGATGAACTGGATAGCACTGCTATCGAGCGTGACACACAAGGCTATATCGTCCCAGCTGCTGATCTCAAAGGTAAGAAAATCGGCGTTATAAAAGAATATATGGGGGAAGGCCTTGCTCCCGGGGTACGGGAACAGATTGAAAAAGCAATTGCCGCCCTCAAAAACGCCGGAGCGCAAGTGAGTGAAGTGAGCCTACCGTCGCTGCCCCTGGCATTGGCCGTTTATTACATACTATGTCCTGCAGAAGTCAGCAGCAACTTGAGCCGCTACGACGGACAGCGTTACGGTTACAGCTATGCTGACGCACATAATCTTGAAGAGAGCTATAGCGGCAGCCGTGAACGTGGGTTCGGCAAAGAAGCCAAGCGTCGTATTATGATCGGTACTTATGTGCTCAGCAGCGGCTACTACGACGCCTACTACAAGAAGGCGCAGACGGTACGCACCAAACTTATCAACGAAGCAAACGAAGCGTTTAGGCAGGTCGATTTTCTGATTGGTCCGGTTGCTCCGACGGTAGCCTTCAAGATCGGTGAGAATGCCGACAACCCGCTGGCCATGTACCTGGCAGATGTCATGACAGTGGCGATCAATCTGATCGGTGTGCCGGGGATTAGCATCCCGTGCGGGACAAGTGAAGGTCTGCCAGTGGGTTTGCAGATTATCGCTCCGCAGTGCGCCGACCGCGAGCTGCTGGCAATGGCCGCTGCAACCGAAGGAATCCTGACATGATGGGCGAAACGACCCTTACCGCCGTAGCAGTCGTGGTCGTAATACTGTTAGTGTTCGGCAGTAGTTTCCTGCTCAAGCGGCGGCCGCGCCATTTGAACCAAGCGTATTATCAGGAACACTGGCAGACCTTGCAGGGGCTGCTCAAAGACAAGTCAACTTGGCCGCTGGCGGTTATCGACGCTGACAAACTCTTGGACGATGCTCTGAAGTGCTCGCGCTACAAGGGCAAAACTATGGGCGAGCGGTTGGTGAGCGCCCAGCGTGACCTTACGAACAATGACGGTGTTTGGTTCGGGCACAAGCTCCGTAATCGCTTGGTGCACGAAAGTAATGTCAAACTGACCGAAAAAGTGGTCAAGGAAGCGCTGATCGGCATACGTTCAGCCCTAAAGGACCTGGGAGCACTCTGATGGTAAGTGAAGACGTACGCCAGCAGTACCAGGTGACTATCGGCATCGAGTGCCATGTGCAGTTCAAGACCAAGACCAAACTGTTCAGTGGGGCCGATAACGATGCCCGCGAGGCAGCACCGAACACGCTGGTTAACCATATTGATTTTGGTCTGCCGGGTGCCTTGCCGGTGCTCAACAAAGAGGCAGTACGTCTGGCTTGCCGGGCGGCCTTTGCGCTGGGCTCCGAGCCGCAGAAATTCAGCAAATTCGATCGTAAGCATTACTTCTATCCCGACCTGCCCATGGGTTACCAGATTACGCAGTTCGATGAGCCGATCGTGCTCGGCGGCTCCGTCGAAATTGATGTGGGCGGCCAAAAGAAAACCATTGGTATTACCCGTGCGCACATGGAGGCAGATGCCGGCAAATCAACGCACCCTGCGGGTGCCGACTACAGTCTGGTGGACCTAAATCGGGCCGGTACGCCGCTACTGGAAATCGTCAGCGAGCCGGATATGCACTCTGCCGCTGAAGCCAAAGCTTACGCCCGCGAACTATACTTGCGCATGAAATACGCCGATGTTTCAGAAGCCAATCTGTATTACGGCAACATGCGCTTTGACGTGAACGTTTCGGTCAGCAAAACCGAGCAGCTTGGCACACGCACCGAAACCAAGAACCTAAATAGCTTTCGCAGCATAGAAAAAGCTGTCGAGTATGAAGTGAAACGCCAAGTTGAAGTACTTGAAAAGGGTGATAAAGTGGTGCAGGAAACCCGCGGCTGGGATGATGCCAAGCAAAAGACGTTCAGTCAGCGTACCAAAGAAGATGCGCACGACTACCGCTACATGCCGGACCCAGACTTGCCACCGGTAGTACTCGAGCAAAGTTATATCGATGGAACAAAGGCCCAAATGCCTAAGCTGCCGCAGGATTACCGAGCCGAGCTTAACAGTATCGGCGTAGATGCCAAAACAGTCGAAGACATTATCGCCGTGCCGGAAACGGCCCGGACAGTATCCCGTGTCCTAGCAGATGCCGGTGCTAGTCATGCGCGCCGGGTAGCGTTCTGGCTGCTGCAGCCGGTGTCGGATGAAGAGGTTACGCCAGTGGGTATCCCGGCTGCCGCTGAAGCATCGGTGCTCGAAGTAGGCGGGACGTTTACTGTTGATAGCGACGAAAAGCTAATCAAACTGTCGGAGATGGTCGAAGCTAAAAAGCTGAGTTCAACAGCGGCCAAAGAAGTGCTAGCCGAGCTTGCTAAGACCGGTGAGGATCCTGAAAAAATCGCCGTGGCCAAGAATTTGCTGCAGGTGAGCGACGAAGGTGAAGTTGCTAAGATAGTGGCCCAGGTGCTGGCCGAGAATGAAAAGGCCGCGGCAGACGTTAAAAACGGTGAAATGAAAGCTATCGGTTTCCTGGTCGGTCAGGTCATGAAGCTCTCCAAGGGCAAGGCCAACCCGGGGCTGGCCACCGACCTCATCAAAAAACAACTGGGGCTGTAGTGTCAAGATGAAGGTAGTCCGTAGATGAAACAAGTGACCAAAGCAGTAATTGCAGCGGCCGGCTTTGGTACGCGGTTTCTGCCACAAACCAAAGCGATGCCCAAGGAGATGCTGCCGATTGTCGACAAGCCCATCATCCAATTCATAGTCGAGGAGTTGGTCGAGGCCGGCATCCAGGACATCATTATCGTTACCGGCTACAGTAAGCGAAGTATCGAGGACCACTTTGACACGCCGAACGAAGACCTGCTCAATAATCTTCGCTCCGGCGGCTCTAAAAAGGCGCACTACATCCAGGAAGTTGAAAAAATCGCCAATCTGGCAAATTTTGCATACGTCCGTCAAAAAGGTATGTACGGTACTGCTACGCCGGTGCTGAATGCCGCGCACCTCATCGGCGATGAACCGTTTATTTACTGGTATGCCGACGATTTGTTCGTGGCCCAACCGAACAGCTTTAAGCAGATGATCGACCTTTATAGTGAGCTGAACGGCTGCATCCTGCCCTGTATTCGCATCGATGATGACAAGGAGTTCGATCGCTACGGTATCGTGGGTGGTGAGCAGATCCGTGACGACATTATCAAGGTAAGCAGTGTCAAAGAGAAACCGGGTCGGGCGGGTGCACCCAGTAATTTTGCAGCTGTCGGTGGCTACCTGCTAACTCCTGAGGTGCTTGGCTATCTTGAAGCCGGACTGGCCAGTGTGCAGCCGAACGAGGAGTTTCAGATAACCGATCATGTGTTGCAGCCCATGCTGTCTGATGGCAGAGCGCTGTTCGGCTGCGAAATCCAAAACAGCCGGCGTTACGATACCGGCGACAAACTGGAATACCTAAAAACGGTGTTCGATTTTGCGCTCAAGCACGAGGACGTCGGGCCGGAGTTACGGGATTACCTGCGAACACAGTTGGCTGAGAATGAGCCGGAGTAAATAGCACTTATATTGCCGCCGGTAACGTTTGTGCTATATTTAGGATATGAATATGGCGTTTAACATCTTGGTCATTGTGCTGAGCTGTCTGCTGGGGATATTTTTGATTTTGTCCATCATCACCGCGGTGCTGGTGATGAAGCTGATGCGGTCGTTACGCGAAATCGTCGCCAAAGGCGAACATCTGGTTGACAGCGCCGAGGCTATTGGTGAGGTTTTACGGCGTAATGCCGCTGCGGCCGGGGTAGTGAAGTTGCTGTTGAGTTTTATGGGCAACGCGCGTAAACGCGGAAAGGATTAGAGAATATGGCGAAGACAGAGGACGACAAAAGCGGCGTAGTAAAGGCATTTGCCATCGGGGCAGCAATAAGCGCGCTGGCGGGCTATGTGGCAGGCATTCTGACAGCGCCAAAGAGCGGCAAGGAAACCCGGGAGGACATCCGGAATCGTGCTCAGGCGAGCTACGCGGCAGCCGAAAAAGAACTCAAAAAACTCCACACCGAACTGACTGACGTTTTGCATGAAGTCGGCGATCGCGTCGAGTCTTTCAAAAACCGCAAAGACGTTGACGCCGCACTCAAGAAAGGCCAACACGCAAAGCAAAAAGCGCGGGAAGTCTTGAGTACCCTGCACGAAGGTGAAGCGGAAGACGAGGATTTGCGTAAGGCCATTAAAGACGCTACCGACGCCATCGACCATCTACGCGATTTCCTCAAAAAATAGTGGTACCGTTGTAAATCTTAGGGCGTCTCAAGTACGGTTTCTTAAGCTATACTAAGAAGTGAAAAACATGAGGGGAATAACTTGGTATGGCAGCGCTCCGGGCCGGTGATTATGTGCACCTGCACAACCACACGCAGTACAGTCTACTCGACGGATTGACTAAAATCCCCGACCTGATCCAGTTTGCCAAAAGCACGGGTATGGAAGCGGTAGCGATGACCGACCACGGTACCTTGAGTGGTGCGATTGAATTCTACAAAGAAGCCACAAGCAACGGCATCAAGCCGATCATCGGTATGGAAACGTACGTCGCGGTCCGTAAGCATACTGACAAAGACCCGTCCAAAGACAAGCCTCGCTATCACCTGATTTTGCTGGCTATGAACAATCGGGGTTGGAAGAACCTGATGCAGCTAAGTACTACCGCTAACTTGCACGGCGTCTACTACTTCCCGCGTATCGACCATGATCTGTTGGAACGACACAATGAAGGCATAATTGCACTGAGCGCCTGCATGGGTGGTGAGGTTGGTGATGCGCTCAAAAATGATGACTATGCCCGGGCCAAAGAAGTTGCGACCTGGTACAAAGGCATTTTTGGTGACCGCTATTATCTGGAGATCCAGGATCACGGTCACCCGGACTGCCCGCTGCATTCTAACGAGCAGCAGCATGTCAACGACCAGGTACTGCGCCTGGGCAAGGAACTGGATATTCCGGTAGTTGTAACGTGCGATGCCCACTATTTAAAGCATGAAGACCAGGACGCTCACGAAATCCTCCTGTGCGTCGGTACGGGTGCGTTCTTGAGCGATGAAAAGCGTATGAGTCTCAAGGATTACCCGTTGCACGTGGAAGATCCGAATGAGGTCATCAAACGTTGGGGCACTGAACACCCCGAAGTTATTACCAATACCAAGGCCATTGCTGACCGCGTCAATCTGGAAATCGAGTTGGGCAAAATCTTGATTCCCAAGTTCCCAGTGCCCAAAGGCGAGACCGAAAAGACCTATCTCGATAAACTGGTATTTCGCGGTCTTGCCGAGCGCTACGGCAAAATCGATCGTGACAGGGCTGATAAGATGAGCGCTCAAGAAGTCAAAAAAGTGCTC
>Ga0265334_10000033_pt1 | contig 106132 bp, 100 predicted proteins | sample 42023metaG_FD_192442 | JGI IMG/M metagenome (GOLD analysis project Ga0265334, IMG submission 192442) | Rhizosphere microbial communities from Carex aquatilis grown in University of Washington, Seatle, WA, United States - 4-20-23 metaG | ecosystem: Host-associated > Plants > Roots >...
CTCGATCAACAGGAACATCTGTGCGCTATCGAACATAAGAGGAGCGAGAGCGTCAGCAATGGCGGGTAGCCTGTTTTCTGCTCATCACATCTTCAGCACCTGCCGCAGAAATAGCTTCAATCGCTCATTGCGCGGAGCATCGAAAAAAACGTCCGGTACGTCCTCGCACAGAATCTCGCCGCCGTCCATAAACACCACGCGATCGGCAACGGCGCGTGCAAAGCCCATTTCGTGCGTGACCACGCACATAGTCATGCCCTCGGCGGCGAGCTGCTTCATCACATCGAGGACTTCGCCGACCATTTCCGGATCGAGCGAGCTGGTGGGCTCGTCGAACAGCATCACCGCCGGCTGCATCGCCAGCGCGCGCGCAATGGCAACCCGCTGCTGCTGGCCGCCGGAAAGCTGGGCGGGATAACTGTCGGCCTTGTCGGCGAGGCCAACCTTGACCAGCAGCGCACGAGCGCGCGCTGCGGCTTCCGCAGCACCAAGACCAAGCACCTTGCGCGGGGCGAGCGTGAGGTTCTCCAGAGCGGTCAGATGTGGAAATAGATTGAATTGCTGGAACACCATGCCAACGCGCTTGCGCAGCGCGCGCAGGTCGGCGGCGCGTTCGTGCAGCACGTGTCCGTCGACGACAATTTCGCCGCCGGTAATCGGTTCAAGCCCATTGAGTGTGCGCAGCAGCGTCGATTTTCCGGAACCGCTCGGCCCGATAATAACGACGACCTCTCCACGCGCGACGGCCAGCGAAGCGCCCTTCAGCGCGAGTGTTCCATTTGGATAACGCTTCTCGATCGCGCTGGTGCGGATGAGCACGTCCGTACTGGATTCAGTCATGGCGCGCCATCCTGCGCTCCATCCGCTGCACGGCCCACGACAGGCCACCAGTGAGGAGCAGATACATGGCCGCAACGGTGAACCAGACTTCAAACGGACTGAATGTCGAACTGACTACTTCGCGGCCGGCCTTGGTAAGGTCCGTCAACGCCATCACCGATACCAGCGACGAATCCTTGATGAGATTAATGAACTGACCCGCGAGCGGCGGCAGAATCTTTTTCGTCGCTTGCGGCAGCACCACGTAGCGCAGCGTTTGGAAACCTGATAGGCCGAGACTTTGCGCCGCTTCAGTCTGTCCTTTCGGAACCGCCTGAATGCCGGCACGCACGATCTCGGCGACATACGCGCCGGTGAAGACCGACAGTGCGACGACCCCGGCCGCAAATGCCGACAGCTTCAGCACCGTGCCGATGAAAAAATAAACGATGAAAATCTGCACCAGCAACGGTGTCCCGCGAATCACTTCGACGTAGACGGCCGCCAGATCGCGCACCGCGACGCTGCGTGCGATACGCGCAAGTCCGGCGACAAATCCGAGCACGATCGAGAACAGCAGCGATACCACCGAGATTTCCAGTGTCAGCCACAAGCCTTTCGCCAGCGGTCCCGCACCGATGTGTGCCTTGCGCGCAACCGGATCTCCCTGGAACACAAGATCGCCCTCGCCGACCAGCACTTCGCTATAGCCGCTGATTGTGGCGGTATCCGAGCCTTTGAGCGCAGTCAACGTGATGCTCTTTCCGTCGGATGACAACGCGACGAAGCCGTCAAACGGCGCGGGTAGCGGGTCGCCTTCGGTGCTGATCAGATACTGCGGTACGCGCTGCCAGTTCCAGTTGTAATCGACGCGCTTGCCGGAAATGCCGATCACCGCCGCCAGCGCAAAGAGGACGCCCGCGGCAACCAGATGACCGCGCCACGAAGATCGGGAACCGCTCATCGTTTCCCCCCGCGTTAACTGCTTTTATGACGTGGCGGCTTGCTTCCTGGATTCCAGCCAGCCATTGAAACGTGATTCGAGCACATCCAGCGGCAGCGCTCCACCGTCGAGCATTTGGTCGTGGAAAGCGCGCATGTCGAATCGGTTGCCGAGCACGCGCTGAGCGCGCGCGCGCAGCTCAAGGAACTTGAGCTCGCCGAGCTTGTAGCCGAGCGCTTGCGCCGGCCATGTGATATAGCGATCGGTTTCGGCCTGTATTTCCGACTCCGCCTCGCAGGAGTGCTCGCGAAAAAATGTGACCATCTGCGCGCGCGTCCAGCGCTTGTAGTGGACGCCGGTATCAAGAACCAGCCGGTCCGCGCGCAGCAGTTCGTTGCATAGGCGGCCAAAGTCGCTATTGGGATCTTTGTAGAAACCCATGTCCTTGGCAAGCCTTTCGGTGTACAGCGCCCAACCCTCGGCATAAGCGTTGTAGTCGGCCTGCCGGCGCTGCTGCGGCAGGTTGGGCAATGCCTGCGCAATCGATATTTGCAGATGATGCCCCGGCACACCCTCATGATAAGCGGTCGATTCGATCGTGGTCAGCGGGCGCTTGCGGAAATCACTGGTGTTGACGTAGATCGCGCCCGGCCGGGAACCATCCGGCGTGCCCTGTTCATATTCGGCGGCCGCCGCTTCCTTTTGGCGATACGTCTGCACGGCCATCACACGCACATCTGTTTTCGGTAACAGACCAAACAGTTTTGGCAGCTCCGGCAACATCTGCGCGATGTAGCGGCGATACAGTTCGAGAATCTGTTCGCCGGAACTCGCATGCATTTTCGGATCAGCTTTCAAGTCCGCGCGGAAAGCTTTCAGGTCGCTGTAACCTTGCGCACGGGCGATCGCGGTCATTTCACCCTCGATGCGCGCCACTTCCCGCAGACCCAGCGCATGAATCTGCTCCGGATCCATGCTGGTCGTGGTCATTTCGTGGATCGCGAAACGATAGCGCTCAGCGCCATCTGGAAACACCCAAATGCCGGGCTGAATACGCCCGCGCGGCGCGTATTCCTTGGCGACGAAGGCTCCGAGCCTGCGATAGGCCGGACGCACTTCAGCGTCGATGGTCGCAACGATGGCATCGTGGAGCGGTTTGCGCTCGGCCATCGGCACCGAGTCGGGAAATTTCGTCAACGGTCTCGCGAACACGCTCGCTTCCCCGGCGGGCCGGGCGATTGCTTCGCACTGCTTTGCAACTTTGGCGAGCAGATATGCCGGCGGCAGCAACCCGTCTTTCTCGCCCTGTCTGAGCGTTTCGATGATCTGATCGAACAGGCGCGGGACGCTCTGCAGACGCGCGAGGTAATCCTCATAGTGCCGCGTGCTGTCGAAGGGCATCTGATCCACGATCTGCAGAATCTCCAGATGCAGACCATTCATCTGATCGAGCGGCATCTCGTAGTTCTTAAGCGCGATCGACCGCAGACGGTCGCGCAGATCGCGCACCATCAGCTCATTGTTAAGCCTGTCCTGCTCAGCAAAACCAGTCGTATCGATGCCCTGAAAACGCGCCAGGAACTCCTCGATATCCCGCCGCTGCCGCTCGACATGAGCCGGTGACTGGTCGATCCAGCGGTCGTTGTAACGATAATCCCCAATGGTCGTGGCCAGCTCCGGGTTCTCGCGCAATTGCCATTCCCACTCTTCGGCGAGCAACGCATTTGCAGCCTTGAGGCGCACACCGGCGTCGCTGGCTGGCATCTCCGACGCGACAACGGGCGCCCCCGTATAGATGGCAGCGCCGAATGCGAAGCCGATGGCAGTCAAACGAATCCGGTGCACGCGGACTCCTCCTGTCACGAATTAGGGCCTGTTAACACTCACTTTAACCGCAGCGTTGCTGCCCAAAAGGGCGCCAGGCAAGGCGCGGCGAGCGAAGTGTGGTGAATCCACATGAGCGAGGCGCAACGCGGCATGGCGCCCTTTTGAGCGCAACCCGAAGGGACGGGACCGTATGGGCACAGCGCCACGTCTCTCACTCCTCGTGTACGTCAAGTACACCACGTCGTTCGTTCCTCGCGCTGTGCCCATACGGTCTCCGTCGCAGCGGTCAAAGTGAGTGTTAACAGGCCCTAGTGCGACGAATGGTTGTCGCTTAAGGAAGGAAACGCATTCCACGACGTCGCCACGCCAACGCATGGAACCTCACGGCACCGTCGCGCCGTTGATGTTCTTCAGCCATGCGCTGCCGTCGAACCATTTTTTGTAAAGCGCGTCGTAAGTGCCGTCATTGCGGATCTGGCCAAGGAAATTGTCGAGCCAGTTCAGAAAATCAGGATCGCCCTTGCGTACGGCCCAACCGAGCGGCTCGTGCGTGAACGGCTCCTTCAGGTGTACCAGTGCATCGGGATACTGCGCGGCGTAGACCGTGTTAAACGGCAAGTCGTAGACGAACGCAGCCGCGCGGCCATTGCGTACTTCGAGCGCGCCGTCGGCCTCGGTCTCGAAGGTCTTTAGCTTCGCGTTCGGAATATATCTGCGCGCGGCAATCTCGCCGGTAGTGCCTATCTTGCTAGTAATGGTGAACTCCGGTGAATTGAGATCCTTGTAGCTGTGAATGCGGTCCGCAAATTTGCGATTCAGCAGCACGGTCTGGCCTATGACCACGTAAGGCGGCGCAAAATTCACTTGCAAATTGCGCTCCGGAGTAATCGTCATGCCGGACATCAGAATGTCGAACTTATCGGTGAGCAGTGCGGGAATAATGCCGTCCCACTGCGTGTTGACGAAGGTGACCTTGACTCCCATGTAATGAGCCATCAGCTTGGCCAGATCGACATCAAAGCCGATGATCTCGCCGCGCCGATCGCGCATCTCGAACGGCATGTAGCCCGCTTCGAGGCCAACGCGCAGCTCACCGCGCTTGACGATGGCATTGAGCGTCGATTTGTCCCACAGCGGCTGGTCAGCACCATGTACGGAAACGCTTGCCAGCAACAATGCGACCGCTAGATATCGCAGCAGCTTCATTTCGGTCCAAACTTTTTTGCGCCAGGAACGCCGGCTGTCGCCCTAGTGGAGCAAACTCCGCGCCGAATGTGCAATGCAGCACCAGCCTGCTCCATGTGTCGACGGGCGCGCTACACTGGAAGCGTCCATTTCCGCGCAAATACGATTGCATGACCGCAACGCTTCCGGCGACCGGCTGGATCGATTCGCAGATTCCCGAACTGCGGGACGAGTTGCTGCGTCTTTCGAACATCAACTCCGGCAGCTTCAACGCAGCAGGAGTCAATGCGGTTGCAGCGCGGCTGGCGGAACGTTTCGCCGCGCTCGGCGGACAGGCGGAATGGCTGGATGTCGCACCGCATCGCGATACGAATGATCGTGGCGAATGGCGCAGCCGCGACCTTGGGCGCGCGCTGCGCATCCGCAAGCGGTCTGAGGCGCCACTGCGCGTTTTTCTCTGCGGCCATCTGGACACCGTTTTTGCACCCGACCATCCGTTCCGACAGGCGCAGCAAAGCGGGAGCGACACGCTGCACGGTCCCGGCGTTGCCGATCTCAAGGGTGGCCTGCTGGTGATGTGGCTGGCGCTGATGCTGCTCGAACAAAGCCCGCATCGCGAACGGATCGGATGGGAAGTGCTGATGAATCCGGACGAGGAAATCGGTTCGATCGGCTCGGCGCCGCTGCTGACGGAAGCTGCCGCGCGCAATCATTTTGGCTTGGTCTACGAACCTGCGTTCGCCGATGGCGGCCTCGCTTCTGCACGCAAAGGTAGCGGCAACTTCGATATTGTTGTGCGTGGCCGCGCCGCACACGCCGGACGCAATCCGGAAGACGGGCGCAACGCGATCGCGTTGGCCGCCGGATTGGCAAGCGAACTGCACGCGCTAAACGGACGCCGCACCGATTTCAGCGTCAACGTCGGCTATGTACACGGCGGCGGCGCGCTCAACATCGTCCCCGATTTATGCGTACTCAAGTTCAACGTGCGCACTGGCGCGCATGGCGACGAGCACTGGCTGCGCAGCGAACTCGATCGTCTGCTGGCAGCGGCACAAACGCACGATGGCTATGCGCTGGAATTGCGTGGCGGGTTCACGCGTGCGCCCAAGCCGGTCAGCGCGGGCACCGCGCGCCTGCAGGAGCTGCTCAGTGATTGCGGTCGTCAGATCGGCATCGATCTGCAATTCCGTCCGACCGGGGGCTGCTGCGACGGTAACAATCTCGCCGCCGCCGGTCTGCCAAACGTGGATAATCTCGGCGTCGTCGGCGGCGACATTCACTCGGATCGCGAGTGGATGAAAATTTCCAGCATTGCCGAACGCGCCGGACTCAGCGCCCTGCTGTTGCTTCGGCTTGCCAATAACGAACTGACATGGGATTAAACCCTGCTATGAACACCGCGGATACGCTTCCATTCCGCCATTACCTGCGTGTGCGCTACAGTGAATGCGACGCACAGAAAGTTGTATTCAACGCCCGCTACGGAGAATACGTCGGTATCGCCGTCAACGAATTCATGCGCGTGGTAGGCATGCGCTCAAAGTACACACTCGACACACTCGATTACCAACTTGTCAAACAGACGATCGAATGGCGTGCATCGGCGCGCTTCGATGACGTGCTTGAAACACGCGTCACGACTCATCGCATCGGTACCACGTCGTTCGCGCTCGGAGTCGAATTCCGCCGCGCCGGCGAAGAAATATTGCTGGCAAGCGCCGAAACCATCTACGTCCATGTCGATGCGCAAACGCTCCTCAAGCATCCGCTGTCGGCGCAGCTGCGAGAAGCACTGGAGCATGGCGCACCCGGCATCGTCAGCGACCACGCCGGCTATCAGGCTGTATCGTCGGAGAATCGATAAATATGATTTTGCGCATTCCGGAGTTTCCATGCTGCTGATCCGGCCGATCTGCGTATCCGATCTCGATGCGCTTGTGCTGATGGCCCGCAGTGCTGGTGCTGGCTTCACATCGTTGCCGCCGGTACCTGAATTCCTGTTAAGAAAGATCGAGGTGTCAGAACGATCATTCGCAACCAACATCACCACGCCCGGTCACGAACGCTATATGTTCGTGCTTGAAAATGTAGCGGCCCATCGCATCGTCGGCTGTTGCGCGATCGAAGCGGCCTGCGGTCTCGATGAGCCGTTTTACAACTACCATGTCGGCGTCACCGTGCACGCGACACGCGAACTCAGCGTCTACAACCCGATCCCGACGCTGTATCTTGCCAACGATTACACCGGAACCGCGGTGCTGTGCTCGTTGTTCCTGATGCCGGATTGCCGCAGCAGCGGCGCGGGACGCCTGCTGTCGAAGAGTCGCTTCCTGTTCATGGCAAATTTTCCGCGGCGCTTCGCGGAAAAGGTGATCGCTGAAATGCGCGGCGTATCCGATGAGAACGGTCGCTCGCCGTTCTGGGAAGGGCTCGGCCGGCATTTTTTTTCGATCGACTATGAGCGCGCAGAACATATCGTTGGCATGGGCAGCAAGGCGTTCATCGCAGAGCTAATGCCGAAGCATCCGATTTACGCGGTATTGTTGTCGCCGGAGGCGCGGGCGGTCATGGGCAAAGTGCATCCGCATACGCAGCCGGCGCTGGGGTTATTGGAACAAGAAGGCTTTCGCTACCAGAACTACATCGATATCTTCGATGGCGGACCGACCGTGGAAGCGCCGCTCGCCGACATTCATACGATCCGCCGTTCGCACGTGTTGCCGGCGCGGATCGATGCGCGCACTGACAGCACCATGTCGTGCCTGATCGCCAATATGTCGCTCACGAACTTTCGCTGCGTAATGGGCGCCTGCGATCCACTCGCGGACACGATCACAATTCCTCCGGCAACGGCGGCGGCACTCGCGATCGCCGACGGCGAACCCGTGCGCGTCAGCGTGCTGGCATGAGCTTCGCTCTCTCGAAAATCGCCTGGGCGCTGCTGACACCCGGCACGCTGCTGCTGATTGCGGTGACCCTGGCATTCGTACTGCACCGGCGATATCCGCGTGTGAGCCGGACCCTGAGCGGCATTGCCCTGCTTGCCCTGGCAACGCTGGCCGTCGCACCAGCAGCGTACTGGGTCGATGCTCCGCTGGAGCGGCGCTTCCCGATGCCGGCAACGCTGCCGGCCCGCATCGACGGCATCATTGTCCTCGGCGGCGCGATCGATGTCGTCAGTTCGAAGATCACCGGCCAGCTGGAGTTGATGGATCCCGCGGAGCGGCTGACCGCCTTCCTTGCCCTGTCGCGACGCTATCCGCAGGCGAAACTGGTCTATACCGGTGGCTCCGGATTACTGGGACACCAGGAAGTCAGGGAAGCCGACGTTGTCCGCACGCTGTTCGCATCGCTGGGCCTGGAACCGGACCGCATCGTATTCGAGCGCGAATCGCGCAACACCTGGGAGAACGCACTGTTCTCGCAACGCCTGCTGAATCCGCAGCCTGGAGAAAACTGGCTATTGGTCACTTCGGCCTGGCACATGCCGCGTGCGGTCGGTTGCTTTCGCCGCGTTGGTTGGAATGTAGTGCCGTATCCGGTCGATCACATTGGCGCCAAGGCACATGATTGGTTCGGACTCGACATCGACATCCAATTGCACAGTGTTTCAGTGGGCCTGAAAGAGTGGGTCGGTCTGATCAGCTACCACCTTATGGACCGCACCAGTGCTGTGTTCCCCGCACCATGACACATCAAGGCCGATTGCTGATCGATGGCCATTGGCAGGACGGCGGCGGTGCAGAGCTGACGAGTTTCAGCCCATCGAGCGGCAACGCGATATGGCGCGGCTGCGCCGCCACTCGTGCGGACATCGATGCCGCCACCGACGCCGCGCGTGCAGCGTTCCCCGACTGGAGCGATCGTCCGTTTGCGGAACGCGAAAGGATCGCGCGCGACTTCGCAGTGTTACTGGACAAAAATAAGGAACGACTCGCGAGTCTGATCGCGCTGGAAACCGGCAAGCCGCTGTGGGAAACGCGTATGGAAGTCGCGTCGATGATCGGCAAAATTGATATCTCCGTGCGCGCTTGGCACGCGCGCACCGGCGCCAGCGAAAGCGCGAGCGGCAACGTCGTGCATGCGATACGTCATCACCCGCACGGCGTCGTCGCCGTGTTCGGACCGTACAACTTTCCCGGCCACCTGCCGAACGGCCACATCGTGCCCGCGCTACTTGCTGGCAACACGGTGGTATTCAAACCCAGCGAGCTGACGCCATGGGTTGCCGAGGAAACCGTAAAGCTGTGGCTCGAAGCGGGACTGCCGGCAGGAGTCGTCAATCTCGCGCAAGGGGAGCGCGAAACCGGCGCACTGCTGGCTGCACACACACAACTCGATGGCCTCTATTTCACCGGCAGCGCGCGCACAGGACAGCTGCTCGCGCGCCAGTTCGCGGCGACCCCGCACAAAATCCTCGCACTGGAAATGGGCGGCAACAATCCACTGATTGTCGGCGCGGTCGCCGATACGCGTGCCGCGCTGCATGACGTGATCCAGTCCGCATTCCTGTCGTCGGGACAGCGCTGCAGCTGCGCGCGGCGATTGTTCGTGCCACGCGGCAGCGACGGCGACACGTTCGTTGCGCGCCTCGCGGATGCCACGCGTGCATTGCGCATCGACCGTCATGATGCCGATCCACAACCATTCATGGGCCCGCTGATTTCATCGCGTGCTGTCGATGCGCTACTTGCTGCGCAAGCGCAACTCATTGGCCTCGGCGCACAAGCCATCGTCGAGATGAAGCGCCTCGACCTCGGTGCCGCTTTTGCCTCGCCGGCGATTCTTGATGTCACCGCCATCGGCAATCTGCCGGACGAGGAATACTTTGGCCCGCTGCTACAACTGATCCGCTACGACACGCTCGACGAAGCCATCACTCTGGCAAATCGCACGCGCTACGGTCTTTCTGCCGCGCTGCTCTCCGATTCACGCGAAGATTACGACCACTTCCGTCGCCGCATTCTCGCCGGCGTCGTTAACTGGAATCGCCAGACCACCGGCGCATCCAGCGCCGCGCCATTCGGCGGCATCGGTGCTTCCGGAAATCACCGGCCATCTGCGTTCTACGCAGCAGACTACTGCGCGTATCCGGTGGCGTCGGTCGAGGCCCCGCACTGCGAATTGCCGGCGCAACTACCTCCGGGAGTGACGCTCTGATGACGCCCCATCAGCCGGCCATCGAAGCCAACTTCGACGGTCTCGTCGGTCCGACGCACAACTATGCGGGGCTGGCTCTGGGCAATCTCGCTTCGACGAAGAACGCCGAACAGCCGTCGAATCCGCGCAAGGCCGTGCTGCAAGGACTTGCGAAAATGAAAGCGCTGGCCGATCTCGGACTGGCGCAGGGCGTGCTGCCGCCGCACGAGCGGCCGCACATCGCGACGCTAAAGCGTCTTGGCTTCGGCGGCAAGGACGCGGACGTGTTACGCAAAGCGCATCGTGACGCACCGGGACTGCTGGCGGCGATGGCATCAGCCTCGTCGATGTGGACCGCGAATGCGGCGACGGTGTCGCCCAGCGCCGATACCATCGACCGCAAGATTCATTTCACGCCAGCGAACCTGGCAACAAACCTGCACCGTGCGATCGAACCGGAAACGACTGCGCGGGTGCTGCGCGCGATCTTTCCCGGCAAAAAGCATTTCGCACACCACGAGCCGCTGCCGGCGACACTGGCGATGGGCGACGAGGGCGCGGCCAACCACACACGGTTATGCGCAGACTATGGTGCGCCCGGACTGGAACTGTTCGTGTATGGCAAAGGCGCCGACGCCGATCCGCAACCGAAGAACTTCCCGGCGCGACAAACGCGCGCCGCCAGCGAAGCGGTCGCGCGCCTGCACGGACTCGATGCGGCGCGCTGTCGCTACGCGCAGCAAACGCCGGAACTGATCGACAAAGGCGTATTCCACAACGATGTCATCGCCGTCGGCAACCGCGAGCTGCTGCTGTATCACGAGCGTGCATTCGCCGACACGGATGATGTAAGAAGCTGGATACACACTGGCTTTGCGCCGTCGGGCATCGCCCCGGTTTTCGTCGAAGTACCGGAACGCGAAGTCACCATCGTCGACGCCATCGGTTCGTATCTGTTTAACAGCCAGCTCGTATGCCCGCCACGCGGCAACGGCCAGAGCGCGACGATGACGCTCGTCTGCGCGCACGAGTGCGAAGAAAATCCGCGTGTGTGGACCGCAATCCAGCGCATCCTCTCTGATCCGGGCAATCCGATCACGGACGTGCGCGTGTTCGACCTGCGCCAGAGCATGCGCAACGGCGGCGGCCCGGCCTGCCTGCGGCTGCGCGTGGTACTGACCGATGCGGAATACAAGGCCGTCAACCCCAAAATCTGGCTCGAGGATACGTTGTACGCGCGGCTCGTAGCGTGGGCGCGCAAGCACTATCGCGACCACCTCGTACTCGCTGATCTCGCCGACCCGCAACTGCTTGACGAATCGCGCGCAGCGCTCGACGAGCTGACCCAGATCCTGGGACTGGGCAGCCTGTACGAATTCCAGCGCTGAACAAGCCCTATACTTCCGGGTCAAAGGCCCTAAGTACTCCAGACTGCTTGACGTGTACACCGCGTATTTCAATCTCGCCGAACCGCCGTTTTCGATCGCGCCGGACCCCGCTTATCTGTTTCTGAGCGCGCGACATCAGGAGGCGCTCGGACATCTGCTCTACGGCACCGGGCAATACGGCGGCTTTGTGCAGCTCACCGGAGAAGTCGGCACCGGCAAGACCACCATCGTGCGCACGTTGCTCGCGCAGAAGCTCGACGCGATCGACGTGGCGATGATTCATAACCCGCGCCAGAGCGAGCAGGAATTCGTCGCCAGTATCTGCGACGAGCTGCGCGCGCCCTATCCGCCGCAGGCAACGCTCAAGGCACTGATCGATGCGCTCAATGCTCATCTGTTGAAAACCCACGCCGAAGGCCGGCGCACTGTGCTGATCATCGACGAAGCTCAGAACCTCGATCCAGGCGTGCTCGAACAGGTGCGACTGCTGACCAATCTCGAAACCGACAAGGACAAGCTTTTGCGCATCCTGCTCGTCGGTCAGCCGGAACTGATCGAACTGCTGGCGCGGCCCGACTTGCGCCAGCTTGCAAGCCGCATCACCGCCCGCTACCACCTGCTGCCGTTTGCGCCCGCCGAAACGCGCGAATACATCATGCATCGGCTGCGTGTGGCGGGCGGTTCGCCGGACCTGTTCACGACCGCGGCGATCACGCGCGTCCACAACCTCGCACGCGGAGTGCCGCGCCAGATCAACATCATCTGCGATCGTGCACTGCTCGGAGCGTATAGCCAGGGATTGCGGCAAGTGACGCCGCAGATCGTCGAGCGTGCGGCGCGCGAGGCGATCAGTGTCGATGCCGGTCCGCCGCAAGGCCCCCTGAAACGGATCATCCCGATTGCCGGGGCGATACCATTGGTATGGATCGAAAGCGCAGTTGCCTGTCTCGCGCTGGCAGTGCTCGTCGTGCTGCTGGCGCGGGCTCTGCTGCATGGAGACGGCGGCCGCGCGCACACCGTTGCCGATGCAGCGCCGCCCGCTGCGGACGCAACCGTTGCCATAGCGCCCGCGGTGGCTGCGGAGCCATCGCCGGGCGCCAAGACCGTAACAGCCGAATCTCCGGCACCCGCAACCACGGCGCCGGCCGCCGCCGCCGATAGCGTTCCACAAAATGGCGGTCACACGACGCTGGACAACGTGCGGCAAGCGGCCGAACCACTGGCCGGCGTGATGAGCCGGCTTGTCCGCCTATGGGATATCGGCATCGAAATTCCAGCCGGCGCCAATGTGTGCGACACGCTGGCGCAATCGCATCTTGCCTGTTACCGCAGTGTCGGCGCCTGGAGCGATCTGGCGCAGATCAACCGGCCGGCGATCCTGACGCTGAACCTCGGCGGCAGCCAGCCGCTGTACGCGCTGCTGCGTTCGCTCGGCTCGGACTATGCAGAACTGGACGGCGCCAACGGGCCGCACCGCTACCAGCTGGGTGAACTGGACACCCTGTGGACCGGCGAATTCCTGGTGTTGTGGCATAACGATTTCGACACCGTGCGCATTGACTCGCAAAGCCGTGGACCGGACGTCATGCGGCTGCGTCGCCAGCTCGCGCAGGCCGAGGGAACGCAAATGCCGGCCGGCGCGCCGGATCGCTATGACTCGCACCTGATGAGCCAAGTCCGGCACTTTCAGAGCAGCCACGGCCTGAGCCCGGACGGTACCGCCGGAGTGCATACGCTGATCGCGCTTGCAGACCTCGTGCACGCACCGGGAACACCGCTGCTGAAGACGGAGCGCGCACCATGAGCTACATCCTTGAAGCGCTGAAGCGCGCCGAACGCGAGCGCTCGCTGGGCAAGGCGCCGGCCGCGACAGATGTCGCGCGCATGCCGACCGCTGCCACCCCGGAAGCGGATCGCAGCCGCTGGCTGATCCGCATCCTGATCGCACTCTTGCTGCTGGCGATCGTGGTGATCATTGTGCTGGGACGCGTAGTCACGAGCAGCAAGCGCAACCACGAGATATCGTCCGCGACGAACACGACGGCACCTTCCAATGTCGGCGTCCGCCCCGCCATCCCGGCAACCGGGCCGAAACCCGGCGTCGCCGACAATGCCGCGATCAACAGCCTCGACGACGTGGCGCCGGTCAGTCAGCGCGACGCCAGTGAACCACCAGCTGACTATCGCGTACATCGAGCAGATTCCGCGCCGACACAGCCGCCGGTCGCTGAAACACCGACCGAACCCGCAGTAGCGACACCTTCCGCGGCCGATATCGACGAAGCGCGAGCGGCCGATCCGGTGCCAGTGGCGCCCGCCATGATCCCGGCGCAAGCGCCACAAGAGCCGATCGCGGCGGCAGCACCGGCGGCCGCCACACTGCCACCGCAACTGCGCCAGATGCCGGATACGTTCCGCGCCCAGTTCCCGGCACTAACGGTTGGCGTACATGCCTACGATGCGGATCCGAAACGGCGCTTCGCAATCATTGACAACCACAGCTATCACGAAGGCGACGCGCTGCCGCAAGGTCCGAGAATCGAGTCGATCGTACCCGAGGGCATCGTGTTCGACTGGAACGGCCAACGCGTGTTGTATGCGATTCAGTAAATAACCCGTCACTGGTTCACTGACGGGTCATCGATCACGCGTTCGCCGCCTTCGGCACCGCCGTCAGTTCCACCACGGCCGCTTCGAGCCGCTTCAGTCCTTCGGCGAGATCCGCTTCGGGAATGATCAGCGACGGTGCCAGCCGCAGCACGTCCGGCCCGGCAATGAGGGCCCACACACCGTGGCGCAGACCAGCATTGACGACTTCCTTCGCGCGGCCTTTCCACGCTGCGCTCATCGGTGCGCCGAGCAGCAGACCCAGACCACGCACCGGCTCGAATACGCCATAACGCTTGCCGATCGCGTTCAATCCGTCCTGCATGAGCCGTGAGCGTGCGCCCACTCCCGCCAACAGTCCCGGATCGTTGACGATGCCGAGCACCGCCTCGCCAACTGCACAGGCCAGGGGATTGCCGCCATAGGTCGAACCGTGCGTGCCGAACGGCAAGGCTTCGGCGCACTTGGCCGTGGTCAGCATCGCTCCGATTGGGAATCCGCCGCCCAGCCCTTTCGCGCTGGTCAGCACGTCAGGCGGGACGCCGTAGTGTTCATAAGCGTAGAGATGACCACTGCGACCCATGCCGGTCTGTACTTCGTCATAGATCAGCAGCGCGGCGTGCTTGTCGCAGAGCTTGCGCACACCTGCGAGAAAACCAGGCGCCGCCGGCATCACGCCGCCCTCGCCCTGCACCGGCTCGACGACCACCGCGCAGGTCTTATCTGAAATCACCGCTGCGAGCGCCGCGAGGTCGTTGAACGGCACATGCGTGATTCCGCCCGGAATCGGCTCGAAGCCCTGCGTGTACTTGGCCTGACCGCCGACGCTGACGGTGAACAGCGTGCGCCCATGGAACGCATCGCTGAAAGCAATGATCTGATTCTTGCCCGGCGCCGTCGTATTGCCGTAGCGACGCGCAAGCTTGAACGCGGCCTCGTTCGCCTCGGCGCCGGAATTGCAGAAGAACACGCGCTCGGCGAACGTCGCTTCGGTGAGCTTCTTCGCCAACCGCAGCGCCGGTTCGTTGGTCATCACGTTGGACAGATGCCACAACTTGCCGGCCTGCTCGGTCAGCGCGGCAACCAGCTTCGGGTGGCAGTGCCCCAGCGCGGTAACGGCGATGCCGCAGGCAAAATCGATGTATTCACGCCCTTGCTGGTCCCAGATGCGCGAACCTTCGCCGCGGACCGGAATGACATCCGCCGGGGAATAGTTCGGAACCATGACCTCGTTGAACGTGGCGCGTGTGATCTGCATCAGAGTGGGCCTGCTGGACTCAAGACTCAAAATACCCGCGCGCATCGCGGGCGATGAACCCTGACGGGTGCTAGCACAATAGGATAACAAAGCTGCGACCCCAATCGCGCCGCGCTGTGGCGCGAACGGCTTTTTCGGAGCGATTGAACGGAAACGCTTCAATCGCGAGCTTTACCGGACGCTGGAAAGTCACCGTCGACGTAATACCAACGACCTCCCTCGCGAATGAAGCGGCTGATCTCGTGCAGCCGTGTCGCACTGGCTCCGCCTGCGCGGCAGCGCGCGACGAATTCGACTACGGCATGCGCTTCATCCACTGGGTCGTATCGCATGACCTTGAGTCCGAGCCATTGGGTCTCAGACTCAAACCGTACGCTCTCGGGACGTGTGCTCGCGTGCCACGTTGCCAGCAGATACGGCTCCAGTTCAAGTACATACGCGCTATAACGCGAACGCATCAACGCTTCGGCGTCGGGTGCAGGAGTCCCGCCGTGGTACGGGCTGCAACAACTAGCGTAAGGACGACTACTGCCACAATGACAAATCGCAGCCGTATCGGTCACGGACTGATTCTTTCGATCTTTCATTTCGATATTGGCGTCGCGTGTCGCCGCCAAACCAGACAGCGGTTGTTGGCCGGCATCGCACGATCTTCGAGCAAGTGCAGGCCGATACCACGCGCCAACGCATCGATCGCTTCGAAATCACGAATGCCCATCTGCGGCGCGCGCGTCTTCAACGATGCATCGAATGCGGCGTTGCTATCGCTGGTGAATTTGCCGCCGTAATTGAATGGGCCATAGACGGCGAGCTTAACGTCGTCCGCCAGCAATGCTGGCAAGCGCGCAAACAATCGCTCCACTTCCGGCCAACTCATAATGTGCAGTGTATTGGCGCTGAACACCGCGTCGAAACGCAATGCGGGCCATGCCACCTGGTTCACGTCCAGCACCTGCGGCGCTGGTGTATTTGGCAACGCCGCCTCGTCGAGCCACAGCCGGATGCCGGGCAGATTCTCGGCGCGATCCGACGTCTGCCACATCAGATGTGGCAGTGCCGCCGCGAAATACACCGCATGCTGACCGGTACCGCTACCAATCTCGAGTACCGCACGCCTATCGGCGAAATGCTCGCGCAGCACTGCGAGAATTGGATCGCGATTCCGATCGCAGGCTGGTGCGTGAGGTTTTTCACTGCTCATGTGAGATTTCGGATATTCTGACATTTGTTATAATGGACTCGGTATCCATTATTACGGGGCGGCCATCCCATGAGACTCAAGATCACCACCGTAGGCAACTCCGCCGGCGTCGTCCTGCCCAAGGAACTGCTGGCCAAACTGCGTGTGGAAAAGGGTGACACGCTCTACGCCGTGGAAACGCCGGACGGCATCAAATTGACGCCGCATGATCCGGAATTCGAGGCGCAGATGGAAATCGCGGAGCGCGTCATGCGCAAGCGCCGCACGCTTCTCCGTAAGCTTGCCGATAACTGAATGTCCACCATGATCGTCTGGATCGAGAAAAAACTGGCGCTCGCTATCCACGACCGCCAGCTCGCCGAACACCGTGGTAGCTCCGGTGTGCGCGACGAAGGCTTGCTCGAATCCGCACTCGCGCGGCCGCAGCAACTCCATGCCTATGGCGACCCAGCGCCCGATCTGGCTGATCTTGCCGCTAGTCTGGCTCACAGTCTCGCGCGCAATCATCCTTTCGTCGATGGGAACAAGCGTACGGCTATTGTCGCTTGCGAAATTTTCATTGAACTGAATGGTGCCTCACTCGCCGCAGAAAATGTGGAAATATTCCCCGTCGTGATTGCACTCGCCGAAGGTCGGCTCGGCGTTGGGGAATTCTCGACATGGTTACGTGCGCGGATTCCGCCAATCGCCGGTGGCGGGCAAGTGCAGGAGCAGCGAGCACGCCACGGCGCGCGCACTCCACGCAAGAAGAAAATCACGGCCTGAAGCTTCACGCGCTCCGGCTCAAACCGATCCGCGCGACTCGTCTCGCTTTTTCCGCTCGAATCTCACCGGTCCTTCGATGTACAGAGACCGCGATGGATATGCGAAGCCGATACCGGCTTCGGTAAATTCGCGCACCATCGCCAGATTGATCACCTGCTGCGCATCCATGTACTTGTTGAAATCAGGATCAAGCATCCAGTAGACGACTTCAAAGGTATACGCCGAATCTCCGAATTCCTTGAAGTGCGCGCGATCGAAGCGCACCAGCGGCTGCGCTTCAATGATGCTGCGTACGATTTGTGGAATGCGTTCAAGCTGGTCAGCAGTGGTCTGGTAAAGCACGCCGAAGGTGAAAACGTTGCGCCGCTCGCGCATCAACTTATAGTTGCGCAGGCGCGCTTTCAAAAGATCGCTGTTGGAAAAAATGATCAGCTCGCCGCCGAGGCTGCGGATGCGCGTGGTCTTGAGCCCGATGTGTTCAACTGATCCCATGTAGCTGTCGACGATAATGAAATCGCCGAGCACAAGCGGTTTGTCGATGACGATCGAAAACGAAGCGAGCAGATCGCCGAGAATGTTCTGTACGGCAAGCGCCATGGCGATACCACCAATGCCCAGGCTCGCGACCAATGCCGTAACGTTGACGCCGAGGTTGTCGAGCATCAGCAGCAACACGACCGCCCACAGCGCGATCCGCGCAACGTAGCCAAGGCCAGTTAGCGTGGTCGCCGCCGCACCATCGACTTTCATCGCCTGTGTCCGCGTCCGCGTGAGCCATTGTTCAAGCAGGACGCTAAGCCACAGCCCTCCCTGCACGAATAACGTGGCAGTGGCGATTTCATCCAATACTTTTTCGGTTCTATGCGGCAGATCGAGATAACGGCTGCCGAAGGACACGGCGAGCACGGCGACCAGCCACGTGCTCGTCGCCTGAATCGCCTTGACCAGCGCGTCGTCCAACTGCGTATCGGTGCGTCGCGCCAGTTTTGACAGCCTGCGGACCAGCACCGGCTTGATCAAAGACATCGCCAGAATCATGACCAGCGTCAAACCGGCGGCGATCAGCCAGTCACTGAGCGGGTTATGCAGCAGTGTTCGATCCAGGCGAAGCAGCTCTTTCATAGTCGTGGCACAGCGAACCGATGCGGCGTCGGCTCCGCGGTAAGTTGGTTATGACAACCTGGTTGCAGCGATCCGGCACCGCAGATCGGCTTTCCAGTGGACCCCTTATCGGCAAGCGGGTTCCGCCGGATGCGGGCTGGGAGCCGACCATCGCGGCGCAACAAATCCGCAACAAACCGCCTGTTCCGGCGCGGCGCGCCTCAAATCATGTAATCTCTCGGTTGGGGGGGACTTTGCCGTCGATAGCTATGTCGCAGCCTTGGAATCGCGACCCACAAGACGATAACGGACAGCAGTGCCGGCGATTGGTCCCGAATATGAATAGTGAGCCCAGGGGTCTGACAAAACCGCGTGCCCATCCGCGCAGGCGGTGGCCGCCCCATAGAGAACGATCTAGATGACTAAAAAAAATTCTTTCGCATATTCAGAGCTTATCGCGTGCGCCCGCGGCGAGATGTTTGGACCGGGCAACGCCCGATTGCCACTGCCGAACATGCTGATGATGGATCGCATCGTCAAAATCACGGATGAAGGCGGCGCACACGGCAAAGGCGAGATCATCGCCGAGTTGGATATCAAGCCGGACCTATGGTTCTTCGGCTGCCATTTCGAGACCGACCCGGTGATGCCGGGCTGTCTGGGATTGGATGCAATGTGGCAGATCCTCGGCTTCTTTCTCGGCTGGCGCGGCAACCCCGGGCGCGGACGCGCGCTCGGCGCCGGCGAAGTGAAATTCTTCGGCCAGGTGCTCCCGACTATGAAAACAGTGACGTATAACATTAACATCAAGCGCGTCATCGAACGCAGACTGGTGATGGGCATCGCCGACGGCTCAATGTCAGTAGATGGTCGTGAAATTTACACGGCCGCGGATCTGAAGGTAGGACTGTTCACGTCCACGGAAGGCTTCTAAAGAGGGGGAGTGTCATGCGTCGTGTCGTCGTCACGGGGATGGGCATCATGTCCTGTCTCGGAAAATCAAAAGCGGAAGTTACCGCCAGTCTCAAAGAAGGGCGTTCGGGCATACGGTTCAATCCGAAGTATGCCGAGCTCGGCATGCGCAGCCGGGTATCCGGGCGGCCGGACATCGATCTGGAAGCCGCGGTCGACCGCCGCGTGCGACGTTTCATGGGCGATGCGCCTGCGTACGCATACTTGTCGATGGAACAGGCGATCGAGGACGCAGGACTGAGTCGCGAAGCGATTTCAGATCCGCGCGTTGGTCTCGTCGCCGGCTCCGGCGGCGCCTCCAGCGCCAACCAAGTCGACGCATGCGACATCCTGCGGGCGAAGGGCATCAAGCGCGTCGGCCCGTTCATGGTGCCGCGCGTGATGGGCAGCACCGTCTCGGCCTGCCTGGCGACGCCGTTCGGAATCAAGGGCGTCAACTACTCCATCACCTCGGCCTGCGCGACCAGCGCGCACTGCATCGCACACGGCGCACAGCTGATCCAGTGGGACCAGCAGGACATCGTCTTCGCCGGCGGCGGTGAAGAGGAAAGCTGGCAATTGTCGATGCTGTTCGACGCCATGGGCGCCATGTCCAGCAAGTACAACGATACGCCCGAGAAAGCCTCGCGCGCGTTCGATGCCAACCGCGACGGCTTTGTCATCGCCGGCGGCGGCGGCATGCTGGTGCTCGAGGAATTCGAGCACGCGCGCAAGCGCGGCGCGAAGATCTACGCGGAGCTGGTCGGCTTCGGCGCCACCTCTGACGGCTACGACATGGTCGCGCCGTCCGGCGAAGGCGCGATCCGCTGCATGAAACAGGCAATGAGTACCGTCAAGACGCCGGTCGACTACCTCAATACGCACGGCACTTCCACGCCGGTCGGCGACAACGCCGAACTCGGCGCGATCAAGGAGGTGTTCGGCGCCAAGGCACCGCTGATCAACTCGACCAAATCGCTGAGCGGTCACTCGCTAGGCGCGGCCGGCGTACAGGAAGCGATCTACTCGCTGCTGATGCTGGAACAGGGCTTCGTTGGACCGTCGGTCAACATCGAGCAGCTCGATCCGCAGGCAGAAGGGTTGCCGATCGTGCGCAAGCTGGTCGAGAAGCCATTGCATACGGTGATGTCGAACAGCTTCGGCTTCGGTGGCACCAACGGTACGCTGGTGTTCTCGAAGCTAAGCCACTAAGCGCTTCCGCAACCGCCGACAGCACCGTCGCGGTTGGCAGAATCTGTCGTCGGATCAATCGTCGCATTCGCGAAACCGCGAGTGCGGCGATTTTTTTGCTGCCGGCGGCCTTAGAGCAGCATCCGCATCAACCTGCGCGCAAAAACTCGATGACCTTGGTCGCGAAAACCTCCGGCGCCTCCAGATGCATGAAATGTCCGACGCCCGGCAGCCCCACCAGATCGTAGCCGGCAGCGAATAAGTGTTCCTGCCCTTCAAACATTTCGGGCAGAACCACGCCGTCGTTTTCGCCATAGATGAGCCGCGTCGGCACCTGCAGCGGCTTGAGCACCTGCGTTATCACCTCGCGCTTGAACAACGACGCCGGAATTGCACGGTAATACGAGAGAGCGGCGTGCAACCGCGCCGGATCAGCCAGCGCCGCGCGCACTGGCGCCAGCACGTCTTCGGTTGGATGCCAGCCTGGCGACGCCTGTTCGCCCAATTGCCGTAACCATGCGAAATCATCCTTCGCGATGCGGCGTTCGGACCAGCGTGGAATCTGGAATTTGAGCATATAGCTCGCAGCGCGCAGCTGCTTCAAGGTCGGGCGCAACATGAATCGCCGCAAGTGCGGCAGCGCTGCGGTCACACAGCGACGTACGCGGTCCGGCCGCAGTGCCGCAGCCGCGTATGTTGCCGCCGCGCCCCAGTCGTGACCGACCAGGTACGCTTGCGGCACACCGAAATCCTCGATCAATGCGATCACATCGCGGCCGAGCGCCAGCACACCGTAGTCGCCATCCTTCGGCAATTCGGTGGGCGGGTAGCCGCGCATGAACGGTGCCACAGCGTGGTAACCGGCATCCGCCAGCCGCGATAGCAAATCACGAAAACTCCATGCGGTATCCGGAAAGCCGTGCAGGCACAACACCAGCGGGCCCTCGCCCTGCGAGAGATAGGCGAAATTGAGTCCATTCGCGCGAATGAATTGGGGGGTGAGTTCGGCGCTCGCCATTGTTGATCGCCGCGCGAACTCCGCGGCCTGCCTCCTTGGAATTATTGATTGCTATTAGAGCGCGTCATGCACTTTTGGATCGCTGCGTTGCTGCCCAAAATGGCGCTGGCCAAGGCACAGGCCGCAGGGCATGGTGGTTCCCATTTCCAAGGCCTGCAACGCCGGCTGGCGCCATTTTAGGTGCAACCCGAAGGGACGGCCTTTGCGCGGGCGCATCGCCGTGTCTCGGGCTCCTTACGTACGTCAAGTACACTGCGTCGCCCGTTCCTTGCGCTGCGCCCGCGCAGAGGCCGTCGCAGCGATCCAAAAGTGCATAACACGCTCTACACTAAACCATTGGCGAGACATCCAGAAGCAGACATGACCCTTATATCGCCCGAACAGTTCCGTAATCCGGACCGCTTCGCCGAACTGGCGATTGACATCGCCATCAAATTCTTAATGGCGGCGCTCATCTTCTACGCCGGCCGTCTGGCCGTGCGGTTGCTGGTCAAGCTGGTCACGCGTGCGATGCGTCGCGCGCAGGCCGACGAAACACTGGTGCGCTTCCTCGAAAAGGTGCTGGCCGCGCTCGGCGTAACTGTCGTCGTCATCGCTGCGCTCGGAAAGATCGGCATCGACACGACGTCCGCCGCCGCGGTGCTCGGCGGCGCGGCGCTGGCCATCGGCCTGGCGCTGCAAAATCAGCTTGCTTCGTTCGCCGCCGGCGTATTGCTGATCGTGTTCCGCCCGATCCGGGTTGGTGAATTGGTGAAGGCCGGCGGCGAAACCGGGTACGTCACCGAGGTCAACATCTTCTCCACCATGCTGACCAACACCGAGAATCAGCAACTGCACCTGCCGAATGCGAAGGTGTGGGGCGACACCATTACCAATTTCACGCGCAACAAGTGGCGGCGGCTTGATCTTACGATCAGCATCTCCTATGACGCCGATCTGCTGAAAGCCAAGCACATCCTCGATGAGCTGCTGGCGAATGAGCCGCGCATTCTCAAGGATCTGCCGGTGGCGGTGGTGGTCAAGGCACTGGGGGCCAGTTCTGTGGATTTATCCGTGCGCGCTTGCGTGAACTTCGACGACTGGTGGAATGTACAGTGTCAGCTTTACGAAAACGTGAAGCTGCGCTTCGACGCGGAAGGTATCGAAATTCCGTATCCGCGGATGGATCTAAACGTACGCGCGATCCCCCCAGGGGGCACCACGCTGCGGGCCGAATCGGCGGGCTAGTAGCCCGTCAGACTCAGGATATCCGCCACGGATTCACCGAAAGACATTACTCCTAGGACAAAATTAATGATTCATTTTCAGGGCGTCGCTCTCCGCTCAGCCTACTTCACATTGGCCCTGCTTGCCGGCATTTTCGGAATTGCTCTCGCCCTTTCTGCGGACGCAGCCACGATGGCAAGAACGAAACAAACAGGTGCTCCCATTATTCGCGGCACCAAAACTCGCCTCGTCGATATTCCTTATGCGGAAAACATTCTGTTCTCCACTGACGGGCGCCTGTTCGTCAGCGGCGGCACCAATGTTTTCGAAATCGTCCGCGACGACAGCGCCGGCGGCAGCGGCTATCGCGGTGTACCGCTGTACGACGGCACTGGCAACTTCACCGGCGTAGCGCAGATTGGCAGCGTACTGTACGCCGCCACGTTCGATGGTGGGCTCTATGCGGCACGCCTCGACCAGGTACCGCTGGCGCTGACGCCCATCCATGCGCTCGGCATCACGTCCGCCAATGGTATGGCAGCGGGTCCCGACGGCGAGCTTTACATCATCAATGGTCCGCTGCCGGTGGGCGGCCCAAGACCAGCTCCGAAAATCGTCCGCGTGCGCTTCGCTCAGGATGATCCGCTCACCGTCACCGAACAGGTGGACTGGCTGAAGAGCGGTCTTCTCATCCCGAACGGCCTGCGTAGTCGCGGGCGCATGCTGTATGTGACCGATGCCTCGTTGCGGCCCTTCTCGGTGGGCGCGATCACGACTGTCAGAATCCGTGCGGATGGCTCGCCGGGAACGCCGCGCCTGTTTGCCAGCGTGTCTCTCAGCCCGCTGGACGACATCGGACTCGACGGAGAAAGCTTCTTGACCGCGATCATTTACGGTCGCGCGCTGGCCAAAATCGATCGCAAAGGCAAAGTCATCGCCCGAACCGCAGATGGCAGCTTCGACCTGCCTTCGTCGGTCGCCATCGGTCAGCCGCCGCTGTTCGATCAGTCGGTGTGGCTGGTCACCGAGAAGGGGCCCTTGAACGGGAGCCCGACGTCGACGTACGGCAACGCCTTGTCTCTGTTCAAGCCGGATATGGCCTGGCGATAACCACCGCACGTGTAGCAGCCAATTTCGCGCAGCCGCGCGAAATCGTGAATTAACGTCTCATGGCGGCCGCTCGACCAAGGCGGCGCAGGCGGCAATGGCACATCCAACTCACAAATTCCGTTTCCACTACGGAGAGCCCGTGGAGCCAGGCGAAATTCCTGTCAGCCTGCATCATTGCCTTGGGCATCATCCCGTTTGAAGTGCTACAGTGCGCCCGCGTCGTCGGCGGTCTGAACAGGGAAGCGCCACATGACCAATATCAACGGCAAGACTTACGCGATGAATGTCATCACGCCGATGCCGCGCTGGAAAACGCCGGTTCTGCGCTTGGTTTTTTTCGCGGTCGGGGCCATCCCGCCACTGCAGATCGGTCTGAAAAACCTCTCCTTCATCCACTTCGCGCGCTGGGTCATCATCAGCCATGACCAATTCCCGCACGTCGGCGGCGAGCAGGAGCGCGACCGGCTCCACTACGACTATCTGCTGTTCTGCAGCAACTTCAACGGCACCTGGAACCAGTACATCGATGCGTTTTCCTCGGTGCTGTCGTACGGACTCGACGCGATCTGGCGCTGGAGCCTGAAATATCCGATGGCGATTCCGATCACGGATTTCAAGCAATACATCAGCCGCGTCCAGTTCGACACGGACTACTACTACAACGCTTATCCGACCGCCGCGACCAATGATGTCAAGGCTGCGCACCGCGTCAGCGCGGCACTGGATGAATTCCGAGACGACAGCGCCGAGCTCGATGCCGAGGCGTTCGCTGCGGCGTATCGACGCTTCGTCGTCGATGTGCAGGGCGATCTCGGTTCGCTGGGGCCGGCCCCGGTTGGGACCTGATGGCGATCACATAGCAGAGCAATCGAATCGCCGCGACATTGAAGGGAGCGGACATGGCCAACAAAAATGGTTCAACGTACGGTCTGACAATTCTGTCGCCGATCAAGCTCAACCCAAAGGCGCGCGTTTCGCATGTGGCGGCGCTGCGGGCCGGTCTGGCCGAACTGCCGGCCGGTCCGGGGAGTCCATTCACGAAAGTGCAGTTCACGCATTTTTGCCGGCTGGTCGTGTTGGAGGACGTGATCTTCGTCGGTAGTCCGGCGCGGGAGGAACACCTCAAGTCGTCGTATCTAATGTTTACATCCAATTTCGACGGCGAGCTTGATGATTACCTGCGGCTGATGGCAAGCCGGATCGGCAAGTTCGTCGATTCGATCTGGAAACACTGCGTCGCCTACCCGGGCACACGCGACGTGGACGCATTCATCGCGTACATGAAGAAGTGCCAGTTGACGACAACGTTCTTCTTCGCCGACGTGAACGACAAGACGGTGGCGGAAACCCTGCGTGCTCTACAAGTACAGCAAGCCGTCGCAGCGTTCGTCGAAGCCAACCAGGGCAAGCCACCCGCGCAGCTGCAGGACTCGTTCAGGCGGTTCTCGAAGGCGCTCGACCGGCTGCCGGCTTCCGAACCGGCAAATGTGCACTTTTCGCTGCCCTTTGTGGCGGAGCGGGCGTCCGCCCCGAAAGAAGCTCACGGAACCATCGCCGACGCATTTCCGGAAGCAGCGTCGCACACGGTGACAGTCAATCGTTCTCCGGACTACGGTGCCGAACACGCCGCTCCGTCCGCTGCGCCGGAACCGATCGCACCGACCACAGCAGCCGTTCCCGTCGCGGCAACGGCGCGGTAAAGGCAGCGCATCGTCGCGCTGGGCAGCAAACCGGTATTCGCCACCCTCACACGCGAAGGAGCTGCGCGCATGAACTCGCTCGATCTGTCCGACATCCAGGGTTATGTCATTCGAGGCTATCGCTTTCCGGTCGCGTGCTTCGTGTTCGCCAAGTTCGAGCGCATCGCGGCCGCGCGCGCCTTCGTGCGAGCGCTGTTACCGAAAGTCACGACTGCCGCGCTCTGGGAAAACGGCAAACCCGACGCGACGCTGAATATCGCTTTTACTTATTCGGGACTGTCAGCGCTCGGCCTGCCGGCCACCTCGCTAGTCACGTTTCCGGTGGAATTCCAGCAAGGGATGAAAGTGCGCGCCGATATTCTCAATGATATCGGCGCCAATGCGCCCGAACGCTGGGACGCGTTGTGGAAAAACGAGGTTCATGCATGGATCGCGATCCATGCGCAAACGCCGGCAATCCGCGAAGCGGAATTTGCACAGCTGGAAGCGTTGGCACGCGAATCGGGCGCCGTCACGCTGGCAGGACGAGACGACGGCGGACTGCTGTTCATCGACGGCAAGCCGACCGCCAAGGAGCACTTCGGTTACACGGACGGTATCGGCAACCCGGATTTCGACGGTGCGGAAAAGGACGCTCCGCCCGGCCGCGGCAAGCTGGCGCTGGGTCCGGGCTGGAAGCCACTCGCGACCGGAGAATTCCTGCTGGGTTATGCCGACGAAGCAGAGGAACTGCCGCCGGCGCCGTGGCCGGATCCGCTGGCGAAGAACAGCACGTTCATGGTCTATCGAAAGCTGCGCCAGAACGTCAGCACCTTCCGTGAATATCTCGATGAGATGAGCAGTCTTTATGACGGCGGTAAAGAAAAGCTCGCCGCGAAACTGGTTGGCCGTTGGCGCGACGGCACGCCTCTGGAACTATCGCCCGAAAGCGCCGATGCCGAGTTGGCTGCCGATACCGCGCGCAACAACGACTTCTCTTACAGCGCTGACACTGCGGGCACTCGTTGTCCGTTTGGTGCACACATCCGGCGCACGAATCCTCGTAACGCCGCGGGGTTCAATGGTGCGCTGTCGAACCGTCGCCGCGTGATCCGGCGCGGTCTGCCTTACGGCAGTTACGTTCCGGAAGGCCAGCCGATAGATGAAGCGGAAGAACGCGGCATTCTGTTCATGGCGCTCAATGCAAGCATCTTCCGCCAGTTCGAATTCGTGCAGCAGCAATGGGTCGAATACGGTAACGATGCGCATCAGGGCAACGACAAGGACCCGCTCAGCGGCAACCACGGCGGCAGTGGCAGGTTTGTCGTGCAGGGTGATGCGGACGAGAAGAATCCACCGTTCATCTGCGGACATCTGCCCACTTTCGTCGAACTTCGCGGCGGCGACTACTTTTTTATGCCGGGCCTGACCGCGCTGCGCATGATCGCCGCCGGCATGATCGATCCGCGCTGACGGCGTCGCGCTGAAGGAACGCTATCGCGAATCGCGCTTGGCGCCGGTGCGCAACCGCAGGCCATTCAGGCGGATAAAGCCCTCGGCATCCTTCTGGTTGTAAGCACCGCGATCGTCCTCGAAGGTTGATAGCCGCGCGTCGAACAGCGAATCCGCCGATCGGCGGCCGGCGTTATAGACGCTGCCCTTGTAGAGCTTAAGCCGCACTTCGCCGTTGACGCGCCGCTGGCTATCGTCGATCAGCGCTTGCAGCATGCGCCGCTCCGGACTCCACCAGTAACCGTTGTAGATCAGGCTGGCGTATTTCGGCATCAGCTCATCCTTGAGGTGCGCCTGTTCACGATCGAGGCACAGCGACTCGATCGCGCGATGCGCCTTGAGCAGAATCGTGCCGCCCGGCGTTTCGTAGCAGCCGCGCGACTTGATGCCGACGTAGCGGTTTTCAACGAGATCGAGCCGACCGATCCCATGTCGGCCGCCGAGCTGGTTCAGCATGTCGAGCACGGCAAATGGACTAAGCCGCTTGCCGTTAATCGCGACCGGATCGCCCTTCTCGAATTCAAGCGTGACGATTTCAGCTTCGTTCGGCGCATCTTCCGGGTTCTTGGTCCAACGCCAGATGTCATCCGGCGGACACCACCACGGATCTTCCAGACCGCCGCCTTCGTAGCTGATGTGCAGCGCGTTGGCATCCATCGAATACGGACTGCCGCCACCCGGCTTCTTGGCGATCGGAATATTGTGGCTGGCGGCGTATTCGAGCAGCTTTTCGCGCGAATTCAGATCCCATTCGCGCCACGGCGCAATGACCTTCACTTCCGGCCACAACGCATAAGCGCCGAGCTCGAAGCGGACCTGATCGTTACCCTTGCCAGTGGCGCCGTGCGCGATCGTATCGCAGCCAGTCTGGCGCGCGATTTCGACCAGACGCTTGGCGATCAGTGGCCGCGCGATGCTGGTGCCGAGCAGGTACTCGCCCTCGTAAACCGCATTGGCGCGGAACATCGGAAACACAAAATCGCGCGCGAATTCCTCGCGCAGATCGTCGATGAAGATTTCCTTCACGCCCAGCGCTTGCGCCTTCGGGCGCACCGCATCGAGTTCCTCACCCTGGCCAATATCGGCGGTGAACGTCACCACCTCGCAGCCATAAGTATCTTGCAACCATTTGAGGATGACGGAAGTATCCAGCCCGCCGGAATAGGCGAGCGCGACTTTGCGAACGGAGGTATTGGCCATGGCGTGATCGCTGGGCGAGAGAAAATAGGGAAAGCGGGCGCGAATTATAGAGCCTGTCATGTACTGTTTCGATCGTTGCGGCGGTGCTTGCGCGGGCACAGCGCAAGAAATGTCCACGGCGGCGGCGTGCGCCGGACGGCCCCAGCGCCCGTTAAGCTATAGTGCAGGCCCCGTACAATTACCTCGCATGAGCCCCCAGAAAGCCTCCAAACCGATGGGACGCCGCTTCCGCGGTTTCCTACCCGTGGTCATCGATGTTGAAACCGGTGGCTTCAATGCGCATACCGATGCCCTGCTGGAAATCGCCGCCGTTCTGGTCGAAATCGATGAGAACGGCGAGCTGAAGCGCGGCACGACTTACGCTGCGCAGGTGCAGCCGTTCCCCGGCGCCAACATCGAGCGCGCAGCACTGGAGGTCAATGGCATCGATCCCGACCATCCGCTGCGGCTGGCCGTCGCGGAAGCCGAAGCGCTGGCGCGGATTTTCAAACCGGTCCGTCAAGCCATGTCCGATCAGGGTTGCACACGCGCCATCCTGGTTGGCCACAACGCCCATTTCGATCTGGGATTTCTCAACGCAGCCTGCGCACGCGCGCAAATCAAGCGCAACCCATTCCACCCGTTTTCAGCCTTCGACACCGCCACGCTGGCCGGCGCCGCGCTCGGCCAGACCGTGCTGGCGCGCGCACTCGAAGCCGCCGCGCTGCCATACAACAACAGCGAAGCTCATTCCGCTATTTACGACGCCGAGCGCACCGCCGATCTGTTCTGTACGCTGCTTAATCGCATCCGGCCGATTTACGAGGCGTCACTGGTCACATCGGCAACAGCAGTGGATTCAGCCGAAAGCGCGGAACCATAATCGGCATTGCCCTACAATTTCAGCTTCAAGATCAAGAATTCAGTAAATGACCCTTCGTACCCCCCGCCACCCGCTATGGGCGGTGCTGCTGGCGACCCTGGCGGCTGTCGCCGAATGTCTTTGGGCCACACCTGCAGCGGCATTCGATTTCGAGGATGCCGCCGCGCAGGCCAAAGCACTGGCCGCGCAGCCGTACAAGAGGCCGGAAATCCGGCTGCCGAAAGAACTCGCGGATCTCGGCTACGACCACTATCGCGATATCCGCTTCAACCCTGATCGTTCCAGCTGGCGCACCGCCAAACTGCCATTCGAACTTCAGTACTTCCATGAAGGTCTGTATTACAACGTGCCGGTGCGGATCAATGAGATCACCTCTGCCGGCGTCCACGAGATCCGCTACAACCCGCTGCAGTTCGATTTCGGCCAGAACAAACTCGATGTATCCCAGATGCACGACCTCGGCTATGCAGGTTTTCGCGTGCACTACCCGATCAACACACCGAAGTACAAGGACGAAGTGCTGGTCTTCCTTGGTGCCAGCTATTTCCGCGCGCTCGGCAAGGGTCAGCGCTACGGTCTTTCGGCGCGCGGCCTGGCCATCGATACCGCGCTGCTGTCGGGTGAGGAATTCCCGCGCTTCACGGAATTCTGGTTCGAACGGCCGAAGCCATCCGACAAGGAGCTGACCATCTACGCGCTGCTCGACTCGAAGAGCGTCGCGGGTGCCTATCGCTTCGTGCTCAAGCCGGGCTCTGACACCGCGATGGACGTCAAGGAGCGCATTTTCGTGCGCACCAACGTCGCCAAGCTCGGTATCGCGCCGCTAACCAGCATGTACTACAGCGGCGAAAATCAGCATGGGCCGATCGACGATTACCGTCCGGAAGTGCATGACTCGGATGGTCTCTCAATCGCCTCAGGCACCGGCGAGTGGATCTGGCGGCCGCTCGTCGATCCGAAGCGGTTGCTGGTGACCTCGTTCGGGCTGACCAATCCGATTGGCTTCGGACTCATGCAGCGCGACCGCAATTTCGACGACTATCAGGACCTCGAAACGCGCTACGACCTGCGTCCGAGTGCGTGGATTCAGACCATCGGTCACTGGGGCGCCGGCCGCGTTGAACTGGTCGAGATCCCGACGCCGGACGAAACCAACGACAATGTTGTCAGCTATTGGGTACCGGACAACCCACCACAGGCCGGCCAGTCGCTGGACCTCGAGTACCGTATCCTATGGCAGATGGAAAAGGACACCACGCCGCCGCAGTCATGGGCGGTGCGCACGCTGCGCGGACACGGCTATATGCGCAACCCTGACGACAGCATCGGCTTCACCGTGGATTTCGACGGTCCGGCACTCGACCGGCTCACCGCCGATGACAAGGTGGAAGGAATCATTTCGGTCGACGCCAACAGCGAGCTGCTTGAGCGCAATACGCTCTATAACCCGATCTCGCACGGCCGCCGCCTGACCATGCGCATCCGCCGCATCGATAACGATAAGCCGGTTGAGCTGCGCGCCTATCTACGTGGACCCGACAGTTCTACGATCTCCGAGACATGGAGCTACATCCTCCCGCCGGGTGGTTCCTGAGCAACCCGTGAGCGCAACCGCCACCACATCGGCCGACGATTATCTCGCCCGTCTGCCGCTCGACGAACAGGTACGCGCACGTCTGCTCGTTGCGACTACCGGTAGCGCCGGCGAAGCACTGACACGGCTGCACGAAGCGTTGTCAGCTTCCGCGGATCGAGGCGACGAAGCCGGTCCGGCCGCCACCTCGATCGATCGCCGGTTACTGGCCGCATTCACTTCGCCACCGCGAGCGGGCGACGGGCACGCCGGCCAAGTCATCACGCGCGACGTGCGCGGCCGCACGCGTCTGACCACCACACCGACGCTGCAACGCGCGAAAATGATGCCGCAGCAATGGTCGGGCAACCCGCTCGCGCGGCTATGGCGCGCTGTTGAGCATCGCATTTACGGCCGCCGCGGCCGCCTCGCCGGTAGCGAGGATATCGTCAAACCCGACTCTCCCGATCCGCGCGGCTATTGGCAGAAGGCCGGATTGTGGCGACGGCTGATCCTCCTGGCGTTGACCCTGGCGCAGACTGGCATCGCGACCTATTACATGACCGCGGTGCTGCCTTATCACGGCGCGTTCTGGCTCGAAGCGATCACTCTGGCGATCTACGCGATCCTGTTTGCCTGGGTATCCGCCGGCTTCTGGACCGCGATGATGGGCTTCTGGGTGCTGTTGACCGGCGGGGACCGTTATGCGATTTCGCGCACTGCGGCGCCGGATACCCCTATCGCGGATGCAGCGCGCACTGCGATCCTGTTCCCGATCTGCAACGAGCATGTGGCGCGCGTATTCGCCGGCCTGCGCGCCACCTACGAATCCGTCGGACGCAGCGGCGAACTGAAACATTTCGATTTCTACGTACTCAGCGATTCCAGCAACCCTGATGTCCGCCAGGCCGAGGTTGAAGCTTGGTTGCAACTGTGCCGACAGGTGGATGGTTTCGGCCGCATTTTCTACCGCCGTCGCCGCCATCGCATCAAGCGCAAGAGCGGCAACATTGCTGATTGGTGCCGGCGCTGGGGCAATGGCTATCGCTATATGATCATCCTCGACGCCGACAGCGTGATGTCGGGCACCTGCCTGACACAGCTGGTGCGGCTGATGGAAGCTAACGCGGGCGCCGGCATCATTCAGACAGCACCACGCGCTGCCGGGCGCGATACGCTGTATGCGCGCATCCAACAGTTCGCGACACGCGTCTATGGCCCCCTATTCACATCGGGCCTGCATTTCTGGCAGCTCGGCGAATCGCACTACTGGGGCCACAACGCGATCATTCGCGTGGCGCCGTTTCTACGACACTGCTCGTTACCGCGCCTGCCCGGCGATGGCGCACTCGGTGGTGAAATCCTCTCGCACGACTTTGTCGAAGCCGCGTTGATGCGGCGTGCCGGCTGGGCGGTGTGGATCGCCTATGATCTGCCGGGCAGCTACGAGGAAATGCCGCCGAATCTGCTCGACGAGTTGAAACGCGATCGCCGCTGGTGCCAGGGCAACCTGCAAAATTTCCGGCTGTTCCTCGCACAGGGTCTACACCCGGCACATCGGGCCGTGTTCATGACCGGCGTGATGGCTTACCTGTCGGCGCCGCTGTGGTTCCTGTTTCTTGCGCTCTCGACAGCGCTGGTCGCCGTACAGACCTTGTCGCCCCCGCAGTATTTCCGCGAGCCCTACCAACTCTTCCCGATCTGGCCGGAATGGCATCCGGAATGGGCACTGGCGCTGTTCTCGGCGACGGCGACACTTCTATTCCTGCCCAAAATCCTCAGCGTGCTGTTGATCGTCCTCAAGGGCGCGCGCCAGTTCGGCGGCGTACCGCGACTGACGGCCAGCTTGCTGATCGAGATGCTGTTCTCGGCCCTGCTGGCGCCAATCCGCATGCTGTTTCATACGCAATTTGTCATTTCTGCATTTCTCGGCTGGGCGATCCACTGGAAATCACCGCCGCGGGAGGACGCCGCGACGCCGTGGCACGAAGCGATCATGCGACACGGCAGCGGAACCGTGCTCGGCGTCGTCTGGTCGGCGGGCGTGTACTGGCTGAACCCGCACTTTCTTTGGTGGCTGCTGCCGATCGTCGGCGCGCTGATGCTGGCGATCCCCGTTTCCGTGTGGTCGAGCCGCACCACGCTCGGACGCGCATTTCGCGAGCGCCGCCTATTTCTGATTCCTGAAGAAAGCCACCCGCCGCGCGAATTGCGCTGGACGCGGGCGGTCCTGCGGCGGACGCCACCTCCGCACGATTTCGTCGATGCAGTTGTCGACCCGGTCAGCAATGCCATCGCCTGTGCATTTGCCACACCGCGTGACCGGCTTCCGATAGTCACGCGCAATGAACATCGCCGGCTCGTGCGAAAAGCGCTACAAAACGGCCCTAAGCAATTGACACAGCAACAAAAAAATACCTTGATCCACGACCCGATCGCGTTGTCTAATCTGCACTTTCTGGTATGGGCTTCGCCGGAAGCAAGCGCTGACTGGCGTCGGTGACAGCGGGTACCGCTGTCATAAAGCTTTCATCGAAAAGTCATCATGTTTCAATGCGATATTCATAGAGTGCCACCATTGCAGCGACGGAGCGGAACACTGATGCCAACGAGCCCCGAGCCCCGAGCCCAGCAGCGCCCGCCGCGTTTCGCGGTCGATTTTGCGATAACCCCCGAAGAGATCGCTGAAACACAGAAATTGCGCTATAGGATTTTCGCCGGCGAGCTTGGTGCCACGATCAACGGTGGCGAGGCTGGCATCGATACCGATCAATACGATGAACATTGCCACCACCTTACGGTGCGCGATCTCGAGTCCGGTCGCATCGTAGCCTGCACACGCCTTCTCACCGATGACAAGGCAGCGAAGTCCGGCGGATTCTATTCGGCCGGCGAGTTTGATCTCAGCATGATTGACTCGCTGCCCGGCCGCGTCATGGAAGTCGGTCGCACTTGCGTCGATGCGGAATTCCGCAGCGGCGTGGTGATCGCCCTGCTGTGGACCGGGCTGGCCGAATTCATTATCTCCAACGGCTTCGATTACCTGTTTGGCTGTGCCAGCATTCCGCTTGACGACGGTGGTGGCAACGCGCATGCGGTCATCGCGCAGCTAAAGGAAAAGCATTTGGCACCGAGCTGGCAGCGCGTGCGTCCGTTCGTCCCTTTTCCCGCAGCCGATATGCGTCTGACGGAGAAAGTGCGCCTGCCGCCGTTGCTGAAGGCCTATATCAGCCTGGGCCTGAAAGCCTGCGGCGAGGCCTATTGGGATCGCGATTTCAATTGCGCCGATGTGTTCATGCTGCTCAATGTCAGCGACATGCATCCACGTTATGCGCGTCATTTCATGGACCGCACGAAAGCTGAGGAGACCTCGCTTGTTGCGGGTCACGCTTAAAACCGCGCGGCTGATTCCGCACCTGCTATACGGGCTACTGATGGCCGCCTTCGTATTGGTTCCCGGCGGCCATCCACGCCGACGCGAGACCATGGCCCGTCACTGGCATCGCGGCTTGCTGCGCATTCTCGGTATTCACCTGCACGTGCGCGGTACACGCGCGATCGGCCCGCGCATGATCGTCGCCAATCACATATCGTGGCTGGACATTCCGGTGATCGGCTCGATCGAGGCCGTGCGGTTTGTCTCAAAATCCGAAGTGCGCGAATGGCCGCTGGCCGGTTGGCTGGCAACAGCGGCCGGCAGCTTCTACCTGCAACGCGGCGCGGGCGGGGCCAGGCACTTAATCCACCAACTCGCGAAGTTCGCGCGCGCCGGCGGCATCGCTGCGTTTTTCCCCGAGGGAACCACGACGACCGGCGAAAGCACGCTGCGTTTCCAGCCGCGCCTGTTCGGAGCGATCGTCGAAAGCGGCTGCGCAGTACAACCCATTGCGCTGCGCTACGGCCACGCGCGCAACGGCGAAAATATTGCCCCATTCGTCGGTGATGACGATCTGGTCAGTAACCTGCTGCGTGTCATGCGCGAACCCGGAATGGATGTCGAAATCACGTTCTGCACCCCGATCCAGTCGCGCGGGATGGACCGCGCTCAGCTCGCGGAAGCGACCCAGGCCGCCATCCGCCGTGTTATCGCACCGGCCACTGTCCTCAGCGATGAAAAGCCCCATTCGAGGGCAATGGCAGCCTAATAGGCTCTAACAAGCTGTCGGGCGTGGGAGCGGCCCTGCTACAATTTCGCCCATGCCTTCCGATCCGGCCGTTCCGGCCCCCGTTCCCGTGGTAACCGGTGCCAAGCTGCGTGGCGCCGAGAAGATGGCGCGCATCCCGATCAAAATCGAAGCCACGCTCACGCCGCTGCGCAAGCCGTCGTGGATCAGGCAAACCTTGGGTGATGCTCCAGAAGTGGCCCGCATCAAGGCTGCACTGCGCGCCAACAATCTTCATACGGTCTGCGAGGAAGCCAGCTGTCCGAATCTCGGCGAGTGCTTCAGCCACGGCACCGCGACGTTCATGATCATGGGCGACATCTGCACGCGGCGCTGCCCGTTCTGCGATGTCGCCCACGGACGTCCGAATCCGCTGGATATTGAGGAACCGGTCAAACTTGCGCGCACGATCCGCGACATGCGGCTGCGCTATGTCGTCGTCACCTCGGTCGATCGCGATGATCTCAAGGACGGCGGCGCCGCGCATTTCGCAGCCTGTATCCGCGAATCACGGGCGCTGAATCCCGAATTGACGATCGAGGTGCTGGTTCCCGACTTCCGCGGCCGCATGGACCCGGCGCTGGCAATCTTCAGGGACACCCCACCAGACGTCTTCAATCACAACCTCGAAACCGTCCCGCGACTGTATAAACAGGCGCGTCCGGGATCAGACTATGACTGGTCTCTCGACCTGTTGGAACGCTTCAAGGGCCTGCATCCGGCGGTGCCGACGAAATCCGGGCTGATGCTCGGACTCGGCGAGGAGATCGAAGAGATCGAACACGTCATGCGGGATCTGCGCGCACATCGCGTGGACATGCTCACGCTCGGCCAGTACCTGCAACCGTCGAAACATCACCTGCCGGTGGCGCGCTATGTGCCGCCTGAGGAGTTCGAGCGACTGCGGCTAGTCGGTAAAAAAATGGGCTTTTCGCACGTCGCCAGCGGGCCGATGGTGCGCTCCAGCTATCACGCGGACCGGCAGGCGCAAGGCGTCCTGCGGGATTCCGATAACAACGGCAATTAAAAAGGGGTATTACAGTGGCGGAACAGAAAGCCACCAACGTGCACTGGCACGAAGGTGATGTCACACGCGCGGATCGCAATCGCGTACTTGGTCACAAAGGCGTGACGATCTGGTTCACCGGTCTTTCCGGCAGCGGCAAGAGTACGGTGGCAGTGGCGCTCGAACATGCGCTCAATCAAAGAGGCGCACTCGCCTACCGGCTCGACGGCGACAACGTTCGCCTCGGCATCAACAAGAATCTCGGTTTCTCTGCCGAAGATCGCAAGGAAAACATCCGTCGCATCGGCGAAATCGCAAAGCTGTTCGTGGATTCCGGCGTGATCGTGCTGTCGAGCTTCATCAGTCCGTACCGCCAGGACCGCGAGGACGTGCGCAAGCTGCACGACGAGGGCGGCATGGATTTCATCGAGGTGTTCGTGGATTGCCCGCTTGGCGAAGCCGAGAAGCGCGATCCGAAGGGGCTGTATAAGAAGGCACGTGCTGGCCAGATCAAAAACTTCACCGGCATCGATGATCCCTACGAGGCGCCGGTCAAACCGGAAATCGTGCTGAAAAGCCACGAAATGACGCTCGAAGCCGAAGTGGATGCGCTCCTGAAACTGCTGGAAAAGCGCGGAATTCTCAGCGCCAGCTGAAATCGCGGCCTGAAATAGCAATAAGGCCCGCTTTCAGCGGGCCTTATTTATTTCCCTTGGCAGAAACTTATTTGAGCAGCGACTTCATCGCCGCGCCGAGATCGGCCGGCGAACGCACCGTTTTCACGCCCGCGGCTTCCAGCGCTGTGAACTTCTCGTCCGCCGTACCCTTGCCGCCCGAGATGATTGCGCCGGCGTGACCCATGCGCTTGCCCGGCGGCGCGGTGACGCCCGCGATGTAGGCAACCACCGGCTTCTTCACCTTGGCTTTGATATACGCCGCCGCCTCTTCCTCCGAGCTGCCACCGATTTCGCCGACCATAATGATGCCGTCGGTCTGCGGATCCTTTTCGAACAGCGCGATGACGTCGATGAAACCGAGGCCGCGCACCGGATCGCCGCCGATGCCAACGCAGGTGCTCTGGCCAAGGCCATTCTGCGTGGTCTGATGGACGGTTTCGTAGGTCAGCGTGCCCGAGCGGCTGACGATGCCGATTCTGCCGGCCTTGTGGATATGTCCCGGCATGATGCCGATTTTGCATTCACCGGGCGTAATAATGCCGGGACAGTTCGGTCCGATCAGCACCGCATCCGGATACTGGCTGCGCAGCGTGGTCTTCACCTTGACCATATCGATGACCGGAATGCCTTCGGTGATGCACACAATGACTTTGATGCCGGCGTCGGCTGCTTCGAGGATCGCGTCACCGGCGAACGGTGCCGGCACATAAATCATCGACGCATCAGCGCCCGACTTGGCGACAGCATCGTGCACGGTGTCGAACACCGGTAGGTTGAGGTGCTTGGTACCGCCCTTGCCCGGCGACACGCCGCCGACCATCTGGGTGCCGTAGGCGATACATTGTTCGGAGTGAAAAGTGCCTTGCTTGCCGGTAAAGCCCTGGCAGATCAGTTTGGTTGCTTTGTTGACGAGGATGCTCATGGTGCAGATCTCGGGGATGTTCTCTGTATGACTCGGATGTGAGGTCGCTCGCTACGCTCGCTGTGAGGGGTGAGGTCGCCGGCTTCGCCGACTGTGAGGAAAGACCATCTCTCCTCACCCCTCACAGCGCCGAAGGCGCGAAGCGCCTGTCCTCACGCTTTCCTGGCTGCGGCGACGACCGTCTTCGCCGCTTCGGTCAAATCGGAAACGGGCGTGATGGCAAGACCGCTGTTCTTCAATAGTTCCTGGCCCTTTTCCATATTGGTGCCTTGCAAACGCGCGACGACCGGCACCTTCAATCCGACCTGCTTGGTCGCTTCGATGATGCCCTCCGCGATCAGGTCGCAACGGACGATGCCGCCAAAGATGTTGACGAAAATCGCCTTCACATCCGGACTGCTGGTGATGAGTTTGAACGCGTTGGTGACGCGTTCCGTAGTAGCGCCGCCACCGACGTCGAGGAAGTTAGCCGGCTGGCCACCGTGCAGCTTGATGATATCCATCGTCGCCATCGCCAGGCCGGCACCGTTGACCATGCAGCCGATGTCGCCTTCGAGGCTGACATAGTTGAGATCGAACTGCATGGCGACACGTTCGCGTTCGTCCTCCTGCGTCGGATCGCGCATATCGGCGATCGTCTTCTGGCGGTACAGCGCATTGTCATCAAAGTTAAGCTTCGCATCGAGCGCGAATACGTTGCCTTCCTTGGTGACGATCAGTGGATTGATTTCGACGAGGCTGGCGTCCAGTTCGACGAACATGCGGTAAAGGCCGCTCAGGATCTTGGTGAATTGATCGACCTGCTCCTTGGTCAAGCCCATGAAGAAACCAAGCTCGCGCGCCTGATAGGGCTGCAGTCCGGCCGCGGGATGCACGGCGACGCTCTTGATCTTCTCCGGCGTATGCTCGGCGACTTCTTCGATATCCATGCCGCCGGCCGGCGAGGCCATGAACACGATACGCTCGGACGAACGGTCGACGACCGCTGATACATACAGCTCACGCGCGATCGCGGACGGCTTTTCGACCCATACGCTGTGGACCGGCAGGCCAGCGGCGCCAGTCTGTTTGGTCACCAGACGGGTGCCGAGCATCTTTTTGGCGGCTTCCTCGACCGCGTCGAAGCCGTCAACGAGCTTGACGCCGCCAACCTTGCCGCGGCCGCCGGCGTGGACTTGCGCCTTGACGACGAATTTTCCTCCGCCAATCTGCTTGGCCGCCGCCCGGGCCGCTTCGGGACTGGACGCGAGCGCGCCCTGGGGAACGGGGATTCCGTAACGGGCGAAGATCTCCTTCGCCTGGTATTCGTGAAGATTCATTGAGCCTCTCGGAAATATGTAACGATCGAGCTTGGAAACCGATGTTTGTTGCCGTCCACGCGAGCCCCTGTGCCCAAATGAACGCCGGTACCTGCTAGTTTCGCCTATAAGCGGCACTTCAAGCAAAGCTAAACTGGGCCGATTCAATTTTCGAATGCCCCCGAAACCGCCATTTCAATGAGTCTCATTCGCCTGCTACTGATTGGTGCCGCGATCTGGTTGGTCCTGCAGTTCCTGAAGAACTGGAACGTGCGGATCGAACGCCGTGAGCCTCCTCCGGCCAATCCGGAGCCCAAGGAACCGCTGACGCTGCGCGCCTGCCCGGGCTGCGGCGTGCGCGTGCCGGCGCGCGAACTGGACAATGGTGCGGGCTGCGAACGCTGCCGCTCGGCATCGCCGCCCAGATGAGGCGCGCGCGCCCGGTTCGGGACCGTCGCGCGTCGGACCAGACGCCGGAAGACTGGCGCATCCTGCGCGCGCTGAGCCTCTACCGGCTATTGCTCGACGTCCTGCTGCTGACCGTTTTTGAAACCGGCTACGGCGCATTCCTGTTCAGTCCAGTGCATCCACGCTGGTTCCACATTACTTGCATCGCCTACGCGATCGCTGCGCTGCTCATACTGCTGCCGGTCCTGTACCGGACGCCGCGCCCGACAATACAGGCCCATTTGCATTTCGCGATCGATCTGATCGCGATCGTCAACCTCGTATTCACGACCGGCGGCGTCTCCGCCGGCCTCGGAGTGCTGCTCATCACGCCGGCTGTCGGCTGCGCGCTGGTGCTCAATCCGCGCATGGCGCTCGTGCAGCCCGCCATCGCCACCGCTGCGCTGCTGGCCGAGGAATTCGCCGGCAGGCACAACCTCTCCGACTTCACCGGCACTGTACTGATCGGGCTGATCCTGTTCGGCAGTACTCTGGTTGCCAATGGCGTCGCACAGCGCGCACGCCGCAGTGAAGCACTGGCAGCCCACGTCGGCAGCGAATTCGCGAATCTGTCGCAGCTCAACGAACGTATCATCGAAAATCTAGAAACCGGCGTTCTGGTCGCCGATGCGGACGGCGTTGCGCGCCTCCTTAACGATGCCGCGCGTCGATTGCTGGGCACGCGCCAGGACGATCACATCATCGCCCTGCCGCAAGCGTTCCCCGCACTGTCGCGGACGCTGCAGGAATGGCGTATCAATCCGCGCCGCGACCCATTGCCGGTAGTACCACGTGAGGGCATGGCGGAACTGCTGCCGCGCCTGATGCCGCTGGGCGGCGACAAGGGATCATCGACGCTGATTCTGCTCGATGACAGCCGTCGGTTGCGCGAACAGGCGCAGCAGATGAAGCTTGCTTCGCTGGGCCGTCTGTCAGCGAGCATCGCGCATGAAATCCGCAATCCGCTATCGGCGATCAATCACGCGGCACAGCTGCTATCCGAATCGGAACGGATCGACGACGAGGACCGCCGCCTGCTCAATATGATCGAGCGCCACGGCGTGCGCATCGACCGCATCGTGCGTGATGTGCTCAATTTGTCACGGCGTGACCAGGCGGCGCCCGTCACATTCGAACTCGCGCCCTGGCTCGACCAGATGCTCAGTGTCTACTGCGAAAGCTTTCCCGCGCGGCGCAGCCTCATCAGTACTGCGCTAGTACCCGGCGGGCTCTTCGTGCGTTTCGACCCCAGCCATTTGCAGCAGATCCTGTTCAATCTCTGGAATAACAGCGTCGAGCACAGTGGCCACGACTACCTGCCGCCTCACATTGCAATGCGTGGTGGCACGGTCGCTCCGCGCGCGCAACCGTTTCTCGAAATCGCCGACAACGGTCCCGGCATTCCGGCTGAGCTGCTGGAGCGCATCTTCGAACCGTTCTTCACGACCGCCCACGCCGGCTCCGGATTGGGACTTTATCTCGCCCGCGAATTATGCGAATACAATCAGGCGCGACTGGAATACGTGCCCTCGCCGAACGGAGCCTGCTTCCGTCTGGTCTTTGCCGGCGGCGAAAGTTTCCCGACGGAACCGCGGAATTGAGGATGCTCATGGAAAAAGCCTGCGCCCTGATCGTTGACGACGAAGCGGATATCCGCGAGCTGCTGGAGATCACACTCGGGCGCATGGGCCTGCGCACGCAATCCGCTGCAACGCTCGCGGAAGCGCGCGAGCGGCTGGCGTCGGACACTTTCGATCTGTGCCTGACCGACATGAGGCTGCCGGACGGCGACGGCATTTCACTGGTCAACTTGATCCAGCGCGAAAGGCCCGGCCTGCCAGTCGCGGTTATCACCGCGCACGGCAACGCCCAGGCGGCGGTCGAAAGCCTCAAGGCTGGCGCTTTCGATTTCGTATCGAAGCCGGTCAATTTGCAAACAGTCCGCAAGCTGGTCGATACGGCGCTGAAGCTGCGGCGGCAAGAGCCGAGCGACAACGAGGGCGGCTTGCTCGGCAAGGCACCCAGTGTTCAGGCACTGCGCGATATGGTCGCGCGGCTCGCGCGCAGCCAAGCGCCCGTGCATGTCTCCGGCGAGTCTGGCACCGGCAAGGAACTGGTCGCGCGCCTGATTCACGCGCGCGGCCCGCGTGCGGATGGGTCATTCGTGCCGGTCAATTGTGGCGCAATTCCATCGGAGCTGATGGAGAGCGAGTTCTTTGGCCACCTTAAGGGCAGCTTCACCGGCGCTCTGCGCGATAAGCCCGGTCTGTTCCAGGCTGCCGAAGGCGGAACGCTGTTCCTCGACGAGGTCGGCGATCTACCGATGCCGATGCAGGTCAAGCTGCTGCGGGCCTTGCAGGAGCGCGCAGTGCGACCGGTCGGTGGTGAAGCCGAAGTGCCGGTCAACGTGCGCGTGATCTCGGCGACACACAAAGATCTCTCGGCACTGGTTGCCAGCGGCCTCTTTCGCCAGGACTTGTTCTACCGCCTCAATGTCATCGAAATCCGCACGCCCCCGCTACGCGAACATCCGATGGACATCCACCTGCTCGCCAACGCAATCATCGAACGGCTGGTGCAGACGAACGGATTGCGCAAAACCCCGACGCTGGACGCCACCGCGCTGCAATTGCTGCATACATATCCGTTCCCGGGCAACGTGCGCGAACTCGAAAATATTCTCGAACGCGCGCTGACGCTCTGCGACGGACAGTCGATCAGCGCCGATGATCTGCAGCTGCGCCAGGTGGTAACGCCGCTACCCGCGACCGCGACCGGCTCCGATCTGGAAGCACAGATGGAAGAAATCGAACGTCGCGCGATTCTCGAAGCGTTGGAAAAGACGCGCTACAACAAAACCAAAGCCGCTGCGCTGCTAGGCATGTCATTCCGTTCGCTGCGTTACCGGATCAAGAAGCTGGGCATCGAGTAGTCCCGGCATTCCTTTGGATCAGGTGATGATAATGTCGCGACACTCCCTACCACGCCGGCCGGCCGTAGCAGTATTGGTGGAATCGATTCAGGCCTCCATCCGGGTTCAATGAAACCACCATCTTCGCTGCCCGCGCGGCCTGATGGCTTCGTGCTGGCGATGATCGCTGCGGTAGCGCTGGCGGCTGTGTCACCGCGGATCGGCGCGAGCGGCGGCCCACTGCATCTGGAGCACTGGACGGTGATTGGCGTCAGTCTGGTGTTCCTGCTCAGCGGCGCGGGCTTGTCGATCGAGAGTCTCCGAGCTGGCGTTCGAAACTGGCGCCTGCATCTGCTGGTGCAGTCGAGTACATATCTGCTGTTCCCGCTGCTCGGCGTCAGCGTAGCGCTCATTGCCGGCAGGTTGTTTCCACACGATCTGCTGACTGGTTTTTTCTATCTGTGCGCGCTGTCCTCGACGATCTCGACGTCGATTGCGATGACGTCGCTGGCGCGCGGGAACATCGCCGCCGCCATCTTCAATGCGACGCTGTCCAGCCTGCTCGGCATCGTGCTGACTCCGCTGCTCATGAGTCTATGGCTGCACACGTACGGACAAGGTGCAGCTTTCGGCGAACAATTCCTGAAAATCGCGCAGCAGCTATTGCTGCCATTCCTGGCCGGGCAACTGCTGCGACCATGGATAGGCACTTGGCTGCTGCGACACAAGAACGTGACCAGCAAGGTGGATCGCGGCACAATCCTGCTGATCGTCTATAACGCATTCTGCGATTCAACTGCGGCGGGTTTGTGGACCAACTACGGTTGGGCGACGCTCGCACAGACGTTACTGTTGGCTGGTGGCCTGCTTACAACAGTGCTGGTGCTGACCACCGTCGCGGCTCGCGGGCTGGGCTTCACTATCGAGGATGAAATCGCAGGGGTCTTCTGCGGCTCCAAAAAGAGTCTCGCCACCGGCGTGCCGATGGCAAAACTGCTATTCGGCACGGCCACGCCGCTTGGCCTCATCGTGCTGCCGATCATGGTCTATCATCAGCTGCAATTGTTCGTCTGCTCATACCTCGCGCAACGTTATGCAGCGCACAGCACTTCGCCAGCCTGCTGAAGCTCACTTATCGCGGCATCAAAAAAACAGCCGCGGACTCCTGGCGGAACCCGCGGCCTGTCGTCAACTACGAAGGTGATATCAGTTGTCGTTAACGAATACAGCGATATTCGGCGAACCAAAGCCGGTGACCCGATCCCAGCCCGACGCCGCGCGGAAGCTGCCATTCGAGCCCGAGGTCACATCGTGGAATGGCGCCGGCGACCGGGAAGCGATCGAATAAATTGTCGGAGCGGCGAAGCCAAGTGTGTTGTTATTGGCTGACTGCGCTCGCGCCAGAACGCCGGTGAACAGAGGCGCTGCGAGACTGGTGCCACCGACCTGCATGGACCCGCCCATGTAGACGATGATCGCGCCGGAATTTGGATCCGCATCGAAAGCGACATCCGGCACGCCGCGCTTATTGCCGGAAAGCACCGCGCGCTGCCAGCTCGGAATCCGCTCATGTTTGCTGACACCGCCGCCACCCTTGTTCCATGCAGCCTCGCTGCTGTAACTGCCGTTGGTATTCGTGTTGAGCTGAGTGCCACCAACCGCAACGACATTGGGCGAACTGGCCGGGTAGCTGACCTGGACGAACATGCCGGTATGCGAGAAGCATCCCGTGCGCGAACCGCCATCACCGGAGGACGCGACAAAGGTCTGCCCTTGCGAAACTGCCTGCGCGAAAATCTGGTCGTCCGTCGCCATCGCTCCGGAAAAGTGCGCCGCGCTTTCACACTCTCCGAGCGATACATTGATCACTTTCGCGGTATTGTCGGAAACCGCGCGGCTGTACGCTTCCGACAGATGGACATCGCTTAACGAGGGTGCCTCGTAGAAGATCAGTTCCTTGACCTCACTAGCAATGGCGGTCGCGCTCTGGCTGTCCAGATTCCATTCGAGAAGGCCGGATGTATCGGTATACACGCCCCCCGCTGTAGTCCTGACCTCGGAAACCGGCACCGACACCAAGCTGTTCTGGCTTTCGTAGGTACGCAGATCGGTAAGAGTTTGGGTGAGATCGCCACTGGCGATGATCGCGATCGTCGTCTGTGCGCCGGATGGCGAGTTGCCGACGTTGTAAATCGTCTGGAACTCAAAGGGGTTGTGACCCTTTACGGTCAGCGACCGGATCGTATCCGGCTGAGCAGCGACCAACATTGGGCGGGCGTGTTCAACGTTCTGCAGCCCCAGCACTGCGTGCACGATACCCGCCAGCCGGCGCGGCACGCGTGCCGCGCTCGAGTTCGCAAACGCCAGGCGACCGTCGATCCGGTACTGCATCAGATCGGTGGCGAACGCCGAGCGCACGCTGGCAGCGGAGCCATCGGCTGATACCAGCAGATGGTTCCGCGCCACGGTGATGTTGGTAAACCCGGCAGCGGTGAGGAAATCAGTGACGGCGCGCACCTGATCGTCGGAAGGCGCGTGCAGCGCCGTGAACTGTTCCGAAGTCAGGCGCTTGCCGAAAAGCGTATCGCCGCGTGTATGAATTCGGCTGATGAACTGGTCGAGCTGTTCGCGATTGCGCAGCTTGAGACTGACCGCGATATGTAGCGTTTCAGTGTCGGGCAAAGTACCCGACGCAATCATGCCATCGACTGGAAATGCGGCCGTATTGGTATCGACGAAACCATCCTGCGCGTGAAGCTGCATGCTCATACCGAACAGCGGAACAAAAAACGATGCCCACTGCAAAGCGGTGCCCGGCATGAATCGCCTTGCTGTCTTCTCAATTCGCATGTTCTGCCCCCTCCAGGTTTTTAGCTTTTTTGCTTTTTTTATACAGCGGCAATTAGTCTCACTGCTTCGTACAAGCTATCACAACTTTACAGGCGGATTCAGAGTGCCCAGTCAGGCGGCTTGGTATTCTCACTCCTGAGCTCGTTGTAGGCGATAAACGGTCGTGCTGGAAGGACGAACGGTAAACCGTCCCTCGACTGATCTCGCAACCGCCGCGCGATGCCGAATATTCAGCTTACTTAAGCAATGGCTGCAAAAAACGGCCTGTATGCGATCGTGGGTTGGCGGCCACCTCCCTTGGCGTACCGACCGCGACAATCTGGCCGCCACCGCCCCCGCCTTCCGGCCCCAGATCAATGATCCAGTCGGCGCGCTTGATGACATCGAGATTGTGCTCGATAACCACGATGGTGTTGCCCGCATCCCGCAACCGTTCCAGCACGCGCAGCAATTGCGCCACGTCGTGGAAATGCAACCCTGTTGTCGGCTCGTCGAGAATATAAAGTGTCTTGCCGGTGTCACGACGCGACAATTCCTTGGCCAATTTAATGCGCTGCGCTTCGCCGCCGGATAGCGTGGTCGCGTTCTGGCCGATGGTGATGTACGACAAACCGACATCCATCAGCGTCTCCAGTTTGCGGCGGATCGCCGGCACCGGCTTGAAGAAATCGAGTCCCTCTTCGACGGTCATGTTCAACACTTCGTCGATGGACTTGCCCTTGTAGCGGATTTCCAGCGTTTCGCGGTTGTAACGCCGGCCCTTGCAGGTGTCGCAGGTGACATACACATCGGGCAGAAAATGCATTTCGACCTTGATGACACCGTCGCCCTCGCAGGTCTCGCAGCGACCGCCCTTAACGTTGAAACTGAAACGGCCCGCTTCGTAGCCGCGCGCGCGCGACTCCGGCACCTGCGCGAACAAGTCGCGGATCGGTGTGAACAGGCCGGTATACGTGGCGGGATTGCTGCGCGGCGTACGACCGATCGGCGACTGATCGATATCGATGACCTTGTCGAGATGCTCGAGTCCGTCGAGCCCGTCGCATTCGGCATGGCGGGTGCCGGCGTTGTTGAGTTCGCGCGCGGCGATACCGAGCAGGGTGTCATTGACCAGCGTCGATTTGCCGGAGCCAGATACACCAGTGACGCAGGTGAACAGGCCGATCGGAATCTCCGCTGTGACATTGCGCAGATTGTTGCCGCGAGCGCCTCGCAGCACCAACAGTTTTTTTGGATCTCGGGGCGTCGGCGTCTTCGGCACCTCGATGCGCTCAGTTCCGGACAGATAGTGACCAGTAATCGAGTCGGGATGTGCGGCAACCGCTTCTGGCGTGCCCTGCGCCACGATATGCCCGCCATGTATGCCAGCACCGGGACCGATGTCGACGACGAAATCGGCAGCACGGATCGACTCTTCGTCGTGTTCAACCACAATCACGGTGTTGCCTAGATCGCGCAGCCGCGTCAGCGTCGCCAGCAGGCGCTCGTTGTCGCGTTGATGCAGGCCAATGCTCGGTTCATCCAGCACATACATGACGCCGACCAGCCCGGCGCCGATCTGCGACGCCAGCCGGATGCGCTGCGCTTCACCGCCGGACAGTGTCTCGGCGCTGCGCGACAGCGTCAGATAATCGAGACCGACATTGTTGAGGAAGCCGAGCCGCGCGGTGATTTCCTTCAGGATCTTGTCCGCAATCTCGCCTTTGTGGCCCGGCAGCTTCAGCGCGAGAAAATGCGTCTCCGCTTCTTTTACCGACTGCGCCGTCACCTGCGGCAGGCTGCGCCCGGCAACAAACACATGCCGCGCGGCGCGATTGAGCCGCTCGCCCTTGCACTCCGGGCACGGCTTGTTGGAAAGGTACTTGGCCAGTTCCTCGCGTACCGCCAACGATTCGGTTTCGCGATAACGGCGCTCCAGATTCGGCAGCACGCCCTCGAAGCGATGGCTGCGCGTGACCTTGCGCCCGCGCTCATCGGGGTATTCGAAGGTGATTTTGTCTTCGCCGCTGCCATAGAGAACGGCGTTGCGCACTTTTTCCGGTAGCTCGGTGAACGGTTTGTCCGTCGCGAATTTGTAGTGCTTCGCGAGCGAACTGATCAGCGCCCAGTAGTAGGGATTGCGCCGGTCCCAGCCGCGGATCGCGCCATCGGCGAGTGAACCCTCGGGATGCGTGACGACGAGTTCGGCATCGAACGCCTGCAGATTGCCGAGACCGTCGCAACTGGTGCAGGCACCGGTCGGACTGTTGAACGAAAACAGGCGCGGCTCCAATTCCTCGATCGAATAGCCGCAATGCGGACAGGCCATGCGCGCAGAGAATGAAATCTCGGCGGCGCCACCCGCACCGTGCGGCGCAACTGCCGCGATGCCGTCCGAGAGGCGCAAGGCGGTTTCAAACGATTCGGTAATGCGCTGCTTGATGTCGGGCCGCACTTTGAAGCGGTCGACAACGATCTCGATGTCATGCTTGAGCTTGCGATTGAGCACCGGGACTTCTTCGAGTTCGTAAACCTTGCCGTCCACGCGCGCGCGCACAAACCCCTGCGCGCGCATCTGTTCGAACCATTCCGCGTGCTCGCCCTTGCGGCCGCGCACCACCGGCGCCAGCAGCATCCATGCTGATTCTTCCGGGAGCGCCAGCACGTGATCGACCATCTGCGCAACGCTCTGCGCCTCCAGCGGGGCGTCGTGGTCCGGGCAGCGCGCGGTACCCACGCGCGCATACAGCAGGCGCAGGTAGTCGTAGATTTCAGTAACGGTACCGACGGTCGAACGCGGGTTGTGCGAGGTCGATTTCTGTTCGATCGAGATCGCCGGCGATAAGCCTTCGATGGAATCGACATCCGGCTTCTGCATCATCGACAGGAACTGCCGCGCATACGCCGACAGCGATTCCACGTAGCGCCGCTGTCCCTCGGCGTAGAGGGTGTCGAACGCCAGCGACGATTTGCCGGAACCGGATAGCCCGGTAATGACAATGAGCTTGTCGCGCGGCAGATCGAGCGAAATATTCTTCAGGTTGTGTGTACGTGCACCACGGACGCGAATCGATTCCATAAGGGGTATCAAGCCAAAAAAAGCCGGCCGGCGGAGCACCGGGCAATCCGCTACTATACGTAAGGGTGATGCTGCGCTGCACTATCTCTCCAACTCTTCGATAATTCTTCGATCCCGTTTGGCTTCATGGTTGTGCAATGAACGCTTCCGAATGGCGTACTACCGCCACTCTCAGCCTGCTCCAGGCCCTGCGCATGCTGGGCATGTTCATGATCCTGCCCGTGTTCGCGCTGTATGCGCGCGATTTGCCGGGGGGCGTTCAGCGCTGGCAGATCGGCTTCACCTTTGGCCTCTACGCCATCGTACAAGCGGTTCTGCAAATTCCCTTCGGAGCTCTGTCGGACCGCATTGGCCGCAAGCCGGTAATCGTCGCAGGCCTATTACTGTTCTCCGCAGGCGCCTTCATATCGGGTGCCACACACGATATCCGCTGGATCATGTTTGGACGCGCCGTACAGGGTGCGGGTGCCATCTCAAGTGCTGTATCGGCGCTACTGGCGGACTGCACCCGCGTAGAAGTTCGCACGCAAGCCATGGCGGTGCTTGGCATCGGCATGGGTGTATCTTTCATAATCGCAGTCGTTGCTGGTCCCGTATTCGACGGCTGGATCGGTGTCGACGGCATCTTCCGAATGACGGGTGTACTGGCGCTCCTCGCTATTCCGGTTCTCCTGGCCGGCGTTCCTAGAACTCCCCGCATATCCGGTAACGAAGCTCGTAACTTCACCAAAATCTTATTTGATCCCCAGCTTCTGCGACTGGATGGCGGCATTTTCGTTCTGCACACGATGATGACGTGCCTTTTCTTCACTACGCAGTTTGCTATTGAAAAAACCTTCAATCTGCCAGTCTCCAAGCATTGGCACGTCTATCTGCCAGTGCTCTTAGTGTCCGTGCTTGTTGTGTTTCCTATGATCCGCCGCATCGAAGTGGCCGGACGCGTCAAACAGGCTTTTCTCGGTTCGATTGTGCTGCTAGGACTCGCCTTGGTATTCGCGTCAGAAGAGTATCAAGACTCAACTAAACTGCTAGCGGCTCTAGCGGTGTTCTTCCTAGGCTTCAACTACCTGGAGGGCACACTGCCGTCGATGATTTCGAAGCGCGCACCGGTCAGCCAGAAGGGCACGGCGCTCGGCATCTATTCCAGCTCACAGTTTCTCGGCGGCGCAGCTGGCAGCAGTCTCGGTGAATTCGCGCTCGGTCACTGGGGAATTGGCGGGGCCTTTCTCGCGGCAGGAACACTATCGCTGCTATGGCTGGGCTTCGGCCGGGGCATCGAGCCCATCGCGACGCAGACGAATAGTGACGGCAGCAGTACGCTATCCGAGAGTTTCAGCGGCAAATGAGCGGCGCGCAATGATGCGCGTAGCGCTCCTGATTTCGATCAGCGCGCGGTCAGCAGCCGCCCCATCAAGGCCCGCAATGCGGCCGGCTTGACGGGCTTCGGTAGCAATTGCAACCCACGCTTGCTGGCGTCTGCCTTGGCCTTCTGCGTATGGTCGGCGGTGATGACGATGCCTGGTACATCGCGCCCCCAAAGCGCTCGCAGGCGATCGAACACCCGCGTGCCGTCGATACCGCCGTCGAGGTGGTAATCGACCAAGGCTAGATCCGGAACCTCGCCGTTCTCGCGGAACTGGCGCACGGCGGTTTCACCGTCGCGTACCGCAATCACACTGCAGCCCCAGCTGCTGAGCATCGCATCCATGCCACCGAGCACGGCAGGTTCGTTGTCGATGCACAGGACGCGCGCACCGCTAACGCCATCGGCACTGCGGCGGACAATGGCCGGCTGGGCGGCGACAATCTGGACGTGATCGCCGAGTGGGACAGTGATCGAAAATGCGCTGCCGCGCCCAACCCGCGAACGCAGACCAATTGGATGATCGAGCAACCGCGCCAGCCTTTCCGCAATCGCCAAGCCCAGCCCGAGGCCGCGCTCGCCGCCGACATCTTGGGTATCGAGCCGACGGAATTCCTCGAATATCTCTTTCTGTTTTTCGGTCGGAATACCGGGGCCGGTGTCCCAGACTTCGATGCGCGCCTTGTCTTTCAGACGCCGTACGCCGATGACAACGCGGCCCGAGCGGGTATAACGCACCGCATTGGATAAGAAGTTCTGTAGCACGCGTCGCAGCAGGCGCGGATCGGTATGTACGATGACGCGACTCGGAATCACCCTGAATTCGAGCCCGCGCGCGCGCGCGAACGCCGAAAACTCGGTGGCAAGCGGTTCGATTACCTGGCTCAGCTCGAAATGCTCGCGCTTGAGTTCCTGCGCGGCAGCATCCAGGCGGGTGATATCGAGCAACGCTCCGAGCAGACTTTCGGCGGAGGTCAGCGAACTTTCAACCTGGTTGAGCAAACGTTGTGTGGCCTCATTGACGCCACGCCGATCGATCGCGGAAACAAATAGTCGCGCCGCGTTCAAAGGTTGCACGAGATCGTGCGAAGCGGACGCAAGGAATCGCGTCTTTGCCTGGTTGGCGCGCTCGGCAGCGAGCTTGGCTTCGGACAGCGCGACATTGGCGGCAGTCAGTTCAGCGGTGCGATCGATGACGCGGGTTTCGAGGGTTTCGTTGATCGCCTGCAATTGGCGCTGCGTACGCTTGTATTCGGTGACATCGAGATAGCTGGTGACAAAACCGCCTTCGGGCATTGGATTGCCGCGAATCTCGATGACGGTGCCGTCCGGCAATTCGCGCTCGTGCGTGTACGCCTTGCCCTGGCGCATAAAACTCAGGCGGCGCGCGATCTTCTCTTTGACTTCGCCTTCGCCGAGCAGGCCGCTTTCGGCATTGAAACGCAGCACTTCTTCGATCGGCCGGCCAAGGACAATCAATCCCTGCGGATAATTGAACAGACGCACATAACGGTGATTCCAAGCAGTTAATCGCAGATCGCGATCGACGACCGAAACGCCATGCGATACATGTTCGAGCGTCGCGCGTAGCAAAGTCCGGCTGAATTGGATTTCGCTCGACGTGGCACTGAGCAGCGCGCCCAATTCGTCGAGCGGCAGGATTTCGCGTCGGCGTTCGACATAATCGACGATAATCCGCGCGCCCGCACTGCCGAGCACCTCGGTGAGTCGATTCTGTGTCAGCTCGATCAGCTCACGCGGCGCTGGAGCATCGCCAACATCGATTCTGCATCCATACCGCGAGGAAAACTCCTCGAGTTCCGCGCGCGCTCTATCGCCACCCAGAAAATGACGCAGCACTGCAACCAGATCGCCGATCGACGTGATGTCGTTCGGATTGGGAATCTGTGCTGCCACTTCAGTCACTTTCGGCATCGAAAACACCGCATCTTGATTGTAGAATCGCTACAGTGGAATACGAGCGAAGAGCCATTCAAAATGGCGTCTCCACAAACTTTTTTTCATGTACCTTACACAACTTAGCTAACATTCTACGACTAAAGTCGTTCTTCCCGCCCGTGGCCGTCACACCTATAGTCTCGTCATCAGCAGGGCCGAACTAGCCTTCTGGGGGAGAGCGGAGACCACGACCGGAACAATCCGGCAACAAGCCGGGGAACGCGAGCAATGCTCCGTTCCCCGTTTTTATTTCTAGGGCCTGTTCATTATCTTTTGATCGCTGCATTGCCACCCAAAAGGGCGCGAGGCAAGGCACTGCGCTTACACCTCTTGCTCCTGTTGCTACGTCAAGTACATCACATCACTCGTTCCGGCGCTCTGCCCATACGGTCTCCGTCATGGTGACCAAAAGGATCGTGAATAGGTTGTGGTCTCTCTATGCCCCGATTTTTTTGCACTGCAGCAATCGCTCCCGAATTCATCCCTCGCTCGCGCGAAGAAGATTCGCCGCAATTTCGCTAACCTTGGCGGCTCGAAATAAATTCGCAGGCGGGGATGTTCATGAGCAACAACAATATCGATTCGCTGCTGGCTGAACACCGGGTATTTCCGCCAAGCGCCGAGCTTGCGGCCCGCGCACGTATCACGCCCGGCAAATTTGATGAACTGACGGCGGCGGCGGCAAAAGATTTCGCCGGCTTCTGGGCCGGCATCGCGAAAGCCGAGCTGAACTGGCAAAAACCATTCACGATAGTGCTCAACGACGCGCAGGCACCGAACTATCGCTGGTTCGAAGATGGCAAGCTCAACGTATCCTACAACTGTCTTGATCGCCACCTGGCGAAGCACGGCGACAAGACCGCGATTCGCTTCGAGGGCGAGCCTGGTGATCGCCGCGACTATAGCTATCGCGAGCTGCATGCCGAAGTCTGCAAATTCGCGAACGGTCTCAAAGCACTCGGCATCGGCAAGGGCGACCGCGTCGTCATCTACTTGCCGATGACACCACATGCGGTTATCGCCATGCAGGCCTGCGCGCGCATCGGCGCGATTCATTCTGTCGTGTTCGGCGGCTTTTCCGCACACTCACTGAAGGATCGCATCGAAGATGCCGGCGCCAAGCTGCTCATCAGCGCCGATGGCGGCACGCGCGGCGGCCACGCGGTCGAACTGAAAAAAGCGGCGGATGAAGCGCTTGCCAGCGGCTGCAAAACCATCGAAAAAGTCGTAGTGCTGAAACGCACCGGTCGCGACATCGGCTGGAACGCCGGTCGCGACGTCTGGTGGCACGATCTCATCGCGAAGGCATCCGCCAACTGCGAACCGGAATGGGTCGAAGCCGAACATCCACTGTTCCTGCTCTATACCTCCGGCTCGACTGGCAAGCCGAAAGGCATCCAGCATTCGAGCGCGGGCTACCTGCTCGGCGCCCACGTCACCTGCCAGTGGGTATTCGATCTCAAGGAATCGGATGTGTTCTGGTGCACCGCCGACGTCGGCTGGGTCACCGGCCACACCTACGTCTGCTACGGACCGCTGTCCACCGGCAGTACCATCGTCATGTACGAAGGCGCGCCGATGACGCCGGATGCCGGACGCTTGTGGAAAATCTGCCAGGATCTCGGCGTCACCGTTTTCCACACTGCGCCAACCGCGATCCGCGCGCTGATGAAATTCGGCGATGAATTCCCGAACCGCTACGACTTATCGAAATTGCGCCTGCTCGGCAGTGTCGGCGAACCGATCAATCCGGAAGCGTGGATGTGGTACCACCGTGTCATCGGCAAGGAGAAACTGCCGATTGTCGATACCTGGTGGCAGACCGAAACCGGCGCAACGATGATATCGCCACTGCCCGGCGTCACCCGACTCAAACCAGGCTCCTGCACGCAACCGATTCCCGGCATCTTCGCCGACATCGTCGATGAATCCGGCACGCCAGTTCCTGATGCCGACAAAGGCGGCTACCTGGTCATCACCAAGCCGTGGCCGTCGATGCTGCGCACGATCTGGGGTGACAACGCGCGCTACATCAAGACCTATTGGGCACAGTTCGACAACAAGTATTACGTCGCCGGCGACTCCGCACGCCGCGACGCCGACGGCTGCTACTGGATCATGGGCCGCATCGACGACGTGCTGAACGTGTCCGGCCATCGCCTCGGCACCATGGAAATCGAATCGGCGCTGGTCGCGCACCCGCGCATCGCCGAAGCCGCCGTCGTTGGCCGTCCCCACGACATCAAGGGTGAAGCCATCGTCGCCTTCGCGGTCTGCAAAGGCGAACGCCCGACCGGCGCTGCCGCGACAGCACTGGAAAAAGAGCTGCGCGAGCACGTCGCCAAGGAAATCGGCGCGCTCGCCAAGCCGGATGAGATCCGCTTCGCCGACAATCTACCGAAAACGCGCTCCGGAAAAATCATGCGCCGATTGCTGCGCTCGGTCGCCAAGGGCGAAGAGATCACACAGGACATCTCGACTTTGGAGAATCCGGGGATCGTCGCGCAGTTGGCGGGCAAGTCCTGATCAATAATCAGGCGGCTGGCTTGAGCGTTGCCATGTCGATGACGAAACGATATTTGACATCGCTGCGGATCATGCGCTCGTAAGCTTCATTGATCTTCTGGATCGGGATCACTTCCACATCGGAGGCGATCCCGTGTTCAGCGCAGTAGTCCAGCATCTCCTGCGTTTCAGCGATGCCGCCGATAAACGAACCCGCCAATTGCGTGCGCTTGAACAGAAGAGTGCCGACTCTCAGCGTCGGGTCTTTGTCTGGCACTCCAACCAGGGTCATCGTGCCCTCGCGCCTCAGCAACACGAGATAGGCGTTCAGATCGTGCGGTGCCGATACGGTGTCGAGAATGAAATCAAAGCTGCGCACGTGCTTTTTCATTTCATCCTTGTTCTTCGAGATCACAACCTCGTGCGCACCGAGCCGCAGCGCGTCTTCCTGCTTGCTTTCGCTAGTGGTGAACAGCACCACTTGAGCACCGAACGAGCGCGCGAATTTCACTGCCATATGTCCGAGTCCGCCAAGGCCGACGACACCAACCTTTTGACCTTTGTCAACTTTCCAGTGACGCAACGGCGAGTAAGTAGTGATACCTGCGCACAGCAGCGGCGCGACCGCTGGCAATTTGAGCTTGTCGGAGATACGCAATACAAAAGCTTCATCGGTAACGATATTGTTGGAGTAACCACCGAACGTGACTTCGCCGGTCTTTTTATCCTTGCTGTTGTAAGTACCGAGAAAACCCTTCTCGCAGAACTGCTCCAGTCCTTCCTTGCAGCTCGCGCAGACACGGCAGGAATCCACCATGCAGCCAACGCCGGCAAAGTCGCCGACCTTGAACTTGGTTACCGCACTGCCGACCTTGACGACGCGGCCGACAATTTCGTGTCCAGGCACCATCGGAAACAACGACCCGCCCCACTCATCGCGCGCCTGATGGATATCGGAATGACAGACGCCGCAATACAAAATTTCGATCATCACATCCTGCGGCTGCGGATCGCGGCGCTGGAAATTGAAAGGCGCGAGCGGCACCTTGGCCGCGGCAGCAGCGTAGCCGATGGAATGAATCATGATGGAACTCCGAATTAAAATTTGGGTGGCGGTGAGTATAGGGCGCGCGCGTACCACCATCGTATGGACCGTCGCGAGCGTCGCCCGTTCCGCAGCGCCGGCATCGCTACTATGCCCGCATTGGTGTCCGCAATGATCGCCCGTCTGGATTACACCTCACCGTAACGTGGCGGCGCAGTCCTTCGCGACACCGCCGTTGCGCAGCGCAGTGATATCCGCCGCAATGATCTCCGCGATTGCAGTGAGCGCGCGCTGATGTCCGGCGACGAGTGCCTCGTAGCCAGGCGCAATCGATTCCGTGGCGCCTGCTGAACAGGCGAGCCCACCGTCCGGCTTATTCGTCGCGGTGATCGACCACGACGCATCGATGCGTGCATAAGCGCCCAGCGAGGATTCAAAGCGCGTAATCCGCATTGCGACACGGTAAGTCGGCGCATCGGTGCCAGCACCGATGCCGTGCACGTCGCGCGCGGCAAGCACACGCACAAGGTCGTCGGATAGGGCGGCGCGGATTTCTTCAGCGAGCGGTGCAATCCAGCGTCGCGTCTCCACCGGAGCGAGCTCATCGTTGCCGATGCGCACCACGATTTGTGGAACATCCACCTGCGCGGGCACCGTCACGGGCAGCACTTCGATCAGCAACGGTACGGCCACCGTAGGGGCAGACGAACTGCCAGCAGCAGGTGCAGCCAAAGTATAGAACCGTTGCGGCGCCGAGCTGCAGGCAACAAGCACGAGCGAAAGCAGCGGCAATAATCGCAGCAACAACCGCATACGCGGATGATGATCGGAAATGGAATTCATGGCGCTGTCCGGGGTCCTGAATTTCCGGTGGGTTCCTTCTCGTCCGGCTTACCGCGAATCAACGATTCCGGATGCCGTTCGAGATAATCCGCCAGCGTGCGCAGCGAGGCAGCAGCGCGGTTAACCGCTTCGAGCGTATCGCGCGCATTGCGTTGTAGCGGCGCATTCTGCGATGTGACGTTTTCGTCAAGCGCACGAAGCGCGCGCTCCGCGTCTTCCAGCAGCTTGCGTGCTTCCGGCGCAATGTCGCGATTGAGCTGTCCGAGCAGGTTATCGGCGTCGCGCAAGGTATCGCGCAAGTGGAGTCCGATTTCGTCGAACGGAATCGTATCGAGCTTATCGACGATGTCCTGGACCTGCTTCTGGATCTGTTCGATGCTGCCAGGCACCGTCGGAATCTGCGTCACACCCGCACCGAATTCCGGTTTTGCCACCTTGGCCTTGTGCATGAAGTCGAGCGCGATATACATCTGTCCGGTGATCAGGTTGCCGGGGCGCATCTGCGCGCGCAGTCCGCCCTCGACAAGGCCACGCAGGATGCCGGCGGCATCCGCCGTGGTGCCCTTGCGGCTTCCGCGCAACGTTTTATATGCCGGGCCGAGACGGTTAGGGAACAGATCGACCGCGACGTCGGAATAGAAATTTTTCTGCGCGGGATCGTATTCGAGCTCGATCGTGCGCACCATTCCCAACGTGATGCCGCGAAAATCCACCGGCGCGCCTGGAGCAAGCCCGCGCGTGGTCTGATGGAAACGCATGGACACCTGCAGCGGTGGATCATCCGGGAGTGCCAGTGCGGAAATCTGATCCGCGAACAGATTGTATTCAGTGTTCTCGGCCGCGGCGGGAGCGGAATCGCCGTCGGCGGACGTCTCGAAGGCGACGCCGCCGGCGAACACCGTGGCGATCGATTGCGCGTTCAGCTTGAGACCGTCCGCATTGACCGACAGATCAAGGCCGCTCGCATTCCAGAATCGCGTGACGGGCTTCACGAATCGATCGTAGGGTTCGTCGAGAAAAATCTGTACCGTGACATGTTTACCATCGGCATCCAGATCAGTTGCGGTGACGCTCCCGACGGGCAGGCGGCGATAGTAGACCGGTGCACCGATCGCCAACGAACCGCCATCGTTGCTGTGCAGGATGAAGCGCCGCCCTTTCTGATCGCGGGTGACCGCTGGTGGCTTTTCGAGACCGATGAAGTCCTTGCGCTTGTCGTGCGAGGTGCCAATATCGACGCCGATGTATGCACCGGATAGTACGGTGCCAATACCGGAAATGCCGCCGACCCCGACGCGCGGGCGCTCGACCCAGAACCGCGTGTCGTCCACCGCGATACTCGCCGCGCTGCCCGCCAGATTGACGGTAACAACGACTTGCGAGTGATCATCGCTGAGCGCGATGTCCTTGACACGGCCAATGATGACATTCTTGTATTTGACTTCGGTCTTATCCGCTTCGAGTCCTTCCCCGGTCTGGAGCGTGATCGTAATCGTGGGACCCGCTCGTAGATGGGTGCGGATCACCAGCGCGAGTCCGGCCAGCGCGGCGATCAGCGGCACCAGCCAGATCAGCGACAGGTGCCAGCGCCGCGTGGGCTGAATGTCGGGAGCGGGTAATGGATCGTTAGACACGTCAGGAGGAGAATTTGTCGGTGGTTGCAGCGCGGTACTTGGTGTCCATGTCCCAGATTAACCGCGGATCGAAACTTTTGGAGGCAAGCATCGTCAACACGACGACCGCGCCGAAGGCCATGATGCCACTGCCTGGCCGCACCTGCCCGAAGTTACCGAAATGCACGAGCGTCACTAGCAGCGCGACGACGAACACATCGAGCATCGACCAGTGACCAACGAATTCAATGGCGCGATACAACCGCGTGCGTTCGCGCTGCCGCCAAGTCGAGCGCCGCTGTGTCGTCACCAACAGCATCGCGAGCGTGCCGATCTTCATCAGCGGCACCACGATGCTGGCGGTGAATACGATCACGGCAAGATCCCAGGATCCAGCCTGCCATAGCCGCACCACACCCGACAGAATGGTGTCGTCCTCGGAATTGAACAGCGTCGATGTGCGCATGACCGGCAGCAGGTTCGCCGGAATATAGAGGATCACGGCCGCGATCAGAAATGCCCAGCAGCGCGTTGTACTGTCCATCTTGCGTCGGTGGAGTGTCGCGTGACAGCGAGAACAATGCGGATTTCCGGAAATGTGTTCCGGCAGTTGCTGCACGAGGCCGCAGGCTGCACAGGTGATGAGCCCGAATTCGATTGCGCGTGGCGGCGCCGTCGTCATCCGTCCAGCTCCGCGGCACGATTCCACAGCTCGTGCGGATCGAACGAGCTGAGCGCGGTAAGCAGACACGTCAATACGGCAAAACCCCACAGTCCCGGCTCCGGCGTCACTGACGCCAGCGCGGACAGTTTCACGACCGAAACCAGCACGCCGAGCATGAAAACTTCGACCATGCTCCAGGGGCCGATCTGCTGGCGCACATGCATGGCTTCGACGAAGCGGTGCGGAACGCGGCCGCGCAGCAATGGCAGCAACACATAGAGGGACAGCGCGATCTGCAACAGCGGAAACAGGAATACCGTCAGCGCGGCAGCGATCGCGATCGGTGCGATGCCAGCGTCATAGACTGCAAATACTGCCTGGATCAGCGTTGTTTCGCTGCGTACGCCGCGCGCTTCGATGACGACGATCGGATACGCATTGGCGATGATGAATACGATCAAGCTCGTCAGCGTCAATGCCAGCATTACATCGAGATCGAAATGGCGATCGCGATACAGCTCCGCACCGCAACGAACGCAGCGCGCGACTTCTTTGGCTTGCAAAGCTTCGCGGCGGTGAATGGTGTCGCAATGCTCGCAGATGACAGGACTTGCAGAACTCAACGGTGTTCCCGGAAGCAGGGGGAAGAAAGACTAGCAAAATGTCGCCCTGCCAGCGCATCCGCCGCCAGATCGGCGACGCTCAGTTTTGTTTCAGACCCAGCAGCGCGCGTGCGCGCAGCGCCTCGGTGCCGCTGAAGTTTTGATCGAGATAGTCGTCGATGCGGCTTTGCTTATCTGCATCCGCGACGGCCGGATCGGACAGGATTTGCCGGCGCGCGGCTCCCAGCGTTTGCACGCGCTGATTCCACACGGTCTGTTCCTGATCGAGCGCGCTGAGCCGTTCCGCCGCCGCGGTACCTACGCTCTGGACGCGCATCGCTTGAATGTCGTCGGCGCTGGCGCCCGCCTTGCGCATCTGGTCGGTCGTTTTCTGAAGCTCGACCAAGTCGCGGCTTGGTTGCCGCGCGGCGTGAACCTCCGCAGGCTCCTCGGCGGCGATCACCGCCTCGAGACGTTGTGCGCGCTGCTCATTGGTAAGGGTCACGTCATTCATGACCTCCATGCGGTCGAGCTGGTAGCGATCCTGCACTTCGCTGCCGGCGAAGAAACCATCCGCCATTTCGAAGCCCAGCATGTCACGGCGCATCCAGTGGCGCGCATCGAACGCTTTGCGAAGGTCGGCAAGATTGCTCGAATCCGATTTGATAGCGGAAGCTGCACGCAGATAGTCGCGATATTTTGAAAACAGTCCGTCAAGCTCTGCCAGCTGTGCATCTGTGAGCTGATGGTGGCGTCCAACATCGAGCAGGTGCGCGCGGATCTGCTGATCGCTGATTTCGTCGATCGCTGACAGCATGTAATCGAACAGCGTACGCAACGCGTGATCGGGAATAATGTTTCCCGCACCGTCGAGATGGATATCGCCTGCGACTTCGGTTCCCTCCCAGCTAGGAACCGGAGCCAGCAGGGTTGGCGCCGTTTGCTGCACCGTGGCGGAGCGCGAACCTCCCGCAGCGGCTGGGGACGAAGATGCGATTGCCGCCGATAGCGACGTATCAGCGGCACCACGGGCTACCTCAGAGTTATTGCGAAAGATTACGTAGGCAACGCCCAGCATTCCCGCCGCAATTGCCATGGCGGACAACCCTAGACGTTTACGCATGGAACGACGGGCTCTTCGGCTCCATCAAAGACCGGCATTCTTCAAACGGTTTGCCTGATTCTCGAACAACGTAACCGGGCTGGTTTCCTTGGAATCAACGAGACCGAAGAACTGGTTGACGTCGTCCAGATGATTGTAGTGGTAGTTGTCTTTGATGATCTTGCCGAAGTGGTTGCTGCAGCGACCGACCATGCCGTCGTTGTCCGACGCGTTGCCATTGTTATTCGCATCGGTGAAGGCGAGTGCGGTGAGTGCGAATAGCGCATCGGTGGGATCGAGCGCAGTGGTGTTGACGCCGACGCCGCCCCACGAATAGAACTTGATGCCATTGACGGAAAGCGCGCCATTGCCTCTACAGCTGGTCGGCACACCAGCCGGGTACTGTTTGTTGAAGCTCGCGGTACCGACCGAGGTCAGGGCAGCCAGCGCCGCGTAAACATCCTCTGGATTCTGGGTACCCCCCGAACCCCAGGCAATCAGTTGCGAAAGTCCGCTGACAATCTGCGCCAGTGTCGCCTGGCTTTGAGTGCCGGCGCCGGCGATTGCGTCCGCCACCGGAGAACCCAGGTGTGGTGTCGCAACCGTGGTCACGGATGCCACCAGCTCCGGCTGCACCGCCGCCACGTAGCGCGCGTCGAGACCGCCCTGGCTATGGCCGATCAAATTAACTTTCTTAGCGCCGGTCGTCGCAAGAATCTGCTGGACTTGAGCTAGTAATTGCTCGCCGCGCACGACATCACTATTGGACTGCGACAGTTCAACTTCGTACACCATTGTCGCGCCGTCACTCTTCAGCCCCTCGGGAATCTGATACCAGTAATTGAGTCCGGCAATCGTGTCCCAGCCGAGAAAGCCGTGAACAAGCACAATCGGGTATTTGGTCTTCGAATGAGTGGAAGCCCTGCTGCTGGCGAACGCAGGCTGAAGTACGGCGCCGACAGACAGGGACAGGCCCAGCAGGCCAGCAATGATTTTTTTCTTCACCGAAATCTCCTCAGATCGCACGCAAACAGAATGTGATTTCTTAAATAGCTGATTCAATTAAGGAACAATCGGTGTATTTAATGCGTTACACCACCGCTTTATTTGTTCTTGGATCGGTTGAACCGCTTGTTAGCGCGCCACCGACGTGTCCCATTACCCCGCGGCAACAATATCCCAACGAGAATTAATTAAACAGTAATACCAATGTCGTATATGTGTATGATTAAATCGTTAGCCGCCCCGAAATTCTGATGCGGGTGAGCCGGTTACAATTGATTGCACCCATTGATGCTCGAAAGTGCGTGCGCTTCCGCCACCATGCAGGGTATTGGTCGCAGCCTTGCATTGGTTTTGGTGGCGCACGGGTAGCGGATCGAATCGGCTCACGAGGTTTCTGAAATGGCTATTAACCTTTTCCCCGGAAGCGGGCTGCGGCACAGTCCGAAGGATTTTCCCTTGCCGGCCGTCGATGCCGCCCTGGCTGCAGAGCCCGGCAGACGCCTGGCAGTGTTTGCCGGCGGCTGCTTCTGGTGCGTTGAAGCGGTTTATCGTGCGCTGGACGGCGTGCTGTCGGTGGTTTCCGGCTACTCCGGTGGAACGCGCGAGACTGCTGACTACACGGCCGTCTGCACCGGACGGACCGATCATGCGGAAGTTGTGCAGATCACTTATGATCCGTCGCGCCTGACGTTCGGACGCCTGCTGCGGATTTTTTTCTCGGTCGCACATGACCCAACGCAGCTCAATCGCCAAGGCAACGATGCCGGCACGCAGTATCGCTCCGCCATTTTTTATGTCGACGAAGAACAAAAGCGTATTGCCGAAGCCTATATCGGCCAGCTTGATGCGGCAGACATATATGGTGACCCGATCGTCACGCGCCTGGAACCGCTGCGGGAGTTCTTCGAAGCCGAGCCGTATCACCAGAATTACGCGGAGCTGCATCCTGAACAGCCATATATCCAGGCGATGGCGGTGCCGAAGGTCGAAAAACTGCGCAAGTACTTTGGGGATCAACTCAAGAAAAATTGAGCGGAAGCTCTAGAGCATCTCGTCAAATACCTTAATCGCTGCGATCAAAGTATTTGGCGACACACCCTAACCAGGAACATTGATGGCCGGCAAAAAACCGACAGCGGCGGAAGCCTTGCTCAACGCGCATGTCCAATTCATCACTGACGAGGTGGGTGGTGCTTCACTGAAGGGAATCATCGAGGAAGAAATCGATGAAGCCCTGATCAACCTGCGCAAGCTGCGTTTGGGCGATCTCGTCACACGGGCGACGATCAAAGGCACCATACGCGCGTGCGTGATTGATCTTGAGCTCGGGAATCGCACCGGCAATGTCGTCGTCGATATCGCACGTGCGTTGCACGCGCACGAAATTCATGACAAGACTGCGCCCGGTGATCTGCTCAAGGATGATTTGTTCGAGCGCGCACTCGAACAGGCGCTGGCGATGAAGCCCCTGCGCGAAAAGCTGGTGCGCGAAATCATATCGAGTCCGCTCTACACAGCGTTTGCTTCCGATCTGCTATACGGCGGCATCACGGGCTATCTCGCGCAAAACGTGGTTACGCGCAATATTCCCGGTGCGCAATCGATGATGAAACTAGGTCGCGCGATGCTGAGCAAGGCCACGCCTGATTTGGAAGCGTCGATTGAGGAAGGGCTCAAGAAATACATCGCGCGCGCGATTGAAGCGTCCGCCAGCAGCAGCGTGGATTTTCTTCTTGACGACGAAGCGCTGGCAATGTTCCGCGACAGCGCACATGATGCTTGGCGACGCGCCCGGAAGATCAGGATCGGAGAATTCCGCGAGGATGTCAGCACTGCGGACGTGGACGCTCTCTCTAGTGTCGGCTACGCAAGCTGGCTGCATCTGCGCCAGACCCGCTATTTCCGTGCACTGATCGAAGCCGCGATCGATCGCTTCTTCGACACCTATGAAGCCGAACCACTGACGACGCTGCTCGATGATTTTGGTATTACGCGCGAAATCGTGCTTGCGGAAGCGACGCGCTACGCGCCGCATCTGATTGGCACATTGAAAAAAAAGAAAATGCTGGAGCCCCTGATTCGCCGCCGCCTCCGCGCGTTCTACCAATCCGGAACAGTCGAGACGATTCTGGCCGGGCGGACGGATTAAATTCAGTTCATCCGTCCACGTAAAACAGCGGCTTCATCGAATACCGCTACTCGTGATACCAGTCTGTCTAAGCGGTGTGTGCGTCGTGTGCATGCGACTCCAGGGTCGACACCTCCTCGCTGGCATCTTCGTTCTCGTCTTCAGCCCACATCGCGACGAGACCCAAGTGCGCATCCAGGAAATCGTCCATCCACCGCGTAGCAGTAAGCCGTTCCTGGGTTGGATACAACTTTTTCTCGACAACCGATCCGTCGGGTGAAACCAATTCAATCGCAATCATGGAATTCTCCTCCTGAGAAATCCCCCTGCTTGAAAGATGACCGATTTTTCGTCGTTAAGTTCCCTACTGGGCTACGCGGGGGTCTTCTGTCATAGATTCCGTACTGCTCCCGTCACCGTGCCACGTGTGACCTGCGCCGCCAGCAGCAGGCCAAACAGGGTCAGCATCGCGGCGAGCAGAAATGGAGCACCCGGCAGCTCCCAACCTTGATGTGGTTCGATGCACGCCGCGAAGATCTGAGTGAATATCCCCGGCGCAATAAGTCCGGCGATACCCGCCAAGCTCATGTTGGTGCCCTGCAGTAGTCCCTGCTCGGTCGGCAACACGCGCGCTGTCATCAGCGCCTGCAAACCCGGGCCGAACAGACCCATGAACGCGAAAATCGGGATCACCAACATCATTTCGACACCAGTCCGTGCCAAGCCGAAGCCGGCAAATCCGATGGTGCCGAACAACAGTCCCGTCAGCAGCGCGCGGCGCTCGCCGATGCGACGGACGATGGGACGAACCAATCCACCTTGCACGACGATATTGCAGATACCGACGAGTGCCAACGACAAGCCAACTGCATTGGTATCCCATCCGTAGCGGTAGCTCGCGTATAGCACGAAGGTACTGGGCAGCACGTAGTGCGCGAGTTGGAACAGCAGATTTATGCCGGCGAGGCCGAACAGTTCCGGATGCGATCGCAGCAAACGCAGCGAGCCGACCGGATTGGCACGCTTCCACGAGAACGTGGCGCGCCGGTCGGACGGCAATGATTCAGGCAGCACAAACAGTCCGTAGAGCGCATTGGTAAGCGCCAGTCCTCCGGCGAACCAGAACGGCAACCGCGGGCTGATCTGTCCGAGTACGCCGCCGAGCGCCGGACCAAGCACGAAGCCGATACCAAATGCGGTGCCGAGGAGGCCGAATGTCGCGGCACGCTTCTCCGGCGGCGTCACATCCGCGATATAAGCGCCGGCAGTAGTGACACTGGCCGAAGCGGCACCGGAAATCACACGTCCCAGCAGCAGCCAGCCGAGCGTCGGCGCAAGTGCCATCAGGAGGTAATCCAGGCCTAGGCCAAAACAGGAAATGAGAATCACCGGCCGCCGGCCGAAACGATCTGAGAGAACCCCTTGCAACGGCGAGAAGACAAATTGCATCGCTGCCCAGGCCGTTCCGAACAAGCCGTATACACGCGCGCCGCGCACAGCATCGCCACCGAGAAATTGCTCAACAAGACGCGGCAATACCGGGATGACAATGCCGAACGCCAGCATGTCGAGCACGACAGTGACGAATACGAAGACAAAGGCGGCGCGACGCGGAGTAGCGGAGATAGCGCTCATACAAGCCCTGCGATCTGACGTGAACGCGGATTCTGGTCCGCACCACTCATCGTTGCGGTCCAGAGTGGGTTGCCGCCAAGGTGATAGCTCCGCTGATACAAACGCGCGTCTCGCCGCCGATCCACACAGCTTCATCTTCGCCGTATTCGACAAAGATGCGACCCGCGCGGCCGATACAGCAACCCTGATCAGCGATGTAGCCGGCGAGCTGGCCCTCGCGCCTGCGATACACCGCCACCGCGCCATTGCCACTGCCGCAGACTGGATCCTCGGAAACACCGTGAGCAGGAGCAAAGGAACGAACTTCAGTTTGTTCGCGATCCGTTCCAAATACGGTGATGCCGGTGATTCCCAAGGTCTTCGACAGCGCGGTGATACGGTGCATATCAGGCATCAGCGAGCGCACGGTCGCCGCTGAATCCAATCGCGCGACAAGCCATTGCGGACCGACGTCAATAGCGATCGCATTGGGCAATGGCGTCGAGCCGATCGCTTGCGGCAGCAACCGCATGATGTCGCCGTCGATTTCCTGCACCTGCACTTCCGGCAGACGCAGGAACAGCCGTTCCGGAGCTGCGGCGTCGATGCGCACCGTGACCAGTCCGCGCGCGCATTCCTGCACAAGGTGGCCGGGATTCCGCTCGCGTCCGCCCATGTCGAGAAAAGCCCGTGCGGAACCGAGCGTTGGATGTCCGGCGAATGGCAGCTCGACATGCGGATCGAAGATACGCAGACGATAGTCCGCTGCCGGTACCGTCGGTTTCAGCACAAAAGTTGTTTCCGAGAGATTCGTCCAGGTCGCAATGCGTTGCATCCGCGCCGTATCCAGCCCGTCGGCGCCGAGAACAACTGCGACTGGGTTGCCGAGAAAAGGGGTATCGGAAAAAACATCGATCTGCCGGAATTCAAGATGGGTACTGGTCATGTCATATCCCGTCCGCTGCGAGGAAGCCGCGCTTCACAATAGTGTCGATAATAAGCACACTGGAACAGCAGCCCCAGTCGGGCTACGCTGCATCGCATCGATCCATCCCGGTTTATTACCCACCATGCCCGCTTCAGAAAAACGCCACATTCTTGTTACCGGCGCCGGTTCCGGCCTCGGCGAAGCCACGGCGCGGCTGCTGGCCGCACAAGGCCATCGGCTGACGCTGGTCGGGCGCCGCATTAACAAGCTGCGAGAGGTCGAAACCGCGCTCACCGCGGCTGGCGCCCAGGCACGTTCGGTCGCCTGCGATGTCGGCGATATCGGTGCCATTCGCAGTCTATTCGCCGGTTTCGGCAGCACACCGCCCGACGGCGTGGTGTGCAGCGCTGCACAGTTGCTGATCAAGCCATTCATGGAAACCTCGATTGAGGAATTTGACCACGTGATGGCAGTCAATGTGCGCGGCATCTGGACGATCTGCCAGGAAGCATTCCGCGGCATGATTTCGCGCGGCCGCGGCGATATCGTGCTGGTGTCATCGCTGGCCGGCATGCGCGGCCTACAGATCGCCGCGGGCAAGAGTGCCTACGCGCCCAGCAAGCACGCCGTGATTGGCATGACCGAGGCACTCGCGTTCGATGGACGCGAATACAACATCCGCGTGAATTGCGTCGCTCCCGGCTACATGAAGACGGAGATGAACGCACAGTTCGGACTGCACGGCGGCGTAACGCCGGACAAGGTCGCACCTTCCATCGCCTTCCTTCTCGACCGCGCGCAATCCGGCGCGACGACGGGTACTACGCTGGAGGTGTTCTGCAATGACACGCCCTAAGCTACCCATCACTTATCTGAGTCGACGCGAATCGTTTTGCGCCTCGCACCGCCTGTGGAATCCTGCATTTTCGAAGGAGGAGAACGAGCGTCTGTACGGTCCCTGCGCACGCGCAAATGGACACGGCCACAATTACTGGATGCAGGTCACGCTGCGCGGAGGGGTCGATCCAGACACCGGCATGGTTGTGAATCTGACCGGCCTCAAGAATTTTATCCGCAGCGAAATCATCACCAAGGTCGATCATTATCACTTGAACCACGATGTCGAAATGTTCCGTGGCATCAATCCAACTGCAGAGAACGTCGCGCTGGTGTTCTGGGGCGTGCTGCACAATCGCTTTGGCGAGCTATTGGACGAAGTGCGTATCGAAGAAACAGCGCAGAACATCGTTCGCTATCGCGGTGAATTGGAATAGCTGGCGGAGCGCGCCTGAGGAGATTCGATATGCCAAAACGAACATTGCTGCCGGACGATATCGAGCGCTACGTCAGCGAGGTCCTCGTGCACGAAACGCCACCGCAGCGAGGCCTGCGCGCGGAAACCGCGAAGATGAGAAACGCCGGCATGCAGATTGGTCCCGACCAGGGCGCCTTCCTCGCCCTGCTAGCGAAAACGGTTGGTGCGCGCCGCGCGCTGGAGATCGGCACATTCACTGGCTACAGCGCGCTGGCGGTCGCGGCAGCATTGCCGCCGGATGGGCGTCTGATCTGCTGCGACCTTAGCGAAGAGTGGACTTCGATCGGCCGCCGCTATTGGGCCGATGCCGGCGTTGCGGATCGCATCGATCTACGATTGGGACCGGCCGCGACGACACTCACGAATCTGCTGCGCGATGGGCAAGCTGGAACTTTCGACTTCGCCTTCATCGACGCTGACAAGTCTGGCTACGACAGTTATTACGAATCCTGTCTGCAGCTGCTGCGCACGGGTGGACTGATCGCACTCGATAACATGCTGTGGAATGGCGCAGTCGTCGATGAAAGCGCGCGCGATGAGGATACGCTCGCGCTGCGTGCGCTGAACCTCAAGATCCGCGACGATGAACGTGTCGATCGTGTGCTGCTAACCGTCGGCGATGGCGTGATGTTGGTGAGAAAGCGCTGATTCGCGTTGCGATTTGCCGCTGATCATCGAGCGGCGCAACGCCGCCCTAGTGAAGGTTATTCTTCGATCCGCTGATCGGAGCGCCGTTCCGGAGTCCGTCGGTGGTCGGGAATCGGCTCAAGCTGCGACGGCAACGCCGCGCCCATGCGCCCCAGCGCGTAGGAAAAAACATCCTGCCGCACGCTGGATGTGCTCTGCCCTTCCGGAATCTCGGTCAGACGCGGCCGGCTGAGCACCAATACTGGCGTCCCACGCAGTGGCTCGTATTGTGGTTGCATGACTGCATCGAGCTTAAAGCGCAGGTGGATGCCGACAGGCCATTGGCTCGCGCCAGAATTAGCTTCATTCATGCGGAAACTCTCCGATTACTGAGTCATTCTATCCAGCGCCGGGCGTTGATGCCTCTAGACATAATCCATCACACCGGCGCTCACGGCACCCCGACATGAGATCAACCCTGAACACGGACACGTACTGTGTTGCTGGCCGGGGCCAGCCATGCCGTTGCCGAGAAAGTCGAGATCGATCAGCCACTTCCTTGACCGCTCAGCCATTTCGGGAGCTTGGGAATGCGCGCTCACACCCGCAGCTCGACGACGTGCGCGCCGATTCCGCCGTTCGCACCGACGTCAAGCAGGGCAACCGAAACCGGTAGACGGAAGCGGCGTGGACCGGCGCTGCCGGGATTGACGTATAGCACGCCATTACGCGTTTCGACGTGAGGACGGTGAGAATGGCCCGAGATGACCGCAGCGGCGTCCGTCGTCCGGTCGGAGTGCAACTCCGCGAGATCGTGCAGGATGTGTAAACGCAGCGCGCCGACGCGCAGATCGGCGTAGTCCGGGAGGTGATTCGCCCAATCTCCATGATCGTTGTTGCCGCGCACGGCGGTGACCGGCGCGACCCGCGCGAGTTTTGTCAAAACCTCCGGTTTGCCGATATCTCCGGCGTGAACGATCACCGTGCATCCCCGCAAAGCGGCCACAGCCTCGACGCGCAGCAACCCGTGCGTGTCGGCAATGAGGCCGATGCGGATTACAGCGGAATCCATAGTCAAGGCGGCTGTGGCTTCGGGCTCAATAGTGCGGCGGCCGCTCGTCGGCCGGCGTCCCACGGAAGGTATCCGATTGCGCGGAACGATCGAGCAGATGCCGCACCGTCGCTTCGAGGTGTTCGATGCGTTTTTGCTGTCGGGTCATTTCCGCGCCGAGCGTTTCCAGGACGTGCTCCTGGTATGCGATACGCGTTTCCAGCTCAATGATGCGTTCTTGGGACATAGCTCTCAGTGTGAATCGGCATGGAGCGGACGCGGCGGCGGTGCGGACATCGCGCGCAAGTCATCCGCGCTGGTTAGAATGGTCGTTTCCGCAAAACTCAGCAATGGAGAAGCTCATGTCTCTTTCCATGTATCAGGCCTCAGTACCGGTATTCATCCGCATTCTCGGCAACCTGCGCAGCATTTTGCAAAAAGGCGCGGCGCACGCCGAAGCGCGCAAATTCGACCCGAGCGTTCTCGTTGCCAGCCGCTTGTATCCGGACATGTTCGCGCTGGCGCGTCAGGTGCAGATCGCGAGCGATGGGACCAAGGGTGGCGCAGCGCGTCTCGCCGGCCTCGAACCGCCGAAATACGAGGATACGGAGACAACGTTTCCGGAACTCATCGCGCGCCTCGACAAGACGATCGAATATCTGAAGTCGTTCAAGGCCGGACAGATCGACGGCTCCGAGGAACGCCCGATCGTGCTGCCGACACCGCGCGGTCCGATGAACTTCACCGGCCAGAACTTTCTGCTGCACTTCGTGCTGCCGAACCTCTATTTCCATGCCACCACCGCCTACAACATCCTGCGCCACAACGGGGTCGAGCTGGGCAAGATGGACTTCCTCGGCAGCGTTTAGCGCCGTTCGATCTGCCGGTAGCGCGCATTGATCGATCTTGTCAGCGTGACGAGATCGATCGTGGCGTGGCGGTATACGTTCATCATCGGCGGCGTCGGATTCATCGCGTTGTCAAAGCCGGCGAAGAGACCGCCGATTGAGGCGATGTAGCTGTCGATCGCGCGGTCACGGCTGTAACGTGCCCAGTAAAGGTTTACTGCGCGCTCGCACTCGAAGTGCTGCTGCCGTTGACCGAGACTGACGGCAGCGCAGGTCGCGACGGCGCTGTCGAGCGCATCAAGCTCCGTAAGTGGCATCTGAGCGACTTCTGCCTGTGCGCGCTTGAACAGTTCAGTGTCGGTCAGTGTCACCAGCGCGTCCGCATGCACACCGACGATGGCGACGAGGCCGCAGAATCCCGCAAGATATCGAGCGCGGATCATTGATTATGTGCTGAATTCCGCGCTCAAAAATCGCCGTAGCGGCGCTTGCGCCGGCGCCCCAGCCAGGGCAGCAGCAAGCCGGCGACGACACCGGCGGCAACCAGCCCGCCGCCGGCCAGAAGCGTCCGGCGATGCGATTCTTCCTCGTCATACCGGTGCCGCAATGCGGCGTCGGCGCCCTCTTTCTCAGCCAGCTGGTTGCGCAAACTTTTGTTGTCCGCCGCCAGCTCCTGCGCGGGCCGGACCTCGGCCAGCTGCTGCTTGGTGCTTCCCAACTCACGTTGCAGGCTTTGAATCTGCGCACGCGTCGCATCGAGCGCCTGCTGCGTCTGTGTAAGCTGGTCCTTCGCCGCTGGATGATCGGTGAGGTAGCGCGCCGTTATCCAGCCTTCGAGTCCGCCCGCGGTGCGCACGCGCGCAAAGCTCTGCTCGCCCAGCGAGGTCAGGACGGTCACCGACTCGCCGCTCTTCACAGCACCGATTACAGTACCCGAATTGCTCGGCTGATCACGCACCGACAAGGTAATGTCGTCGGAGATGTATTGCTTGCCCTCGGCCACGGCAGTAAGTGGCATGGCCAGCATCGAAATAAGAAAAACCCGCATCCTTATCATCAATTTGATCCCGGTTAATCCCGCCCCCCTGCGTGTTAAGTATGCACGGCTTAAACTATCAAGGCTCGTCGCAGTCTCTTTCCATCCTACCGTGCCCGATATCTCGCCATGAAACCCATTTTCCTGACTCAGTTTCTGCTCGAAGAACAGCGCAAGAAGGGCCAGATCAACGCCGATCTGCGCCTGTTGCTCGAAGTCGTCACCCGCGCCTGCAAGCGTATCTCGATCGCCGTCGGCAAAGGCGCGCTTGGCGGCGTGCTTGGCAATGCGGGCACCGACAATGTGCAGGGCGAAGCGCAAAAAAAACTGGACGTACTATCGAACGAAATTCTGCTCGAAGCCAATGAATGGGGCGGCCATCTCGCCGGGCTGGCCTCGGAAGAAATGGAAGAGCCGCATCACATCCCGGAACAGTATCCAAAGGGCGGCTATCTGCTGCTGTTCGATCCGCTCGACGGCTCCAGCAACATTGACGTCAACATTTCCGTCGGCACGATCTTCTCCGTGTTGCGCTGCCCACAGGGCGTGACCTCGCCGAGCGAGAAGCATTTCCTGCAGGCCGGGACTCAGCAGGTCGCTGCCGGCTATACCGTCTACGGTCCGAGCACGATGCTGGTGCTGACGATCGGCACCGGCGTCCATCAGTTCACGCTCGACCGCGAGCTCGGCAGCTTCGTCCTGACACAGCGCGATCTGCGTATTCCGGAAGACACCAAAGAGTTTTCGATCAACGCATCGAACACACGCTTCTGGGAGCCGCCGGTCAAACGCTATATCGACGAATGCCTGGCCGGCAAGGAAGGTCCGCGCGGCAAGGATTTCAACATGCGCTGGGTCGCGTCAATGGTGGCCGACGTGCACCGCATCATCACGCGCGGTGGCATCTTCATGTATCCGCTCGACAGCAAGACGAAAGCTCAGGGCGGCAAGCTACGCCTGATGTATGAGGCCAATCCGATGAGTTTCATCGTCGAGCAGGCCGGCGGCATGGCAACGACCGGGCGCGAACGTATCCTCGATATCGAGCCGGCCAAGCTGCACCAGCGCGTACCAGTAGTGATGGGCTCCAAGAACGAAGTTGCCCGTATCACCGAGTATCACCGCGGCACGTGAAGTCGCGAATTGGAGTTTTGTCGTCATCGAATTCAGAGGCGGTTAAGAATCGCCGGGCTATGTTGGTCGCACGTTCAACCCTTGGGGAATGGTGCGATGAGAAAGTTCCTGTGTGCCGTGAGCCTCGCTGTCGCCGGCGGCGTCGTGCCAGCGGCGGCTTTTGCCCATACCGACGTATCGATCGGAATCGGCATCGGCTTACCGGTACAGGTTCCCGTTTATGTTATGCCGCAACCGGTCTATGTCCCGCAGCCGGTAGCGGTTACGTATGTGCCTTCGCCCGTTTACTACGCGCCACAACCTGTGATCTATGGACGTCCAGTCGTCTACACCCCGTATTACTGCCCGCCAGGTTATGGGTCGCACGGCGAGCATCACCATCATCATCACGACGATTGATCGACGATCGCTTTAGGCGGGGGGAAACATTGATCCGCGTCAACCTGCTCGGTGTTGCGGCGGGCTACTATCTCGGTGTCGGTTAAGAACATAGGACGCGCAGATCATCATGAGCACCGAAAAGACCATTCTTGTCCCGCTGTATGGAACCAAGACCGACCCGCGCACACTGCAATACGCCGGTGCCGTCGCCCGACGCTGCGGTGCTCACATCGACGCGCTCTTCGCTGAACTGGACCCGTTGCAGCAACCTTTGCTGATCGCGTCGCCGGATGGAACATTCCCCTATAAGGAATGGTACGACGCGATGGCGGAGCTGAATAAATTGCGGCGCACCAAGGCCGTGAACGCGTTCGATCAGTGGCTTGCTCAAAGCGGCATTCCACGCGTGCCCGCGCCCGGTGATATGAAGAGTTGTTCGACCGCGCTCGAAGTTACCGCCGGCCCGCTCGCCGAAATTATCAGTGACCGTGCGCTGACGTCCGATTTTGTCATCGCGGCACTGCCGGGCTCTGAAACCGATCTGCACATGACCATTACCGAGGTCACACTGTTCCAGTCAGGTCGGCCGGTATTGCTGGTACCTCCCGGCGATGCGTCACCTCCGCCGGCCGAAGCGCCAGTCGTCGTTGCATGGAAAAACACTGTCGAAGCAGGCCGCGCGCTGAGTAGCGCGCTACCGTTGATGCGCGACGCGCGGGAGACGGTGATCCTGCAAGCCGGACACGATGCCGCCAAAGCGGTCCCCGTCGATCGCGTTCTGGCCTATCTGAGTCGACACGGGATCAATGCACGCGGCGCCGCGGTCGAGGCCGGCGATAATGCGGGAGCCGCGCTGCTGAGCGAAGCCGCGCGACTGGGTGCCGGTTTGCTGGTACTCGGTGCCTATAGCCATAGCCGCGCACGCGAAATCATCTTCGGCGGCGTTACACGGCACGTACTGCAACACGCGACGATACCGGTCTGGTTCGCGCGATAACGTCAGAGGCGGTTACTTTCCGGCGGTCGCCGGCGCTTCTTCGGCTGGTATTGCTGCGGGGGCAGATGTCGCCGGCGCGGGTACCGCGGCTGGCGTTTGCGCGTCCGTCGCAGGTGTCGCAGGTACGGTTTGCACCACGGAGCTCGCCGCCGGCGGCAGCTGGCCGCCCCCCACAGCCTTGTCGATCTCTTCACCGAGCGCCTGCATTTCCGCCTGGTGGCTCATGATGACAATACTGATGCGCCGATTGATTGGATTGTAGGGATCGGTCTTGTCGAACAACACCGACGAGGCGAGCCCGACCACTCGCACGATCTTGTTGGGATCCATGCCGCCGGCAATCAACGCGCGGCGTGCGGCATTGGCACGATCCGCGGAGAGTTCCCAGTTCGTATATCCGCCGTCACCGGGAAAGGGCTTGATATCGGTATGGCCAGTGATGGAAATGCGATTCGGGACGGCGTTGATGAACTGCGCCAGCTCTTTCATGATGGTCATGGTGTAGGGCTGCAGACTCGCCGCGCCTAGACTAAACATCGGCCGGTTCTGTTTATCGACGATCTGGATGCACAAACCCTCGGATATGATGTCCAGCAGGAGTTGATCCTTGAACGGCTCGAGCGCCTGGCTTTTATCCAGCGCCTCCTTCAGTTCCTCGAACAAGGATTCAAGTCTTTTGTGGTCCGCAATATCGAGGGCCTCCTTGACATTCGGTGTTGCCGTGTCTTTGGAGTCGGGCGTGTTCTTCTTGTTGAGCTGATCATTGCCATTCCCATGCGGCGCCTCTGCAGTGCCTCCCATTTTGATCATCGAATTGCTGGCACCGCCCGGTCCATTCGGTCCCTGCGTCGGCGAAGCGCTGTGCCCGGGGACGGCGCTCGGATTCTTGAAATACTCGGAAATCGCCGCTTTCTCCTTGTTGGTCGTGGAGCCGACCAGCCACATGACCAGAAAGAACGCCATCATCGCAGTGACGAAGTCGGCATAAGCGACTTTCCACGCACCGCCGTGGTGACCACCGCCGACGACCTTTTTCACACGGCGGATGACGATTGAAGCGCCTTCTTTATCTCCACTCATCGCACGGTACTCAGCGCTGCCCCTTCAGATGGGCCTCGAGATCGGTGAAGTTCGGCCTCACTTGCACGGACAGGGATTTGCGCGCGAATTCCACCGCAACCGTCGGGTTATACCCGCGCAGGCTGGCGATCAATGCCGTTTTCACGCACTCGAACGCCTTGCTGTCCTCGTTCGCGCGCTGCTCGATCGCCGCTGCCAGCGGTCCCACGAAGCCGTAGGCCAATAGAATACCGAGGAAGGTACCGACCAGTGCTTCGGCGACGTGATGACCAACTTCGGCGACATCGCCGCCGATCGACCCCATCGTTATCACGATGCCGAGCACCGCCGCGACGATGCCGAATCCCGGCAGTGAATCGGCGACTTTCGCGAGCGCATGCGCGGGCGCCTGTGCTTCGTGGTGATGCGTCTCCAGTTCCATTTCGAGCAATGGCTCGAGCTCGTGAGGATTCATGTTGCCGCCGACCATCAGGCGCAGGCAGTCGACTATGAATTCCAGCAGATGATGATCCTTGACGATGCTCGGATATGCGGAGAACACCGCGCTCGCATGCGGGTCCTCAAGGTGCGCCTCCAGGGACATCATGCCTTCCTTGCGCGCACGCGACAGCACGTCGTACATCAGTGAAAGAATGTCGAGATAATCCTTGCTTTTGTATTTGGGCCCTTTGATGACGGCGCCGATGCTGCTCCCCACTTCTTTGACCACCTTCGGCGGGTTACTGATCAGGAACGCGCCCACAGCCGCGCCGCCGATGATCATCAGTTCGAAAGGCTGCCAGAGCGCGCCGATAACGCCATGCGAAAGAACATATCCGCCAATGACACTGGCAATGACGATAAAGAATCCGACGAATATCAGCACGGGGCTTCCGTACCTGCTGGTTATGAGCGGTACTTCTCTTTCGGCGCCGGCCAGCGAATCTTTAGAAAATCCGGGCATCCTTTCGCTGCAAACAGCAGCCGTTTACCGGCCGCTTATTCTTTAGCGTATGGCCCCGAAAACAGCTCCAAAAGGGGCAGCATGGTATTGATGCCATGCCTGCCCCACGATTTGACTCGAAACCCGTTGCTTAAGCCTTCGCAACGTAGGCGCGGCACCAGCCGTTCTGGGAAACGAGCTTGCCCTGGAAAATCGCGCAGGGGCCATACCCGTTCTTGGCTTCGGCCGCTTTGAACAGGGTACAGCTTGCACAGTGGCTGCCCTTCTTGAAGTTGGCTTCCTTCGCCGGGTCCAGCTTGCTCGCATCTTCCACATAGCCGAGCGACTTTGCAGTCGGATCATCCGGAGTGACCTTGGCCGCGCCCTGCGCGAAGGCCTGTGCCGGCAGCGCTCCAATGGTGGCGGTAGCGGCTAACGTCATCAGGAAAGAACGGCGATTGAGCATTTCTTTGGACATCGAACTTCTCCAGTTTGACTTTGAGGGTGTTCAGATCTTCAGATCACGCAGCTGATTCTCTTCCATAACCGGCGCGGCACTATTCTCATCATGGAAAATGCATATTCTGAACCTTTGGGCTTGCTCATGCGATGAAACATCTTCTTCTGGTCTACAGCTCGCAATCGGGGCACACCGAAGCGATGATGCATGCCGTCTCGGAGGGCGCCGCCGAATTCTCCGACGCGGTGGAGCTGCGCGCGCTGCAGGCACTGTCCGCCGGCATCGATGATCTTCTGTGGGCACAAGGACTGCTGATTGGAACGCCCGAAAATTTCGGCTACATGTCCGGCGCGGTCAAGGATTTTCTCGACCGCACTTATTATCCGGCGCAAGGAAAGGTCAATGGCCTTCCTTATGCAGTTTTTATTTCCGCTGGCAACGACGGCAGCGGCGCGGTCCGCGCCATCGAGCGTATCGCGCAAGGCTACGGCTGGCAGAAAATCGCCGAACCCGTGATTGCACTCAATGAACTCGATAACCAGTCACTCGAGCGCTGCCGCGAACTCGGACAAACCATCGCAGCAGGTCTGGCGTACGGAATCTTTTAACCCGGGTTCAGACCCAGTACGCCACACGACTACCGTTGTGACAGAGAGATTAAAAGGAACGGGCTAGGGAACGCGTCGCCGCGTTCCCTGAAGAGTGTTATTGAACTTGCTGCGCCGGCGTCAGCAAGTTGAGCTGACGCGGCGGTGCCGCGTTCGGACGCCCAAGCAGGAAGCCCTGGCCGAACTGGATGCCCAGATCGCGGACCACGGCATAGTCGGCCGCTTCTTCGATACCCTCGGCGATAAGCTGGGTACCCAGCAATTCGGCGTGGCGCAGGAACAGTCTTACCGTCTCGCGCTTGGTGCGATCGGAGTAAATGCCCTGGATGTAGAACTTGTCGATCTTGACGATATCCGGCGCGATCTCGGCCCACACGCGGAAGCTCGAATGCGCTCCACCGAAATTATCGAGCGCGAATGTAACGCCCGCTTTGCGCAGCTCGCGAACGGTCGAAATCAGCGAACGCAATTGCGTCGGCTGAATGTACTCCGTGATTTCGACAATAATGCGGTTGGGACTGATTCCGGTTTCGGACAACAGACGCAGGAAGGTCTCACGCTCGTGCCCATGGGCGTTGGCGAGCACTTCGCCACTAACGTTGAGAAACAGCTTGCCGGGCAAATCCTGGCGCAGAAGCTCGTCAACCTGACAGCGCGCGCATTCTAGTTCGACATGCTCGCGCAACCCAGCTTCCGCGGCTTCCGCCAGCAGCGCCGGCGCCAGATGCAATCGTGATCCCTGCGGGCCGCGAATGGTTCCTTCGTAGCCGTATAAAGATTCACGCTGGAGCGCGGCCACCGGCTGAAACACCGGTACGAGCAGCCCTCCTTCGAGGAACTGATCGATGGCAGCGGAGTAGCGGGATTTGATAAAATCGCTAGGCATTAAATTTGTCATGGCGTGCGATAGAGCATCCGATGCTTCGATAGAAGCACTATGCTCGAACGTGCGCCTCCCATGCAATAGAAAACATATTAAGCTTTAGGATAATGCGAGCGATCTGGCATAACGGCCAGGCCCGATCAACGGTCATATCAAGCCGCCGAACCAGCCGAGCAAACCCAGGCCGGCGCCAGCGACCGCCGAAGCTACGGAAAGGATCACCAGCCAGGAACGTCGGGTCAGCGCCGCCACCGAGGCCAGCGCGATCGCAATCTGGATCGCCGTCATCGCTTGGGCCAGCCGCTCATGGGGTCGCATCAAAGCCGCAGATTCCTGATTGAAACGCTGCGCTTCCACGTCCAGTTCTTTCGCCGCCTTCTGGATCTCGCCCTTCTCCTGCTCGTAGCGGTGGGCATCGTTCGTATAGGCTCCGGCGGCATCGCCCGCGGCCAAATGCGATCCCAGTTCGGCGAGCGCCTGTTTCTGGGATTTCGCCTGGTAATAGGCCCACTGATCGTCGGCTTCCGCCTTTTTCAGGATGGCCTCGTTCTTCATCATCATCGCTTCGGTCTGCCGCGCCGAACCGGCATACGCGAAGACCGCGCCAATCGTGGACAGAATGGCGGTGAGAACCGCGATACGCTGCGCCAGCGACTCACCGGCATGCGCGTGATGTTCCAGTTCATGCTCGTGATGAGCATGGGCATGAAATCCGTGTTCCATAGTCTTGTTAGTCTTGTAGTGTAGTGCCGCGGGTGTCGGTTAATAGGTCCCAACTCTGCGGTCCTAATTCTGCGCTGCACGCTCCACGTCCGCCAAGGTTTTATCGGGCGCTAACGCATCAGGACGCGACGCGTCATCACGCAGACCCACGCGCACGGCATTGCGTCCAGACTCCTTGGCGTGATAAAGCGCACTGTCCGCCAGATCGATCAGCTCCGCGGGTTCATATCCCGACTGTGGCACCAGACAAGCAACACCGATGCTCACAGTGACGATACCCGCCGGCGCGGCGGCATGCTGGGTCGCCAGTTCACGGACTGCTTGCACGATCTGCTCGGCGACATAACGTGCACCCGCCAACTGAGTATGCGGCAGGATCACAGCAAACTCCTCGCCGCCATAGCGCGCCGCCAGATCGGGTTGACGCCGGATCACGCTGCTCATCGCCACTGCGATCCGCTTGAGGCAGTAGTCGCCGGCCTGGTGGCCATAGCAATCGTTGTAAGCCTTGAACCGATCGACGTCCAGCAATAACAACGACAGCGACTCGCCTGAGCGCATGGCGCGGCGCCATTCCTTTGTCAGCGTCTCGTCAAAGCAACGACGGTTAGCGATACCGGTGAGGGCGTCGGTGGAGGCGAGAATCTCAAGCTGGAAATTGACTTCTTCGAGCTTGGCTTCGGCGCGTTTGTGCGCCGAGATATCACGCAGAGTCGCCAAATAGCCGGCAGCGGCGCCGGTTACGGGATCCGGCATGCGGCGACAGCGCGCCTCGATCCACACTGTCTCGCCGCTGATTGCATGCGTTTGCCGAAATGACACCGTCGCACTGTCGCCAGCCCGGTACAGGCGTCGCAGCGCCGTGATTACCGCGTCCGCATCCTCAAGGGCAACCAAGTCAACCATCGATTGTCCGACGAGACGTTCCGGATGCACCCCGTAGACCACCTTCGCCGCTGGCGAGACATACGTGGTGCGCAGTGATGCATCGGCAAGTACGACCAGGTCGAGTGTATTGTCGGCCAATAGCCGGTAGCGCGACTCGCTGTCGCGCAGCTCACCATCGAGGCGCTTCTTCTGGTCGATCAGCACGGCAATCGGTAGCGTAGCGAACAGCGCCACAGCAACGAAGAACTGCAGAAACAGGATGCGCTCCGACAGCGGCAGCAAAGCTGCCGGCAGCGTCAGAGCGTTGGCATCGTTGATTTCAAACCCCGCTATGACCAGTGTGATGCTGAGAATGGAGAACACGGCACCGGAATAGCCGTGCAGAAATATCGCCAGCGTCAGCACCGGAAAAATGAGAAGCAGCAGCGGATAGCTGTGCTGCGAAAATACGGTCAGCGCCGTCGCTACGGCCAGCGCCAGCACAAAGATGAACGAACCGATGCGGGCGGGCTGCGCGAGTTCGATGGGCCTGCGCGACCAGACCAGCATCAGCGCCGGCGTGAAGATCAGCAAACCCAGGGCATGTGCGAGATACCAGCTACGCCAGACATCGAAAAACGGGGCGCTCTGCGCCAGCCCTGAATAACCCGCCGCCAGCGTCGCGGAAAGCAGGGGTGCAAACAATCCAGCAGCCAGCGCAAACAACCTTAGTGCGTCGAGTCGCGCCAGATCAGGTTGCTGCCCGAGTCCGCGACGTAACCACGCCGCCGCAACCAATATCTCAACGCCATTACATGACGACAGAGATAAAGCGGCGGGGAAAGCATCGCCGCCGGCTATGTTGGCTGCGGCATTGGCAAGAAAGCCGCTGAATAAGTAGGCCGGCCAAAGATCCGTGGGTGCGATGAGCAGGATCGACAGAACAATGGCGTTCGCCGGCCAGATCGCAGCAATGCTGCCGGTCGCGCGGGTCAGCTCAATGCCGAGCCATGACACACCGGCGACAGCGATAGCCGTCGCGATGCTCCTTGCGGCAAGCGGGAACTTTACAGCGACACCTGCTGGGGTCACTTGCAATCTCCGCAACGGCTTCAATAGCGGATTGTGCAGAAAGCACCGGTGCGCTTGCAATGCCGAGATCAGTTACGGGACTGACGATCCTCTTGTTGCACCGCACTACTAGAGCGGGCGTTACGTGTAAATACCATCGGCTGCGAAACCGGCGGCGCCGACGGTTTCGCAGTGGAACCACAGCCGTCGCAGCTGCCACAGCCGGAACCGCAGCCTGCCGCGACGGGCGTCGCTGGAGCCAGATATTGCCCGGCGCTGCGCATCCATTGCGGATGCCGCTCGCGCGCCAGCCAACCGCCGAGCGTCTGTAATGCGCGGGTGCGGACACGCGGCGCAAAAATTCCAAACGCGTGAAAGGCACTCGCAGCGACCACGGCGGTGACGATGAACCACTGCAATCCGGTGGACGCGTTCATGTGACGATCCGGGTGATCTGGTACGTCGCGAATGCGGCAAGGTACGCCAGCGCGAACAAGTAACCAGCAGTAAGCGCGACCGTGGACCAGGAATTGGTTTCGCGGCGGATCACTGCCAGCGTGGACAGACATTGCGGTGCAAAAACGTACCAGGCCAGAAGCGACAACGCCGTCGCCAGCGACCACTGTGCGGACAGAATCGGGGACAACTGCGCCGCCGCGTTTTCGCCGGTCGCGCCGAGCGCATACACCGTGGCCAGGCTGCTGACGGCAACTTCGCGCGCCGCAAGGCCGGGGATGAGGGCGATGCAGATCTGCCAATTGAACCCGATCGGCGCGAACAGATGCTGCATTGCGTGGCCGAGGCGACCCGCAAAGCTATAGTCAATTGCCGCCCCGGTTGCACCGACCGGAGGCGCCGGAAAACTCGACAAGAACCATAGCAATACCGTCAACGACAGGATGATGGTGCCGACACGTTTCAGGAACACCTGTGCGCGTTCCCACAAACCGATGGCAACGTCGCGCGGCAGCGGCAACCGATAGGGCGGCAGTTCCAGCAGCAATGAATGTTCGGCACGATCGCCGCGCAACCGCTTCATGACATAGGCGACGATCAAAGCGCTGCCGATGCCGGCCACATAAAGACTGAATAGCATCAACCCCTGCAGATTGAACATGCCGAGTATGGTTTGCTGCGGAATGAAGGCTCCGATCAGCAGGGTGTATACCGGCAATCGCGCCGAGCAGGTCATCAGCGGTGCGACCAGAATCGTCGCCAGCCGGTCGCGCGGGTCCTGGATCGTACGCGTCGCCATGATGCCGGGCACGGCACACGCGAAGCTCGACAACAGAGGAATGAACGAACGTCCCGTGAGACCCGCAGCAACCATCAGGCGGTCGAGCAGGAAAGCGGCGCGCGGCAGGTAACCGGATTCCTCGAGCACGAGGATAAAAAAGAACAGGATCAGGATTTGCGGCAGGAACACCAGCACGCTGCCTGCGCCGGCGATGATGCCATCGACCAGCAGGCTCTTCAGCACTCCTTGCGGCATGGTGTCGGCAATGAACCGTCCACCGTGATCGATGATCAGCTTGATGCCGTCCATCAGCGGCTGCGCCCACGAGAACACCGCCTGGAACATCAGGAACATCAACACCGTGAGAATCGTCAGTCCCCACATCGGATGCAAAGCCCAGCGATCGATCGCATCGTCGATCGCGTCGGTCCGGCGCGGAACTTCGACTGCCGCGGCCAGCAAGCGGCGCACTTCGGCGTGTTGGTCGGTGCTTTCCGGAAGCATGGGTGGGATCGGCGGCAATTCGCGATCAAGACGTTCCACTAGCTCCCAGGCGCCGCCGCGGCGTACGGCGATAGTCTCGACGATCGGGATGCCAAGTTCCCGCTCAAGCCGCACGCGGTCGATGCGGATACCGCGCCGTGCCGCAGCGTCGGCCATGTTCAACGCCAACACCATCGGCCGGCCAAGCTGCCGGATCTCCAATACGAAGCGCAGGTGCAGGCGCAGATTAGTCGCATCGGCAACGCAGACGATCAGATCGGGAGGTGGTTCGCCAGCGTAGCGCCCCTGGCAAATATCGCGCGTGATCGCTTCGTCGGGACTGGTCGCGGCAAGGCTGTAGGTGCCCGGTAGATCGAGGACCTGCACGCTGCGGCCGGACGGTGCACGGAAGCGGCCTTCCTTCCGCTCCACTGTCACGCCGGCATAGTTCGCGACTTTCTGGCGGCTGCCGGTTAATAGGTTGAACAACGCGGTTTTGCCGCAGTTCGGATTCCCGACGAGTGCGATGCGCAGCGTGGATATCGGCATGCCCGTCATGACGCGACCAGCTCCACACCGACCCGTGCTGCCTCAGCGCGCCGTAATGCGAAACGCGTATAACCGATCTGGACAACGAGCGGATCGGCGCCGACGGGTCCATGCGCGATCACGCGCACCGACTCACCGTGCACAAAACCAAGGTCGCGCAGGCGCCTGGCAATCGAATCGGCAGGGTCGGCGTCCTCGACCTGAGTCACCGTAGCTATCACCCCTTTTGCCAAATCCGAAAGACGCACGACCACATGCTCAAATGAGAATGAGTTTCATTTTACATCTTGCCGGACGAAGCGCAATACACCGCACACGGCCCAGCCGGGCCAATAGGATGTAACTGGCAGATATAGCTGAAGATAAAAGAAAACCCCGGACTGGCCGGGGTTTTCAAGTTATAGCAATATTTTGTTCTAAAGCGTACTTCAGAGCGGCTTGATTGCCGTGGCCTGCATCCCTTTCGGACCGCGCTTTGCCTCGTACTGCACGCGTTGGCCTTCTTTTAATGTTTTGAAGCCGGTCCCCTGAATTTCTTTGAAGTGAGCGAACAAATCTTCTCCCCCATCGGACGGCGTAATAAACCCAAAACCTTTGGCATCGTTGAACCACTTCACGGTGCCTGTTGATACATTGCTCATCAAATAGTTCCTTTCGCGGATTGAAGTTGAAGCGGGCCACTCCCGCCGAAGTGCAAGCGATCAAGGAGCGTACCCCGGAGCTTCGCAACGACGCACCATCCGAAGATGGAGGAAGGAACACACCGCGGAAAAACGGCTTGAAACGAGTGCGATTATGAGATTACGTGTTTCTAGATAATTTGTCTAACGGACTAATTTGGTATTGCAAATCCGTTACGCAGTCTGTAAGCGCAGCAATCGCACGCGTTGCCTCTGCAGGCGCAAAGCTTCTTCCAGGTTTCCGAGGCGGCGGCGCATATCACTATGGTCCCACTGGTTTGCTAGCTGCTTGCGGGCGGCATCGATGCGCTCTGCTTGCAGATGGCTCCACTCGCTGACGGTTACGGAAAAAGTATCCAGTTCCTGTTGCAGCAATTTCTGTAAAACTTCAATTCGTTTTGGATTTTTGCAACGGTCAAGACGTTCGCGTGTTTGCGCAAACTGCCGTTCGAGCATCGCACGCTGGATCTTAAACTCGGGCACACGCTTCAGATTACGGGTGACGCTGACCCAAGATAGCGCGGCGATCCACCATTTGGTGATATCGAACTGCCACCAACGCACACCGTTGCGGTAGTCCCATTGAAACAGGTGATGGAAGTTATGGTAGCCCTCGCCATAAGTGAACAGAGCGACCAGATCGTTATCGCGCGCTGTGTTTTCGACCGTGTACGGCCGGCGGCCCCAGTAATGCGCGAGCGAGTTGATGAAAAATGTGAAATGGTGATTCACGAACAACCGCATCACCCCGCCCAGCATCAGAAAGCCCCAGGGATCGCCACACATCCAGCCGACCAGCAGCGGCACACCGACGTTCATTCCCAACGCGATGCCGACATAGTGGCGATGCTGAAACATCACGATCGGGTCCTGCTCGAGATCGGGCACATTCGAGAAATCGAGTTTTGCGCTCGGATAGTTACGCAGCATCCAGCCCATGTGCGCGAACCAGAAACCGCGATTGATCGAATAGGGGTCCTCGTCCACGTCATCGACATTTTTGTGATGAACGCGATGCAGCGAGCTCCAGATGAGGATGCTGTTCTGGAACGCCATGCCGCCGAACAGCATGTAAAAAATGCGCAGGCTCCAATGCGCCTCATAGGCACGATGCGACCACAAGCGATGGTAGCCGCCGGTGATCGACAGGCCGGTCGCATACATCATGACGACGAAAAAAAGCCACGCGCCGATACCGAGATGATGTGTCCACAGATACCAGGGCAGTACCGTGAGCAGCAGCAAGGTCGAAACAGCAAACATGAAGATCGCCGGCGTGTTGAGGGGCGCTTCGGCGGCGGTCGGCGCAGCTTTGGTCATGGACGCACTCGGCATCGGATCGTTATTGAGAACTTTCTGAATCTGCGGCAACTGCAGTTCATAAAGTAGCTATCGGCGGCGCACAACGTAACTTGATATGAGCATATTTTAACCTGATAGCCATCCGATACGGGTAATCAATACCATGGTTGGATTATTGGGGTTCGCTTGCCTCTTTAAATAGACAGACCGGCTGCGCAAGCCACCATCGCCGCGCGCCCGCAGTGCACCAATTTCCGACCATCGATATGCCCAGATGATGAGCACGGAAACGCCGTACAAGCATGGCCCCGAGGGCGACGCGGACTATCGGTGGTCGGGAGCGGCGGTTGGGCACGTAAGCAATCAACGATAAAATCGGGCTTTGCCGGCCGTCACCGTCGAGCTCGCTTACGCCATGAACCCAGACGTCCCCGACCCTATCGACGTCTTCGCGCCGCTGCTGGGCGCGCGCGTCGTCACGGATGCCGAACGCCGCCGCCGCTATGAAATCCCGGAGCGCGGTGAAGCCGGCCACACGCCGGCCGCGCTGCTGCCGCAAACCGAGGCCGAAGTCGGCGCAATTCTGCGTCTATGCAACACCCACGGCATCGCGCTGGTCATCTGCGGTGGCCGCACCGGTCTGGTCGAGGCGCAGCGCCCCGAAGGTGAAGTTGTACTCAGCCTGGAGCGCCTGAATCGCCCGCTGCGCTTCGATCTTGCCGACGGCCGCGCGTTCGATTTCCCCGTCGATGGCAATGCGGATTCGCAACGCGAGGCTCTCTTCGCATGGTGGCAAGGCCTCGGCCGGCCAGCGCTCGCCGACGCGACGGTTACGACGCGGGCAGGCGTGGCTGTCGATGCGATCAACGATCTGCTGGAACCGCTCGGCCTGATGTGGCCGATGGAGATGGGTTCATCGAGCTCGGCATCGGTCGGCGGTTGCGTCGCCAACGCGTCGGCCGGCGCCAATGCGGTCTGCTACGGCACCGCCGCGCAAATGAGCGAAGCCGCCTGGGGTTTCTGGGGCGACAGCGCCGCGGCCGGTCCGTGCTCAGCCCCGCCGTGGATCGCGCCGCCGGCCGATCGACTGGCGATCGACTCGGCCCGCGTCGATCCAGACCATGGCCTCGTCGGCAGTCAGGGCGCGCTCGGCGTGATCACCCGCGTACGCCTGCGCACTTACGCACGACCCGCACAGCGCGAGGCGGTACTGCTGCCAGTGGACGACATGCCGGCGGCGATGCGCGTACTCGCTGCCGCTCGCGCAGCTTTTCCTGGTGATGTTGAGGAATTCGAGTTCATCGGCCGCGGCGCGATGCGGCTTCTACGCCTGTATCTCGGCGCCGGCTTCCGTCTGCCGTTCGAACAGGACCCGGATGCATCGTATTACCTGCTGCTGCAGGTGAAATCGCAGGACGCGCAGGCGGACCTCGCCGGATACCTCTACAGCTTTCTCGCCGACACGCTGCAATGGCCGGAGATGCGCATTGGCTACGGGCCGCTGCCGATGCTGAAAAAACTGCGGCATTCGATCACCGAGTCAAGTAATGCGCGCATGCGCGCGCTCGGCGGCGGCCGGCTCAGTTTCGATACGGCGACGCCGGTAGCAGTGTTCGGCGACTACCTCGCGCAGCTCGAACGGGAACTGCGCGCGGCGAGTGCGGATATCGAATTCATCGCCTTCGGCCACGCCGGCGTTGGCGGTGCGCATCTGCATCTGCTCGGCACGCGGGAACATCCGGTGGCAGCGCGAGCAGCGGAACTGATCGGCATCGTCTTCGACGTGACGCTGCGCTTCGGCGGCACTTTCAGTGCCGAGCACGGCATTGGCACGAAATGGGCACGGGAATTCCAGCGCCGCGCGCCGCAGACCGTGCGCGATGCGCTGCTGGCCGCCAAGAACCGGCACGATCCACGCCGCATACTCAATCCGCGCAGCTTCGGCATCCCCGCCTCGTGATCCAGTTCTGGCTGCTCGGCGTCTGCATGCTGCTGGGCGCGGCGGTCGCGCGCATCGCCAAGCCGCCGCCCGGCCTCGCACATAGCCTCAACTGGTGGGCGCTCAACATCGCTCTGCCGGCGATGGTGCTGGAGCTGATTCCGCAGATCCACTTCGATCGACATCTTTGGTTTCTGGTGGTGACGCAGTGGTTCGTGCTACTCGGCGCATGGCTGTTGTTTGCGTGGCTCGGACCTCGGCTCGGCTGGTCGCGTGGGCGCATCGGTGCGCTGATCCTGGTCAGCGGCCTTGGCAACACTTCGTTCGTCGGCTATCCGCTGCTGGAAGCGCTGCGCGGCCGCGACGGGCTGGCGCTCGGCGTCATCGCCGATCAGGCGGGTTGCTTCACCGCGCTCGCCGTTGGCGGCGTTACGGTTGCCGCGCTGTATTCCGGCCAGCGTCCGGAGCCAAAACAGATCCTGCACCGCGTGCTGCTGTTTCCGGCATTTCTGATGCTGAACCTCGGCATCCTGGTCGGATGGCTCGGCGGCTGGTCGGACATCCCGAACGAAATCCTGCACCGGATCGCAGCGACTCTGACGCCGCTGGCGCTGTTTTCGGTGGGATTGCAATTCCGCCTGCATCTCGGTCGTTCGCAGCTCGGCGCGCTCGGGCTCGGATTGGGCTGGAAGCTGGCGCTGGCGCCGCTGCTGGTTTACTCATTCGGCATCGCCGTCGGTGTGAGCGGGCTCACGCTGGTGATCGGCACCCTGCAGGCCGGCATGGCGCCAATGATCTCGGCCGCGATCCTGGCCGATCAGCACGCCCTTGACCCGCCGCTGGCCAACGGCGTGCTCGGAGCAGGTATCATTCTGTCACTGCTGACCGTGACGTTGGCAAACAGTTTGCTGTGATCTGCGTAACCAGTTGGGGAACTTGCATGAGTTTTACCGTAGAAGCACTCGATGAACTCGGATGTGTCTGTGTCGTCCATTTCGGCGATGCACCCGCGACCGAATTCGATGACAGCTGTACGAGCGCCGCGGCACTCATGAAGAAGTTCGACTATGCGCGACTCATCGTCGATGTCCGGCGTACCAGCACTGGCGTCTCCTACGTCCTGAAACCGGCGCAGGCGGATGTGTTACCGGCACGAACGGCCATCGCGATGCTGGTGCCCCAGCAGGCGCTGACGGTCGCCAGCCAGAAGTTCTCCGAAGATGCCGGCCTCGATCGCGGCATCCGCATGAAGCGTTTCGCCGACGACGGCGAAGCGGAGCGCTGGCTGGTTTCGCGCTAGCAGGTGCTAACCAGGCCCGATCAACCAGCCACAAGCTTTCCATAAAGGTCATGCGCGTCGGCACGCGCGATCTTCACTTTCACACGTTGCCCGGGCAATGGCCGCAGCTTGCCATCGATAAAAACGCGTCCGTCGATTTCCGGCGCATCAGCCCATGAGCGGCCAACCGCTCCATCCGGACCAACCTCGTCGATCAGCACTTCCGTTGTCCTGCCAACCTTGGCCTTCAGCTTCTTAGCGCTGATTTTTTCCTGCTTGGCCATGAAACGTGCGAGGCGTTCCTCCTTGATTTCTTCCGGCACTGCGCCGGGTAATTTGTTGGCGGTCGCGCCGTCGACCGGCGAATACTTGAAGCAGCCGACGCGGTCGAGCTGCGCTTCATCAAGCCAGGCAAGCAATTGCTGAAAATCATCCTCAGTTTCACCTGGGAAACCGACGATGAAGGTGCTGCGCACAGCAATGTCCGGACAGATTGCACGCCATGCGGTGAGGCGGCGCAGCGTATCTTCGGCCGCCGCCGGCCGCTTCATCGCCTTGAGCACGCGCGGGCTGGCGTGCTGGAACGGTACGTCGAGATAAGGAAGCACCTTGCCCTCCGCCATCAGCGGCACGATATCGTCCACGTGCGGATAGGGATAAACGTAATGCAGGCGCACCCAGGCGCCGAGACTGCCGAGGCCACGGCACAGGTCGATCATGCGCGTCGCATATTCGTCGCCGCGCCATGAACGCTTGCTGTACTTGATGTCCGCGCCGTAGGCGCTGGTGTCCTGCGAAATCACCAGCAGTTCCTGCACGCCGCCGCGTACCAGCTTCTCGGCCTCGATGAGTACCTCATCGATCGGCCGCGACGCCAGCCTCCCGCGCATGGACGGAATAATGCAGAAACTGCACTTGTGGTTGCAGCCTTCGGCGATCTTCAGATACGCGTAGTGCTTCGGCGTGAGCTTGATACCGGCCGGCGGCAGGAGATCGAAAAATGGATCGTGCTGTGGCGGCGCGGCTTCGTGCACGGCGTTCATGACCGACACGTAATCCTGTGGGCCGCTGATCGACAGCACTCCCGGGAATTTTTCCTCGATCAGCTCGCGGCGCGCACCGAGACAGCCGGTCACGATGACCTTGCCGTTCTCCGACATCGCCTCGCCGATCGCGTCCAGCGATTCCTCGACAGCCGAATCGATGAAGCCGCAGGTATTGACGACAACGACATCCGCCGCCCCGTAGCTCGGTACCGTCTCGTAACCTTCCGCGCGCAGCTGCGTGAGGATGCGCTCCGAATCGACCAGCGCTTTCGGGCAGCCGAGGCTGACAAAACCGATCTTGCCGACGCCAGTCTTGGAAACCTTGGAGCGCGCCGTGACGCGGACTTTGGTCTTGGCGGCGGCACGTTTGCCGGGCGACGGCTTGCGGCGCGGAGAGGAAACGATTGCGGACATGGGAGGCACAGCGCGGAAAGCGCCATTTTACGCGAACTGGAGGCAAAGCCCTGCGGTCATAAAGCATCATCGGCACTGCTTGCCCCCATCGGTGCCGCTACACTGCGCCTTCGCCACCGGAATCCCGGGATTGTCCCGATGAAAACCTTTCTCAAAATCCTGCTTGGCCTGATCGTCACCGTCATCGTGCTCGCGGGCGTGGCGATATTCGTTGTATCGACGATCGACGCCAATCGTTACAAACCGCAAATCATCGCCAAAGTGCGGGAAACCACACATCGCGAAATCACTATCGGCGATATTCATCTCAGTCTTTACCCGGTCCTCGGCGCGCGCCTGCGCGACGTGAAGCTGGCAAATGCGACGGGCTTCGGCGACGAACCGTTCACGGCGATCGGCACCGCCGATGTCGGCGTTCGCCTGCTACCCCTGCTGTTCCACCGTCGCATCGAGGTCGTCAAGCTGGAGCTGCTGGATGCGCGCTTCAACCTCGCAACCGCGACCGATGGGCGCAACAATTGGGACGATCTGACACAGAAACCCGCTGCGGCGCCCGACACGAAACTATCGACAGCGCCAGCCGGCACGCCGGCCGCGGCCGCATTCACGATTGAATCGATCAGCATCGACCGCACCGCACTGCATTACGACGACCACAAATCCGGCGCGCATTACGCAGTCGACGATTTCCATTTCAAAGCCGCGTCGATCGATCCGGCCAAACCTTTCGATGTCGCGCTCGGCTTCAAAACCGCGCTCGATCACCCGGTGCTGTTGGCGACGATTTCCGCGCAGGGCAAAGCACGTTTCGACCAGGTCCAGAAGACTTATGGCGTCAATGATCTCGATCTGAAAGCGGATGCGGTCGGCGCCTCATTGCCGAACGGCAAACTGGCAATGCAATTCAAAGGCAATGCCGTCGGCGCACCCGACTCGGTCCAAATCAGCGGCATGAATCTAGCGCTTGATGATACACACGTCACCGGCGATGCCACGTTGACCAGCATCGCGCAAAAAGCAGTGAAATTCGCGCTGAGAATCGATCAAATCGATCTCGACCGCTATACCGGCAAGCCGGAACAAAGCGGGACGGGGGCGCCTCCGGCCTCGACCGGCGCGAATACAAGTGCGGACAGCGGCGATAGCACGCCATTACCGGTGGATGCACTTGACGCATTCACCGCCAGCGGCACGCTCGACGTCGGCACTTTGAAGGCGCAAGGAGCGACGCTCACGGACGTGCAACTCAATATTAATGCGCAACACGGCGGCGACAAGCGGCTACAGCTTACAGCGAAACTTTACAGCGGCACGATGGCGGCCCATACCGTTGTCACACCCGGCGGCAAGCCGCACTATGTGCAAACGGCTCGTCTGCAGAACATCAGTATCGGCCCACTGTTGCAAGCACTTACGGGCAAAGACAGTCTCACCGGCAATGGCAACGTCGATCTCGATCTCACAGGGGCTGGACGTACTGTCGGCGAACTGAAGCGCGCATTGAACGGCGACGTATCCGCAGCGCTGCGGAACGGCGCGTTCAAGGGTTTCAATCTCGCTGAGATCGTTCGGCAGGGAGAAGCGCTGGTGCAGGGACGGCAGCTTCAGCAGAGCAGCACGCCACCGCAGACGGATTTCAGCGCCATCGAATTCAAGGGCCATATCGTGAACGGCGTACTCCATGACGATTTGTCCGGCCAGAGTCCGTACTTCCGCGTCAGTGGAAACGGCCAAGCCGATCTCGTTCACAAAACGATCGACTATCTCGCCAAACCGACCATCGTGAAATCTCCTGCAGGCCAGGGAGGGCTGGCGAATCTGGTCGGCCTGACGGTGCCGATCCAGGTCGGCGGCACGTTCTCTGCTCCGTCGTATCGTGTCGATGTGCAATCGGCATTGAAGCAGGATGCAGTGAAAAAACTCACCGACCGTCTAACGACGAAAAATCCCGGACTGGCAGACAAACTTAAAGGTCTGGGCGCGCTCTTTGGCGGTCACCACAACAACTAAACGCCTGCGCAGTAATGCACCTCCGTAATAGTGTCGCGGTCCTGCTCGCGCTCGCGAGCACGCGCGCCGGCGCCGCGCAGATCGACCATATCAATTTCAGGCATGAGGGCACGCACTACCGCGTGGACATGAGCGTGCATCTTGATGCACCCGCGCCGCGCGCGTTCGCGGTATTTGCCGATCCGGCGCAGTTGCGCGAAATCAACCCCGCAGTGCGTGTGGCGACACGAGTCGATGCGGAAACGACGCAAAATCGGCTCTATACCGAAGTCCATCTCTGTGTCGTGCTGTTCTGCCACACGCTGCGTCAAGTGCAGAACATGCACTACGAACCCGCCACCGACGGCGGCCACATGAGCGCCGACGTGCTGCCCGAGCGCAGCGACTTGCGCTACGGGCACGCGGAATGGACCTTCGTCGGCGACGCCCACGCGACACAGCTGCACTTCTCGATGGACATCGAACCCGCATTCTGGATGCCGCCGGTGATCGGCCCGTGGCTCATCGAGCATTCGCTACGCGAACAAGCCGCGCGCACTTCCGCGGGCATCGAGCGCCTCGCTAACGCCTCATGAAACCGTTCGCGACGCGACTGCTCGTCTGGTTCGACCGTCATGGCCGGCACGATTTGCCGTGGCAGCATCCGCGCACGCCGTACCGCGTCTGGGTCGCGGAAGTGATGCTGCAGCAGACACAGGTCGCGACCGTGATCCCGTACTTCGAGCGCTTCATCGCGCGCTTCCCGGACTGGGATTCACTCGCCACCGCGCCCACCGACGACGTGCTCGCGCTGTGGGCCGGGCTCGGCTACTACGCGCGTGCGCGCAACCTGCAGCGCGCCGCACAGGCAATTGTCGCCGACTGCAGCGGCGCGGTGCCGGACGAACTCGACAAGCTCACCGCCCTGCCCGGCCTCGGACGTTCGACCGCCGCCGCAATCCTGGCGCAGTCTTTCGACCAGCGGCACGCAATTCTCGACGGCAACGTCAAACGCGTGCTGGCACGCCACGTCGCGGTCGAAGGCTGGCCCGGCGCACCTGCCGTCGCGCGACGCTTGTGGATCGAAGCCGAAGCGCGGCTGCCGGATCGGCGCCATGCTGACTACACACAGGCCATCATGGATCTAGGCGCCACGCTGTGCGTTGCACGACGTCCGCAGTGCACGCAGTGTCCTGTCGCCGGCGACTGCGCGGCCCATACGCGCGGCGAAGTCGAACGCTATCCGGCGCCGCGCCCGCGCCGGATCAAGCCGCTGCGGCGCAGTCATGTTCTCATCATTGAAGATGCGGGTGGCGCGATATTGTTTGAGCGGCGTCCGCCGTCCGGCATCTGGGGTGGCTTGTGGTGTCTGCCGCTGTTCGACGTCGCCGAAGATTGGCGCGCGGGCGCGAGCAGGAATTACGCGCTGGAACTCGGCGGCGACATACAGGAACTGCCCGTTCTGCGACACAGCTTCACGCATTTCGACCTCGACCTCGTACCGCTGCTCACTCGTCCGTCCGGCATACGGCCTGCACTTGCCGAACATGCGCAACAGCGATGGATTAAACTGCAAGGCGCCACGCTGCTTGGCCTGCCCACGCCGATCCGGAAGCTGCTTGACCAGTTGGCGCCCCTCGCCCATTGATAGCCATTACTGCCATGCCCCGCACCGTTCATTGCATCAAACTCGGCATCGACGCAGAAGGTCTTGACCGCGTGCCTTATCCCGGCGCGCTCGGCCAGCGCATTTTTGAAAACGTGTCCAAGCAGGCATGGCAGCAATGGTTGCAGCACCAGACTCGCGTCATCAACGAATACCGCCTGTCACTCGCCGAGCCCACAGCGCGGCAAATGCTGGCCGAGGAGATGGAGAAATTCTTCTTCGGCGGCGACCTCGCCAAAACCGAGTACAAACCGCCGTCGGCTTGACGATAACGCTGCTGTCGAATCTAATACGCGGCTCGCGGCCGCAATAGCCGCGACCAAAGTTGCTTCGCAATATTGATATCAAGGGCCGGGTAGCTCAGTTGGTAGAGCAGGGGACTGAAAATCCCCGTGTCGGCGGTTCGATTCCGTCCTCGGCCACCATTAATCAACGAGTTACGCGCAACTTCTCACCGCAGTTCGGTTCGAGACTACTCTGGGCTACCCATGCGGGCAACCATGGCGACGTCGACAGCTTGGTCTGAATGTGAAAATGCGAATCCCCACTCTAAGACCGTTAGTTCGCAATTCCCTCTACACTGTTCCACCAAATCAGCGGAGTTACTCATGGCCAAGCCCAATTACCAGTTCGACAAGCGGCAGCGGGAACTGAAGAAGAATAAGCAGCAGGAAGAGAAGCGCCAGAAGAAGCTGGCTCGCAACGGAACTGCGGAAGCACCGGCGACAAAGGAGGAGCCGACGACATGAGCAAGGGAACGGACAGCAAGAAGGAAACCAAGAAGAAGCCGGCCATGAACCTCAAGGAAAAGCGAGCGGCCAAGGCGGAAAAGAAAAAGAAGAAGTAGCGGCCGCCAAACCTGAGCGGACTACCACCGCTCCGTCTGCTTTGATTTTGCATGCGCCGGGAATATCGGTCGGCTTCAGTGAGTTATAGCGCGTAATGAAAATCCCCAAGGGCCTGCAGCCGCTGGTTGATGAGGGCATCGTCGACGAGGTTGTTCGGCAGCTCAAGAGCGGCAAGGAAGCATCGGTCTACATCGTGGCCTGTGGCAGCCAGATCCGCTGCGCCAAGGTTTACAAGGAAGCGGAGCATCGCGGCTTCCACAAGCTCGCCGAATATCAGGAAGGCCGTAAAGCGCGCGGCAGCCGCAATGCGCGCGCGATGGGCAAGCAGAGCCGCCACAGCCGCAAGGTGCAGGAAGAGGAGTGGAAGAACGCTGAGGTCGATGCGCTTTACCGCCTCGCGCACGCCCGCGTGGGCGTACCCGAACCGCACGGTGTCTTCTATGGCGTGTTGCTGATGGAACTGGTGCTGGACGAGCACGGAAACCCCGCGCCTCGGCTCAATGAAGTGGACATGACGGCTGAGCAGGCCCGCCAGTGGCACGCGTTCATGATCGCGCAGATCGTCCGTATGCTCTGCGCCGGTCTGATTCACGGTGATCTTTCCGAATACAACGTGCTGCTGGATACCAATGGCCCGGTCATCATCGATCTGCCGCAAGCAGTGAGCGCCGCCAGCAACAACAACGCTTTCCGCATGCTGGAGCGCGACGTCAACAATATGCGAGCGACCTTCGGCCGGGCCGCTCCGGAGTTGCTGGAGACGGACTACGCCCACGAAATCTGGAAGCTCTATCAGTCCACCGAGTTAAAGCCGGACACTCCGCTCACGGGTCGCTTTACCCACGATGCGGCCAAAGCCGACGTGGATGCCGTGCTCGATCAGATCGAAGAAGCACGCTGGGAAGCCGAGGCTCGGCAGCGTGGACGGGATGAGGCTGAGTCTGACGGATAAAGCTCTACCCAAACACGAACTCATGCGCCTCCGCCCGGCGCCCGCCGGCGCGCACCCATGACGCACGCTGCTCGTCGATGGTGAGAAACCAGCTCTCGCGCTTGCGAACGCCACCGGCGCCGGCGAATGCTCGGCAGTCGAGTACGGCGGCACACCCCGCATGCTCGGGATCGCGTACCGAGGCGTAGCGGATGATCGGCACTTTGGCATCGCGCACGGTGCGGGCGACGGCCTGACAGGGACCATATTCGACCGGATCGCTCCACGCACCGCGATGGCGGCTGAATGGCTTGTTGCGTAGATCGATGGCAGAACCTTTGGCGACGGTCTGGAAGACCGTGTGCGGCACGCCGTCGAGCCGATCGATTCCGCGACTGTCGGCGACGAAGCGCCAGCGCCAGTATCCGACTTCGGCGCAACTCGTGCGCACTTGTTCGGCGCCGTACCAGACGCCGGGATCGGTGTAGCTGCGGAAACGGGATCCGTAATGCGACGGCGGATAGCGGAACGGCGTGGATAGCAGGTAATCGAGACCTGCGCAGGCCGCGGGCATCGGCGGCTTGGCGGCATCGAGCAGGGATTCGAGCAACTCCTGTTCGGCCTGGCTATCGACCAGCGGACGCGTCGCCACCACGTGCTGCGCTTCGACGGCGCGCCACAGCGGCAATGCGAGTGTGCGCGCCTCAGTTGCGACCGCGCGCGGCGTCCAGGTAATGGAGGACATGAATCAGGCCTTCCGTGGTGACGATCATGTGCGCCGGTTCATCGCCGAGCGCATCGTTGCGGGAATGCAGCCAGGCACGCATCGCCTGCACTTCGCCGCCCGTGATCGCGGCCAACGAACGGTAGACACGCACGAAAGCCGTCGCCAGTTCCCAGGTTTTGCTGTCTTCGGGCAGCAGCCAGTCGCCGGCGGTGAGTCGCGACGCGGTGGCGGTGCTGAGTCCCAGAATTTTCGCCAGGCGCGTCTGCCGCAAATCAAGCTGCTCGGCCGCGCGCAATACCGCTTTCGACAGCACGGCGGCCGCATCCGGCACGGCATGGTGATTGACAACAGCAGCGGATCTGGTCACAGCCCCTCCAATTGCTGTAGAAATAATATTGACTTTTTGTTTCTATTGCAATAGGCAAGGCCTAGAGCGTGTTATGCCCTTTTGGATTGCTGCGATCCAAAAGGGCATAACACGCTCTAGGCGAAGCCGAATGCGGCCATGCCGAGGCTGCCGAGCGTGAACCCGGAGTAAAGAACTTCAGCCGCGCCACCAGCCGCCGCCGCGACGAACAGCGGCAGCAAATGCTCGTCGGTCGGATGCGCGCGCTTCGCGTGCGGAGCGCGGCGGCGATAGTCGATGAGCACGGCACGGTCCGCCGCGAGCAGGTGGTCCACCATCCATTGGACGAATGCGACCGCCCACAGTGGCGCTGGGCCGGTCACGTCGAGCACTTCGCGCAGGTTGTGAACGATGCCGCCGCTGCCGATGATCAGGACACCGTCGTTCGCGAATGGCCGCAGCGCTTCGCCGAGCGCCCAATGAGAAGCCGGATCACCAGGCGCGACGGACACTTGCACCAGTGGCACGTCGGCATCCGGCCACATCAGCATCAGCGGCACCCACACGCCGTGGTCGAGCCGCGTGTCCTGAACAAGCACACCGGGCAGATTCGCACGCTCGATCGCACGCTCGACCTCTTCCGCAAGAGTCGCGTCGCCGACGGGCGTGTAGTTCAATTGGTACATCTCGCGCGGGAAGCCGTGAAAGTCGTGCCAAGTCTCGAAACGCGGTGGCGCCTTCACCGCGAAACCACGCACCATCCAATGCGGCGACACCACAATCGCAGCCTTTGGCTTCGGCAGCTCGCGTCCAAGCCGTTGCATGAACGTATGGGCTGGATCGTCAGGGGAAATAGCCAAGGTCGGCGCACCGTGGCTCAGGAACAGGCTGCGATAGGCGTTCATAGACGCGAAGTGTAGGCTCTGCTGCATGGAAATGCCGCACACGCGGCCAGCTCGCCCGATCAATCGCCCGGAGGCGCGATGAAAAAACGTTTTTCATTCCTCATTCCGATCGCGCTCGCCACGGGGCTGCTCACAGCCTGCGAAAGCAGCGCGCCGCGTGTCCCCGCAGCGTCGTCTTCCGCAGCGGGAAGCGGACCTCCGACCGAAGACTATCGTGCGCTGGCCCAATCCGGTGATGGCGTCGTCTATACCGTCGACGCAGCGAAATCACGCGTGCTGATCTACGCCTTTCGCGGAGGGGCGGCCGCCTTCGCGGGCCACAATCACATCATCATGGCCACCGGTTTCAGCGGTCATGCGTTTGTGCCGACTAAGGGACTCGACCACGCCCGCTTCGATCTTGAATTTCCGCTGGATGGCCTGAACGTCGACGATGCTGAGGTCCGGCACACCACCGGCGGCGCCTTTGCCGGCACGCTTCCCACGGACGCGATTGCGGGCACGCGCGAACACATGCTCGGCGCGCACGGACTCGACATCGCACATTATCCGCTGCTGCTCGCTCATGCCGTCGCCATCGTCGGCGAGTTACCGAAGCCGATCGTACGGCTCACGGTGCAGCTTCATGGACAGACCCATGAGTTTCTCGTTCCGCTCACTGTTGAAAGCGATGGAGGCACACTAACCGCACGCGGCAATCTTGCACTGCGGCAAAGCGATTTCGGCCTCGTCCCCTACTCCGTGCTGAACGGGCTGCTCGCCGTCCGCGACGAAGTCGCCATCGATTTTACGTTCGCCGCATTCGCGGATCCTTCCTTGTCCCATCATTGAGCGCATTCCCCCGTCTGCACACTCCATTACTCCCGATCGGCGTCCGCATGATGTGTTTGCTACGATTGCCAGTACAATTTTCCCTCTTCACAATAAATTTTTCGGGCCATTCCGGACCGTTGGGGAGTTCAAGTGAAAAAGAGCTTTAGCGCCGCGCGCGCTGTCGCGACGGCGGTATTGAGCGTTGTTTCGGGACTGGGATTGACGGCATGCGGCAGCGACAACGGCAACGGCTCGTCGGGCACGGTCACCAATACCGGCGTCAGCGAGACACGCTTGTACGCGGTCAACAGGCTCGACAACTCATTGATGGTTTTCACGCTCGATTCCATCTCATCCCACGCCCGCAGAATATCTCCTGCGCCCGTGGCGACGATCCAAGGTACGGACACCGGACTCAATGCACCCATCGCTGTCGCGGTCGACGCGGGCGGATACATCTACGTCGCTAATTCCGCTGGAGCCAGCGTGACGGTCTACCGGCCAGGCGACGATGGCGACGCCACGCCGCAGGGAACCATTACCGGCAACACGACCCTGCTGCAAAGTCCGACCGGCATCGCCCTCGACAGGAATAACAATATCTACGTTGCGGACGGTGGTCATGTCTATAAATTCAACGGGGGTCAGGGTGGCGATGTCGCCCCTAGCGGAGAGATAGACCTGCCTTCGCAGCCTTCGCAACTCCTTGCACAGAGCGTCGCGGTGGATGGCAACGGCAACGTATTCGTAACCGCCGTGCCAGCACCATTGAGCCCAGGCTCCGATACGGTGTTCGCCTACGCGCCCGGCGCGACCGATCCCTATCTGACTTTGACCGGCTCGCAGACTAATCTCGACACTCCCGGCGCAATCACCGTGGACGCCAATGGCAGCATCATCGTCGCCAACACGCCGACGAGAGGCGGCCATAGCATCACGGTTTACACCTCCAGCAATGTCGATCCGACGCCATCCACGACGATCTCCGGCGCGAGCGCGAATTTGAACACACCAGCGGCGCTCCTGGTCGACAGCAGCAATTCGCTCTACGCCGCCAATTCCGGTAGCAATGAAATCACGATTTACGCCAAGGATACCGACGGCAACTACAACGCGAACCTGAGAGGCCAGATCGCACCGACCGCGACCGTCACAATCAAGCCCACCAATACGGCGCTGACGAGCGGACTTTCCGGCATCGCGCTAGGACCGTAAGGGCATCGAGAGGCCCAAGGCTGCCGGGCTCTGAAGCGCTCGGCAATTGTCCGCATCGCCATCTCACGCCGCAAGCGCAGTCGCGATTTTCTCCGCCGTCGGCGCACCGACAGCACGCAAGTCCTGCGCGAACAATTGCACGCGCCATTCCTCAAGTATCCAGCGCGCGGAATGGAAAGGATGCGGCAGCTTGGCGACCAACGGCGTGAGTTGACGCACAAGGTCGATGTCACGCTGTGGCTTGTTCGCCATCCGTTCCAGTCGCAGCGCGGCGGCGCGCATCCAGACTGTTACGCGCGACCACTGTGCGCTTGGAATCGCGCGAACGAAGCCAGGTGCGAACAAGCTTTCAAGCTGAGCGCGCAGATCGGTTGCGCTTTCCGGCCAGCGTGCGCCATCGGCCACCAGCTTGCGACGCAACTCGGATGATTGCGCAAGCCACGCGGCGATCTCGTCCAGACGTTTGTAGGCAAGCTGCGAAAATTCCTGCCGGCGCACCAGCGCAGCTTCGAACTGTGCTGCTGTTTGCAACGGCACATCACCGACAATTTCGTCCGCGACGCGCGCCAGCAAATCCTCGATCAGCGACTCCGGTGCCAGCTTCGTACCGATCAGCGTCATGCCGAACTTGGTTTTTCCCGCCTTGCGCACATCGCGTACGCGGTCAGCGAGCTTGAGCAGCAGCAGCGCACGCTGGCCTTCGCACTGCGCGCGATCCGCGGCTTCGCGCGACTCGAACAGACGCAGCGCAACCGTGTCGTTTTCAGCACTCAGAGCCGGCATCGCATTCGCCCCGCCGGCGACGCGCACCGACGTGGGCAGTTCGCCGAAATCCCAGTCCGTGACCGCTTCACGCTCCCACTCGGCGCCGGCAGTAGCGCGCAGAGCTTCGCGTGCGGTGCCGCGCAGACGCGATTGCAGCTGCGGCAACGAATCGCCTTCGGCGAGCACGGCACCGTCAGTTTCTTCGACCACGAAACGTGGACGCAGATGCACCTCCAGTGCGGACGGATCGAAATCCGCAGGCGACAGCTCGACTCCATTCATTGTGCGAAACCGCGCGCAGATCACCGGCAATAGCGCACCGTGAGCCGGCGAAATACTTTCGTGTAGTGCCTGCGCCCACGCCGACGCCGGTGTGCATAGGCGGCGCTTGCTGTTGGGCAATGTGCGGATCAGCGCCTCGTACAGCGCCGACCGCAATCCTGGCACCAGCCACTCGAAGGGTTCCACGCGCAACGCCGGCAGTAGTGCGAGCGGCACGTGCACGGTCATGCCATCGGCATCGCTGCCGGGATCGTGACGATAGCTGAGCCGCAGGCGCAGGCCATCGCTGTCGAGGTGATCCGGAAATTCAGTGGTGATATCAGTATTGGCGCCAGGACGCAGCGCATCGTCCTCTGACATGGCCAGCCGCGCCCCATCCGGCGACTGACGCAGCCAGCGCTTGAGCGTGGCGACGGTGCAGATATCCGCCGGCAGGCGCGCATCGTAAAACGCGACGAGCTGGTCCTCGTCGGCGAGCAGATCCGGGCGACGCATGCGCGCTTCCTTGTCGCGGATTTCATCCATCAGCTCGAGATTCCTCTCGATGAACGCCGGCTTGTGCTGCATTTGGCCACGCACCAGCGCATCCCGAATGAAGATGGCGCGCGCGGCCACGGGATCATGTGAACCGTAGTGACACAGCTTCTGTACCAGCGGCATGCCGAGCAATGAGACGTGTTCGACCGCGGTGACTTCGCCGCGCTTGGAGTTCCACTGCGGATGCGTGATGGCGCGCTTGACCAGATGCGCGCCGACCTGCGCCAGCCAATCCGGTTCCACCGCCGCGTTGGTGCGCGCGAACAGCTGGCTGGTTTGCGCGAGCTGCGCGCTCATGATCCAGTCCGGCGTTTTTTTTGCCAGCGCCGAGCCAGGAAAGATGCGGAAACGGCGCCCGCGCGGACCTACGTACTCGACGAAACTGCGGCCCTCCTTCTTCACTGGCTCCGGCTTCTTTTGGCCAATGTGATCGATGAGACCAGCGAGCAAGGCTTTGTGGATCGGCTCATACAGCTCGTCGGGAGTCAACGCGGATTCGCGCTTGCCGCCATCGCCCGCGGGCTTGGCCAGCAGATCGACGATCTGCCGATACAGCGCATCCCACTCCTGCATGCGATTGTGCGACACGAAGTGCTGGCCGCAGACGCGGCGCAGCGCGCGCTTGCTGTTGCTCGCGCTCCAAGTCAGCCAGCGTTGCCACAGATTCAGCAGCGTCAGGAAATCCGAACGCGGATGCCGCCACTCGGCGTGCTGCTGGCGCGCGGCGGCCTGCGCATCCGGCGGCACTTCGTGCGGATCCTGCACCGACAGCGCGGCAGCAAGCACGAACACGGCATCCTCGCAGGGCGTTCCGCGCGCACCGAGCGCGATGCGTGCGACGCGCGGATCGAGCGGCAGCCGCGCCAGCTCGCGGCCAAGTGCAGTCACCTGTCGCACCTCGTCCATCGCACCGAGCACTTGCAGCACACGGAATCCTTCGGACACGTGCCGCGACTCCGGCGTATCCACCCACGGAAACGCCTCGATATCGCCGAGATCGAGCGCCGCCATCTGCAGGATTACACCGGCAAGGTTGACGCGCTTGATCTCCGGATCGGTGAACGGCGGCCGCGCCTGAAAATCGTCCGCGGCGAACAAACGCACGCAGATACCCGGACCGACGCGGCCACAGCGGCCAGTGCGCTGGCTGGCCGCGGCCTGCGAAATCGGCTCGATCTCCAAATGTTGCACGCCGAGTCTTGGCGCAAAGCGGTTCACGCGCGCGGTACCGGCATCGATGACGTAGCGGATGCCCGGTACCGTGACCGAAGTTTCCGCGACGTTGGTGGTACAGACAATTTTTGGCGGACCGCCGCTGGCGAACGCGCGATCCTGCTGCGCCACCGGCAAACGTGTGTACAGCGGCAGCACCTGCGCATTCGGAAAGCGGCCGCCCAGCATGCGCACCAGTTCGTTGATCTCGCGTTCGCCGGGCAGGAATACCAGCGTGTCGCCAACCTTACCCCCACGCCACAGCGACTCCAGCGCTGACGCGACCTGGTCCTCCAATTCCTCGTCCTCGCCCGGCGGACGGTAGCGGATGTCCACCGGATACATGCGCCCTTCGACGGTGAGAATCGGTGCGTTGCCGAAGTGCGCGGAGAGACGTTCCGGATCGAGCGTCGCCGAAGTGATGACGATTTTCAGCTCCGGCCGGCGCGCGTGAATCTGGCGCAGACGACCCAGCAGGAAGTCGATGTTGAGCGTGCGTTCATGCGCTTCGTCGACGACGATCGCGTCGTAATTTTCCAGCCAGCGATCGCGTCCCAGTTCGGCGAGCAGAATTCCGTCGGTCATCAGCTTGACCAGCGTGCGCTCCGACACGCGCCGATCGAAGCGCGTTTCATAGCCGATCAGCGCACCGAGCGGAACCTCCATTTCTTGCGCGATGCGCTGCGCCAGCGTGCGCGCCGCAAGGCGGCGCGGCTGCGTGTGGCCGATCAGTCCGCGCCGACCGCAACCGGCTTCGAGCAGCAGCTTCGGCAACTGCGTCGATTTGCCGGAGCCCGTTTCGCCGCATACCACCACCACTGAATGCGCGCACAAGGCTTCGAGCAGACGTTCGCGCGCCTGCGTGACCGGCAACGCGTCCGGATAAGCGATGCTGGATGGAATCAGTCGGGCGCGATTCTCGGCACGCAGTCGCGCCTGCTCCAGATCCTGCGCGAAACGTGCGGGATCGAACTTGCGTCCACGTCCGCTCTGCGCCAGCAGCCGCGAGAAGTGCGAGGCGTCGCGCCACAACAACTGCTCGCGCACTTCACGGAAGCGCGCCTCGGACTCGGCGTGGGATGTCACGTCAACGAAACTTCGGTGTTGCGATCGGCACGCGCGATCAAGGTAAAACGGATTCGCACCGGTGGATTTCAGCCTTCTGCGTCACGACGCTCGAGTTCGGCAACACGCGCTTCAAGCGCACGCACGCGTTCCTCCAAAGCCACCAGCGCATCCGACGCCGACGACCGGCTGGCGCCGGGCACCGGCAATTCGATCTCCAGCGACGACACCGGCACATCACCGCACAAGCGGTGCGCAAAGCGCGTTTCCTTCTGTCCCGGCGCACGCGCCAGCTGGGCCACCAACGGCTGACCGCGATCGCCGAGATCGCGAATGACCGCCGCCACGCCTTCTGCATCGGCCGGACCGCCAAGCTGCGCCGCGTTCGCACGCAACTCGGCCACTGTCTGCGGACCGCGCAGCATGATTGTGGCCAGCACCGCCAGCGCCTCCGGCTTGAGCAGCAACTGATGCTGGAAACGATGCCGCCACTTCGTCACCCGCCCGCTGAGATTGTCGCGCGCGACGAAACCATCACCCTCCAGCCGGTTGAGCGCGGCGCCGACATCGCCCTCGCTCAGATTCATCACCGGGTGACGGCAGCTCTTCTGGTTCGCCGCCATCATGATCGCGTTGACCGTCAACGGGTAATACTGCGGCGTCGTGATCGACTTCTCGACCAGCGCGGCAACGACACGCGCTTCGGCAGGGGTCAGCAATACGTCCGACATGGGCTTTGGAATGCTCGGAAAAAGCCAAGGCGCGCATGATAGCGCGGCGGACTCGTCGGTTTCGTTTTTTCCCAGCAGGTTGACACGGAATTCGCAGTGACCGCGGGCCACGCGGCCTCACAACCGATCCACTCTCGGCCGCGATCTATTCTTGGCGGCAGGAGAACGGCAAAACGCCATGTAACACACCCAACCGGCACTTCCAGAATAGCCATTCCATGAAACATATAAAAAAACCCCCAAAATTTCCGGGGGGTTAAAGCTGCTTATCACCACTTCAACGAGATTGATCTAGGGCACATAGAACGCATAGAGCTGATTGTTAGGATGGGCTTGACGCTGATAGCCAGATCCCCAGTACAACACGCCATCGACAATCGACGGCGAATCGATCACCGAGCCGCCACTCTGGTAGTTCCAGAGAGTCTTGCCGTTGCTCGCGTCGAGCGCAACGAAATAGCCGCCCAAGGTCCCGGCATAGACCACGCCGTTGGCGACCGACACCGCACCCGGCGTCGATTGGCCCTGGACGCCTCTATGAGAAGGCGGCTTGGTCTGCCAGAGGATCTTACCGGTGGCCGCGTCGAGAGCCGCCCAGACGCCGTGGTTCCATGAACTGCCGTCGATCAAGGTGAACGCTGTATTGTCGAAGTTGGTTTCCGCGACATAAACATGCGTGTCGTCCGTCGCGCTTCCCCACTGGATGCCGCCCTCGGTTCCCGGAGGGCCCGCCATCGCAGTCCATACGGTAGCCCCGGTATCCGGATCGAGCGCCCGATAGATACCGCTCTTGTTGCCGGCGCCCAGGAGCTGCTTGTGTTGGCCGTTGATCGTCGCATCGATCAGATTCGCACCCGAGCCGAAATCCCAGTCAACGCCCTTGAACGGGCATTTCTTCGACGAATTGAAAAGACAGAACACCGTCCATACGTCGGCGCCCTGCATGCGCTGCGCCCATTTCACATTGCCACTGCTCATGTCGTACGCAATCACCGAATCCACGTAGTCGTCGGACGCGAGGCATGCGTCCTGCTTGCTAAGCGTCTCTGGATCCGACTCATCCTGATTCTGGCCAATGGCGTTCACACAAGCTGTCACGCTAGTCGGTAACGAGTAATTGTTGCCCGTCGTGGCATAAATCGATCCGCGTGCGGCATCGACGACAAGCGTGCTGCCCCAAACGCCGCCACCGGTATATCCATCGGGCACCGTATTTTGGTGCCAGATTTCTTCGCCGGTGGTGGCATTGAGCGCCCAGACGCTGCCGCGGAAACTGGGGCCTTTTTTTCCTTCGAACAGAACGCTGCCATCTTCGAACGACGACACACCTGCATAAACCACATTGTTGTAAACGACCGGCGAGCTGGTGATATGCCCCGACCCCGTGGTTTTGAGCGACTTCGTCCACAGCTTCGCGCCGCTGTTCTTGTCGATCGCCATGACCGTCTCACTCGCCTGGTCACCGAAAATCAGTGCCGTGCTGGTGATGGCGGGGCTGTTGCGGGAATACACGGAGGACGTCTTACCAGACGTCGTACCAATAATAGAAGGAACGGAGACCTCCCAAACCTTGCTACCATCATTGCGATTTATTTTGTAAACGTAGCCTTTCGCGTCCGTCGCGTAAACATAGTCACCGTCCACGGTTGGAGTGGCGGACACTGAGCCGTGAGTAGTAAAAACCCATTTCTTTTTAAGGTTGGGTACCGTCGCCGGGCTCAGCTTGGTCTCGTTCGGCGCATAACTCTTGTTGAGTACGCTCCCACCCCAGAACGGCCATTGCATGGCACCGCTGGTGGCGGCTTCCGCGCAAACACCATGTGCACCCCCTGCCGCTAGCATGCTGGCGAAGGCCAGATCCCGTGCAACGCCATGGAAAAAACGCCCTGACAGGCTTATTAATCGCATTTGATCCTCCTGCTTATCTCACTGAATTTTTTTTAGAGTCGCTGCTATTCGTTTTGGAGTAGCAGTCTTAATCTTTTCTTTTCTATCAACGTGGGACCGGATCGTCATGCCGGCCGACGCATAGCAATATCTTGGGGAGCGCGCCGCACTCCGGCAACGACATTCGATTTCGAATTCCGGCCACAGTGTTTTGATCCAGCCATCGGCTCGGCGAACTGAACGCGGCAGACATTCGCTTTCGCTTTTGATTTTTGGGGTCCCCTCGGCAGCGCTGGCGATTCGGCAGGATTGCCGAATCGGACAGCCGAAGGCTGCCCGCAAGGCGATGGGCAGGAGGCACATCGTCAACATCGCAACGCACGTAGGCGATGCCCTGAGCACGCGAGAAGCGCAAGGGTGAGGCCGCGCGCTTTGCGAGCATTGCTCGCTGCGCGGCCGAACGCCCGGCCATGAATGGCCGGGCCGAGGGTTCTGAACGCAGACACCATCGCGCCACGGGGGGCGGTCACCCATTGGAAAGAACAATCACAATTCGATCCGGGCGCGGACGAAAAGTTATCCGCCCAACAGGGCCGGAACGGGAGATTTCAGAGGATCACTTCGTTCAGCAGGCGAAGCCCGCAATAGAGCCGCGGTGGGTTACGCCGCTTCGCGGCTAACCCACCCTTGAATCCCGCCATAGGCGCGGTGCTGCAGCTAACCCACCCTTTAGCTATCGGTGGAACTGGCTCAGGAACGGCCACATATCCTCACTGATAACGGCCGTGTCGCTATTGAAGTTCTTAGTACCCAGCGAACCGAAACCGCCACCGCAACTTGGGCTGCCAAACCAACAGTGGCCACCACCGTCGACCGTGCACCCGGTTATCGCCACACCAGCGGGGCACCCTGTATACGTTACACAAGTGGTATCTCCACCACTATTGGGGAAGGATGCCGCCGTGGTGGTCGAGTCACAACCGTTCACTTGCGCCCAATAGGCGATGCTGGTTTGGTAGCTGGCATATGGGACTAGCGGATCCTTGGTGCCGTGGAAGGCAAGCACGGGAACGTGATTCTGCGGTTTGCAGCTGCTCATCGGCGAGAGTTCGATGCCGCCGGAGCCCTCAATAATCCCAGCGATCATGTCGGAAGCCTCGCAAGCGAGTCGGTCGGACAGGAAAGCGCCATTGGAAAAGCCTGCTGCGTAAACACGCTTGATGTCGATATTCAGGTGGATCTTCACTTCCGCCAGGATCGCCCGCATCAGCGCGACGTCGTCAAGATTCTCCCGCACCGCCGCGGCGCAACATGCACCTGCATTCCAGCTGAACTTATATCCTTGCACCATCACGAGAATGAACCCGTTATTCTCGGATTGATCAATGAATCCGCCGGTGCTGCCGTTGGGTCCAGAACCGCTGGTGTTGGAACCTCTGACGCAGAACATCGACGTGGTTGCATCAAGAGAGTGAAAGCAGAAAAGCAAGGGTGCCGATACTGCTTTCCGGTAGCTTTTCGGTATGTGGACTTTGTATTCGCGCGTCAGGTCTTGCCCATTGACTTTCTGGCCGCTCACGCCGGTGATGCCGAGATAGTCGTGTCCGCCCGGCGCGCCGCCGGTCGACGGATAGTCGCCCGGAGTCCAATCTCCCGCTGGTGGATTGATATCTTTGGCAACTGCCGGCAACGCTGCACAGCTGAGTCCTGCACTCAGCGCGATTGCCACGAACAATTTGCTCGTAAACATTAGGCTATCTCCTCCACTTATTATGTTGGCCGCATCACAACACGCGGATCTTTTATCGCGAGCTTCATGTGGACCGTTCGTTTAAACGGCTCCAGCCAAAGCTTTTAATCACGCTACGGCGTCAACATGCACAGGGATTCGAATTACCGCATCCTCGATTTGAACTAACCCGGATGCGTCATGAGTATGTGACGATTGCGGGCTGAAGGGGCGTGGCGTAATTTTTCCGCGATGCGGCGATCGAAAGCAGTGCTTTTCGCGACTACGGGCGCAGCACCCCCAACCCCCAT
>Ga0265334_10000034_pt1 | contig 105710 bp, 93 predicted proteins | sample 42023metaG_FD_192442 | JGI IMG/M metagenome (GOLD analysis project Ga0265334, IMG submission 192442) | Rhizosphere microbial communities from Carex aquatilis grown in University of Washington, Seatle, WA, United States - 4-20-23 metaG | ecosystem: Host-associated > Plants > Roots > Rhizosphere...
GCCCATCGGCGCGCTCGCCGTCGGCGACGAAATCATCGTCGCGCCCGGTGAATCGCTGCCCGCCGACGGCACTCTGCTGGACGCGACCGGAGAACTCGACGAATCACTATTGACCGGCGAATCGCGTCCGGTGCTGCGCCGCGCCGGCGACGCGGTGCTCGCCGGCAGTCTGTACGTCGGTGACGCACCGCTGCTGTTGCGCGCATCGCGGGTCGGCGTCAGCACCACGCTTGCGCGGATCACACAGCTGCTCGACCACGCGCAGACACAAAAACCAAAACTGCAATTGTTTGCGGATCGCATCGCCGGCCATTTCGTGCTTGCGGTTCTGGTCTGCGCCGCGATCGGCGCCATCCTCGCGTGGCCACGTGGAATCGACCGCGCCATCGAAGTCGCGCTCGCCGTGATGGTGGCGAGCTGTCCATGCGCGCTCTCGCTGGCGGTGCCGGCGGCATGGGCGGCGGCGACCTCGCGTCTGGCCACGCGCGGCGTGCTCGTCGCCAACGCGCAGGGGCTGGCGCGGCTGCCGGAAATCGACACCGTCCTTGTGGACAAAACCGGAACGCTGACGCGCCCGCAGTTCGCGCTGCGCCGTGTCGAGGCACTGTCTGATCGCAGCAGCGAAGAGTGTCTTGCCATCGCCGCCGCACTCGAAAGAGGCGGTGTGCATCCAATTGCGCAGGCTTTCGCGGCACAGCCGGCAACATTGATTGCAAACGATATCCATCACATTGCAGGCGCGGGCATCATTGGCAACGTCGCAGGTCGGCGCTACTGGCTAGGCGCCGCGGAGCGAGCGCCGGTTCCAGCCGCCGTTGCCAATACCGACGAACCCGAATGCACTCACATCATTCTCACTGACGATTCACGGGCGCTGGCACGCTTTGCTCTGGCGGCGGAAGTGCGTCCTGAAGCGGCGGAAACTATTGCTGATCTGCAACGTGAAGGTCTCGAAGTCGAGCTGTTGACCGGGGATGCCGAGGCGGCGACGCTGCCGCTGGTGACCGCCCTCGGCATCGACCGCTATGCCACGCGGCAGACACCTACAGACAAGCTCGCGCGATTGCGCACGCTGCAACGGGAAGGACATGTCGTGCTCGCCGTCGGCGACGGCCTCAACGATGCGCCGTTCCTTGCCGCCGCTGACGTGTCCGCCGCACTGCCGCACGGCGCCGCGGTGACGCAGGCACATGCGGACCTGCTACTGCTCGGTGAATCCCTCGCGGGTTTGCGGCTGGCGCGCGACGTAGCGCGACAAGCGAATCGGCGCATGCGCGAAAATTTTGCCTGGGCGCTGGGTTACAACATTGTCGTGCTGCCGCTGGCGATGGCCGGTGTGTTGCATCCATGGCTGGCCGCCGCCGGCATGTCGCTGTCGTCGCTGCTGGTGGTCGGCAATGCATTGCGTCTGGGCATGCCAGCGCCGGCGGCGAACGACGGAGCAAGATGATGGCGAGCCTTTATCTGTTGATTCCGCTGGGCGTGCTCGTCGTCGCCGTTGCGATCGGCGTGTTTCTATGGGCCGCGCGTAGCGGTCAGTTCGACGCGCTCGATCAGCAGCAGCGGCGCTTGCCCGACGACGAACCCTAGGGCAGTTAGCAAACCCCAATTCCATCTCATCCGAAAGCCAAAAATAAGGAGAGCAAGCATGATTTCCCCCAAAACCCTTCGCGACACGTTGACCGACAAACACAGAACACTTTCGGAGCGCCTTGAGCGCGTGAACCACGACCGCATGCGTGTCGCCGGCCCAGTGGCCGCTGATTTCGAAGAGCAAGCGGTTGAAGTGCAGAATGACGAAGTCATCGACCGCATCGCATCTGCGACCGAATCCGAGCTTGCACAGATCACGCGTGCACTGGCGCGCCTCGACGCCGGGAAGTTCGGCGTCTGTGAATGTTGCGGTGCCGACATCGGTGCCGCACGCCTGCGCGCCGCGCCGGAAGCAACGCTATGCACGGTCTGTGCGATGAACCCCACCACACGCTGACCGCGCTGGAACATGTGGATTCCGGGTGGTGCGCTCACCGTGCCTGCGCTGTTCGCAGCAGGCGCTGCCAGCAGCGTGCATTGCGCGCTGATGTGCGGTTCGCTGGGCGCCCTGCAGAGCCAACTGCGCGGCAGCGTTTCCGCGCCGCGCGCGCTTGCCGTAGTCCATCTGGGTCGCATTTGCAGCTACGGCGCACTCGGCGCGCTCGCCGGTAGTGCCGGCGCGCGCCTGATTGGTCTCTTACCGGACGCGAACGCCGGACGCTGGCCGCAGGGCCTCGCTGCCGCAGTACTGATGATCTTGGGAATCCAGCAGATTGTGCGTACGGCATCGCGCCGCGGAAGTCGCCCGGGCTGCTGCATTCCGCAGGTTGCGACATCTTCTGAACGCTGGCCACCGTCGCTGCGGCTTTTTGCGCGCGGCGCCGCCTGGGGGTTGATGCCATGCGGGTTGCTGTATTCGATGGTGTTACTTGCGGCGTTCTCGCGCAACGCCGTTGGCGGCGCGCTATTCCTGTCCGCGTTCGCCGCCGGCTCCGCACCACTGCTTGCTCTCGCCGGGTTCACTGGTGCGTGGCGACCATCGCAGCGGCATCTCACCCGTCTTGCCGGCGCGGCAATGATCAGTTTGGGCGGATTAACCCTTGCAGCCCTTGCCGATCCGGCAGCGGCGCGGATCGCCGCGTGGTGCCAAACCGGACCGTAAGCCTGCTACCAAATGCGTTGCCAGCAGCTGACCTCACGCCGCCAGTTGCCGCTCGATCATCCTGGTAACCAGCTCAGGTCTCATCTTCTTGCGCGATGGGTCTTCTATTCCGTCGGAAAGGTAGTAGCCCTCGGTGAATACGCGCATGGCGCTACTTTTGCCGATGACGCGCGACATTTTCGTAAATACGCGCACGAACGCAGCTTTTTTATCGGCCGGCGCCGGAAAAGCAGCGTCTTCCATCGCTGCGCGCTGCTGGTCGTAACCGTTGAGCAGGTATGCGCCCGGCATGCCGAACTCCTTGAGCGCGGCAATGACCGGTTCCACGAGTGCAGGATCGGCAGCGAGCAGCGCCTTCACGCGCTCTTCGTAAAACATCTCGTGGCGTTTCTCGTCTTTCGACAGCAGTAACTCGATGCGAGCCAGCGTCGGTTCCTGTGTGCGCTGGGCATGGTGTTTGTAAAACTCCGAGGTGACGAATTCCTGCATCGTGGTGCTGGCGACCAGCTGCACCGGCATGTAGTGCGCCGGAATACCCCAGTTGGTGAGGCTGGTCTGCCGCACGGTCTCGACTTCGCCGTCAAGGGCACGCTGCGTCAGGATTTCGATCTCTTTCAATCGAGCCCCTTCTTCCTCGGACGTCGATCCTTCGCTCTGCTTCGCCGCCACGGCGATGCGCACCTTGGTCAGAAAATCGCGGAGCACGTAATAGTGCTTCCACTCTTCCTGGCCCCACATCATGAGAAAGTCACAGGCGTCCTGGTCAGCCTGGAAATACCGGAGCAGGTTGGCGACGTAGTCAGGATTGTTGCTTTCGACGAGCATAGTCGTCTCGAGCACCTGAATATCGTTGGGCGTCAGCTTGTCCAGCTGGATATTCGTCCACGGCATATCCAGAAACTCTGAGAGACTCCAACTGACGCGCTCATGCGTCCGATAGAAGGTGACGACCTGTTGCTGGCTTGGAATCGTGCGATGACCGGTCGGCGGCAACGCGGGTTGATTCCCAGTAAAAGGAAACGAAAGCTTCTTCGCAAGCACGGACATCGAAATTCTCCCCCAACCTTAAAGTTGCAACTCTTACGCGCCTTTCGCGCGTCGCCGCTTATGAGTGCGGCGATAGATATTTCTATGCGGAGAGTGCGGCAAGCACAGCGCAGTAGTCAAGACCACGGTCAATAATATTTCTGAAGACATGCCGCATGTAACTAAAATTCATATTAAAACAATATGTTGATGTTGATATCGCCCTACGCTCCCCGCTCGACGCTCGGCGTTTCCGCTTGCACGCGCGCATAGCGCTTTCGCAGTTCGACCAGATCCATATGGCGAGCCAGCTCATCGAGGAAGCCATCCGGCTTAACAATCAGAACATCGGTGCTGACGTCGCGCAGCAGGCTGTCCGCCGTGCTGCCGAACAACAGCCGGTTCCAGCCACTGTGATAGCTGGAGCCGATGACGACCAGGTCAGCTGCGAGTTCCTTCGTGGCCTGCCGGATCGCCTCAGCCGGTTCGCCGAAATAGCGATGCTGCTTTTCCGGCGGGAACGGATAGCTGCTCATCAACTTTTCAAAAGCCTCGCGATGCGCATGATTGACAAGATCATAGATCGCCGGCGTGTAAGCAACGGCGTCGCTTTCGATCGGCATATAACTGAACACGGAAACGACGTCCAGCGCGGTTTCGGCGATGCGTGACAACTCGAATGCCGCACTCAGGATGCGGTCGTTGAGCTGCGGACCGCGCTGTGATGCGGTGGCCACTTGCACAGCGGCGACCATATTGCGCGGCACCGGCGCCGCGTCGGGACGTACGAACATCAGCGTGGCAGGGGCAAGCCGCGACAGGCGCCAATCCAGCGGTGACAGATGCAGGCGTGGCGGCGTGTGTTTGTCATAGGGCACGTCTTTGACGACGAGATCGGCGCCAATCTCAAGCATCTTGCCGAGAATCGCTTCGTATGCGACTGGTGCCCATACGACATCGCATTCGACGCGCAATTCCGGTCCGGCAATCGCCGCCGCCTGCTCGGCAAGCCAAGTCATGCGCTGCTTGATGTATTCGCTTTCGGCGAGCTGCGCGACTTCGGTACCGACCATGGTGCGGGCGGCATCGATCAGTTCGTGGTACGCAAACAAGCACAGATGCAAGCCGGCGCCGCAGCGGCGCGCGAGTTCTACGCCGCGGTAAAACGCCGGGGTCAGCCGCCGCTCTGGGCTGACGATTACAAGGATGGTCTTGTATGCGGTCATGGCTCTGCTCTCCATATGCCAAGTCTGTTGAAAACTAACGACAACAACTTTGACATTGCGTTGCCGCCCAGAAGGGCGCCGTGGCGGAACCTTAAAGCGCGACGCGGAGTAGTGCAACGCCGCCATGTGTGGTGGCGGATGAGCGCAACAAACACTGAACCCATCCGCGGTCCAACACGGTCACTTCCTTATGTGACCAACTCCCGGACGATTGATAGCTCCAAACCCTTGCAATTCGTCCCTCTTTGATTCGCACTCGCGCACACCCGATCTCTGCACGAAATGGAAAAATTAATGCACTTTCGACCGGCGCGAAACCGTCTGTTGCGCCGCCGACGCGTAAGTCTGCAAGGTGGCGAGATCGATCAATTCCACTTCGGCGCCATGCACCGCGATGATCCCGGCGCTCTGTAGTTTGGAGAACATTCGCGACACAGTTTCCGTGGCAAGGTCAAGAAATTTGCCGATATCGGCGCGCGACATCGGCAGCATCACCGCCATCTTCGCGGCGCCAGACACACCACCAGACTTGGGCAATTTGCGCGCGTGTCCGAGCAGGAATGCCGCAAGGCGTTGTTCGGCAGTGCAACGCTCCAGATACAGCAAGCGATGCAGGCGCTGGATTTCGCGGCCGACGCCCCCAAGCACGGCTTGCCGGAACGAAAGGGATTCAGCGGACCGGCCGTGGATTGCCGATATCGGCAACCGACAGACTTCCGTGACGGCGATTGCGACCGCCGAGCTCTGGAACGTACCGGTGGCCACCGCATCGATCCCAACCACGTCGCCGGGCAGATGAAAACCCACAATCTGCTCTTCGCCGTCCGCCGTCAGGTGGTAAGTCTTCACGGCGCCGCTGCGCACAATGTAAATCTGCTCGACCTTATCGTCCACAGAGTACAGATGCTTGCCGCGCGCGAAAATGTCGAGGACCGGCAGCGATTCCCCGTGACGGTTGCAGATCGCCCCGTCCAAAGCGGCTCCAAAACAACTTTCGGCTCGCATGCAGTTCGAACAGCGGAAGATCGAGATATTGCTAAGTTCTGCAGCGGTGGGAGCGGCATCGAACATAGCACACCTCGTATAGTTGTCTTTATGAGGGCGATATTTTCGGAAGAATGGCGCGCCGCGCCTATTCGGTTATCCACGTAACCGATTGTGGAAACTACGTATAGGGCTTGACAGCTACCAATACCGCCCTTGTTAATAAAGAATGGCGTTCAAAGCGAACCGTGGCGAACGCTATTGCTCGCCAGCGCCGCTTCGACTGCAGACTTCAATGCTTCATCCTGGAACGGCTTGATCAGCAGCGCGGCGATACCGCAGCGGCGGACGCGTTCGATCTGCGTCGACTCGGGAATCGCGGTGATCGCCACGGCGGGTATCTTCGAACCTCGTGTGCGCAGGTTTTCCAAGAGGTCGGCACCACTCATCCCCCGCATGTGCAGATCGGTGATCAGGCACGCACACTGCGTAGCGGCCGGCGCAGCGAGAAATTCCCGCGCGCTGCCGAATGCTTCGCACTGCCAGCCATAGGAACGCAGTAGGGCTTTGATGGCCACGCGCACCCCTTCGTCATCTTCAACAACGCAGAGCAGCGGTGCCGGTGGAACCGATTTTCGATGAGCATCCATTGAACAAGTAGACAAGAGGGCTTTTCCGTCGGTATTGATCTAAATCATTGGTGCGATGCGATAGACGCTTGCACCAACTCCGCGACAGAACGCACTCCCATCTTGTCCATCACGCGCCGGCGGTGAACTTCAACCGTGCGTTCGCTGATATCGAGGTCGCTGGCGATCACCTTATTGGCCTTACCAGCGACAATTAGATTCATTACGTCGCGCTCACGCGCAGAGAGTCGCTCATAGCGCTGGCAATATTCCTCCGCAGCTTGCCGACTTTTGCGCTGCTTACGATCAAGCTCCAGCGCCTGCTGCACGCGTTCGAGCAGTAGCTGGTCGTTGAAAGGCTTTTGCAGAAAATCCACGGCGCCGTGCTTCATCGCGCGTACCGCCATCGGTACGTCGGCGTGGCCGGTCAGCATGATGACCGGCAGATGGATTCCGCGTTCGCGCAATTTTTCCTGGAGCTCCAGTCCGCTGATGCCGGGCATGCGCACATCGAGCAGGAGACAACCGCCAATGGCAGGATCGTAGCCTGCGATGAACGCGATCGCGCTGGAGTAGGTGCACGAAGCCAGACCGGCGGAGCGCAGTAGAAGCGCGATGCCGCTGCGCACGGCATCGTCGTCGTCGACCACAAAAACGACGGGGATGCTCTTCATCAGGCGGCAGACTCCACGGGAATTTCGAACAGGAACACCGCACCGCCCTCTGGGCACCGCTCGGCCCAGATGCGACCACGATGAGACTGGACGATCGAACGGCAGATCGATAAACCCTGTCCGAGCCCCTGCGGTTTGGTCGTGAAATAGGACTGGAACAGTTTCTGCTCCTCGCCTTCGGGAAAACCCGCGCCGCAATCCCGAACGCTTACGCCGACCTGCATTGGCGCAGAAGCGACGGTCCAGGTGCGAATCAACAGGCGACGCTGGTCATCGAGAACCGTCTCCATTGCTTCAATCGCGTTGCGGACCAGATTGACCAGCACCTGTTCGATCTGAATCTGATCGAACAGAACAGTCGGCATGTGCTGATCGAGTTCAAGCGTCACTTGCACTTTGGCATGCGTCAGCTCGTATGCGACCAACCCCAGTGTCTCGCGGACGGTGGTATTGAGATCGCCGGGCTTGTACTCGGCATCACCCTTGAGCATAAAACGCCGCAGGCGGCGAACAATATCGGCCGCGCGTTCCCCCTGCCGCGCGATCTGTTGCAGGGATTCGCCGATCAGATGAGCATCGGCATCGCCCCCCTTGAGCATGCGCAGGCAAGCCTGTGCATGCATGATGATCGCCGTCAGTGGCTGATTGACTTCGTGCGCAAGGCCGGTCGCGAGATCGCCGACCGACACCAGCCGCGAAACATGCGCCAGTTCTTTCAGCCGCAACTGGCTCTCGGCCTGCGCCGATTTACGCTCACTGATATCACGGGTAATGCCAGTGAACAGGCGTCGGTCGGGCAGAAACACCTCGCCGATCGCGAGATCCATCGGAAATGTGGTGCAATCCTTGCGCAGGCCGACAACCTCGCGGCCTATGCCGATAATTTTCGCGGCGCCGGTGGCAACGTAGCGATGGATGTAACCATCGTGCTCATCCCGGAACGGCGACGGCATCAGCATGCTGATGTTGCGACCGGCGACTTCTCGCTCCAAGTAGCCGAACATCCTCTCCGCAGCGCGATTGAAGGTTTCGATGATGCCGCGTTCATTGATCGTGATGATGCCGTCGACCGCGGTGTCGAGAATCGCTCGATAACGCTCCAGCGACTCGATCAGCTCGTGGGCGATGTGCAGATCTTCCTGATTTTGCGGATTCACGGACAAGGAACACAGGATTCAGAATTAGCACTTATCGTAACAGGCGGACTTTACAGATCACTTTCGACACCGCGGCGCGCGGTGCCCGGCTGGCGATTCGGCAAGCAATGGGTATCGACCGCTATCAGGAGTTGACCGTATTCATCCGCACAGACTGTCACGTTTATCGCGCGGAAGGCTTCGCGAAGTGAGCGGATGCCTGCTGATTAGGCGTGCGTGCGGCGCCGGTGCTTACGCGCAAATGCGAGCAGGAATTCCATCTGATCGGCCAGAATGCGGCGGTTTGAGAGGATCAGGTATTCCGCGAGATTCGGCGTGTACGGCACAGCAAGCAGCTTCATGCCTGCCTCTTCCGGCGTACGGTCGTCCTTGCGCTGGTTGCAGGAACGGCACGCGGTGACACAGTTTTCCCAGATACCTTCGCCGCCGCGCGAAGCAGGCATCACATGGTCGCGCGTCAGCTCGTGCGTCGGAAACTGCTGGCCGCAATACAGGCAGAGATTGTGATCGCGCTGGAACAGCGTGCGATTGGTCAGCAGCGGCGCACTGCCGTCGTAGCGGCGCGAGCGATCGGTAACCGCGATGATGGAACCGATCTCGACAGCCGAGCGCATGCCCGTGGCGGCGTTGATGCCACCCAGAATTACGAACCTTCCCTCACCGGCTTCCCAGCAGACGCGGTCGCGCGCGTACAGCGTTACCGCAGTCTGCCAGCGAATCCAGCCAACAGGGAGTCCGCCTACGTCCAGCTTGAGGATCGACGGAATCATTCGCTAAATCTATCGCAAATCAGAAAAATGCACACGTTCCGGGCGCTTAGCGCAGGATGCTCGCGCATCGTTATAATTAGATTAAGCCATACGACACACCGCATGTGCTTGAATCGGTGCGGAAGAATCGCCTTTCAGAGTGCGACATGCGGCCACCGAAAAATCAGCGGCGGCGACGATCCGCACGCAGCGCCTCAGCGGAGTCCTCACCATGCGCATCCTGCACACCATGCTACGAGTCGGCAATCTCGATCGCTCTATCGATTTCTACACGCGCGTGCTTGGCATGCAGCTCCACTCCCGGCGCGACTATCCGGACGGCAAATTCACGCTGGCATTTCTACATTACGCGGATGTGGCGGACGGCGCGGAAATCGAACTGACGCACAACTGGGGCGTCGAAAAATATGAGCTCGGCGGCGGCTTCGGCCATGTTGCCGTCGAAGTCGATGACGCTTACGCCGCCTGTGAGCGCGTGAAATCGCTCGGCGGCAAGGTCACGCGCGAAGCGGGGCCAATGAAGCACGGAACAAGCGTGATCGCGTTCGTCGAGGACCCAGACGGCTACAAGATCGAGTTCATTCAGCGCGGATCGCGGAAAATCTGAAGACGACCCAGCAGCCTGTCGGACTTGGGTAATCGTCGCGAGGGTTTGGGCGCGTGAGGCGAAAAAAGTGCGCGCCTGAGAAGAATATCGGGTCATATTTGACGAAGGCGCGCGCGGTTTTCGTCCACGTGCCCGAAGTCGCAGCAGATCATCCCAAGTCCGACGGGCTGCTAAATTGGCCAGCGATGGCGCGAATGCGGCAAAATCACGCGCAATTCGCAGACGGATGCCGCTGTGTCCCCCGAACAACTCAAAGCCCTGATCCGCGACGTTCCCGATTTCCCGAAGCCGGGCATTCTGTTCCGCGATATCACACCGCTGCTGGGCAACGCCAAGGCTTTCGATGCCGCCATTGGCCGTCTTGCCGACAGTGTCCAGGCATTCGGCAGTGACGGGCTGGTGGCGATCGAATCGCGCGGCTTCCTGTTCGGCGCGGCGGTCGCACAGCGACTCAAGCTGCCGCTGCAGATCGTGCGCAAACCCGGCAAGCTGCCGTCGAAAACCGCGGGCATCTCCTATGCGCTCGAATATGGTAGCGATCGCGTGGAAATCCATGTCGATGCAATCGAGCCCGGCAAGCGCTACACCATCATCGACGACGTGCTTGCCACCGGCGGCACCGCCGCCGCCGCTTCCGACCTCCTGCGTTCACTGGACGGGCGTGTGACCGGCTGTGTTTTCTTCATTGAACTGGGCTTTTTGGGTGGACGCGCGCGCCTCAAGGGCACGCCGGTCGCCAGCGTCGTCAGCTACTGAGCGCGAACAAAGGAATGGATTTCCAATGACCCCGCGCAATGCTTCGCTTTGTTGGCACGTCGCCGTTAATGGCAAAATTCGCGTCGCCATTTTTCGAACGGATCGCGGAAACCAACCCATTGTCCAATAGCAACGAATTATTCCGGCTTGCAGCGTGCAGAGCGAGAACCCGTTATGAGCTGCCCTATGACCGCTGATCAGTCCATCGTTCAACCGGATATCATTGTGGCTGACTTTCAGGATCAGATCCTGCCGCGGGTATCGCGAACCTTCGCGCTTACTATTCCGCAGCTACCGCCCGGCCTGCGCGAGGCGGTCGCCAACGCCTATCTGCTGTGCCGCATCGCGGACACCATCGAGGACGATCCCGCGCTGTCTGCGGAACAGAAAGAGGGGTTCCAGGAAGAATTCGCTGCGCTCGTCGGCGCTGACGGCGACGCCGCAGATTTCGCAGCGCGGCTGCATCCGCTGCTATCGTCGGCAACCACGCCCGACGAGCACGATCTGGTGCGCAATTCGGCGCTGGTGTTGCGCGTTACCGCCGGCTTCAGCGCGCCGCAGCGTGCGGCAATCGCGCGTTGTCTGCGCATCATGTGTCGAGGCATGCACCGCTTCCAGTACGAAGCCGGTTGCAACGGCGTGCGCGACCTCGCTGCGATGGATCGCTACTGCTACTTCGTCGCCGGCGTCGTGGGCGAAATGCTGACGGAATTGTTCTGCGAACATTCGGCGCAGATTGCACGCGAGCGGGAGCGCATGATGCGCTTGGCCGTCTCATTCGGACAGGGTCTGCAGATGACCAATATCCTCAAGGATGTCTGGGACGATCTTGCGCGCGGTGCATGCTGGCTGCCGCGCGATGTGTTCGCACGGCACGGTTTCGATCTCGTGCAGCTCGCACCAGGCTGCACCGATCCGGGCTTTCATGCGGCGTACCGCGAGCTGCTCGGCGTCGCCCATGCTCACCTGCGCGATGCACTTGCCTACACGCAATCGATGCCGTCACAGGAAGCGGGCATCCGCCGCTTCTGCGCATGGGCAGTCGGCATGGCCGTGCTGACGCTGGACAAGATCAACGACAACCTCGCATTCGCCTCCGGCGCCGAGGTGAAGATCACGCGTGGCGCGGTCGGCCGCACCGTGTTTCTGACGCGTATCGGCGTACGCAACAACGGCTGGCTCGGCTGGTTATTCAACTCCGCGGCCAGCAATCTGCCGCGCGCGCAGCTGCCGCTGAACTGGGACGGTTTTGTCGCTCCCTGTGTGGCCGACCTCGGCGAAAGTCCAGGTTGATCACCGTTAAAATAGCGCTCGTCGTTCGTGGCTGCCGTTGGCGCAACGCTACGATCGTTTCCTGACCGTCGTTAATGAGGGACCCATGACCAGCTCGCGTTCCGCCACCTTATCTGTTGTCGCCGAGAAGGCCGACGATCGGCTGAACGACGGCATCGCGCAGGCGCGTGACGCGCTGCTTGCTCTGCAAAAAGCCGACGGCCACTGGATCTTCGAGCTGGAAACCGACTGTACGATCTCCGCCGAATACATCCTGATGATGCACTTCATGGACGAATTCGACGACGCACTACAGGAAAAACTCGCGCGCTATATCCGCTCCAAGCAGGTACTCGCCGCCGGTGGACACGGCGGCTGGCCGCTGTACTACGGCGGCGCGCTGGACCCGTCGTGCACCGTCAAGTGCTACTACGCGCTAAAAGCGGCCGGCGACGATATCGATGCGCCACACATGAAGCGCGCACGCGAAGTGATTCTCGCCCATGGCGGCGCAGCCAAAACCAATGTGTTCACACGTATCCTGCTCGCCATGTTCGAGCAGGTACCGTGGCGCGCGGTGCCGTATGTGCCGGTCGAGATCATGCTGTTCCCGAAGTGGGCACCGATTCACCTCGACAAAATCTCTTACTGGGCACGCACGGTGATGGTGCCGCTGTTCATTCTGGTGTCGAAACGCGCCACCGCCAAGAATCCTCGCAAGGTGCATGTGCGCGAGTTGTTCGTGACGCCGCCGGAACAGGAGCAGCACTACTTCGCGACGGGTGGCGCGCTGAACACATTTTTCCTCGCGGTCGACAAGATCGGCCGCAGCCTCGATCGTCTGATCCCGAAAGCGGTTCGTGAGAAGGCAATCAGACGTGCCGAAGCCTGGTTCGTGCCGCGCCTGAACGGCGAGGACGGGCTCGGCGCGATTTTCCCGGCGATGGTCAACGCCTACGAAGCGATGGCACTCCTCGGTTACCCAAAGGACCATCCGCTGCGCGCGACTTGCCTTCGGTCGATTCAGAAGCTGCTCGTGTTCCGCGACGACGGTGTCGCCTACTGCCAGCCCTGCATATCGCCGGTGTGGGACACCGGCTGGAGCGCGATGGCGTTACTGCGCGCCGGCGGCGGCGAGCGCACCGAGCAGGCCGTCACGCGAGCACTTGACTGGTTGGTATCGAAACAGGAATTGGAACTAAAAGGCGACTGGTCGGTGCGCGCGCCGGATCTGCGGCCAGCTTGCTGGGCATTCCAGTACGCGAATGCGTACTACCCGGATCTCGACGACACCGCCATGGTGGCCGGCCTGCTGCACGTCGCGCGCCGGGAAGGTCCGAAAAAAGCCGAGTGGCGCGAACGCATCGATCTCGCTGCCGACTGGCTGATCGGCTTGCAATCGAAGAACGGTGGCTTCGCCGCATTCGACGCCGACAACACTTATTACTACCTCAATGCGATTCCGTTCGCGGATCACGGTGCGCTGCTCGATCCACCGACCGAAGACGTCACCGGCCGCGTACTCGCCCTCCTCGGTGTGCTAGGCCGCGACCAGGACCGCGTCGCGATCCGCCGCAGCATCGATTACCTGAAGAAAATACAGCAGTTCGACGGTTCGTGGTGGGGACGCTGGGGAACCAACTTCGTTTACGGCACTTGGAGTGTGCTCGCGGGACTTGCATTGATCGGCGAGGATCCCAAACAGCCATACATCCAAAAGGCGAGCGCTTGGCTGAAATCGAAGCAGAATGCGGACGGCGGCTGGGGCGAAACCAACGACAGCTATCTCGATCCAAAACTCGCCGGTACGCTGAACGGCGAAAGCGCGCCGAACTTCGCCGCCTGGGCCGTGCTTGGGTTGATGGCGGCGGGCGAAGCGCGCAGCGACACCGTCAAACGTGGCATCGACTATCTTCTGGCCACGCAAACCGGCGATGGTCTCTGGTATCACCCGTCATACAACGCACCGGGATTCCCGCGTGTGTTCTATCTCAAGTACCACGGCTATACCGCTTACTTCCCGCTGTGGGCATTGACGCGCTATCGACAACTGACCGCGACGAGCGCCTGAATATCATCGGCATCGTCGTCGCGCTTCCTAACGAAGCGCGCACGATCACGCGCGCGCGCCTGCGCATGGGTGATATCGTCGCGGTCGGCGATTACGCACTGCTCGCGCTCAGCGGAATGGGCGCCCTGCGGGCTACGGCAGCAGCGCAAGCATTGGCACGGCGCAGAGTCTCCGGCTTGGTGTCGTGGGGCGTTGCCGGTGGACTCGATCCCGCGCTACGCAGTGGTCGTTTGCTGTTACCCAAACGCGTCATTGCCGACGACACCCGTAGCTACATCGTCGATGCGGCCTGGCGTTGGCGGCTGGAACAGTTGCTGGCCGGACCGGAAGCGCCCGCCGGCGGCGTATTGCTCGGCAGTGAGCGCATTCTGGATACGCCGGATGCTAAGCACGATGCGTTTTGCACGACGCATGCGTCCGCAGTCGATATGGAAAGCGCGGCAATCGCCGAAGTCGCGCGCCAGGAGCAACTTCCGTTCGTGGCGATACGCGCCATTGTGGATGTTGCGAGTGAAGCGTTACCGGCCATAGCCATGGCCGCGATTGACGATGCCGGGCGTCTGCGCCTCGGTCGGTTGCTGCTGCAATTACTGTCAAAACCGTCCGATCTGCTGCGCTTGATAACCCTCGCACGACAATTTGGTCGCGCCCGTGCCGCGCTCACGGCCGCCGCACGTGCCTGCGCGGCGGAACTCGCTCCGGCCGGAAAACTTCGATGAACGCCAGCAAGCATTCCGCGATGGCGGCGCTGCTCGGTGCCTGGGTCGGGCTGGTACAGCGCGGTGCGCTGGCCGTCGTGGCGATTGCTGTTGCCGGAGTCGTGGCCGTCGCGGTCTATACCGCCGGGCACCTCAGTGTGGATACGGACTCCTCCAACATGCTGTCGAAGGATCTGCCGTGGCGGCGCGTGGACTCCGAACTCGATCGTCTGTTTCCGCAGCAGAGCCAGGATCTGGCGATCGTCATCGACGGCGATACGCCCGAACGCACGGAAGCGGTGCAGCGTGAGCTGGTACAAAGCCTGCGTGCGCACCCGGAGCGCTTCAATGACGTGTTTGCGATCGACACCGAGCCGTTCTTTCGACGCAACGGATTGCTGTATCTGGATACACCGGACTTGCACAAGGTCGCCGATGCGCTCACGCAGGCGCAGCCCTTCCTCGGCACGCTGGCACACGACCCAAGCCTGCACGGTCTGTTTACGTTGCTGCAGCGCGCGATCACCAATGCGGGTGCGCAAGACTTCGATCTGACACCGGCACTCAAACAAATCGCCGACAGCGTCGCCGCTGCCACCGCGGGACGCGATCACCCGCTGTCCTGGCGCAATCTCACCGATTCCGGCGCACCACAGCAAGGATCCGGTACGCGACGTTTCATCGAAGTCAATCCGAAGCTCGACTTCACCGAAATATTGCCGGCCGCGGCGGCGATCGACACCGTGCGCAGCATCGCGCGCGACCATCAGTTCGACACACCGCACGGCGTCCGCGTGCGGCTGACCGGTACCGTCGCGCTTGAGCACGAGGAATTGCTGTCGGCGGGCAAGGGCGCGGCGCTGGCGTTCTCGGTGGGTATGACGCTGGTGGTAATCCTGCTATTCCTGGCCTTGCGTACCTGGCGGCTGGTGATATCCGCACTGGTCGCGCTGGTCTGCGGCCTGCTGCTGACCGCAGGCTTCGCGGCGGCGACGATCGGCCACCTGAATATGATCTCCGTCGCCTTCGGCGTGCTCTATATCGGACTGGGCATCGATTACGCACTTTATCTGTGCATGCAATATCGCGAGCTGCTCGGTAGCGGACTGCCCGCACATGACGCCCTGCCGCGCGCAGCGGCAGATGTCGGCGGCTTCATGGCGGTGTGTGCCGCTACGACTTCGCTCGGCTTCTTCGCGTTCATCCCGACTGACTTCACCGGCATCGCTGAACTCGGCCTGATTTCGGGCGTCGGCATGTTCATCAGCCTCGCGGTAAGTCTGACTTTGCTGCCGGCACTGATGGCGTTGCTACCGCCGAAACCGTCCACCGAAACTGAACCGGTATCCGCGCGAACCGGCGGCAGCGAATTCGTGACCTGGCTGACCGAAGCGCCATATCGGCACGGGCGCAAGCTGTGGCTGGCCGCGGCAATCACCAGCGGCGGTGCGGTGCTGCTGCTGCCGCAGGTGCGCTTCGACTACGATCCGCTCGACTTGCGCGATCCGCACAGCGAGTCCGTCTCCACCTATCGAGATCTGCTGGCCGATCCGGAAGTGCCGACACTGACACTGTCGGTGATCGCGAAGGACGCCGATGAGGCGCAATCGATCGCTACGCGCGCGGCAAAGCTGCCGCTGGTGCGGCAGGCGATGAGCGTGAGCGACTTCGTGCCAAGCGACCAGGAGGTCAAGCTCGCGATACTCGAGGATCTCAATTTCACGCTGGGTCCCGACCTGGCCGGCCCACCACCGGCGCAGTACAGCGGCGACGATGAGAGCGATTTGCAGACGCTGAAAAATCTCGCCGCCGCCCTCGGGCAAATCCAGACGCCCACCGCGGCGAAAAAGCGCTTGCTGTCCGAGCTTAACCGCTTCAGCCGCCGCTACCAGGAAGGTGACATCATCAATCGCGCAGCGTTGTTGTCACGGCTACGGGCTTCGCTTCTTGGTACTCTGCCCGCGATGCTCGCGGATCTGCATGAAGCGCTGCAAGCGGCACCCGTTGCTCAGAAGGATCTGCCGGCCGATCTGGTGCAACGCTGGGTAGCGGCGGACGGCCACTATCGTGTCGACATCTGGCCGCGCCAAATTCTCAACAATAATCCGGCGATCCAGCGCTTCGTCGATGCCGTGCGCACGGAACTGCCGCAAGCCGCCGGTGCACCCGTCGATTTCCTAGAGTCCGGACGCGCTGTAGTGTCCGCATTCCAACATGCATTCGCTTACTCGCTGATCGCCATCACTGTGCTGCTGCTGGTGTTGCTGCGCAGTTTTGCCGATATGCTGCTGGTGTTGATTCCACTCGCCATGGCAGGTCTGCTGACTATGGCCGGCTCGGTGCTGTTCGGGGTGCCGTTCAATTTCGCCAACGTCATCGCCCTGCCGCTGATTCTTGGCGTCGGCGTAGACTACGGTGTGTATATCGTGCAACGCGCCCGTGCCGCTGCCGGCAGCAATGTCAATCTGCTGCGCACCAGCACCGCACGCGCGGTATTGTTCGGAGCGCTGATCACGGTTGCCAATTTCGGCAACCTTGCCTTATCGTCGCACCCCGGCACGCGCAGTATGGGGTTGCTGCTGACTGTCGGATTGGGAATGACTCTGGTCTGCACGCTGGTACTCCTGCCGAGCCTGCTCGCGCGGCGCTACGGCGCGCCGCATATCGAAACGGATTGAACTTCATGAAGGCACTCGTCACCGGAGCGACCGGCTTCGTCGGCTCGGCCGTCGCACGGCGCTTGGAGCGCGAAGGCTACACGGTGCGCGTTCTTGCCCGGCGTGGCTCGGATCGCAGCAACCTGCGTGGCCTTAATGTAGAAGTGGTCGAAGGCAGTCTTGTCGACGAGGGCTCGCTTCTGCGAGCTTGTGATGGTTGCGAGGCGCTGTTCCACGTCGCTGCCGACTATCGGCTGTGGACGCCGGATCCGTACGATCTTTATCGAACCAACGTCGAGGGCACGCGCCTGATTCTGCAAGCAGCAAAAAAGACCAGTGTGAATCGCATCGTGTATACGAGCAGCGTGGCGACACTCGGCATTCCGCACGATGGCACACCCGGCGATGAGCACTCGGCGGTGACGATCGATGACATGGTTGGCCACTACAAGCGTTCCAAATTCATGGCCGAGCAGCTTGTCCGCAGCTACGTGTCCATGGGCTTCCCAGTGATCACCGTCAATCCTTCCACGCCCATCGGGCCGCGGGATATCAAGCCCACTCCGACCGGCCGCATTGTGGTGGATGCAGCGTCTGGGCGCATACCTGCCTTTGTCGATACCGGCCTGAATATCGCCCACGTCGACGATATCGCGGAAGGCCACTGGCTCGCCTTCACCAAGGGACGCGTTGGCGAACGTTACGTGCTCGGCGGGGCCGACATGAGCCTGCGCGAAATTCTCGGTGAGATCGCCGCGCTCGCCGGCCGCAAGCCGCCGAAGCTGCAATTGCCACACGGTGCGGTATTGCCGATCGCCCATATTGCCGAAGCATGGGCTCGTATCGCGAAATCATCGCCCTTCGCGACCGTCGAAGAGGTGAAAATGTCGAAGAAGCGGATGTTCTTCTCCAGCGCAAAGGCACAACGCGAACTAGGTTATGCGGCACGGCCACCGCAAGCGGCGCTGGAAGATGCAGTTCGCTGGTTTCAGGACCACGGCTATCTGAAGTGACATGGCGCGTGCCCGCCCGCGGAAGCTGTCGCCGCGCGTTTTGATCGTTATTAGCAGGCCACGAAACACCCGCTAGCCACGGTCATTATTCACAAAACCGCCGGAGAATCCCGTATCACGCGTAATCGCAGCGGATTCTGCTGGGCGCGCATCTCTACAATACTTCGTCATGGGATTCTGTCATGGGGATTCTCCGGCACGATCCCTTCGTGAATAATGCGGGCTAGAATGCGAATACGCATGTCTAAAAAGCTCATCGCACGCCGCCTCCGCGAACTGGGAAGCGCGCCCGACTACGCCAGTTGGCGCGATACTGCGCTCGAACTCGACCGTCTCGAAGGCGCGGATGCCTGGAAGCAGGACGAGATGAGCGAGGACTATGACTATCTGCTGCTCAAGGAGCGTCTGACGCTGATGCGTCGCTTGCGCCGCGCTGGCGATGCGCGACAGCTTGTCTTTCATCTGTCGGAAAGCCTGCACGGCAATCTCGGCAATACGGCCAATCCCTCGCTGTACGCCTACGCACGCGTTGGCACCAAACAACTCGTCCACGAGTACATCGAAGAAGTCGTGCGCTGCGTCGATTTCGTCTGCGTCGGCGATTTCCCCGATTTCGACGTAAACGAAAAATTTCTGTTCTTCCGCCGCGCCGGCATGAGTTTCGGCCGCTCTGCGCTGCTGCTCTCGGGTGGCGCCACGCTGGGCATGTTCCATCTCGGCGTGATCAAGGCTCTATGGGAAAACGGACTGCTGCCGCGTGTGCTGTCAGGCTCATCAGCGGGGTCGATCATCGCTGCGATGGTGGGTACGCGTACGGATGAGGAGTTGCCGCTGATTTTCGATCCGGAGAGTCTTAATCTGCAGGCGTTCCAGGGCGTGAGCCTGAGCAAGTTGCTGCGCAGCGGGGCGCTGATGGATCCGACGCAGCTCGACGAATGCCTGACGCGCAACATTCACGCCGGCGGTTTCCTCGAGAACTTCGAGCGGACGCGGCGCATCGTTGGCATCACCGTATCACCGATGGAAGCCAATCAGCAGGGACGTCTGCTGAATTATCTGACTGCGCCACACGTGATCGTGCGCAGTGCCGTGCTTGCATCCTGCGCGGTGCCCGGCGTGTTTCCGCCGGTAATGCTGGAAGCGCTCGACTATAGCGGCGAGGAAGTACCTTATATGCGTAGCAAGCGCTGGGTCGATGGCAGCCTTTCCAACGATCTGCCGATGCTGAGACTGGCACGGCTGCATAACGTCAATCACTACATCGTCAGCCAGACCAATCCGCACATTGTCCCGTTCATGCGCGAGCACAATTCACGTCGGCGCAATCTGTTCACATTCGCGCGCGACATGGCGACCGTCGCTGGCCGCGACCTGCTCAAAGTGACGCGCGAACACATGGGCGGCTACGGTGCAATGCGCATCGTCGATACGCTCAACGAGATCATGCAACAGCGCTATAGTGGCGACGTCAACATTTTTCCGAAACACACGCCCGCACAGCTCATGCGCATGTTCTCGAATCCGACCGCCACCGACATTCGCCGCTTCATCCGCGAAGGCGAGCGCGCCACCTGGCCAAGGTTGGAACGGATTTTCGTGCAAACGCGCATTTCACGCGCGCTCGACGATTGCCTGGAATGGCTCAAGGGTCGCGAGGGCTTGCGCGAATCCAGCGTCAATAGCCAATACCACGCGGAACCGCGTCAGCGCCGAAAAAAATAGCGCCCGCGGGGAGTTACTCGGCCGGCTGTTCGTCGTCGTCCCTCCCAGGCGTTTGCTGCTTGGCGGCGGGCGCTGGTTCCTGATACGCCGTATTGCCGATATCTCCGACGACTATCCACATGCCGTTCGGTCGCCGCCGCCACACGTGCACGTACTTGCCTCTGCGCAACGGCGCTATCGCATCGCCGGGCGACGTGATCGTCCATTCGCCCCAGGTCCAGCCGAGACTGCCATCGCGGGAAACCTCAGCGCGTTGAGGACGCCAATGCAGCTGATTCGGTGCCACCGCGCGCCGGCGGTCACTGATCGCGGTGATACCCGCGACCGCTGGCAGATCGGGCGGCAGTTCGACCGCATCGGCGGCTAGGAACGCAGCATATGCAGCTGGCGCGCCGTTCTTCTCGGCCATTGCGGCAAATTCCTGATCCGCATTCAGCAATAGTCCCGCCTGTGCAGTATCGGCCGGCGAACGGCAGCCGGCGCTGCCCGCTACGAGCGCAATCAGCGCGACGGCAAGACCGTGCTTAAACCAGCACACGATGGGTGAGTCGTTCAAGGATACGGAGCGGGCTGCGCTCGGGGTCATACAAAGCCTCCACAGGCAAATGTAGGGTTTGTTCAAGTAGATGCTGGCCGGACATCGCGGCATGCGACGCCTGGTCGGAAAAACAGATCCACGTGCTGTTGGCGGCAAACGGCACGGTCACCTGCGAGACCTTCTGCTGGTATTCAGCGTCGGCCTTCATGCGGTCATGCAATTGCAGCATGATGTGGTCGTAGCGGCTACGCCGCGACTTGGTGATATGCAAGGTCTCCAGCAACCACGCCACTCCCGGCACCGGCGGCGTAATTTCCGGCAGGAAGCGCCTTGCCAGCTCCTCGAACGGCTCGCCGATGCGCCACACGCGCGCCGCGCCATCCGGATTGGCGTTGTGGAACACGCGCAGGATGCGTTCACCACCATTGGGCCGCGACGGAAAGGCATCGATATGCAAGCGCGTATCGTCCTTGCGCCACGAAGTCGCACGGCCCTCGACAGACACCGGGCGTAAGCTCGTGCGCGCGATCCGCAAGCGGTCAACGTAGGCCGGCAGCAGCCTCTCGATCAGGCCGATTGCTTGCGCACGATAGCGCGCAAGCAGGCGCCGTAAGCTCTCACGCCCGACATCGTCACCGATCACGCCCGCCACCGCATCGGTCGCTGCGTCGTAACTGATGTTCTTCGCCTTTGGATCGGCGCGGTTCGGATCGAGCCAGCGCTGCTCTTCCGCGTCGAGTGCGAACTTGAGCTGCGGCAGATACAACACACAACCCTGTTCGAGATCCGTTGCGAGGACCGCCGATTCGGCAGCAGGAGGACGGATGTCCCAGTCGGCAATCTGGAGTGTCTGGATGCGGCGCATGTGTCGGCGCTGCGCGGAATCAGGATGCCTGCTTCTTCAGCAGATCACGGATTTCGGCGAGCAGCGCTTCCGAAGGCGTCGGTCCGGCAGGCGCGGCCGGAGGCTGCGCGGCCTTGAAGCGGTTGAGCGCTTTGATAAAGAGGAAAATCGCGAACGCGACGATGATGAAATCGAAGCTCGCCTGCAGAAACTTGCCGTAGGCGAGCAGCACGGCCGGATTTTTCGGACCGCTCGCCTCCTTGAGTGTCAGCGCCATATCGGAAAAATTGACGCCGCCAGTGATCAGTCCAAGGATCGGCATGAACATATCGCCAACCAGCGACGAAACGATCTTGCCGAACGCACCACCGATGATGACGCCGACGGCAAGATCGACCACGTTGCCGCGCATCGAAAATTCCTTGAACTCGGTAATCAGGCCCATCGGTTTCTGCTCCTTCTTGGCAAGCCGGTTGGTAGGTTGTGGAGGAATTATTGTAGCGATGTAGCGATCTGCCGCGACTGCAAGCCGTCAGGCGGATGACGTCCGCTGGCGGCGTGCGGGATGTCCACAACGCGCACGAATTCGATCGCGAAACGATCATGGCGGCGGCGTCAATACCGGCGCCGCAGCCAGCTCCAGTCCCTCGCGATAGTGCCGCGAGGCGTCCGCCGGACGCTGGGTCTGTTCGTACAGGCGCGCAAGATCAAAATGCGCAACCGCGGTCGGCTCGGCACGCAGCGAGGCATCCAGATAGCTCTGCGCCTTGCCCCATAGTTTCGCGCCGAGACAAGCGCGGCCGGCGAGCCGCAGCAGCTCGGGACGCTCCCCGTACTGCTTCAGCCAGTGTTCAACCGTGGCCAGCTGCGCAATCGCGTCTGCCGCATGCACATCGCCATACAGGCGTATCAGCGCGCCGTCCCATTCGCTGGCCAGCACCGACTCGATTTGCGCGGCCGCCTCGGCGTCCGCATTCAAGCGTGCCAGCCCGAAAATGTAGTCGCGCCGCAACTCGGCGTTACTACGCACCGGCGCAGCCGCTTCCCAAGCAGCCTTGAGCAGCTCCACGCGCGCTTTGGCGACCGCCTCGGCGATGCGCGCACGGCATGCCTGCACACGCAGTGCGGCGCGCCGCTCCGGCGACGGGACGCCGATCTTTTCCGCATCGCTCAACAGCGCCAGCAGCGCATCCCATTCACCAAGACCGGCCAGGCTCTGCACCAGTATCTCGGCTGCATAGGGATGACCGGGCACCTGCTGCCGCAACGTTTCTGTCACCGCTTTCGCTGCCGCGAACTCGCCGCGATCGAGATACAGTTCGGCGCGCGTCATCAGCACCGCTGCCACGACGTCCGCATCCTTGTTTTCACCGGCAAGTTGCAAGTAGTGGTCGCGGCGCTCGTAGGCGCCAAGCCGCTGCACCGCGCGTGCGGCGGCGAGGTAGTTCAGGTATGGCGACTGTTGATCTGACACACGCCGCACGAGATCGACCTCCGCGCGCGTCCAATCGCCCTCGAACAGGCGCTGCAAGCCGGACTCGAACGACCGCTTCACATGCTTGCGGCGACGCCGGTCGAGCACGCCACGCACGGTCTGCGGCAACCGCAGCATGGCGGTCAGCGCGCGCACCGTGAAGTAGACCAGGATCGCAAAGCCAACGACCGCGAACAGCAGCGCGGCCGCCGAACTTTCGATCACGTAGGGACCGTAGTGAATCAGGGCGTAGCCGGGATCGCCACCGAATGCGAGCACGGCGGCGATGCCGGCGCCGAACGCAAACAGCAGGATCAGGTACAGGCCGATCACATCGCTCTCACTTCGGCCGCGTGTCGAGGTAAGCGCGCAGGAGACCGACGCCACGGCTCAGATCCGGCAGCGTCGGACTCAACTCCAGCATCTGCAGCTGTTCCAGTTCGGCCTGCATCGCCAATACACCGGGATCGTCCTTGCGGTAGTACGTGGTCAGCCAGTCTCCGGCCGAGCGCAGGCCGGCGCGGAACGCGTCGGTATCGGCGCGCAACAGTTCGCTGCGGGCAACTTCGAGCTTGAGCGACAGGACCGCGACCACCAGTACTTCCTGATCGGCGGTCAGCACGTGCTCGATCTGGCGGTCCGTGTAGCGCACCGTGAACAGCGCTGCCAACGCGGCACGCGTGCGATCCCAGAGCCGCGCGCGCCAACCCGTCGCGGCGGGCGGCGTGGCTGGAACCGCCTGCGGCGGTGGCCTGAACCGCTCGGGCACACTCAGGCTCAGCGGCAGTTTTGGCGCGCGGTCGATAAGGCTGCCGAGGGATAACGCAGCAGCAGCGATATCCACCTTGGGCACCGCGGCGAGCGCGGCGCGCTCGGCGGCGATCGTCTTGCGCACTTCGAAAAGCCCTGGATCCGCCAGCGTACCGAGACGATCCTGCGCCAGGCTCAGCGCCGTCAGCGCGGTGCCGACGTCACCGGCAAGCTGGAGCCGATCATTGGCAAGCAGTAACAGCTGTTCGATCGCCAACAGCTGCACGTGCACGTGACCGCCCTGCACTTCGGTCTGCAGCTTGGCCAGAGCATGTTCGGCATCGTCGAGACGGCTCTGCGCCGCGGTGACCTGGTCGCTGTCGTTGCGGGCGGTCTGCGCGATATCGGCGGCGCGTCCCTCCAGATCGTTGAGCTGACTTTGCTGGAGCGTCAGCTGGCGGCCCATGCGACGCATCAGCACGTCCTGCGCCTGCAGGGTTTCGTCGGTATCGGCGCGCTGGCGCGTCAGCCTCCAGCCGCCGTAGACCAACGCTGCGAGGCCGGCCACGACGACAAGCAGGAATAGTGCGCGCCATAGGCGGGGATTGCGGGACGGCGATGCTGAAGCAGCGTTATTTGGGGTCATCGTGAGACCTGATTCATTCACCGTCGTTCACACCACCACTCGGCAAGTGCGTCAATGAACGCAGCGTCGGCGACGCGATCCGGCAACAGCGGCGGCGTGAGAAATCCCATGGTTCGGGCATGTTCTACCACACGCGGCGACGGCACAAGCAGCGGCTTTTGCAGCAGCGCTGGCCGGCGCTCGGCCGGCGTTAGCGCGTACATCCGCTCCAGACTCTGCAGGCTGGTAACGACAATCGCGTCGCAAGACTCAATCAGCGCGACCACCGCGGTCGCCGCATGCGTGACAACATCGCGCCGGTACAGCGCCACGCGGGCGACGCGGCCGCCGCGCGCGCGCAGAGCGTCGGCCAGATCGGTTCGGCCATCTTCGCCGGTGACGATCGCGCAGTCGCGTCCGGCTGCGTCAGCGAATTCAGGAAGTGCGGCGAGTCCGGCGCCGGAAAACTCGGCCGGCGGCACAATGATGTCTTGAATGCCGGCGGCGCCCAGCACGGCCGCGGTCGCCGGCCCTACCGCCGCTACGCGCGGAAGCCAGGGCGGCGGCAGCAGCGTGATCGCCGCCGTGGCTGCATTGGCGCTGGTGAACAGCCACCACGCGGCACCGCGCGCGGCGTCGAGCCGCTGCCGCAGCTCGGAATCGTCAGCAGCAGGCATGATCGCGAACAGCGGCAGGCGCAAAGCGGTACCGCCCGCTGCTGCGATCGCGTGACACAGGCCATCGGCCTGATGCGCCGGCCGCGTAACCAGAATGCGCGCACCGGCGAGCGCGCCGGCGCGGATCGCATTCACAGCGCGACGCCGCAGCCGCGCAGGATTTCACGCCCTCCCGCATCGAGCAGGCGCGCGGCGAGCATTTCACCCAGTTCGGCGGCGGACGAAGTTGCGCCTTCGATGACATCGCGCACACAGCGCGAACCGTCAGGCGCCGCAACCAGTCCGGTCAGATGCAAACGGCCACTGGCGAGCCGCGCATGGCCGGCGACCGGTACCTGGCAGGCGCCACCGAGACGCGCGGACAATGCGCGTTCCGCGGCAAGCCGTGTCGCCGATATAGCGTCGTGCAGCGGCGCCAGACGCGCGAGCGTCACCGTATCGTCCGCGCGGCACTCAATGCCAATGACCCCCTGTGCGAGCGCCGGAACAAAAACATCGGGGTCGAGCTTCTCGCGGATGCGGGCACCGAGACCGAGGCGCAACAGACCAGCACCGGCAAGCAGGATAGCGTCGTAGCGGCCTTCGTCGAGCTTGGCCAGACGCGTGCCGACATTACCGCGCAGTTCGCGCACTTCGAGATCCGGACGCAGCAGGCGCAACTGCGCTTGCCGACGCAGGCTGGAGGTGCCGACGGTCGCTCCTTGCGGCAGCGCAGCGACATGTGCGTGACGATTGGAAACGAAGGCGTCGCGCGGATCCTCGCCAGGGAGATATGCGGCCAGCTTGAGCCCATCCGGCAGATGTACCGGTACATCCTTCATCGAGTGGACCGCGATATCGGCGCGGCCATCGAGCATCGCCTGCTCCAGCTCCTTGACGAACAGGCCCTTGCCGCCGACGCGGGCGAGCGGCGCATCGAGCATCTGGTCGCCCTGCGTCGTCATCGGCACGAGTTCGACGCTCAGGCCCGGATGCGCCTTCTCCAGCAAGGTCTTGACGTGATTGGCCTGCCACAGGGCTAGCGGACTTTCGCGGGTAGCGATGCGCATGATGGCTAGGGTTGGGACGTGAATTTGAAAATGGGCGCGGGCACTAACCTGCATTATTCATGAAATCGCCGGAAAATCCTGCACCCCGTATGGGTAACTGTGGTTTCCGTATCTACGACATCTCGTCACGGATATTCTCCGGCGCGTTTGGCTAGGGCCTGTTAACACTAACTTTGATCGCAGCGATCAAAGTTAGTGTTAACAGGCCCTAGCCCGGAGTAACTCAACGTCACTCCGGGCCGTATCCAAACGCCGGCATAAGCCAAGCCTGCGCGTCAGTCGCCCTCGTTCTCAGTCAGGAAGCGCCGCACTTCGGCGAGACGGCGGCGGCTCACCGGAAGTTGCGTCGTCGCGTGGCGCACCTTGAGCCAGTGCTGGGTTTCATCGGTACGGCTGCGTTCAAGGCCGGCGATGAAGCGCGTCGCCACCAGGGCCTTGCGGTGAATGCGCAGAAACCACGGTGCAAAATCCTCTTCGAGCGTCTTCAGCGACTCCTCGATCAGCACCTCGCCATGCAGATGACAAACTGTGGTGTATTTCTGATCGGCGAGGAAATAAATAATGTCTTCCGCCGGGATGCGGATCAGGCCTTCGCGCGTGGTCGCAGTGATGAACTCGCGCTTCGGCTTCTCGCCCGGGGCGGCGGTGGCGCTCGGCTTTTGCGCGCGTGACAGCTTGCGCGCGCGCTGCAGCGCCTCGCGCAGCTTCTCCTTGCGCACCGGCTTCAGCAAATAAGCGTCGGCCTGCACGTCGAAGGCGGACAGCGCGTGCTCGGCGAACGCGGTAGTGAAAATGATCGCTGGCGGCATGTCGTCCTCGATGATCGTGCGCGCGAGGCGGATGCCGTCGACCGTCGGCATGCGCACGTCAAGGAGCACAATATCCGGCTCTTCTTCGCGGATCAGTTCGAGCGCGGTCTCGCCGTCGCCAGCCTCGCCGACTATTTCGTATCCTGGAAACTCTTCGATGAGCCGGCGCAACCGCTCGCGCGCCAAGGGCTCGTCGTCAACGATGACAACCCTCATCGGCCTTCTCCGCTGTTCTGTTTGTAAAGTACTCGCAGCCTCGCCCGAAACAGTTGACCCAACTCATTGTGATCCGGTCCGAGCTCCAGCCGCGCACGATCTCCGTAGATGAGCTTAATACGCTGCGCGATATTGTTCACTGCCACGCCGGTGCCTTTCTTGGTCGGAACGTCGTCCGGTGGCAGCGGATTTTCGACTTCCACGACCAGGTATTCGCCTTCGCGGCGGGCGTTCACGTGCAGCAGGCCGCGCGCGCGCAGACGCGAAATGCCGTGATAGATCGCGTTTTCGACCAACGGCTGCACGGTCAGGCGCGGGATCAGTGCGCCGCGCAACTCATCCGGAATATCCCAGTTGACCAGCAATTTGTCGCCCAGCCGCGCTTCCTCAATACGCAGATAACCTTTCACCAACTCGATTTCGTCGGTCAGCGGTACCAGCAGCGAGCGCTCGTCGAGACTGGCACGAAACAGGTCGGCAAGATCGTTGACCAGCTCTTCCGCCTTTTCCGGCTGCGTCAGAATCAGCGATGAGATGCTGTTCAGGCTGTTGAACAGGAAATGGGGCCGGATCCGTGCCTGCAGCGCTAGATAGCGCGCGTCCGCCTCGGAATGTTCGTCGAAATCCTGCCAGCGCTGGCGCTGGTGGAAGTAACCCAGCAGCATCAATGCGACGATCGCGCCGGCGACCGCCGTGCGCGCCGCAAATACGATGCGCGTATCGGCGACCGGAATCCCCAACTGGAAATGCGCATGCCCAGTCCATGCCATCCAGCTCCATAGCACCACCAGCAGCAGCGCCACCACACAGCTGAGCACCGGCACCAGAACCGGGTTCGCGGCATGCAGAATTCTCCGCAGCGCGCACATCGCGGCTGCTCCTACGAGTCCGGCGACCTGTATGTAGCCTGAAATGATCAGCAACCGTGGTAAGACATCGTCACCATCGCGGGTGGTGATAACGGTGGTCAATGCCGCCATCAACTCCATGGAGGCGACAATAGTGACCAGTGCGCGCCTGGAGCAGATGTCAGGCATCGCCGTGGAAGTATTCGCAACGCGCACCGTTATCGCATTCATCATCGAATCCCGGGCTCCCGCTCCTCGTTTCCGAAGCCTAGCGCAACTGACCGTCACAGCGCACAATCCGGTCTTTGGATTGCCCCGTCAACTGCTGCCGTCATGCATCCCAGTGAATCCCATCCAAGCCCCAAACTCTGGGGCGGCCGCTTCGCCGAGTCCACCGACACACTGGTCGAAGCGTTCAGCGAGTCTGTCAGCTATGACCGGCGCCTGTGGCGCCAGGACATCCGTGGCTCGCAGGCGCATGCGCGGATGCTGGAAAAAATCGGCGTGCTTACGGCTCCCGAGCTCAAAGCGATCATCGACGGCCTGGACCACATATACATCGACATCGAGACCGGACGCTTTAGCTGGAAGCAAAACCTCGAAGACGTGCATATGAATATCGAGGCTGAGCTGACCACGCGCATCGGTGACGCCGGCAAGAAGCTGCATACCGGGCGCTCGCGCAACGACCAGATCGCGACCGACCTGCGCCTGTACGTGCGCGACGCCATCGACGAGCTGCACGCGCTGATCGACACAGTCACGGCGGTGCTGCTCGACCTGGCCGAACGCGAAGCCGACACGGTGATGCCTGGATTCACCCACCTGCAGATCGCGCAGCCAGTGACTTTTGGTCATCACCTGCTGGCCTGGCGCGAAATGCTGCTACGTGACCGCGCGCGCCTGCTCGACGCGCGTGCGCGCGTCAACGTGCTGCCACTCGGCAGCGCCGCGCTGGCGGGCACGGTGTATCCGCTGGATCGGCACTACGTTGCCCAATTGCTGGATTTCGACGCGGTGTCGGAAAACTCGCTGGATGCCGTCGCCGACCGCGACTTCGCAATCGAGTTCTGTTCGGCGTGCAGCCTATTGATGGTGCATCTGTCGCGCTGGAGCGAGGAACTGGTCCTGTGGAGCAATCCGCTGTTCGGGTTCGTGCGTCTGCCCGACCGCTTCTGCACCGGCAGTTCGATCATGCCGCAGAAGAAGAATCCGGACGTGCCGGAACTGGTACGTGGCAAGACCGGTCGCGTGATCGGCTCACTGAACGCCCTGCTGATTCTGATGAAGGGCCAGCCGCTTGCCTACAACCGTGACAATCAGGAGGACAAGGAGCCGCTATTTGATGCGCACGACACAGTGTCCGCCTGTCTGCAAGTGTTCGGTGCGATGCTACCGGCGATCACCATGGACCGCGATGCTTGTCGTGCAGCCGCCGCCAAGGGATTCTCAACCGCCACCGATCTCGCCGATTACCTCGTGCGCAAGGGCCTGCCGTTCCGCGATGCCCATCACGCAGTCGGCGCCGCCGTCGCTTATGCGGCCGGCAAGCCCTGCGATCTGGCCGACCTGACACTTGACGAGCTACAGCGCTTCTCGATGAAAGTCGAGGCCGACGTGTTCCAGCACATTACGCTGGAGGCCTCCGTCGGCGCGCGCCGTACCTACGGCGGCACCAGTCCCGAGCAAGTACGTGCGGCAATCGCGCGCGCGCGGGCCGCTACGGCACGACCGGAGTAACGGCTGGCCGGGCGCATGAAAGCTTGCGCGCTCGGCGCAAGACGCCCATGAGCCAAAAACGGAAGCTGTCGCACTGCGCGGCAGGGATCGTCGCGGCGCTGGCTGGCACGATGGTCATGGTCGTGCTGCTGCTGCGTTTCCTGTCACCACCGACGAGCGCGTTCATGCTCGCCTCGGAACATAAGCCGGTGCACTATCAGTGGGTTGCCTGGCCGCGCATTGCACCCGCAGCAGCCCTCGCAGTCGTTGCGTCCGAAGACCAGAAATTCCCGTCGCACTGGGGCTTCGATTTCGACGCTATGGAAAGCGCGTTGCACCATAACGCGCGCGGCCGTCATATCCGCGGTGCCAGCACCATCAGTCAGCAGACCGCGAAAAACCTGTTCCTGTGGAGCGGCCGCAGCTACCTGCGCAAAGGGCTGGAGGCGGGCTTCACCGTGCTGCTGGAAACCCTGTGGCCGAAACAGCGCATTCTCGAGGTCTACCTCAACGTGGCTCAATTCGGGCCCGGGATCTATGGCGTGGAGGCAGCCTCACAGCGTTACTTCGGCAAGCCCGCGGCACGCCTGTCATGGCACCAAGCCGCGTTACTGGCGGCGGTACTGCCAAATCCGGAACGCCTGCATGTGGATCATCCTTCGGCCTATGTTTCAGCCCGTGCCAGCGATATCGAGGAACAGATGCAGCTGCTCGGTTCCGACTATTTGAGACAGCTCGATTGAGCGCGGATGAGTGCGGACCCTAGTTGCGTTGCGCAAAAATCTTGTGTCGCGAAAAACGCTCTGCTGATATTTGACTTGAAATAATAACGGTAATCAATAGATTTTAAAGGATTTATGACTTATACCCACAAAAACTGTGGATAAGTTTGTGAACAATGCACCCCGGACGCACGTAAGTGGGCATTGTGAAAAGAGATTTCCAGGCTTAGTATAATTTCTGACCACTCCATATTTATTTTTATAATCAACAAGTTGTAAGATTCTTTCAGCATTCTTACAGTTTCATGCAACAAGATTAAGCCTTTGCGGCACAGCACAATGATGATTGTGCATAAGTCCACTTGACAAAGATTACGGCTTGATGTTGACGCTTATCGGTTTGGGGCGGACGGTGGGAAGTCGTCAAAACATACTATGTGTGTCAGGACTGGACCCAACCGGCGGCGCCGGCATCCAGGCCGACATCGAAGCAATTGCCGCCGCCGGCGCCCACGCTCTGCCGGTGATTACCTCCCTGACCGTGCAGAATACGACCAATGTGCTGTTGAGCGAGGCCGTCGACGCCAGCCTGATCGGCCGCCAGATCGATGCCCTGCTGGCTGACTGCCGCATCGACGCAGTCAAGATCGGCTTACTTGGCAATGCAGCCCAGATTGGCACGATCGTGCCGCGCATCGCGAGCCTCGGTGTTCCGATCGTTTGCGACCCGGTGCTGCGTGCCGGCGGCGGTACGGAACTGGCAACGGCAGAGTTGGTGGGTTCGATGCGCCAGCGGTTACTACCGATCACTACGGTACTGACACCGAACGCCGCGGAAGCGCGCCGACTGGTGCCTGCCACCAACCCGGCCGCCAGCGCCGCAGCCTTGTTGGCTCTGGGATGTATGAATGTGCTGATCACCGGTGGTGATGAACCCGGCGCCGATGTCGTCAACACCTGGTACACACTTCGGCGCGAACCAAGAGCTTATCGTTGGCCACGACTGCCGGAGACCTTTCACGGCGCTGGCTGCACGCTGGCTGCCGCGCTGGCCGCGCGGCTGGCGCGCGGTGATGAGATCGGTGCGGCAATCGAGGACGCACAACACTGGACACAGGCGACGCTGCAGCACGCGTATGCCGCCGGCCGCGGCCGGCGGATTCCATATCGGCTCGACCATGGCTGAATCACACCGTCCCACAATCTTGCTGCGCGGGCTTTATGCGATCACGTCCGATGCCTTGTGCTCGAACAGCGAACAGCTGCTCGCGGCAGTCGCGGCGGCCTTGCGCGGCGGCGCCATCCTTATCCAGTATCGCGACAAACGCAGCGATGCACAGGCGCGCCTCGCCAACGCCCGTGCGCTCGCCGCGATGGCACACGCGCGCGGAGCGCGCCTGATCGTTAATGACGACGCCAGGCTTGCGGCGGAAGCCGACGGCGTGCACCTAGGCACCACCGACGGTTCGATCGCCGCTGCGCGCGCGCAGCTTGGCACCAGTGCCATCATCGGTGCTTCCTGCGGTCCCGACTTGCAGCGCGCGCGCGACGCGATTGCCGCGGGCGTTGATTACATCGCCTTCGGCCGCTTTTTCGACTCGCGCACTAAGCCAGATGCCCCGCAGGCATCGATCGAGCTGCTGCGCACGGCGCGCGCGGAATTCCACCTGCCGATCTGCGCGATCGGCGGCGTAACACCAGAAAACGGCAGCGCGCTGATCACGGCGGGCGCCGATCTTCTCGCAGCAGTCGAAGGCGTATTCGGCGATCCCGATCCGGCGCATGTCGAAGCCAATGCGCGCGCATACGGTCGTCTGTTCGACTGAAAAGCCGCGAAACTGGAAACCAGATACCGGAAGCCGGAAACTAGTCGCTATGACTCGATCCGAACAACTTTTTGAACGCGCGCGGCACAGCATTCCGGGCGGCGTGAACTCTCCAGTGCGCGCCTTCCGCGCGGTCGGCGGCACACCGCGCTTCATTGCGCATGCGCAGGGCGCCTGGATTCACGATGTCGACGGCAAGGCCTATGTCGATTACGTCGGCTCCTGGGGGCCGATGATTCTCGGCCACCAGCATCCGAAGGTGACGGAAGCCATCGTCGCTCAGGCGCGCATCGGCACCAGCTACGGCGCGCCGACCGAACTCGAGATCGAGATGGCGGAACTGCTGTGCGAACGTGTGCCCGGTCTCGAGCAGGTGCGCATGTGCAATTCAGGTACTGAAGCGACGATGTCCGCGCTGCGGCTCGCGCGCGGCGCCACCGGCCGCGACTACATCCTCAAATTCGAAGGCTGCTACCACGGCCACGGTGACTCGCTGCTGGTGAAAGCCGGCTCCGGCGCGCTGACCTTCGGCGTACCGACCTCGCCGGGCGTGCCGGCCGATCTGGCCAAATACACGCTGACCGCGACCTACAACGATCTCGATTCGGTGGAGCACTTGTTCCACGCCCACCGCGACGCGATCGCCGCCATCATCGTCGAACCGGTCGCCGGCAACATGAACTGCGTGCCACCCGCGCCCGGCTTTCTCGATGGCCTGCGCCGGCTGTGTTACGAGTACGGCGTCCTGCTTATTTTCGACGAAGTGATGACCGGCTTCCGCGTGCATCCGCGCGGGGCGGCAGGGCTGTATAACGTGAAGCCGGATCTGGTCACGCTCGGCAAGATCATCGGCGGCGGACTGCCGGTTGGTGCGTTTGGTGGACGCCGCGACATCATGCAGAAACTGGCGCCGGTCGGCCCCATCTATCAGGCGGGCACGCTGTCCGGCAATCCACTGGCGATGGCCGCGGGGCTTGCGCTGCTGCGCGAACTCAGCAACGAAGCGTTGTATGCGCGACTCGAAGCGACCACGCGCGGCCTACTCGACGGCCTGCACTCGGCGGCGGACAAAGCCGGCGTCGCGTTCACGACGACGCAGGTCGGCAGTATGTTCGGCCTCTACTTCACCGACGCGCCGGAAATCTCGACGTATGCGCAGGTAATGGCCTGCAACGTCGAGGCGTTCAAGCGCTTCTTCCACGCGATGCTGGAGCACGGCGTCTACCTGGCGCCGTCCGCGTTCGAGGCCGGCTTCGTATCCGCCGCGCATGGCCTCAAGGAAATCGAGGCGACACTATCCGCCGCGCGCGACGCCTTTGCCCAACTCAAAACCGCATGAGCGATCCAGTCCCGCAGAAAAAACCCGGATTGCTGTCGAAGCTCCGCTCCCAGCTCAACCAGGGTGATTCCTGGCTTACTTACGATCTCAACCGGCTGTTCACCGCCGAGAAGCTGAACGAGGATGCGGTCGAACAGCTCGAAGAGCGGCTGTTGGTCGCCGACGCCGGGCTCGAAGCGACGACCTGGCTGTGCGAACGACTGACCGCCGACATCCGCGCCGGCCGCGTGAAAACCGAATCGCAGCTGCGCACCGCGCTAAGAAGCGCGCTGCTGGAATTACTGGCACCCATCGCCAAGCCGCTGGTGATTCCGCCGTACATCAAGCCCTACGTGCTGTTCGTGGCCGGCGTTAACGGCACCGGCAAGACCACCACCATCGGCAAGCTCGCGGCACGCTACAAAAGCGAAGGCCGCAACGTGTTGATCGCCGCTGGCGACACCTTCCGCGCGGCGGCCGTAGAGCAGCTCGAAACCTGGGCGCAGCGCGCCGGCGTACCGATGATTTCACAGGGCGCCGGCGCCGACTCGGCTTCGGTGATCTACGACGCCGTCACCGCCGCCAAGTCGCGCGGCGCCGACCTCGTGATCTGCGATACCGCCGGCCGTCTGCATACGCAAAGTCACTTGATGGAAGAATTGCGCAAGATCAAACGCGTGGTTCAGAAGCATGACCCGTTCTCGCCGCACGAAGTAATGCTGGTGGTGGACGCGACGACCGGGCAGAATGCATTGAATCAGGCGCTGCAATTTCACGAAGCGATCGGCCTGACGGGAATCACGCTCACCAAGCTGGATGGCACCGCCAAGGGCGGCGTGCTGCTGGCGATCGCGCGGCGGCTGGCGCTGCCGGTGCGGTTTATCGGCGTCGGCGAGGCGATCGAGGATCTGCTGCCGTTCGACGCGGAAGCGTATGTCGATGCTTTGGTCGGAGAATAAATTGGCAACAGGCCCTAACGGTCATGCCGCTACGACGCCCTGGATCATGAATGTTGGTGTGGGCATGACCGCCCTCTCCCTACCACCCGCTTCGCGGGCGGTCCCTCCCTCTCCCGCCATGCGGGCGAGGGACACGGGCGTCGCTTCGCGACATTCACGTTAATGCCCGACATCATCCAGTTCCATAGCGTCAGCCATCGCTACGCCAACGGGCCGGACGTTCTCAGCAGCCTGACGCTGAACCTGGGTCAGGGCGAGATGGCGTTCCTGACCGGCCCGTCGGGCGCCGGCAAGAGCACCGTGCTGCGACTGATCGCGCGCATCGAGCGGCCGTCGCGTGGCCGCATCGTCGTCAATGACATCGATCTGGCCAACGTCAGCGCGCGCGGCGTACCGGCGCACCGCCGGCAGATCGGAATGATCTTCCAGAACTTCAACTTGCTGTATGACCGCAGCGTCTATGCCAACGTCGCGCTGCCGCTGCTGATCCGTGGCCACCGCGACGACGACATCGGCCGCCGCGTGCGCGCGGCGCTCGATGCGGTCGGCCTGCTGCACAAAGAAAAGGCGCTGCCGATCACGCTGTCCGGCGGCGAACAGCAACGCGTCGGCATCGCGCGCGCCGTGGTGTGCCGGCCGGCACTGCTGCTCGCCGACGAACCGACCGGCAATCTCGATCCGGGAATGGCGCGCGAAGTCATGCAACTGTTCATGCGCTTCAATCAGGTTGGCGTCAGCGTGCTGGTCGCAACGCATGCGATCGGACTGATCCAGCAATTGCCGTATCGAAACATCCACCTCGAACATGGCAGCGTCGATCCTTCGGGATACGGTGCACGCCGGGAGAATCTCGTTGACCTCGGCTAGGCGCGTCGCCGATCAACCGGCGTGGTGGCGGCGCATCGCGCAGGATCAGCGGCGCGCGCTGACGGATGTCTGGTGGCGGCTGCGTTCGCGGCCCTTCGGTACGCTGTTCACAGCCTTCGTCATCGGGGTCGTGCTGGCGCTGCCGGCGGGGTTGGACGCCTTGATCCGCACGTTCAATGTCGCCAGCTACAGCTGGGAGGGCGCGTATCAGGCGTCGTTGTTTCTCAAGGACGCGGTCAGCGTGGAACGAGGCCGCCAACTCGCGCAAGACATTGGCGCTCGCGAGGGTATCGAGAAAAGCGCCTATGTTTCGCGCGAGCAAGCGCTCGCGGAATTCCGCGCTCATTCCAGCTACGGCGAAGCGCTGGATCTGCTGCAGAACAATCCGCTGCCAGCGGTGATCGTGGTGACGCCGGATCGGCATCTGTCGCGTGAGCACGCCACCGCGCTGCTGACGGCGTTGACGAAGCTGCCCGAAGTGGATCAGGCCAAGCTCGACCAGGAATGGCTCGACCGGCTCTACGCGGCGCTCGACTTCGTCGAGCATGTGATCGCGGCGATTGCGGTGCTGCTCGGCCTCGCCGTCGTCGTCGTTATCGGCAATACCATCCGCCTCGATGTCGAAAGCCGACGCGATGAAATCATGGTCATGAAGCAAGTCGGCGCCACCGACACGTTCATCCGCCGGCCGTTCCTGTATACCGGTCTCGCCTATGGCTTGCTCGGCAGCGCTTGCGCGACAATTCTGGTCACCATTGGCCTCGCACTGCTGACCGGACCGACACTGCGGCTGCTCGGACTCGACACCAGCCAGTCCGCGGCCATGCTGCCGTCCCGGCATACCCTGGCCGCCTTGTTCGGCGCTGGACTGGCACTTGCCTGGATGACCTCGTACCTGACCGTCACGCGCCAGATCCGGGGCATTGAACCCCGTTGAAATTTTAGTTGGAACTGGATTTATATTTTTATTTATATCAATAGCTTGAATATTCCTCACGAGAAGAGAGCGCGCGGAACTTTTGCGCTCCTTAGCACTCTCATATCCCGAGTGCTAAGCTAACCTCAATTATGGAGAATGTAATGAGCGAAAGTCTGGTGTTGGCGCGTCGCGTGAGCGCTATGCCGTCGCCAATGGCGGGGAGCCTCGAAGCTTATGTTCACACGGTCAGCCGCATTCCACTGCTCGCCGCGGAGGAAGAAACTAATCTTGCCCGGCGTTTACGCGATCATCAGGATTTGGATGCGGCACGCACGCTGGTGCTGTCGAACCTGCGTTTTGTAGCGCATATCGCCCGCGGCTACTCGGGTTACGGACTCGGCGTCGCCGACCTGATTCAGGAAGGCAACATTGGCCTGATGAAGGCGGTCAAGCGCTTCGATCCGGAAGTCGGTGTGCGCCTGATCTCGTTCGCAGTGCACTGGATCAAAGCCGAGATTCACGAGTACATCCTGCGCAATTGGCGCATCGTGAAGATCGCGACGACCAAGGCGCAGCGCAAGCTGTTCTTCAACCTGCGCAAATCCCGTCAGCGGCTTGGCTGGATGAATCAGGCCGAGGTCGAAGCGATCGCCACCGAGCTGAAAGTCAGGCCCGAAGACGTGCTGCAGATGGAATCGCGCCTTGGCGGTCATGACGTGTCGTTCAGTGCCGTGCCGGAAGACGGCGAAGAATCCTTCGTGCCGGAAGACTATCTCGCCGATCGTCACGACGCATTCAGCGCCATCGAGGAAGCGGAATGGGAAGATCAGCGCGAAGAGAAAATGCGCACCGCGTTAACCACGCTCGATGCGCGCGCGCGCGACATTCTGCAACGCCGCTGGCTCAGCGATAACGAAAAGACTGGGCTACAGGAACTCGGCGACGAGTATGGCGTGTCCGCGGAGCGCATTCGCCAGATCGAAGTCGCGGCGATGAAGAAGCTGCGCAAGGCGATTGAGGCCGAAGAAACAGCCTGAGCGGATTCACTGTTGCAACCAACCAGGGCCCGGCAATGCCGGGCCTTTTTTTGTTCATGCCGCCGTCGCTGCCAAAAGGCGGCCCTATGGTCGCGCGCCGCTACCGGCCGGCTCATCGAGCCGCACGAAGTCGGGCTTCTCCCAAACCGCGCAGTCCGGACAGAACCAGCTGTCCGGAATCGCACTCCACAGCGTTCCAGGCGGAAATCCCTCGTGTTTGTTTCCGTCGGCTTCATCGTAAACATAGCCGCAGCCGGGACACTGAAAGCGACTCATGGAACACCGATTCAGGCCGGCGGCGCGCCGTAGCGTGCGAGCAGGCGCGCCCGCTCAGGCGGGTGGATGTTGGCCTTGGTCACGTCTCCGTGATAGTGGGCAACGACCCGCTTGTCCATCATCCAGCGCCACAGCGGCGGGAAGTAGGCGATCACCAGCATGCTCGCGTAACCGGACGGCAGTTGTGGCGATTCGTCGAAATGGCGCAGCGCCTGATAGCGACGCGTCGGATTGGCGTGATGGTCGGAATGGCGCTGCAAGTGATACAGCAGCAGATTGGTGACGATGTGATTGCTGTTCCAACTATGACTCGGCTTGCAGCGCTCGTAGCGGCCGTCGGCCTCCTTCTGGCGCAGCAGGCCGTAGTGCTCGACGTAGTTCACCACTTCCAGCAATGAAAATCCAAATATCGCCTGGATCAGTAGATAGGGAATGATTGCGGGACCAAGCCACAGAAGCATTCCCGCGAACAAGATTACTGTCATCAACCAAGCGTTGAGCAGATCGTTCCGCAATGTCCACGGCCCTTTGCCGCTACGCGCCAGACGCTCCTTTTCCAGATGCCAGGCCGATTTTGCACTACCGATTACCGTGCGCGGCAGAAAGGCCCAGAAACTTTCACCGAGACGAGAACTCGCCGGGTCCTCGGGCGTGGCTACGCGCACATGGTGGCCGCGATTGTGTTCGACATAAAAATGTCCGTAGCCGGTCGGCGCAAGTACGATCCTGGCCAGCCAGCGTTCGACCGTCTCCTTCTTGTGCCCCAGCTCATGCGCATTGGCGATGGCGATGCCGTTGACCAAGCCCACCGAAATTGATACGCCAAGCATGACGCCCAGGCTCAACCCGCCGTGCACGATCAGCCAAGCGCCGGTGAAGAAACCCAGGTATTGCAGCGGCAAGTAGAGATAGGTGCACCAGCGGTAGTAACGGTCCTCTTCCAAGGTGCGGACTGCGCTCTCCGGCGGGTTTGACGTATCGGTGCCAACGAGAACATCCAACAGCGAAGCGCCGGCGTAATAAAGAATGGGAGTCAGCCAGCAGAACAGCGACTCGCCTGTCGCCATGAACAGTCCCCAGCCAACAAACGGCATCAGGGGCACCAGCACGCCCATCGGCCACAGGTAACGCTTGCCGTCCTTCCATGCGGCCGCGGTCAAGCTCGTTGTTACCATGAATCACCTCGGGTTTCTGACCAACTCCGTACAGAACATGGGTTGATCGTTCGTTTAATTATGCTCCTGCCAGCGCCCGGTTCCGTAAGCCGCCGCAACCTCCGATCCAGCCGTTTAGCTCATTCGTCGATGACGCTCCCAGCCGCAACCTCCACCACTGCCGGTATAATCGAAAACGCCACCATCGATAGTGCCATTAAATACTGGCACAGTGTATAGGGTTGTGTCAAAGCCACATGGATTAGCGTGCCGTCATGAAAGTCTCCCGCGATACCCCCACCGTGCCACCTGCGACAGACGAAAAGTCCGCGGAAAAACCCCTGGAACCTCGGGAATTCTCGATCGACGAACTCGCGCGCGAAGCGGGCACGACCGTGCGCAACGTGCGCGCCTACCAGGAAAAAGGTCTGCTGCCGCCACCGGAGCGACGTGGGCGCAGCGGGATTTATACGCACGCGCACCTCGCACGTCTGCGCGTGATCGCACGCATGCTCGAACGCGGCTACTCCTTGGCGAACGTCGCCGAATTGCTCACGGCCTGGGAAGGCAGACACGACATCGGCCAGCTGCTCGGACTGGAGGCCGCGCTCACCAGCCCGTGGTCCGATGAAACGCCGGTCCTGATGACCGCGGAGCAGCTACTCGCGCTGTTCGGCGGCAATCTAAAGCCGGACACGATCAAACGTTACCTCGCGCTGGGCATCTTGAAAATGGAAGAAGGACAATTCCTCGTTTCCAGCCCGAAGATGATTCAGGTCGGTGCCGAGCTGATAAAAGAGGGCGTGCCGCTCGATGGATTCCTGTCGATCATCGAAGGACTGCGCGGCAACATCGAGCGGGCCGCCAGTGAATTCGTGCAGCTCATTGTCAGACACGTGTTCGATCGCTATGGCAAAGACCGCCTGCCACCGCCGGAAGAGGCGCCGCGATTGGCCGATCTGGTGTGGCGCATGCGGCCGATGGCGATGCAGGCGGTGGATTCGGAAGTGGCGCGGGCAATGGAACTGGCGGCCAATCACCAGCTCGGCGAACGGCTATCGCAGGTTTTGGAACAGATGCATCGCGCGCCAAAACCCGCGTCTGTGGAAAAATCCGACTGACGCCCGTCAACGCTTCGCAATGGAGTTCGGGATCATCGTCGCGTTAACGCTGGTTGCTAACAGACTGAGTCGTCACCTCAATCCGAAACCACTCCCCACAACATTGGCGGAAATAGATACACCGATGAACACTTCGACTTCACCCAGCGCGCTTCAAACCGCGTTGCGCGGCGAACAGCCGCCATTACTGATCGACGCGCGGCGCGGCGCTGCTTTTGTGGGCGGCACCGACATGATTCGCGGCGCACTGCGACGTGACCCGGAATCGGTGACGACCTGGGCTGCCACGCTGCCGGCCGCGTCCAGAGTGGTGGTGTACTGCGTGCACGGGCGCGAGGTGAGTCAGTCCACGGCAGCGGCGCTACGCGCCAGCGGCATCGCCGCTAGCTATCTTGAGGGCGGGATCGAAGCCTGGAAAAGCGTCGATGGCTCGCTCATCCGAAAACCTGCCAACAGCCCGACGCGATGGATCACGCGCGAGCGTCCGAAAATCGATCGCATTGCCTGTCCCTGGCTGATTGCACGCTTCATCGACGCCGATGCCGAGTTCGTCTACGTACCCGCTCTGGATGTGCTACGAGCCGGCACCGAGCGCGACGCCATTGCGTACGACATCCCCGGTGCCGAGTTCTCGCACGAAGGCGAGCTGTGCAGCTTCGATGCGTTTATGAAGCAATATCGACTGACCGACCCGGCATTAACCCGGCTTGCCAGCATCGTCCGTGGGGCGGATACCTCGCGGCTCGATCTCACGCCGCAGTCGCCAGGTCTGTATGCGATTTCTTTGGGGCTCTCGTATAACTTCGTAGACGATCAAGAGATGCTGAGACACGGACTGGTGGTCTATGACGCCCTCTATGCATGGTGCAAGTCCTGCCAGGCGGAAACTCATAACTGGCCGCCAAAGATTGGCTGATTCACCGCTCCTGCGATCACCGGCCCTACGGATGCTGGTCAGTGTCTCGCTGCTTTGCTCAGCCGCGTGCGGTCGAACAGGCGCTTCGACGCAGCTACCGCTGAGCACCATCGCCGATGTCCCCTTGCCTGGCGACACCTCGCGCTACGACTACGAGAGCTACGACGCCAGACGCCATCTGTTGTTCATCGCTCACCTTGGCGATAGCGAGGTGCTGGCCTTCGACACGCAGAAGCAGCGCGTGGTTGCGAGAATCAGTAGTGTGGGCGATGTCCACGGCGTGCTGGTAGTGCCCGAGCTCAATCGCGTCTACGCGTCGGCGACTGGTTCCGACGAGATTGTCGCGATCGATGAAGATCGTCTCACGGAGTTCGCGCGCGTACCGGGCGGTCGCTATCCGGATGGGATGGCATACGCCCCGGAGGCGCATAAGCTGTATGTGTCGGATGAGACCGGCGAGACCGAGACTGTGATCGACGCCCGCTCCAACCAGCGCATCGCGACGATTCCTCTGGGTGGCGAAGTGGGCAATACCCAATACGATTCCGTTTCGAAGCACATCTTCGTCAACGTGCAGTCGCGTCACCAGTTGGTTGAAATCGATCCGATGACGGACCAGATCGTTACAAAAAATGATCTGCCGGGCGCCAAGGGAAATCACGGCCTGCTGATCGAACCTGAACTTCGGCTTGCCTTCATCGCCTGCGAAGACAACAACAAGCTGCTCATTCTCGACCTGCGGACACGACGGCTCAAGAACAGCTTCGATGTCGGCGACGAACCCGATGTGCTCGCATACGACCCCGGACTACGTCAGCTCTACGTCGCTGCCGAGTCAGGCATCGTCTCGATCTTCCGCGTCGATTCCGATCATGTGTTCAAGCTGGCGGAGAACGTGGTGGGACCGAACGCGCACGTTGTCGCCGTCGATCCACAGACGCACAGCGTTTACTTTCCGCTCAAGAGCCTCGATGGGCGGCCGGTGCTGCGAATTGCCCAACCCATCGCCGCACTGAATAGCGTTCCGAAGTAGGCTAGCTGTACCCCATGCAGACAGTCCGTGGACCGGTCTTTATTAGCTGCGAAGCGACTTTTGTAATATTGGCAACCCACTCGTCGATCAAGCTCAATCGAGCCATTACCTCAAAGCGTTCTTCAGAATGACCCCGGCTCCGCGCAACGCAGCTATCCCCAAACCGGCACCTGTGCGCGTGCTCTCCATCATCCCGCCGATGACGCAGCTCAACACGCCGTACCCATCGACGGCGTATCTGACCGGCTTCCTGCGCTCGCGCGGCGTCCACGCCGTGCAGGAAGATCTCGCCCTGGCGCTGGTTCTGAAACTGTTTTGCCCCGACGGGCTGTTGTCGATCCGCGCATGCATTGAGGCGACGCCGCAGCGCCAGCGCTCGCAGCGGGTCAGGAAATTTGTCGAGCAGTTCGACCGCTATCTCGTGACGGTTACGCCGACAGTAGCGTTCCTGCAGGGACGCGATCCGACCATCGAGCATCGCATCTGCGGACGCAATTTTCTTCCCGAAGGGCCGCGCTTTGAATCGCTCGACATCTATACCGATGACGACGGCGGTGATCCGCTCGCCTGGGCCTTCGGCGCGCTCGGCATGCAGGACCGCGCAAGGCATCTCGCGACGCTGTATCTGAACGACATCGCCGACGTGTTGCGCGACGCAGTCGATCCCCGCTTCGAGTTCGTGCGCTATGCGGAATCGCTCGCGCAAAGCCAACCCACCTTCGACCCGCTCGCCGACGCGCTGGCCGCGCCACCCAACCTGGTCGACGACACGCTGCGTGCGTTGACACTGGAGACGCTGGCGCGGCACTCGCCCACTCTGGTCCTGATTTCGATTCCATTCCCCGGCGCCGTGTATGCGGCATTCCGGATTGCCCAGGCCATCAAGGCGCAGGCACCGTCCATCATCACGGTGCTCGGGGGCGGCTTCGTCAACACCGAGCTGCGCGAACTGGCGGAGCCGCGCGTATTCAATTATTTCGACTACGTCTGTCTAGATGCCGGCGAACGTCCACTGCTGGCCTTGCTGGAGCACCTCGCCGGCGAGCGCCCGCAGAGCCGGCTCGTGCGCACGTTCGTGCGGAGCATCGATGCTGCCAATCACTCTGCAAAGGTCCGCTACATCGATAGCGGTGAACCCGACGTAGCGTTCGCAGACGTCGGCACGCCGACCTGGGACGGCCTGCCGCTCGACCGCTATCTCTCGGTCCTCGACATGCTCAATCCCATGCACCGTCTGTGGTCCGACGGACGCTGGAACAAACTGACCGTGGCGCACGGCTGCTACTGGAAGAAGTGCAGCTTTTGCGATGTGGGCCTGGATTACATTTCCCGCTACGACACCGTCACCGCCGCCACGCTCGTCGACCGCATCGAAGCGATCGTCGCCGAAACCGGACAGACCGGCTTTCATTTCGTCGATGAGGCCGCGCCGCCCAAAGCCCTGAAGACTCTCGCGGCGGAACTGCAGAAGCGCCAGCTCGCGATCTCATGGTGGGGGAACATCCGCTTCGAGAAATCCTTCACGCCGGCACTGTGCCGACAACTCGCGGACAGCGGCTGCATCGCCATCTCTGGCGGTCTCGAAGTCGCTTCCGACCGTCTCCTGACTCTGATGAAGAAAGGCGTCTCGGTGGACCAGGTCGCGCGCGTGACGCGCGCCTTCACCGACGCCGGCATTCTCGTGCACGCGTATCTCATGTACGGATTCCCGACCCAGACCGTACAAGACACCGTCGACGCTCTCGAATACGTTCGCCAACTGTTCGCAGCCGGTTGTATCCAGTCCGGATTCTTCCACCGCTTCGCCTGCACCGTGCATTCCCCGGTCGGCAAAAATCCCGAGCAGTACGGCGTGACGCTAGCACCCCTGCCATCGATCTCTTTCGCGAAAAACGACATTGGATTCATCGATCCGACCGGCGTCGATCACGAAGTACTCGGCACCGCACTGAACAAGGCGCTCTACAACTACATGCACGGCATCGGACTCGAAGAGGATGTCCGCAGCTGGTTCGCGGGCCGGGTTCCGCGGACGCGGGTGCCGCGGCATCGGATTGCCGAGGCCTTCGCTGCATCCTGAGAGGCGACTTCCACATTCCCAAGTTCGTTGAGCAACAGGGCTCTGGATTTTGTCTTTTGCTCTTGATTTTCGGGCCCCCTCGGTAGCGCTGGCGATTCGGCAGGATTGCCGAATCGGACAGCCGGAGGCTGCCCATAGGGTGATGGGCAGGATGCCCATCATCAACATCGCAGCGCGCGCAGGGGATGGCGGGCATGGAGCCCGCCAAGCACCGTCGCGACAGGAAGTCGCGTCGGTGCGGTTCCCCGAGCACGCGAGAAGCGCAAGGAACCCCACGCAGTGGGGCGCGGACGCGGGGCGCCCTTCCTTTTGGTGACTTTTCGTTGGGCGAGCAACGAAAAGTTACCCGCCCAACGGGGGCGGAACGGAAGACTCCAAAGCCCCATTGCGTTCAACAGGCGAAGCCCGCAACCGCTACCTTCATCGCGGCTCGCCGATGGCGAGCGTCGGGTTACGCTACGCTTAAACCCGACCTACTCGGGCTCGGGCTGACGTTAGCCTTGTGGTGGTTGCTCCGCTGATTGTGGTGTTTCGCGCTCAGCCAAAAATTCTTCGATACTCCCAGCTCGATATCGCAGCATCGAGCTTCGAAAGTCCCGGTCCTCAAGCAGCGCATCGACGATGGCCTCTCTAGAACGCTGCTCTACACGTTGAAAAGCAGACCAATCTTGTCGGAGATTGTCAAACAAACGTTCCGGATAGAGAACAATATAGAACGTTCCATCGCTTCGGACCAGATAAATGCGTGATGAGCGATTTCGTTCTTCGGATACCTTAATGTCAACAATCTGCGCTGATGACATAAGGTCGTCCCATGACATCTCAGACAATAGTGCAGCACGCTGGTCGATATCTCTGAGACCTGAGACAAAGTCGATTAGGTGGCGGAACTGAACGGCACCCTTCGCAGTGTCCCGAAGGCCTGGCGTTGCGAGGGATGCAAGCACAACAGCCTTTAGGTCCTCAATCCGCTCAGAGAAGTCACGATACCTCCTGACCTCAAGGGTTCGCGTTCTGGATTCTGTGAGCAGCCGTTGAAACAGCTGTGACCATTGGGATGTCAGGTGAGTCCGAATCTCATCCAGCCTACTAAAACCAATGACGCTATTTCCTGTAAGTCTGTGGGACAAAAAATTTATGAACTCAAAGATGTACTTTGCTGTTTCGCGCTTCTGAATTGAAGGAAAGTCCAGTTGATCGACGATGGTTGGCTTGTCTTTGTTGCGCTCATAGACTAGATGGTCGTGTAGAACGCGCTCATCAACAAACGCGTAAACCGGCACAGAAGCTTCGACTGCCTTCAGCACCTCAAGTTGAGTGATAGATAGCTTTTCTTTGGACAGTAAAGCCGTTTGACTGGTTGATAGCTGAGCGACCGCATCAAGGTCCACGGATGCCAATGCGGCAGGGACCGCGGTGCCGCCAAATCGAGAGCCTATGATTAAAACGACAACATCGCACCCTACGACCTCCTTGACGCAACTGTCGTGAGTATGTAGTCGTGGATCGAACAGGATGTCCGAGTACTCGCTCATAACAGGTTCGTAACCAGATGCGATTACAAATGGGCGCAGTTCCGACCGAACTATGTCGAGGTCGTAGCAAGTTGATGATACAAAAACTCTGAGGCGTGCCATACGGTCCTTTCAAGACGGGCTACTGTAGTAAGGTGAGGTGCAGCGTAGCGGAAACCCAGCATCACTCCAATATTAGATGCCGTTCACGTTTTTCGTCTCCCGCTGAGTTGCTCCGGGTTGACATCGGCTTTTTTAAGGTATTACTTTCTGACTACCTTTAAATACGAAATCCATCTCCATGGCCGCTACGTCATTAAAACCACCCGAAGACCTCAAGCGCAAGATCGAGCAACCTACCACTACTGCAAAAAACTCCACACGCGTTTATGGTTGAGATGTCGACCCGTAAAACTGAGCGCTCAGAACTGCGTGAGCGATTTGCCGCCGATTCCGCGCAGTCGGAGAAGGAAGCCATGGCGAGCGGAAAAGCTTTCACGCTCGCGGCGACCTTCGATTATTTAGCCACGCGCGTGTCCGGAGAAAAAGTTCGTCGGCCTCGAACACATTCATGGCACGGGTCGAAGTATTCGATCCTCCACAGCCACTAATCAATCGGCCGTACCCGAAATTTGCGACCCTTGATCTTGCTTTCGCGCAGCCGCTTCAATGCGACGGCGGCGACGGCCTTGTCGATAGCGACGTAGCTGCGGGTTTCATAAGTGTTGATCTTGCCGACCACCTCGGCGGGCAAGCCGGCATCCCCGGTGAGTGCGCCGAGAATGTCGCCGGGACGCATCTTGTCGCGGCGGCCGCCGTCGATGCACAAGGTCACTTTGGTTGCCGGAACCGGTGCGTCCTTCGGCTGCGCCGACAGATCCAGCTGCTGCAGTTTGATCGGCTGCTGCAAGCGCGCTGCGAGCGGAGCAATGCGGCTGCGCTCTTTGGGTGAGCACAGGTGCAGCGCCAGACCGGTGCGGCCGGCACGGCCGGTGCGGCCCACGCGATGCACGTGCACATCGGGATCATTCGGCAACTCGTAGCTGATGACGGCGGCGAGTTCCTTGATATCCAGACCACGCGCCGCGACATCGGTGGCCACCATGACGCGAGAACTGCCGTTGGCGAAGCGCACCAGCACTTCATCGCGATCGCGCTGATCGACATCGCCGTGCAGTTCCAGCACCGAGAAGCCGCGCTTGCCGAGCTGCGCGGCGACTTCCTTGGCGTCGTTCTTGGTGTGGCAGAAGACCAACGCCGATTCCGGACGATGCACGCTGAGCAGATGAGCCAGTCCGTCGACGCGCCGTGCGTAGTCCACTTCGTAGAAGTGCTGCTCCACCTGCGCGCTGGTCGGGGCGTTGTCGATGCTCACTTCCACCGGCTCTTTCTGCAGACGCCGGCTGACTGCGCGTACTGCATCCGGAAAAGTCGCCGAAAACATCAGCGTCTGTCGCTGCGGCGGGGTGCGGGCGATGATCTCGCGGCTGGCTTCGGCAAAGTCGGAATCGAGCATGCGGTCCGCTTCATCCAGCACCAGCACTTTGAGATGCGACAGATCCAGGGTTTCCTTGACCAAGTGCTCCTGCACGCGCCCGGCCATTCCCACGATGATGTGCGGAGGATGTTCCAGCGAGGCGATCTGCGGACGCAGTGCGATGCCGCCGTTGAGCATCAGCAGCTTGATATTGGGCATCATGCGCGCCAGCCGTCGAATTTCCTTGGCGATCTGGTCCGCCAGTTCGCGCGTCGGGCACAGCACCAGCGCCTGCACCTGGGTCAACGCCGGATCGATGCGCGACAGCAGGCCCAGGCCGTAGGCCGCGGTCTTACCGCTGCCGGTGCGCGCCTGCCCGATGACATCGCGACCCTTCAGGATCAACGGCAGGCTCTGCGCCTGAATCGGCGTCATCTCCTTGTATTCCAGCGATTCCAGCGCCTGCAGCAGCGCAGGATTGAGGGCCAGGGTCGAGAACGACTTATTTTCCACACATCACCCGATGAACCAATGAACTGCCGGCGACGCCGGTCAGAACGTGTAGTGTGAGGCCAACTGCGATTCCGAGTCAGGAGATTCACTTCTTCCGAAACAGCATCAGCGAAAACGCCGCTTCGGTTCGTAGTGATTCATTCATCTCTAACGCGGCACGCTTTTCCGGTTTTGCCTTCCACACATACGGGGTCATCAGCAGCAATTGCCGCAGGCTCTGCTGCGTCAGACTCAGCGGGAAACGCACTTCCTGCCGGCTGCGCAAATCAAACTGCGCTTCAAAGCCAGCCAAGAACTTATCCGGCTCATGTGCGTGGACTTCGTCGAATAATCCCTGACGAACGCTCCAGAGATGGTCTGGAGCAGGTGTGACCACCAAAACATGAGCACCCGGTTTCAGCACACGATGCATCTCCTCGATGTGCAGCTGACTGAACAGGCTGCTGACGATATCCATCGAAGCGTCGGCAATGGGCAGAACGGCGCCGCTGGCAACCAGCCACGTGATCCCGCGAAACTGCTTGGCGGCGAGCTGAATTGCGGGTTTGGCGATGTCCAGACCGGTGACGTCAGGGACGATCCCCGTCAGCGCACTGGTGTAATAGCCTTCGCCACACCCGATATCGAGCAGATTTTGCGCTCGCAGTGGTGCCAGCAGCGGCAGCAGCGCATCTCGCAGCGGTTGGTAATGCCCGGCGCGCAAAAACTCCCGCCGGGCCTTCACCATGTCCGGGTTATCACCAGGCTCACGGCTGTTTTTATGCTGCACCACCAGCAGATTTACGTAACCATCGCGGGCGACATCGAAACTGTGACCCCGCGCGCAGATCCACACCTTGGGCTGTCGTTCCAGGACCAGGAGGCAAAGTGGGCAGACGATCGAGGACATAGCGCAAACGTCAGGCGTGAGCGAATCAGAAGCATCAAAACTGAATTGTAAGCGCTGCCGATCCGAACAGATCGGGCCGATTCTGCCCTTCGAACTCGCGCGCGCGGCGGGTTGCGCTGAGGTCGGCCTGGACGTGGCGGCCGAAAAAGATGGAACCGCCGACAAGAACGTCCGTGACTTCGTTGCGATGTTCGAGTCCAGTCGGCGCGACTTCGTGCGCAGCATCGATAAAGCGGTTGAAAAACACGCGCCGCCCCTGTGCAGCCGTGAACAAGTAAAACCCGAAATGGTGCTTGCCGAGAACTTCGTCATCGACCCATGACGAGCCCGACAGCGCCGGCCGGATGTGGTCGGGACCATAGTCGGCCTTGAGCGCATTGCCGAAACGCAGCATCAACCCGGCGTCGGCGTACTGCATAACGCTGCCGGCGCTGATGCCGGCTTCCGGCACGGCATCGATTCCCCAGCGATCGCCAAACGATAGGCCGATACGCTCGTGATGCTCATATGAAAACTGGAACGCACCGCGGTTGCGAAGCTGCTGGCTCCAGCCGTTGGCCGAGCCGAAACCGAACACACGATGAAAACCATCCTGTGCGCCTCGACCGAAGGCATCGGGGCCAATGACTCCAGCCAGCACTTCGAGCTTGTCGAGCCGGCGCCCGCTGTTTTCCTGCAACAGGCCGGCGCCGGTATATACCCATGCCGCATAGGGCCGGTCGCGCGGATCCGGAATCGTGAGATTCAGATCTTCCGGCGTGAATACGCTCTGACCGAACGCGATCCATTCGAGGCGGCGGCGACCGCCGGGCCGGTACATCGGTAAGACAATACCGACCGCGTCGAAAGTACGGTCGAGAACATCACCGGGCCGCGGCTCCGGCAGCAGCCCGGTAATGCGCAAGCCCTGGGTGTAGTGCCGATCCTGCCCTGAAACGGTGCCGTCGTTGTCGTCGAGCAGCTCCCAGCGGGATGCGTCATCCGCCGCCCGCGCAGTTAGAGAAGTGCCGCAAACGGCCACAAGAACAAGGGCGAAAGCGGTCGCCAACCGTAAAATTGCCCGCATCATTCTGTCCAGGCGCAGTCTTCCGCAAACCTTGCGGACCACGCAGCAATGTTGCCACCACCTCCGCGCTGCCCTTACGGAGACCAATGGCTCAGAGAATCCGGAGCGGCGCACCCCAACCAGCACCATCCGTTGCTGCGATAATAAGGTTTCTTCCAGTCGCACGCAGAACCATGCCCAAGGGAAAAGACGGCTATACGCACTTCGGCTACGAGGACGTGCCAGTCGCCGAAAAGCAGAAACGCGTCGGCGCCGTGTTTTCGTCCGTCGCGCAGCGCTACGACGTGATGAACGATCTCATGTCACTTGGCATCCATCGCATATGGAAGCGCTTTACGATCGATCTCGCGGCGGTGCGTCCCGGCGAGCGGGTGCTCGACATCGCTGGCGGCACCGGCGACCTGACGCGCGAATTCCGTCGCCAGGTCGGCGCGCAGGGACTGGCGATTCTCTCCGACATCAATGCCGAAATGCTCGGCCAGGGCCGCGCGCGGCTCACCGATCGCGGCATCGTCGATGTGCCGCTGGTGCAGGCGAACGCCGAAAAGCTGCCGTTCGCAGACGGGATTTTCGACTGCGTCACCATCGGCTTCGGTCTGCGCAATGTCACCGACAAGGACGCCGCGCTACGCTCGATCACGCGCGTGCTCAAGCCGGGCGGACGCCTGCTCGTACTCGAGTTTTCGAAGCCGCTCAGCGCCGGTCTATCCAAGCTATACGACGAATATTCATTCCGAGTGTTGCCGCTGCTGGGCCGCTTCGTCGCCCAGGATGAGGCGAGCTATCGCTATCTTGCCGAATCGATCCGCATGCACCCAGACCAGGAAACATTGAAGGGCATGCTGGAAAACGCTGGATTGTCGCGCGTGCAGGTCTATAACCTGACCGGCGGCATCGTCGCCGTGCATCGGGGTTTTCGGATCGACTGATGTCCACACCGTCGCTGCTGTGCGCCGCCGTCGAAGTGGCGCTGAACCGCTACCTGCGACTGGAACCTGCCGCGCTGGATGCCTGCGCGAAACTCGAAGGCCGGTCGATCGCGCTACGCGCCGAGGAATTCGATTGGACACTCGTCATCGAACCGATCGCGTCCGGTGTGCGCGTCACCGACGCCGACACAGGCACGGCGGATGTCACCTTGTCCGCACCGACGGCACGCTTGCTCGGTTTTGCCCTGCGCACTGCGAGTGGCGAGCGTGGTTTGCCGCCCGGACTGCGCATCGACGGTGACGCCGAACTGCTCGACCGCTTCGGCCGCATCGTGCTCGGCATTGGTTTCGATCTCGAGGAATTACTCGCCCGTGTCGTCGGCGACGGCGCCGCGCATCGCGTAGCGGGTGGCTTGCGTGGCTTGTTCGGCTGGAGCCGCAACGCGGTCGACCGGCTCGCGCTCGATACTTCCGAATATCTGCGCGAGGAAACCGGCGATCTCGCCGGCGCCGCGGACGCCGAGGAATGGATGGACGCGGTCGATCGCCTGCGTGACGGCACCGATCGGCTGGAGGCGCGGCTGGCGCGCATCGAGCGCCAGATCGGCAGCGCCGCTCCCGGAAAATCCGCATGAAACTGGCAGAACTCGGACGCGTCTGGCAGATCCTGCGCGTCGTGCGCCGCTACGGCCTCGGCGAGTTCATCGGCCGCCCGGCGCGCCGACATACCGTTCCGCGCGGCGATCGCTTGCGGCTGGCGCTGGAAGAATTGGGACCCGTGTTCGTGAAGTTCGGGCAGGCCTTGTCGACGCGGCCCGATATTCTGCCGCCGGATGTCGCCGTCGAACTCGCGAAATTGCAGGATCGCGTGCCACCGTTTCCGGGTGTCGAAGCGCGCGCGATCGTCGAGCGCGCACTCGGCAAGCCAGTCGGCGAATTGTTTCTGGATTTCGACGAAACGGCGCTGGCGTCGGCGTCGGTCGCGCAAGTGCATGCGGCGACGCTGAAGCCCGAAACGCCCGGAGAATCGGGGTTTCAGGTCGTCGTGAAAGTATTGCGCCCCGGCGTCGAGAAGCAGGTGCAGCGCGATATCGCGCTGCTGCACACGCTCGCCGAGCTCGCCGAGCGCTGGCTGGCGATCGGCAGGCGGCTGCGGCCGCGCGCGGTGGTCGCGGAATACGAGAAAATAATCCTCGACGAGCTGGATCTGATGCGCGAGGGCGCCAACTGTTCGCAGCTGCGCCGCAACTGGCTTGGCAGCGAACTCATCTATCACCCAATAGTGTTCTGGGATTTCACGCGGCCGGATGTGCTGGTGATGGAACGCATCCATGGCATCAGCATTCGCGAGATGGATCGCCTGCGCGAGCTGAATGTGAGCTTCAAGGTGCTCGCTGAGCGCGGCGTCGAGATTTTTTTCAAACAAGTGTTCCGCGACAACTTCTTCCACGCCGACATGCATCCCGGCAACATCTTCGTCGACGCTTCCAATCCCGCACAGCCGAGCTATCTCGCGGTGGATTTCGGCATCGTCGGCTGCCTCACGCACGCCGATCAGCGCTACCTCGCCGAAAACTTTCTCGCGTTCTTCAATCGCGACTACAAGCGCATCGCCGAGCTGCATGTCGAATCCGGCTGGATTCCGTCCAACACGCGCGTCGAGGACTTCGAATCCGCAATCCGTACCGTGTCCGAACCGATCTTCGGCAAGCCGATCAAGGATATTTCGTTCGGCTTCTTTCTGCTGCGCCTGTTCCAGATCGCGCGCCGCTTTAACTATCAGGTGCAGCCGCAGCTGGTGCTATTGCAGAAGACGTTGCTGACCGTCGAAGGACTCGGCCGTCAGCTCTATCCCGATCTGGATTTGTGGAAGACCGCGAAGCCGGTGATGGAGCAATGGATGTGGTCGCGCATCGGCCCGACGGCAACGTTCGCACGCCTGCGCTCGCAGGCACCCGCACTCGTGGAAACCCTGCCGGAACTTGCGAGCCGCGCGCTCAAACTGCTGCAAAACAGTGGCGGCGAGCGCAGCGCCAATGCCGAAGCGTTGGCTGCGCTGCGCGAGCAGGTGCGGAGCGCAAATCGGCGTGTCTTGTTCGCCGCCGCCGGCGCAACCGCTTGGCTTGGCGGCATCCTGCTGTATGGACTCACTGCGCACGGTCCGGCGGGTTCGGCATCGGCTGGCGCGATCGCGCTATGGACGGCGCTGGCAGCCGGCGGCGCGTGGTGCTGGTCCAGAGCGTTGAAATCGTCCGTGTGAAGCGTGGCTTCGGCTCACGGGCATCCCATATTCGTTCAATCTCAATCAACCAAGGTCAATACATGAACAAGCTGCTCAAACCCCTGCTGATGTCGCTGCGCCTCGACGGCCTGATCGTACTGGTTCTCGGAGTGCTGTTCTGGACCGGCAAGGCTTTGAGCCTGGCGCCGATTCACATGATTCTCGGTGCGCTGCTGGTATTGCAGGTATGGATCGTCGCCGGCATCGCGGCGAAAGCGGGCGTCGCCATCAGCCGCGTCGCGCTGGTCGTGGTCTGGGGTCTGATCGTGCTTGCCGTCGGTGGCATGCACATGCAGTGGCTGCCGGGCCCGCTGCACTGGATCATTCAGCTTGTGCATCTATTGCTGGGTCTGAGCCTGATGGCACAGGCAGAGGTTCTGGGCATGAAAATCAAGGCGAGCACCCGCGCTGTTTGAATGGCGGCAGACAAATAAAAACGCCGGCACGATGCCGGCGTTTTTATTGAAGCGCGCTTTATCGCTGCGCGATCGACAAACCCTTCAGCAGGTTCAGCGCCTCGAACAAGGCAAAGTCCGTCTGCGCCAACTGCTGTTCACTGGACGCGGCCTTCTTATCGTCGGCCTGCTGCTGCTCGGTCTTCGTCGTGTCCTTGTCCTTCTGATCCGGGTTATCGAGACGGCCCGCGAGATCCGCTTCGTGAATGCCGGCAGTGTCTGCGCCGTCACCATCCGCTTTGGCGATCTTCAGCGGCGCGACTTCGATGTCCGGCTTGATGCCTTCGGCCTGGATCGAACGGCCCGACGGCGTGTAATAGCGCGCCGTCGTCAGCTTGATCGCGGATTCGTTGGCCAGCGGGAGAATCGTCTGCACCGAGCCCTTACCAAAGGTCTTGGTGCCGATCAGGATCGCGCGGTGATTGTCCTGCAGCGCGCCGGCGACGATCTCAGCAGCGGAAGCGCTGCCGCCGTTGACGAGCACCACCAATGGCCTGCCTTCGAGCGCGTCGCCGGAGGTCGCGTCGAATTCACGGTTCGAATCCGGCACCCGGCCTTTCATGCTGACGATGACGCCTTTTTCGATAAATTCGTCCGACACATCCACCGCGGCGTTTAGAACGCCGCCCGGATTGTTACGCAGATCCAGCACCAAACCCTTGAGGTGACCGCCCGACGCTTTCTTGAGCTTCTCCAGCTCATCGTCGAGATTCTTGCCGGTACCCGTCTGGAACTGTGAAATACGCAGATAGCCGTAGCCTGGTTCGACAATGCGGCCGCGCACGCTCAGCAGTTTGATGATTTCGCGCTTGAGTTCGAGCACCAACGGCTGCGGAGTATTCTCGCGTACGATGGTCAGCGTCACCTTGGTGCCGGGCTCGCCTTTCATGCGCGTCACGGCTTCATTTAGCGATAGTCCTTTCACCGGGGTATCGTCGATCTTGACGATCAGATCTCCCGACTGGATGCCGGCGCGCGCTGCGGGCGTGTCGTCGATCGGCGCGACCACCCGCACCAAACCATTTTGCGGCTGCACTTCGATGCCGAGGCCACCGTACTTGCCGGTGGTCGCGACGTTCATGTCCTTGAATTCCTGCTTGTCGAGATACGCCGAATGCGGATCGAGCCCCGACAGCATGCCGCGCACGGCGTTTTCGAGCAGCGTGCGATCTTCGACCGGCTCGACGTAATCGACCTTCACCAGATTGAGGATTTCGGCGAAGGTTTGCAGGTCGCGTAGCGGTAATTGATCGCCGTCGGCTTGCCGCTCTGCCCAAACGCCGTGGGTCAGGGCCGCACCGACGCCGATAATCACGCCCGCGATCAATGTGAGAGGCAGGCTCAGCTTGGAAGAAACGGACATGAAGGCTCGAAAATGGAAGTCGTTATAGGAATCGAAGATATCACAGCGCCAATGCTTGGACCGCACCGCCAGACCGCCGGTTCAGCGGTGCGGATTGCTGATTTATCGCCAAGCCCGCCAATTGGCTTTAGTTCCCGGCAACCGTGGCCTTGGTGGAATCCGCCAGCGCGGCCTTTGTGCCAAGAAAATCCGCCAGCCGAGTCGCGTTTCTGGCAGTGAAGCCATAGATCGAGAGCTGAGGATTGGCGCCAATGCTGGTCGGGAATAATGACCCGTCGAATATCGAAAGATTTTCGACTTGGTGATGGCGGCCGAAGCTGTCTGTCACCGCCCGCTTATCACTTTCGCCCATCGCACAGCCGCCCATCAGATGCGCGCTGAACAGCGAAGCGCGGAATTTTTTGTACGGCAGCTGCTCGATCATGGTGCGCGCCTCCAGCCAGCTCATGCACGCTCGCGCATCAAGATGTAAAGGCATCACCCGCGTCGCGCCCGCCGCGAATTGCAGTTCGGCCATGCTCAGATACGCCTTTTTGACGCCTCTCCATAGATAGTCGCTCAACTCATAATCGAGCACCGGCATACCACTGCCGTCGATGCGCACGCGGCCGCCGGGGCTATCGGGATGGAAACCATCGCGCAGCAGCGCGACAGTCGCCTGCGTGTGCGCGAAACGCGACATCGTTTGTGTCAGCGCCTTGCCATGCACCCCGAAAATCCCTGAGCTCAAAGCGGGGAACAATGGCGCCACTTCGAGCTTGAAGCCGGGCAATTGCGAGGTGTCGTGCTTCCACTGGAATTCGTCGCTGGCGATGGATTGTGGCGCGCCGTAAAACGCATTTACCGCATCCGGCATATCCGCGCACGACGCATTGACCGGATGAATGCAGGTGCGCAGGCCAACGCAGCCGTAGGGATCGGGTGCATTCGAGCGCAGCAGGAGTGCCGGTGTGTTGAGCGCGCCGCCGGCCAGAACGTAATGCCGCGCGGTCACCAGAACGCGCACGCCCGTGGGATTGATCGCATCGGCGTCCAGCGCGACTCCTTCAATGCCGCTCACGCGCTCCTTGTCGAACAGCAGGCGCTGTATACGCAGATGGTGGATTAGCTCTGCACCGCTGCGCAGCGCCTGTGGAATGGTGCTGACCAGCATCGATTGCTTGGCGTTGGTCGGACAGCCGAGCCCGCAGTAGCCGGAATTCCAGCAGCCGCGCACGTTACGATGAATCACCTCGCATTCCCAGCCGAGTGCGTCGCAGCCACGCTTGAGCACCAAATTATTGGGATTGGGATCGGCCTGCCATGCCGCAATGCCCAGACGCTCTTCCATGCGCGCGAACCAGGGTGCCAAGTCCGCCACGCTCGCGCTGCGCACGTCGTATGCCTCTGCCCAGTGCTTGAGCGTCGCCGGCGGCGTGCGGAAACTCGACGTCCAGTTCACCGTGGTGCTGCCGCCGACGCTGCGTCCCTGCAGAATACTGATCGCTCCATCCGCACTGCCGCGTCCACCGGCTTCCTGATAGAGCTCGCGCAGCGCGCGCATATCGTCCATATCCTTGAAGCTCTGCGAGGTGCACAAGGGCCCTTCTTCCAGCATCACCACCCGCAGGCCGGCGCTGCTGAGAATTTCCGCTGCCGTGCCGCCACCCGCACCGGTTCCGATGATGGCGACGTCAGCTTCCAGCCTCAGTATGTCCTTTAGTTGCGACGCGTCACGCACTTTCCAGCCCGACGCGATGCCCGCCGTGTAGATATCGTCGAAGGCCACGCCTTGTCCTAGTAGTTCGTTATTGAGTAGTTAGTTATTAGCCGCGAGATACACCGCGGTGAGCGGCCCTGGATAGCCGGAAAAGCTCCACGCCGCCGGCTGGCCGAAATATGCGACCGCGGCAAGCTGTGCGAGCGCTCTATAACCGACGTTGAATAAGCCGATCGAACTGGCACACCACCGCTCCAGGAACGCTGCGATCTGCTCAGACGACGCCGACGCCCACGGCGTTGACACGCCAGTGGTAAGGCGGCGCGTGATGCTGAGGTTGAGCAGATCGAAGAGCTGGCGCAGCTTGCTCTGCGAATGGCTCTGGAATCGGGCACCCAGTCCATCGATACGCCGCAAGGTCTCCTCGATGCGCACTTCGTCGAGCGGTGCACCTTCAAGCAGCGATGGCAGCAGTGCGCGCAGAAGCGCCAGATCGGCATCGCGCAGAAACGCGAAGCCGCGCGCGGTGGCCTGCTCGCGACTGCTGCAACCGGCCAGCGTCGCACCGACGCCGGCAGTCGCCAGCAAAAAGGAGCCGACAAAGCTGAATTTCAGGAAAGAGCGGCGGTCGAATGCCGCCGCAGCGGTGTATTGCATATGGGCCGTTAAAAACTCGGAGCGCAATTGATCTGGTTGCAGTGCGCGCGATCTTACTTGGCACTGCCTTCGAGTGCGAGAGAAAGGCCGGCCAGCCGCGGCTGGCCGGCCGCGAAATGGAGCGAACCGGCCTTTCTTTGCGCACTACGACCGCCTGCCGCACCCCTTGCACCTCAAGACGGTGCCGGGGCCATGCTCCGGTTCGATAAAAATAAATCTATATACAACAGATAGTTAAACAATCCAATCACGGTCCGCCCTTTAAAACTCACGGCGCAGACCGATACAGATACTTGCGAGTTAGACTTTAGTCTAATACTATATGTTGCATTGCAGCAGCTAGCACTAAGGAGATTGAAATGATTCCGCTGATACTTGCGGTAGAAGTTCTGGGAATGTTCGGGCTCTCGGTGGCCGGTCTGGTCACTCTGATGATCGCCGATCATATCCACCTGGAGCGTCGATACAAGGCCGACGTGAACCGGATGTCGGTTCAGCAGGCCAACGCTCATGAGCCTGTGGCGGCCTGAGAACACCGAATGACATCCGCGCGCCTTGCTCCCCGAAACGATAGCGTGGCGGGCTTAAGCAAGGCGCAGCGCGTCAGCGCTGCTGTTTGGAGCGCGACCAGTTAATTAGTTAATTAAGGACGCGATCACGGGCGGGTACTTTGCCTAACTGCCGCCTGATTTCCGATCGATATCCCGCGTAACGCGCGTTTTTCCTGAACGCTCAATGCCGTGCCAGCCCATCCCGACGGCACGGCATTTTTATTTCCTCCGCCTCAAAACACGTCGGATCGGCTTACTCAGCTGCCGCGCCTGGTCATGAACGCCAGCCGTTCGAACAGATGTACGTCCTGTTCGTTCTTCAGCAGCGCACCGTGGAGCGGCGGTAGCGATTTCTTGGCGTTCGATTCCCGCAGGACTTCAATCGGAATGTCGTCCGCAACCAGCAGCTTGAGCCAGTCGAGCAATTCCGAGGTCGACGGCTTCTTCTTCAGCGTCGGCAACTCACGCAGGCCAAAGAACACTTCCATCGCTTCTTTCAGCAGATTCTTTTTGATATCCGGCAGGTGCACATCGACGATTTTCTTCATCGTTTCCGCGTCCGGAAAACGGATGTAGTGGAAGAAGCAGCGACGCAGAAATGCGTCCGGCAGCTCCTTCTCGTTGTTGGAGGTGATGACAATGATCGGGCGGTTGTGGGCAACGATTGTTTGCTTGGTCTCGTGAACGTAAAACTCCATCTGATCGAGTTCGCGCAGAAGGTCGTTCGGGAACTCGATATCGGCCTTGTCGATCTCATCGATCAGCAACACCGGCTGGTCATCGGACTCAAAGCACTCCCACAGCTTGCCCTTGATGATGTAGTTGGCGATGTCCTTGACCTTGGAATCGCCGAGCTGCGAATCGCGTAGACGCGACACCGCGTCATACTCGTAAAGCCCATGCTGGGCCTTGGTCGTGGATTTGATTGCCCAGTCATGGAACGGGCGTCCGAGCGCGCGCGAGACCTCGCGCGCGAGTTGGGTCTTGCCAGTACCGGGCTCGCCCTTGACCAGCAAGGGTCGCTGCAAGGTGATCGCGGCGTTCACCGCCATCATCAGATCATCGGTTGCAACGTAATTCTGGGTGCCTTCAAAGCGCATAACGGATCGATTGCGCGGTTCGCGCGGTTGCATGGAATAGTTGCAGTGTACAGAACCACGGGGATTCAGCGCAGCAGCACCGGCTCATCCGGCAGTTCGTTACCGTCACCACGCGCTCCTGCGGGATACCGCGCGAGCACGTCGGCGACGGCGCGAATACCGGCAACCGCACCTGCCTCGAAGTGGCGTTCCCGGAAGTGATTCTCCATCAGGCGGCATACCGCATCCCATTCGCTTTGCGGTACACGGCCACCGGCCACGCCACGATCGGCCACGATCTCGACGGTGCGATCGGCCAGCAGCAGGTAGATCAGTACGCCGTTGTTGTGCTCGGTATCCCAGATACGCAGTTGCGAAAAAACCTCCAGGGCACGCGCCCGCGGCGTCTGCCCTTTCAGCAAGGCGTAGGACTCCAGTGCGGATTCCACCGTGAAACGAATCTCGCCGCTGTGCAGACGCTCGCACTCCCCGATCACCGCCTCGATGGCGGCCAGTGTGCGTTTCGGAAACCACCTGCGCAGGGCAAAGGGGCTCGAGACGGAATGGCGAAGCAGGCGAGCAATGCGTGACATATCACCAGTTTCCCGACGCGCCGCCACCACCAAAACCGCCTCCGCCACCACTAAATCCCCCACCGCCGCCAAAACCACCACCGCTCAGGCCGCCGCTTCCGAAACCGCCGCCGAAGCCGCCACCACCCCCATAGCCGCCCCCGCGCGAACCATAGAACATCAGCGCGAACAGCAGCGCGATCAATCCCCCGCCGAGAGCAACAACCAACGATCCGCTGACCAGAAAACCTGCGACACCGACGCCAAGACCCACGCCGCTCGCCGCCAGCCCTGAACCGAGCAGCCGATGCAAGACATGACCAATTAGAAAGAAGGCGATGAACCAGAAAATCAGCGCTTGCATCGTGCCGCCGCCTTCCGATGCAGCATGATTCCGCGGCTGCGCAGCGGGCAATGGCTCGCCGTTGACGACACCGAGAATCCTATCCACGCCGGCATCGATGCCTTCGTAATATTCGCCTCGCTTGAAATACGGCGTAATGATCTCGCTGATGATGCGCTTGCAAGTCGCGTCATTGAGCGCGCCCTCGAGACCATAACCGACTTCGATGCGCATGCTGTGATCGTCCTTGGCGACGATCAGGATGGCACCATCATCGACGCCCTTGCGCCCCAGCTTCCACGCGTCAGCGACGCGAATACCGTACTGCTCAATGGTCTCCGGCTCAGTCGTCGGCAGAACCAGCACGGCGATCTGACTGCCCTTGGCAGCTTCGAAAGCGGCGAGTTTGCTTTCCAGTGCAGCCTGCTGCGCAACACTGAGCGTGTCGGTCAGGTCGGTCACGCGCGCGTTCAGCTGCGGGACCGCAACATCGGCTTGCGCCGAAGCGATCACGAACCACGGTAAAGCCAGCGCAAATATCAACCACAGCCGTCTGGCGCGCTGCTTAGACACTCCAGACTCAGTTCGCCTTCGCCGGCGCGGGCTGGCTGAAATCCACCGTCGGCGGCGCTGAAATCGCCTTCTCATTCTCAACGCTGAAGTTCGGCTTGAGCTGATAACCGAACATCTTCGCGGCGATCAGACTCGGGAAGGTGCGCACGGTGACGTTGTACTCCTGCACCGCCTGGATGTAGCGATTGCGCGCGACCGTAATACGGTTTTCGGTGCCCTCAAGCTGCGCCTGCAAATCACGGAACGCGGCATCTGATTTCAGCTGCGGATAATTTTCGGAAACGACCAGCAGGCGAGACAATGCGCCGCTCAGCTCTTTCTGCGCATCCTGAAACTTCGCGAAGGCCTGCGGATCATTGAGCAATTCCGGCGTCGCCTGGATGCTGCCGACCCGCGCGCGCGCATTGGTGACTTCGGTCAGCACACGTTCTTCCTGCGCCGCGTAGCCCTTCACCGTGTTGACGAGATTCGGCACCAGATCGGCGCGGCGCTGATACTGGTTCAGCACCTCCGACCATGCGGCTTTCACCTGTTCGTCCTGCTGTGCGAGCGTGTTATAGCCGCAACCGGACAGCAAAAGAGCAGCAATGCTCGCAAGAACCGCGGTGATCCGGCGAAAACTCAAATCCCGCATTGCAATACCCTCTTCAAAGTGATGGGAACGGTGCCCGTCAGGGCTGTTACGATAGTCGAAACCTTATATCGGGGTTTCTGTGCCGTGAATCAAGGCGCGGCGGACACTAGCAGGGAATGCTGATGAAGAAGCACATTCTACTGATGCCGGCGCTGCTCGTGGTCGCAATGCCGATCATCGTCAGCGGCGAGGACGCCGCGCCGACAGAAACCATCGCGCCGCCGACCTGCAAGAAGCCGCTGCTGACAACACGCATGCGCAAGGCTGACGATGATAGCGACTTCAATGAGAAGTTCGAGACATATCAGGCTTGCATCAAGACATATGCCAACGAGCAGAACAAGGCCGGCCAGAAGCACATCGACGCCGCCAACGCCGCAGTGGCCGACTTCAATGCCTTTGTGAGGCAGGCCAGCGAGGCGCAGCAGCAAAACAAATAGCTGCGCGTCAGCCCTTGGCGCGCGCTTCCAGAGCGGCCACTGCCGGCAGCGTCTTGCCTTCGAGGAATTCAAGGAACGCGCCGCCCGCCGTCGAGATATAGCCGATCTTGTCGCTGATACCGAATTTGGCAATCGCGGCCACCGTGTCGCCACCGCCAGCGATCGACAGTGCCTGCGAACCGGCGATGGCCGTGGCCAGCGTCTTGGTACCGCCGGCAAACTGGTCGAATTCGAACACGCCGACCGGACCGTTCCAGACGATGGTGCCCGCCTTCGCCATCAGCGCGGCCAGCTGCTTGGCGGTCTGCGGACCGATGTCGAGGATGAGATCGTCGGCCACAACATCCTTAGCCGCCTTGACGGTTGCTGCAGCCGTCGCCGCGAACTCCTTGGCGACGACGACATCGACCGGAATCGGCACCGACGCGCCGCGCTTGGCAAGCTTGTCGATGATGCGCTTGGCTTCGCTCACCAGATCGGCTTCCGCGAGCGATTTGCCGATCGGCAGACCGGCCGCGAGCATGAACGTATTGGCGATGCCGCCACCAACGACGAGCTGATCGACCTTGTCGGCGAGGCTATCGAGAATCGTCAGTTTCGTCGAAACTTTGGAGCCGCCGACGATCGCGACCAGCGGCCGCTTGGGATTGTGCAAAGCCTTGCCGAGCGCTTCGAGTTCAGCTGCGAGCAGCGGACCGGCGCAGGCCACCGGTGCCGCCAGCGCGAGCGCGTGGGTCGTCGCCTCGGCACGATGCGCGGTGCCGAACGCATCATTGGCGTAGACATCGCAGAGCTTGGCCATTTTTTTTGCCAGCTCTTCGCTGTTCTTTTTCTCGCCCTTGTTGACGCGGCAATTTTCCAGCAGCACCACTTGTCCCGGCTTGACGGTGAAACCGCCATCGACCCAGTTCTGGATCAGTTCGACGTTCTGACCGAGCAGTTCGGTCATACGCTTGGCGATCGGTGCCAGCGAATCCTCCGGCTTGAACTCGCCCTCGGTCGGACGGCCGAGATGCGAAGTCACCATCACCGCCGCCCCTTTATCGAGCGCGAGTTTGATGCCCGGAATCGATGCGCGCACGCGCGTGTCGTCGGTGATGTTGCCAGCATCGTCCTGCGGCACATTGAGGTCAGCGCGGATGAAGACGCGTTTGCCCTTGAGATCGAGATCGCTGAGTTTCTTGAATTGCATGGCGGGAAAATCCGGGTGACGGAAACGAAAAGAGCGCGCAGACCGGGATGTGCCTGCGCGCCCTGCTCTACATCAACTTGACTTTGTTACTTAGCGTTCGCGAACGCAACCGTCGTATCGAGCATGCGGTTCGAGAAACCCCATTCGTTGTCATACCAGGACGACACCTTCACCAGACGGCCGGAGACCTTGGTCAGCGTCGCGTCGAACGTGCTCGATGCCGGATCGTGGTTGAAGTCGCTGGAAACCAGCGGTCCATCGTTGTACTTGAGGATGCCTTTCAGCGGACCAGACTCGGCGGCGGCCTTCATGATCGCGTTGACTTCCTTGGCGTCGGTATCACGCGCGGCGATGAACGACAGATCGACGATCGATACATTAATCGTCGGCACGCGGATCGCGAAGCCGTCGAGCTTGCCGTTGAGTTCCGGCAGCACCAGGCCGACCGCGGACGCGGCGCCGGTCTTGGTCGGGATCATGTTGTGCGGAGCGGAGCGGGCGCGACGCAAGTCCTCGTGGAACACGTCGGTCAGCACCTGATCGTTGGTATAGGCGTGGACCGTCGTCATCAAGCCGTTGACGAGGCCGATCTTGTCGTGCAGCGGCTTGACCAGCGGCGCGAGGCAGTTGGTCGTGCAGGAGGCGTTCGAGATGACCGTCATGCCCGCTTTCAGCGTGCCCTGGTTAACGCCATAGACGATCGTCGCATCGACATCGTTGCCGCCAGGCGCGGAGATCACGACTTTCTTGGCGCCTCCCGCCAGATGCGCGCTCGCCTTGGCCTTGCTAGTGAAGAAACCAGTGCATTCAAGCACCACGTCCACACCGAGCTCGCCCCATGGGAGCTTGGCCGGATCGCGGTTGGCAAGCACCTTGATCTTGTCGCCATTGACGACGAGGTATTCGCCTTCGACCGCAACGGTGCCAGGGAACTTGCCGTGCGCCGTGTCGTAGCGCGTCAGATGCGCGTTGGTCTCGGCCGGGCCGAGGTCGTTGATCGCGACGATCTGGATATCCTTGCGACCGCTTTCATAAAGGGCGCGAAGAACGTTGCGGCCGATGCGGCCGTAGCCGTTGATGCCAACTTTGACTGCCATGATGATCCTCTGTCAGGGAATGCGCGCGGCTGTGCCGGCCGGGGACCGTATCTGCGAGGGAAGCGGGAAACGGCCGGACAATCCGCGAGAGGCTGCTATTTTAAAGCAATGATGAGGATCCAGCGCGGAATTCGAACCGGTCATCCAATATTTTGGCCACAGCGAGAGGCCCGTGCATGCAAGGTACGGGGAACGGAGTCCCAGCGGAACGTAAGACGAAGGGCCAGGGCGCGACCGCCCTGGCCACCGCTAGATAAGCTGCCAGTCCCCGACTGCTTCGCGAGGTTAGTGAATCTCGATCACCTGCTGGTATGTCGGACGGTTCATCCACGGCATCTGCGGATCGGCGAGCAGGCCGAAGATCTGGTAATCGATCGCGTCGTAGTTTTCGACCGTCGCGTTGTTCTTTGCCGCCTCGTTCGGCAAAGCCCGTCCGTTCCACATCTTGTAGGTGCCGATGCCGCCGAGATCGTTCAGGGCGGCATCGAGCGCCGTCAGCACCGCGCCGCGGCAATCGTCGTAACTACCGGTGCCCGCGCAGCGCAGTCCCCGGTAGTCGGTATGCCCCGGCACATTCAGCGCGGTTTGCAGCATCCGATCCATGACCTGATACCAGCCATATTCGTAGGCCGATCCTTGCTGGCGGGGCGCATCGTGACGGCACAGCAGAACGTTGCTGACACAACTGGTGAGACCCGGCGCATCGACCCCGGGATCGAGTGCCGCGAGCTGCGGTGTCATCGTATCCATCAGGTGCAGATACCAGGCGTCCATGAGCACCACCTGCGGACGGTAGTCGTATTGCCCGTCGCCGTCACGATCGCGCCGCCATGCACCCAGACCCGGCTTGCCGTTGATCCACGACAGGGAGCCGTCGTCCAGCCACTGCTGCATGAGCGTGACGACCTGCTGCTGATCGGCGGTCAGCGTGCCCTGATTCATGATCTGCAACAGCAACGGCAGCAGTTCCTGACCGCGCAGGTCGGTAAATGCGGAATCCGCCATGATTTCCACGACGTTGGCGAAATCGAATTTGTTCCCGGTCGCCAGGAAGGCATCGAAACGAGGACGTTCGATATCGACGCGATGAACCGGTCCCCAGTTGGGACGGCTGTCCGCGGCCCACCAGCCCTTCGCCGGCGAGTTATTCCAGCTCAGTATGTAACCCTTGGGTGGATTCAGATCCTGTGGATGCGAAGCCAGCGGCAGATAGTTCTGCCATTCGTAATAGCCACCACTGAGCGGTCCGCCGTTGACTGCCACCGGGGTGGCGCGACCGGGGTAAGGCACACTGCCGCCGTGCGCACTGAAGAAATTCGCGGGCAATGTCTTATCGGCAGCCCACTCAAATCGTCCATCACCCCATACCGGCAGATCGGGCGACTGTCCGGCATTACGCACCGGAAGCAGACCGCTTTGCAGATAGGCGACGTCCTGCTTGTCCAGATACAACCAGTTGAACGTGCCGGTGACGCCGTTGAATAGTTGCTGGAACTTTTTCGCGTTGCTCACCGCCGGCGTCGCGGTAATCGCGAACGGAGCAGCGGTCAGCAGCTCGTTGTAGAACGTGGTCCGCTGGGTCGAGATCGCGACCGGCCAGCCGTTGACCATCGCTGTTGCGAACACCGGCCCATAGTGCGTGCGCAGAATGTGGCGCGTAATCTGCTTCTTGCCGGTTCCGCTGGAACCTGCCGATGCTACGGTCGGCGTCGCGAGCCAGCTGTCGGTGCGCTTGTAGAACGCACGGCATTGTGGTCCTTTGCCATCGCCCACGTCATAGAGATAACCATCGGCATCCGGAAAACCTTCCTGGTTCGCATCATTCAGCGAGGGCATTGAGCCATCGATGTTGCAGAGTTTCGACACGCGCGTATCGACCAGATCGCTGTCGCCAGATGTCGCGCTCCACGCGTAGTCCGGGCCGCGGCCGATCAGCAGATACGGCAGGTTGCCGAATACCATGCCGCGGCCGTCGAATTCATAGGCGGTCTTGCCGGTGGAATGGATCGACACTTCCCACAGCAGCTCCGGGTCGTAGTACGACGATTGCGGCCCCATGATGCCGATCGGATGTCCGCTCTTCGATTGCGCCGCAGTCACTGCCATCCAGTTCGACATGCTGCTCGGCAACCCGAATCCCGCCGCGCGCAAAGCGTGGCGCAGCTGTTCATAGGGACTCAGGGCAACGATGGGTTTGCGCGCGGCCTTCGCGGATGGCGCGTATTTCACCGCCGTCGCATGCGCGGCCGGCGCATCGTTCACGCTGATGTGTCCGTGCAATGTGCGGCGCGCAGTGCCGCTGACCGGGTCGCTGACTACATAGCCCGAGTACGGCTGATAGCTGCCGTAATCCCAGATGGCCGCGCCCGCGGGCAGAGTTTGCGGACAGGATTCGTCGAGGTGGCTGGGCGATTCCGTAGCGATATTGTCGGTGGTGCGAGTGGCACCCGGATCATCGGCATGGCGGATGTCACGCCAGATCCTGCACGCGCTGGTCGGAATCGCGGCGAGGCCGGCGCTGATGGTCGGGTCCATCTGTTGCAGCATTAATTCGTTGGTGGCTTCACTGCCGCCACCGACCGCGAACAGCGACTGAATGAAGATCGCTGAAGCCACGATGTCGTTACGCGTGAACGCCGGCGGCGGAAAGCCGCCCTGCTTCAGCAGCGCGTATTCGGGCGGTTTGTCGCCGCTGTTGGCTCCGCTCAGCGTCGCGACGTACGCGTTGATGCCGGCAACATCGGCGTCGATATCCTGCAGAACCATCGTACCGAGCGATCCCAGTTTCGCAGCAGTGTCGTCGACCATCTGCGTCAGCTCGTCTTCGCTGTATCCGGCCGTCAACGCAAAGCCCGCGTCCAGCTGCTCGAACTCGGGCGCGGGGCCGAGAAACTTGGTCGTCTGGCCGCGACCGACATTGCGCAGCACATCGAGCAGCCATAGCCGATCCTCCGCCTGCGCATAGCCGAAGCCGTACATGGCGTCGGTGCGGCTCGATGCGGTGATGAACGGCACACCCCAGCCATCACGCTTGATCGTCACCGTTTTTCCGGAAGGCGCCTTCAGTCTCTCCGAGGACACGACCTTGTCCGGCGTCAAGCCATCGTGCTTGAAGTAATTGCAAACCTGGTTCGATGCAGCGACATGTTTGTCGAGCGTGACCGGCGGCCTGCATGGCGTGGTCCGCAGTCCAGGCTGTGCGTAGCTGAGGTCCCCGTACAACGCCGCCTGATCGACGAAGTTCGGTGGATATTGGGCGGGAATACCTTGTATCGGCAGGCCGATGCCGCCAGCGGCATTGCCGTTGCTGCCGGGCGGCAATACGTTCAGATAAATGCTGCTGCCGTCACCGGCCTGCGCCGCATCTGCGCACAGACCGATCGCTGCCACCAGCAATAACGCCGGTACGGCGCGGAGCGGGGGCCTGAAGCACGGCCCTGTTGGTTTGACCTCAGGATGGGTAGCTGTTGTCGCCATGTTGATTCTCCTCACTTCGCCGAGTGCCCCGCCCGTCGCATTTACCTGCGTACGAGTGGGTTCTCCGTCTTTTTAAATTGCGCCTTTTAAACACCGTCGTCACGTATTTACTATGCCGACTGGTCGGTACATTAATATAAGCTGTCCGGCGATGCCAGCCATGACCGGAAACATGCGTGGCGAGCAGGAGCGCGGCGGACAAAGGCACAATGACGAGGAGACGCGATGCGTGGCGCGCCGGGGAAACAAAGATGCCAAAAGCAGATATAGAAAAATCAACGCAAGGGGCGTTCGCGCTGGAGGCCGGGCCGCCTGCTGCGCGCTGGCGCGTGTTGGTGCTTTACGCAGCGTCGAACGCGCTGATGCAATTCGAATGGCTGCGCTTCGCACCGATCACCGACGTGGCTGCCGCACACTACGGCGTCGGCGTCGGCGATATCGGAGCGCTCTCGTTGTTATTTCCGCTGCTGTTCGTGGCACTCGCATTACCGACCGGTCGTTTGATCGATCGGTTCAGCGTACGCGCCCTGTTGAGATTCACGGTGTTGGCCATGGCGGCCGGGGCGGCTTTGAGGATCGCGACCTCGTTTCGTGCCGTGATGGCGGGCCAGTTCGTACTGGCGGCGGTGCAGCCATTGGTCGTCAGCTTGATTTCAAAGCTCATTGCCGTTTGGTTCCCGGAACCTGAGCGCCTGCGCGCGACCAGCATCGGCACGATATCGCTGCTGGTCGGCCCGCTGCTGGCATTTGTAGTGACGCCGCGAATTGCTACGGTGCCGATGCAAACCGCCCTGGCAGGCGACGCAGCGGTGTTGAGCATTCTCCTGATTGCGACTTTTTTGCTGGTCCCGGCCGATCCTTCGGACTTGGCAATTGGGAAAAGCGAGCGCTGGCTGGCAGAAATTCGCGGTTTGCTGAAACGCCGCGGCTATGTCGCACTGCTGGGATTGATCTTCATCGGCAACGGTTACGTCAGTGCCCTATTCACTTGGCTCGAACCGCTTTTGAAAGCACAGGATTTTTCGGCCGAAACCGCTGGAATCATTGGGCTGCTCATTCTCGGCGGCGGTCTCATCGGCATGGCGCTTACTCCGAGAATTCCCGATTTGCCGCGACACCTGCCTCGGCTTTTACCCACGGCGCTGGGGTGCGCGGCGCTGCTGACGCTTGCGTTTGCGGCGCGGCTGCCCGTCGGACTTCTCGGCGGCGCCGCACTGATGCTCGGCGCGCTGGTACAGGGGCCACTGCCGATTATCGTCGAGCGGGTAACCGAACTTGCCGGCCCCGCGCGGGTGGGCGTCGCAGCGAGCACGTTCTGGCTCGCCGCCAATGCCGGTGCGGCGTTCGCGATCTGGATGTTGTCCGTCTTCAGCGAGGCAGCGGCGTGGTTTTCCGGCGTCCTGGCAATGGCCGCGCTGTTGTTGATCGAAGCCTTGATCGCCAGCCGCTGGATTACGGAATCGATTGTCAGCCGGACAGCGAAAACGCAATCGGCAGTTCGATGATGAACTCGGCGTCCTCCGGATTGGCACCCTCCGGAATCGGTGGAAAGCTGCCGATGCGCGAGAACACATCCTTGCATTCTCTATCGAGCAGGGTAAATCCGGATTTATCGACCAGCTCCATGCCCATGATCTTGCCGTCTCGTGCGAAATGCACGCGAACTTTGCAGGTGCCCTCTTCACCGTTGATTTGTGACTTCGGCGGGTACTGGACCGCTCTCTGAATCACGCTTTGCAGTGTGTTGTAGTACGTCGTCGGCACGCTGTGACCCACTTGCGTCGGCGCAGGTGGCAGCGGTGCGGGCGGTTCCGGCGGTGGTGGCGGCGGAATCGGCGGCGCCGCCACCGGCGCTGGCGCCTGCGTCATGATCGGCGCCGCCACCGGCCTCGGGGGCACTGGTTTCGGCGGTTGCGGCTTGGGAGGCGGCGGCTTCGGTGGTTCCGGCGGCTTCGGCGGTGGGGGCGGCGGTGCCAATTCAATGATCGCGATGATCTTTTTCGGGATCACCAGCGACCGCAGCTTTGGATGAAACATGAACAACAGCGCTACGATCAACACGGTATGAAAAATCACCGAAACGACGACACCCGCGCTGAAGACCCGTTTGTCCTTTGATTTGCTCACGCGTCTCGCTCCCACCCCACTCACTGAGGGGCTTCGGACATCAGCGAGACCTTGTAGAACCCGGCGCCGCCAACCATCGCCAGCAGATCGACGACCTTGCCGTAGAGAATGCCCTTGTCGGCGCGCACGTAGACGAGATTGTCCGGCATGGTCTGCGCAATAGTGTGCAAGCGCGCTGGCAACTGATCGAAGGGGATTTCCTCGTTGTGCGAGCCGGTTTCGATGAAATAGCGGTCATCGGTGGTGATCGAAACGATCAGCGGATCACGCGGCTTGCCCATCTCTTCAAGGCTGGCCTTGGGCAGTGTAATCGGCAGCTGCGACATCATCAGCGGCGCCGTGATCATGAAGATGATCAGCAGCACCAGCATCACATCGACCAGCGGCGTGACGTTGATTTCGGCGACTGGGCTGAGTTCGCCTTCGTCGTCTCCGCTCGACGAGGGCTGGACGTTCATTCCCACGTTCAGCTTCCCGCTTTTGGCGGCATGCGCTTGGACAATCGGCCAGCATATTTGCCGATAGCGGTGCCGAGACGGCCGGTGTAACGACTCAAGCTGGTCGCGAAGTAGTTATAGAACATGATCGACGGAATTGCCGCGAACAGACCGATTGCGGTGGCGATGAGCGCCTCGGCGATGCCCGGCGCCACGGTGGCGAGACTGGTGTCATGTGAAGCACCGATGCCGGTGAAGGTCTGCATGATGCCCCACACGGTGCCGAACAGGCCGATGAAAGGCGCCGACGAACCCACTGTGGCGAGAAACGGCAGCCGCGTGTTGATGCGCCGCGTTTCGTTCGACAGCGCCAGGCGCATCGCTTTCTCGATGCGATCGCGCACTTCGTGCAATGCTTCATGCGCGTGTTCGCCGGAGCCTTCGCGCCACTCGGCATTGCCGGCGGCAATGATATCCGTCACCGGATGCTGATCAGTAAACCTCAGCATGTCGTCGACCGAGCCGGTTTCAAGCGCGCGCTCGAGACGTCCGACGGCACTGGCGGCGCCGGCGAAGGTAAACAGTTTTTCGACGATGACAGACCAGCAGATCACCGAGAAGAACACCAGGAGCGCCATCACGACCTTGACTACGATGTCCGCCTGGGACACGAGGTGCAGGATGGAAAGATCGACCGGACTGACTGCCGAAGCTGGATCCACTGGCAACGCTCCATGAACGATGTGATGAATGGAGTCGCCGCAAAAGCGAGCCATCCTTAGATCTATAGTTTCTCGCTCACACGCACCGACACCGCGCGTGCAAGCAATCGATGCTATCGACCCCACTTGGCCGAGGCAAGCGACCCGCCGCACCGGATGCGCGACGGGCCGATTATCATTTGTCCGTTACGCCAACAACCGCCGCAGCCGCTCGCCAATGCCTTGAACGGTAATACCAAACTCAGCAAATACCTTGCCTGCGGGTGCCGATGCGCCGAAGTCATCGACGCCGAGAACGTCGCCGTGCGCACCAACGACGCCACGCCACAGCGCGGTAACACCCGCTTCCACAGCTAGCCGGCGCGCAAGACGTGCCGGTAGCACCTGTTCGCGATAAGCGGCATTCTGCGCTTCGAACAATTCCAGGCACGGCATCGAAACGACGCGCACCGCGCAACCTTCCGCTGCCAGCGCTTTCGCCGCCTGCACCGCGAGTTCGATTTCCGATCCGGTGGCGATCACCACCGCCTGCGGCGCTGAGGCCGGTTCCCACAGCACATAGCCACCACGCGCAGCGAGTGTCCTATGATCGGCCGCGTGTGCCTGCGGCGCGAGATTCTGCCGTGACAGCGCAAGCACGGTCGGACCGTCGGCGCGCTCCACCGCGGCTTTCCACGCCACCGCGGTCTCGAACGCATCCGCTGGGCGCCACACGCGCAGATGCGGAATCAGGCGCAGGCTGGACACGTGCTCGACCGGCTGATGGGTCGGACCATCCTCACCCAGACCGATCGAATCGTGGGTGAACACAAAGATCACGCGCTGGCGCATCATCGCGGCCATGCGCACCGCGTTGCGCGCGTAATCCGAGAATACGAGGAAGGTGCCGCCGAACGGGATCACGCCGCCGTGCAACGCCATGCCATTCATGGCCGCGCACATACCGAACTCGCGCACGCCCCAGGAAATATAAGTGCCAGTCAGATCGCCGGGCACCAGCCACTTCGCGCCGTGCCAAGCGGTGAGATTGGATTCGGTCAGATCCGCCGAGCCGCCGACGAACTCCGGCAGCGCCGGCGCCAGCGCGTTGAGCACGTTTTCCGACGACTTGCGCGTCGCCACCGGCTTATCGGTCGCGCCCTGCTTCTCAATCACGGCGTTGATCGTGGCCGGCCAGTTGGCCGGCAGATCACCCGCGATGCGACGCTTCAGTTCCGCCGCTTCGACCGGATGCTGCTGCGCGTAGCGGCTGAACAGCTCGCGCCATGCGGCTGAACGCGCCGCGCCGCTGGCGCGCGCGTCCCAACCATCACGAATCGCTTGCGGAATCTCGAACGGTGGGTACTGCCAGCCAAGCTTTTCCCGCGCCGCGGCGACTTCCGCATCGCCGAGCGGGGACCCGTGCGCTTTGGCAGTACCCTGACGGTTCGGCGCCCCGAAACCGATGATGGTCTTGCAGCAGATCAGGGTCGGCTGCGTGTTCTGCGCACGCGCCGTGTCGATAGCGATCTTGACTTCATGCGGATCGTGGCCGTTGACGTTGCGCACGACCTGCCAGCCATAAGCTTCGAAACGCGTCGGCGTGTCGTCGCGGAACCAGCCGCGCACTTCGCCGTCGATGGAGATATTGTTATCGTCATAAAAGACGATGAGCTTGCCGAGGCCGAGCGTGCCAGCCAGCGAACAAGCTTCGTGCGAAATGCCTTCCATCAGGCAACCGTCACCGACAAATACGTAGGTGTGGTGGTCAATCAGCGGAAAGCCTTCGCGATTGAACTGCGACGCCAGCAGACGCTCCGCCAGCGCCATGCCGACCGCATTTGCCAGACCCTGGCCGAGCGGACCAGTAGTGGTCTCGACGCCCGGCGTATGGCCAACTTCAGGATGTCCCGGCGTCTTCGAATGTAGCTGCCGGAAGTTCTTCAGCTCATCAATCGAGAGGTCATAGCCGCTGAGATGCAACAACGAGTACAGCAGCATCGACCCGTGACCGTTGCTGATGATGAAACGATCGCGTCCGAACCACTTCGGATCCGCCGGATCGTGCGACAAGTAGTCATTCCATAGCACTTCGGCGATATCGGCCATGCCCATCGGCATGCCGGGATGGCCGGAATTGGCGCGCTGGACGGCGTCCATCGCGAGCGCACGGATCGCGTTGGCGAGTTTAAAACGGGTCGGCATTGGCGAGACACTGCGGAAAGAATGAGCGTCCTATTGTCCCCGTTCGCCTATCGTCCGGGCAAGGGATCGCTGCGCGGACCCCATCATCCGTCGTGAGGCGCGATCCGTTTCAGATTGCCAAGGAAACTACGCGGCCTCGGCTGCGAACCACGGCGACACTGCGACAAAGACGCTCCAGCAACCGCAAACCTTCCGGCCATTCGGTGAAACCCGCCTGCACGTTCACGTGACCGGCGTCGTTGAGCCTCACGAATGTACTACCCCAGCGCTCCGCCCACCAGGTCGCGGCGTCCAGCGGCATCCATGGATCGTTGTCGCTGGCGACCAGCGTCGTCGGGAAATCGAGGACCGAGGTGGTCAATTTACCTTCCAGACCGAAGCGGACCGGATCGGCAGGCGCCACCAGCAGCGCACCTTCAATCAGTCCGGACTGGAATGCCGAGGCACGCAGGGTCGCGAGGCAACCGAAGCTGTGCGCCACTACCGTGACCGGCTCCGCGGCGCGCAGCGCCGCCTCGACAATGCGTCGCGCCCACTGATCCAGATCGGGCGTTTCCCAGTCGTCCTGATTGACGCGCGTGAACTGCGGAAACTGCCGCTGCCACGCTGACTGCCAGTGATCCGGCCCACTGCCGCGCAGGCCGGGCGCAACCAGCACGCGGTGCGCCGCGAACGGGCCGGGATTTACCGGTCCCGCTTCGCCTTGCGGACGCCGATTCGGGAAAGGAATACGCCGTGAGGATTGATTCTCCGCAGTCGCCAAGGTTTGTCCGTTCATGCCGCGCTCCTCAATGTCCGGGGGCGAAGCAGCTCGCGATCATTCTTGCGGGCTTTCGCCGATGCATGAACGGTAACGATCCTTTGCCGGCAATAGAAGCGGATTGGGATTCTGAACTTATTGCTTGTTGGTATATGAGAGCGAAGCGGTGTGATGTCTGCGATCAAACCACGCAGCGAGCAGTGCTCGCTACTGAGTTCCCCGTCGTGTCTTTGGCTGTCGCCATCCGTGGCGCAACTTCGGTGGTTCTACTAACCCCCTGCCCGGCCATCCATGGCCGGGCGTTCAACCCCACAGCGAGCAGTGCTCGTGCTTCGCCCCTAATGCGCTGCCACCATCCTTGGCGCAGCTTCAGCAGTTCTACTTACCCCCGGTCTGGCCATCCATGGCCAGCCGTGAAACCACGCAGCGAGCAGTGCTCGCTAAGCGCGTGGTTTCACCCACTTGATGCTGCAACCCATGCTGGGTTGCTGTTCGCCGGCGATGGGTCGACTCGCGAGCAGAGCGTCAAGCGTGGCACGCAGGTCACGGCCGGTGACGGGCTTGCCGTTGCCAGGGGTGGAGTCGTCGAAACGGCCGCGATAAACAAGCTTGAGCGCGCCGTCGAAAACGAAGAAATCCGGTGTGCAGGCGGCAGCATAAGCGCGCGCGACAGCCTGGGATTCATCGTAAAGATATGGAAATGGATAGCCGAGCCGCTGCGCTTCGATCTTCATTTTGTCCGGCGCATCTTCCGGATAGCTGCGCGCGTCATTACTGCTGATGGCGACGAATGCGACGCCGCGCGGCCGGTAGTCCTTGGCCAAGCGCACAAGCTCGGACTGAACGTGTTTCACGTAAGGGCAGTGGTTGCAGATGAACATCACCACAGTCGCCTTGTCTGAAGCGATTTCCCGCAGACTCAATTCGCGGCCGCTAGTCACGTCCGGCAGCGAGAAATCCGGCGCAGGCATGCCGACCGGCGGCATCGTCGAGGGTGTCGGGGCCATGGTCGTCACCTCCTGAATAGTTAGTGGACCGCGAGGCTGCGGAAACTACTGCATTCACCGCGGATCATCAAACCTCCGCTACGCAACGATCGCGCCCGCGCCGATGGTGCGCGCGAGACGGGCATGCTTTACGATATCCGCCCATCCGTATATACAGATTAGCGCGAGGTTTGAGTCCAGTGAGCGAATATCTCTTCACGTCCGAGTCCGTTTCCGAAGGCCATCCCGACAAGGTTGCCGACCAGATTTCCGATGCCGTGCTCGACGCGATCCTCGCGCAGGACAAGAAAGCGCGCGTTGCCTGCGAAACGCTGGTAAAAACGGGCGTGGCGATCGTCGCCGGCGAAATCACCACCAGCGCGTGGGTCGATCTCGAACAGCTGGTGCGCAAAGTCATCACCGATATCGGCTATGACTCTTCGACCGTCGGCTTCGACGGCGCCACTTGTGGTGTTCTCAACATCATCGGCAAGCAGTCGCCCGATATCAATCAGGGTGTCGATCGCAAAAAGCCGGAAGAACAGGGCGCCGGCGACCAGGGCCTGATGTTCGGCTACGCCTGCGATGAAACGAAAGAGCTGATGCCGGCGCCGATCTACTACGCGCACCGCCTTGTCGAGCAGCAGGCCAAGGTGCGCAAGGCAAAGAAATCGTCGTGCCCCTGGCTGCGGCCGGATGCGAAATCGCAGATCACGCTGCGCTATCGCGACGATGCCGTGGTCGGCATCGATGCCGTGGTGCTGTCGACGCAGCATTCGCCGGACGTGAAGTACAAGACGCTGAAGGAAGGCGTGATGGAAGAAATCATCAAGCCCGTGCTCCCAGCGAAGTGGCTGACGAAGAGCACCAAGTTCCACATCAATCCCACCGGCAGCTTCGTCATCGGTGGCCCGGTCGGCGACTGCGGCCTCACCGGCCGCAAAATCATTGTCGATTCTTACGGTGGCTGGGCGCGCCACGGCGGCGGTGCATTCTCGGGTAAGGATCCGTCGAAGGTGGACCGTTCCGCCGCCTACGCCGCGCGCTACGTGGCCAAAAACATCGTTGCCGCCGGACTAGCGTCGCGCTGCGAAGTGCAGGTCAGCTATGCCATTGGTGTGGCCGAACCGACCTCGATCTTTGTTACCACGTTCGGCACCGGCGTGATCGCCGACGAAAAAATCGAGAAATTGGTGCGCAAGCACTTCGATCTACGCCCCTACGGCATTATCAAAATGCTCGATCTGATCCATCCAATGTATCAGCACACTGCAAGCTATGGTCACTTCGGCCGCAAACCATTCGACGTGAAGCTGCCGAACGGGGAAAAGTACACTGCGTTCTCGTGGGAAAACACCGACCGGGCGGAAGCGCTCAAGGCGGACGCCAAGAGCGTCCGCTAGGCACCCGGACGTCGCCGGAGGAAGGCCGCAGCAAGCGGCCTTCTTTCTTTGCGCCTTGTAAACTTGGCGCACAGGTACTGGCTGACACAAAGGGGACAGGATGCAGTTATCCGGCAACGGAGCGAAGGACGCAGATGCCGTGACTGACGGATCGATGGATACCGCTGATTTGTTGCGCGAGACGCTTGTTCTTTTCGACCAGCTGATCGAAATCGACGCACCGCTACGCATTCGCGAGCTGGAAGCCCTCGCGCAATCGAGGCCCGAATTGCACCGCCGCGTGCTCGCGCTTCTGGCGGCCAGTCAAGCAGTGGAGTCGGCAAACTTTCTCTGGGGCCCCAAAGACACTAACAGCGTTTCCAACGACTTCCAGTTTCGTTCGGGCGATACGATAGGCGTCTATCGCCTCGATTCCCCCATTGGGCGTGGCGGCATGGGGGAGGTCTGGCTCGCCTATCGCACCGATGGTGCCTACGGTACCCCCGTTGCGCTCAAACTACTGCACGTGCACCTCGCCGCGGGCACGGGTCGCGAACGATTCGTACGCGAAGGCCGCATCCTAGGCTCTCTTTCGCATCCCAACATCGCGCGCATGCTGGACGCGGGCGTATCCGCGCAGGGACAACACTTCCTCGTCATCGAGCACATCGAAGGAAGCCAAGTGGATCGCTGGTGCGACGAACGGGTCCTCGACATCGACTCACGCATCCGGCTATTTCTGCAGATCTGTTCCGCTGTCGCCTATGCGCACGCGCATCTGATCGTGCATCGCGATTTGAAGCCATCCAACATTCTCGTATCAGCTGATGGCACCGTAAAGTTGCTCGATTTCGGTATCGCCAAATTGATTGAACCTGAGCGGCAGGAAGCAGCGGCGACCGAGCTGACGCGGCTTGGCGGTGGAGCGCTGACACCGGATTACGCGGCTCCGGAGCAGGTGCTCGGAGAATCGATTACCACCGCGACGGATGTATATGCGCTCGGTGCACTACTTTACCGACTGCTGACTGGTCGTCGCCCATATGGCGAAACCGGCAAGGCTGCAATGCAACTAGCCTTCGACGTACTGCAAACTGATCCACTACTGCCAAGTCAAAGTGTCCTGAAAGAGACGATCGGAACCGTTAGCGCGGAAATGCATGCGGCGCAGCGCGCGACCGTCTCGCGCAACCTTTCACGTTCGCTTCGCGGCGATCTCGACGCCATCGTATGCAAAGCCTTGCGCAAAGAACCGGCGGCGCGCTACACCGATGCACGCGCGCTAGCCGACGATCTGCAACGCTTTCTCGATCATCAGCCGGTACTGGCACGCGAAGGCGCACGTAGCTATGTATGGCGCCGCTTCGTGCGCCGCAACTGGATTCCACTGACTGCAGTCACCACTGTGTTTCTTATGCTCGTCGCCGGCATTGGCGGTTTCGCTTGGCAAGCCAGGGAAATTCAACGCGAGGCGCATCGCGCCAATGCCGTGACGGATTTTCTTATTAGCGTATTCCGAGCCAGTGATCCACGGATTGCTCAGGACAAACCGCGCGGGGAAATCACTGCGCGTGAGCTGCTCGACAACAGCGCTGATCGCATCGCCACTCACTTTGCGGCGGATCCGGATACAGAAATCCGCTTATTGGGCATCACCGCTGGTATTTATCGGGAACTGGGCGACGCCAAGCATTACCTGGATTTGCATGAGCAGCAAATCAATCTAGCACGTCGGCTATACGGTGAACTGCATCCCGCAATAGTGGAGGGTCTGTTGGATGAGGCGGAAGCCGATATTGGCAAAGACCAGGAAAACGAAGCGCTCCAATTGCTGGATCGCGCCGACCCACTAATACGGCGCTCCGGAAGCGAGCGCACCATCACTCGTGCACGCTGGTTGGTGCTACGTGCTGAAGCACTGTCTTTGGATGGACGCTCCGCATCCGAGATGGAAACGTCCGCCCAGCGAGCTGTGCAACTATATGAGCGCCTTGCGCCGAATGACTTCGGCTATGTTAATGCGCTGGCAGAACTCGGTGCCCTCAGTTACATCAGCCACGATTATCCGGCAGCAGCTGACCACTACTACAAAGCCGTGACAGTTGCGGCGACAATTCCCAATCGCAATGACGGCGATTTGACAGTGATCTACACCGGCTTGGCGTTATCTTATGAAGCATCTGGAGATCTTGACGAAGCCGAAGCTACATACCGGAAAACTGAAGATCTAATTATCCATACGTATGGGAAAAATCATCGAAATTATTGGAAAATACTCGCGGATCACGCGCTTTTCGTTAATGATCGCGGCAACAGGGCCCAAGCGCTGAACATGTTCGCTGAGATTATTCCTTTAATCCCGGACAACACCCCTATGGGCGTCGAAATTGCAGAGATGCGTTATGAGTATGGCGTCGCGCTCACAGCTGATGGGCAGCCGCTGCCGGCGATTCCGATGCTGGAGGAATCTGAGAAATTCTTCGTGAACTGGCCGTTGAATGAATATACCGTGCGCCGAGGCCATAAAGCACTCGGCGACGCTTACGATGGCGCCGGCCGACCCGAAGACGCGCGGCGAGAGTTGAAAACGGCTTTAGACCAGTATCTCACTGCAGAACCGCTGATGTCGGACAATGTGTATTGGATGCGCGAACGGTGGGCGCGCTTTTTATTGGAGCATGACAACGCGGCGGGTGCTGAAACGGAGCTCCACGAAATCGTCGACCATCCCATTCACTCCAATAGCTCCAATCGTGACACCACGATATGGATATGGACCGATCTGGCCAAACTCTCACTTCAGCGCAAGGACCAAAAATCAGCTGTGGAGCAAGCCCGCCGTGCGGTGACTGCGTATGAGCACATGGTCGGTTCTTTCGATGTCCGCAGTGGTCCGTATGCCTGGCGGATTTACGCCGAAGCACTTCTCACAACGGGCGATGCCAAAAACGCATATTCATGGGCCGTTAAGGCCCTTACTGCAGACCGTCAATACTATGCTCCCGATAGCGCCGAAGTCACAGCGGTGAAACGGACCTTGCGCGAAGTCGAGCGGGCGCAGGCACAGAAATAATTGGTTGTTGGTTTAGTTGTAAGACAGAGAACTCGCCACATTTTGAAAAACCAGACACGTTAAAGCGTGACATAGAGAAAATGATGCAAATGCCTTGAAATATCCAAGGTGATTAAGTTCATTGCACTACGCGTTCATGAGAGTTCAATGGAGTTTTTGTGCCCCTGAGAGCAACGAATGTTAATTAAGTCGATTCGAGGAAATCGAGATGAGGATGCCACGGAATGACGGCATAAAGTTGTCCGCCACGAATGGTGTAACGCCGGGGGCGGATGGCCTACCAGACGAAGTGTTCGCGTATTTTGATCGCCTGATCGAAATGGATAAATCGCTGCGCGAGCGCGAGCTGGAAAACCTTGCACGAACACGTCCCGAACTACACCGCCACGTGCTGGCGCTGCTGGCGGCCAGCGAAGCAGCAGAAGCGAGAAATTTCCTGGGCGGCCCGCAAATTTCGGGCGATTCATCTGCTGCCAGCGACTTTCTTTTCCATGCTGGCGACGACATTGACGTCTACCGGCTCGATCGACCGATCGGGCGCGGTGGCATGGGCGAAGTCTGGCTCGCACATCGCACTGATGGTGCTTACAACACGCCCGTAGCGCTGAAGCTGCTCCACGCACATCTGGCAGTCGGAACAGTGCGTGCGCGCTTCGTGCGCGAAGGACGCATCCTGGGCTCGTTGTCGCACCCACACATTGCGCGCATGCTGGACGCGGGCGTGACCGCGCAGGGACAACACTTCCTCGTCATCGAGTTCGTCGAAGGCGGGCAAGTGGATCGCTGGTGCGATACGCGCACGCTGGACATCGAGGCGCGTATCCGGCTCTTCCTGCAGATCTGTTCCGCGGTTGCCTATGCGCACGCGCGCCTCGTCGTACATCGCGATCTCAAGCCCTCCAACATCCTGATGACGGCGGATGGCACCGTGAAGTTGCTCGACTTCGGCATCGCCAAGCTGATCGAGCCGGAGCGGCAGGAAGCAGAGTCGACCCAGCTCACGCATCTCGGCGGCGGCCTGCTGACGCCGGACTACGCAGCGCCTGAACAGGTGCTCGGTGAATCAGTGACGACGGCCACCGATGCTTATTCACTCGGCATACTGCTGTATCGCCTGCTCACTGGTCGGCGGCCTTATGGAGATTCCGGAAAAACCGCGGCGCAACTCGCGTTCGACGTATTGCAGGTCGTCCCGCGCGCGCCCAGTGAAAACGTCGCGCGGCCGGCCGCCGGCGACATTACCGCTGACGCACTGGCGGCACTGCGCGCGACCACGCCGCGCAATCTGTCGCGCAAACTCGCGGGCGACCTCGACGCCATCGTCGGCAAGGCCCTGCGCAAGGAGCCCGCCGAACGCTACGCCGACGCGCGCGCGCTCGCCGACGATCTTGAACGCTTTCTCGGCCGCCAGCCGGTACGGGCACGCGAAGGCGCGCGCAGTTACGTCTGGCGACGATTCATGCGCCGCAACTGGCTGCCACTGTCGGCCATCGCATCGCTGATCCTGATCCTGATCGCCGGTGTCGCGAGCTTCGCATGGCAGGCACAGCGAACCCAGCATGAAGCACGCCGCGCCAGCGACGTGACGGATTTTCTCATCCGCATGTTCCGCGCCAGCGATCCGCGCATCGCGCAGGACAAACCGCGCGGCCAGATCACGGCGCGCGAGTTGCTGGATCGTAGCGCAGGCCGCATCACAACAGAGTTCGCGGCAGATCCGGACACGGAAATCCGCTTGCTCGGAGTCGCCGCCGACATCTACCGCGAGCTGGACGACGAAGCGCACTACACCGAACTGCACCAACAGCAGATCGATCTGGCGCGCCACCTCTACGGCGACCTGCATCCGGCCATCATCAAGGGCTTGCTCGATGATGCGGCGTCGGCGATCGACAAGAGCGACGCCGGCAAAGCCACGCTCCTCCTCGATCAGGCCGACCCTCTCATACGACGTGCGGGACTGGATCGCACCGTCACACGTGCACGTTGGCTGGTGTTGCGCGCTGAGGCGGGGTCGTTTTCCGAAACTGCGCCGGCTGACGATAAATCTCTTACACAGAAGGCGGCTTCCCTATATGAAGCCATTGCCCCGAAGGATCCCGGCTATATCACTGCCCTTGCCGATCTCGGTGCGCTTGATTACGAGAATCGCGATTTCACCGCAGCGGTGAGCGAGTACCGCCGAGCAGTGGAGCTGGCGGCCGCGCTGCCGAACCGCAATGACGGCGAACTGACAGTGATCTACAACAACCTGGCGCTGGCTTATCAGAACTATGGCGATCTCGATGCCGCCGAGACCAGCTACCGTGAAGCGGAAGACCTCGTCGCCCACACCTATGGAAAGCGTCACCGCAACTATTGGAAGTTGTATGCCGACCATGCGGCGCTGGTCCACGATCGCGGCGATCGGACGCGCGCGCTGAGCATGTTCGATGAGATCACGCAGCTGATTCCGGTAGACACTCCAATGAGCGTCGAAATCGCTGAAGTACGCTACGAATACGCCATGTCGCTCACGGCCGAAGGACGACCGTTACCCGCGATTCCGATGTTCGAGGAATGCAAGAGCTATTACCTGAAATGGCCGCTCAACGCATTCTCCGTGAGCAGGGCAAGCGCGGCTCTCGGGGATGCCTATGATCGAGTCGGTCGCACGGAAGACGCGCGTCGCGAATTAAAAGCGGCGCTGGACGGTTACGTGGCCGGGAAAGCATACGATTCACGGGGCCTGCGCGAAACTCGTGAACGTTGGGGGCGCTTCCTCATGGAGAACGGAGACAACACCGGCGCGGAACAGCAATTCAGAGAAGTCATCGCGCACTCCGGAGCGTTCACCATCCAAAGCGAAGCGCTGGCGCGTGCCGACCTTGCACTGCTCGCATTGCGGCGCGGAGATGCGAAGGCCGCGCTCAGGGAATCGACGCATGCAGTCACTCTCAGTGAGCGCATGACCGGATTTTTCGATATCCGCACAGGGCCCCGAGTCTGGCGCATCCATGCAGAAGCTTTGCTAGCAGCGGGCGACATCAAGACCGCACGGACATGGGCAATCAAGGCCCTCGACGCCGACCGACGCTTTGATGATCCCGCCAGCCGCGAAGTTGCCGACGCCGAAGCGACCATCCAGACCATCGAGCAGGCACAGGCCAAGGCCGGTCGATAGCTGGCGCCGATCGCCGCGCCATCCCGGCACGTTGTCTGCTACGGATTGCGTATGAGCCCAAATGATCATCCGCAGGATCGGCTGCGTGAAGTCGAAGCGCTGCCCAACGACGCGCCGCTGCGCGACGATGTGCGCAATCTCGGCGCCACCGTTGGCAACATGCTGGCGGAGCAATTGGGCGATCAATTCCTGAACCATGTCGAAGCCTTGCGTACGGCGGCCATCCGCCACCGCGAGCGCGGCGAGCCGGTCGACGCACTCGCTGCACAGCTCTCCGCACTGCCCGCAGTCCGCGCCGAGGAGCTGACGCGTGCGTTCTCGACTTATTTTCAGATGGTCAACATCGCCGAGCGCGTGCACCGTATCCGCCGTCGCCGGGATTATCAGCGGTCGAGCACGGCGCCGCAGCCGGACGGTCTGATCGATACGTTCCTGAAGTTGAAGGACGCCGGCGTCACCGCACCGGAGCTGATCGACTGGCTGGCGCGGCTCGACATCGAGCCGGTATTCACCGCGCATCCGACCGAGGCGCAGCGCCGATCGCTGCTGGAGAAAGAACAGGAAATCGTGCGTTGCCTCGTCAACGGCTTCAACGACGCACGCACGCCGATGGAGCGCACGGCGGACTGGGAACGGCTGCGCATGGCACTCACGGCTGGCTGGCAGACTAGCGAGCATGCGCCGGTGAAGCCATCCGTGCAGGACGAGTTTGAACACGTCGGCTTCTATATTGCCGGTCCCTTGTACCTCGTTGTGCCAGTGTTCTACGAGCTGCTGGAAGATGCGTTGAACCGCGTCTACGGCATCCAGACTGAACTGCCGCGGCTGCTGCGTTTCGCCTCCTGGGTCGGCGGCGATATGGACGGCAACCCGAACGTCGGCGCCGACACCATTGCTTCGACACTGGCCGGACAGCGCGAACAGGTGCTCGGCCGCTACCTCGCGGAAGTCAGCGATCTCTCGGGTTTGCTGTCGCAGACACTGGAGCGTGTGCAGGTAGCGCCGGAGATGCTCCGGCGCAGCGAGGACTATCGCGCGCTGCTGCCGCAGGCGGCAAGCATGATCCGTCCGCGTCATGTCGACATGCCATACCGGGTGTTCCTCGCGCTGGTGCGCGCGCGGCTGCGTGCGACTTTGCGCGACGATCCGGCCGGCTACCCAAATGCCGCTGCGTTTTTCGACGACGTACAACTCGTCGCCGATTCGCTGCGCGCGCACAAGGGGGTGCACGCCGGCTGGTTCGCCGTGCGGCGCCTGCTGTGGCGCGTGCGCACGTTCGGCTTTCACCTGGCGCGGCTCGACGTACGCCAGGATTCGCGCGTGCATGCCACCGCGCTGAGCGCACTGCTGCGCATGCCGGATTTCGCTCAGCGCGGCGCCACCGAGCAAGCGGAGATGCTGCGCCCCTACGCCGCCGGCCAGCGCCCGTTTGATGCGAACGGCGACGAAACCGCCGAGCGCACACGCGCAGTGTTCGCGGCGCTCGCGCATGCGCACACACGCTACGGACCGGATGCGACCGGCCTCTACATCATCAGCATGGCGCAGAAGCCGGCTGACGTGCTGGCGGTGATGGCGCTGGCGCGCCACGGTGGTCTCGTCGATGAAGCAGGGCAGGTTCCACTCGACATCGCACCGCTGTTCGAAACAATCGACGATCTGCGCAACGGTCCCGACACGCTGCGCGCGCTGTTCGGCGATCCGCTGTATCGCGCGCATCTGGCCGCGCGCAACAACCGCCAGGTGGTGATGCTCGGCTACTCGGATAGCGGCAAGGACGGCGGCATCGTCGCCTCACGCTGGGGTCTGCAGCGCGCGCAGGTCGAGCTACTGGAAGTCGCACAGGCGCGCGGCATCCGGCTGGTGTTCTTCCACGGCCGTGGTGGCTCGGCGAGCCGCGGCGGCGGCCGTGTCGCCAATGCGCTGCTGGCAAGTCCGCGCGGCTCGATCGACGGCTGCTTGCGCGTGACCGAGCAGGGCGAAGTGATCCATCGCAAGTACGGCATCCGCGCACTCGCACTTCGGGAATTGGAGCAGTCCGTCGGTGCCACCCTGCGCGCGTCGCTGCGACCCCGCGCCAACGAACCGCGCGAGGCGGAATGGAAAGAAACGATGACCGCGCTCGCGCAGTACGGTCGCGAGGCTTATCGCGCGTTCGTCACCGCCGACGGCTTTGTCGATTACTTCCGCACGGCGACGCCGATCGACGTCATTGAGCGCATGACGCTCGGCTCGCGTCCATCGCGACGCGGCACCATGAAGGGCGTCGAAAGCCTGCGCGCGATTCCATGGGTGTTCGCGTGGACGCAATGCCGCTCAGTGCTCACCGCATGGTACGGCCTGGGCTCTGGACTCGCGCGTGTCGCCGATGAATTCGGCGAAGCGCGACTACGGGAAATGGCACGCGACTGGGCGTTCTTCCGAACGCTGCTCGACGACGTCGACATGGTGCTCGCGAAGTGTGACATCGATATCGCTGAACGCTTCTCGAAACTCTCTGGTCCGCTGCATGAGCAATTCTTTCCGCTGATACGCGGCGAATACGAGCGCACCGTCGAATGGGTACTGCGCGCCAAAGGCGTGGACCGTCTGCTCGCGGAGGATCGCCGCCTTGCGCAATCGATTCGCTTGCGCAATCCCTACATCGATCCGATCAGCTTGATCCAGATCGATCTGCTCACACGCTGGCGCGCGACGGGTGGCGAAGACGAAACTCTGCTGCGCGCGCTCGTTACCACCGTAAACGGCGTCGCGCAGGGATTGCAGAACACCGGCTGACCGCTTACCACCCACAGCTGTACCGATCGTCGGTCACACGACAACCGTTGCAGCGCGATGGGACGGATACTCGGATGGTCTGCGGCCAGGGCCGTGCCGATTTCGAGGATTCGCCATGGGCGGGACCACGACTTATCGGGCGCGCGAGCCGGATGCTGGGGGCCTCGTCCGCTACACCGATGAGGAACACGCCATCTGGGCCGATCTATACGCGCGCCAGAACGTCGCCATCGCGGGTAGAGCCTGCGAGGAATTCCTGTATGGCCTCGATCTGCTGAAGCTGCCGCGCGAGCACGTTCCACAGCTCGCCGAAGTCTCAGGCATTCTGCGACGCGAAACCGGTTGGGAAGTCGTCGCGGTTCCGGCACTGATCCCTGCTTCGCAATTCTTCGAGCTGCTCGCGAACAGACGCTTCCCGGCGGCGACGTTCGTGCGCCGTCGCGATGAACTCGATTATCTGCAGGAACCAGATCTGTTTCATGAACTGTTCGGCCATGCACCACTGCTGACCAACCGCTACTTCGCCGAGTTCACGCAGGCCTACGGCCGCCTCGGACTCACCGCGGACGACGAAGATCGAGCCTTCCTGGCCCGTCTGTACTGGTTCACAGTCGAATTCGGACTTATGCAAAAGCCCGGCCGGTCGATAAGCGTTTATGGCGGCGGCATCCTGTCGTCGATCGGTGAAACGCCCTACGCGCTCGATAGCGATGGGCCGCAACGCAAGCGCTTCCATATCCTGGACGCGCTGCGCACGCCGTATCGCATCGACATCATGCAGCCGGTGTACTACGTAATTGAGGATTTGCACGAACTTTACGAGCTGACGCGGATCGACTTAATGGCGCAGGTGGCAGAGGCCCGGCGACTTGGTCTGTTCCCAGCGTTGTTTTCACCAAAAAAGGAAGCTGCCTAAGGTCAGAGCGTGCTATGCACTTTTGGATCACTGCGTTGCTGTTCAAAAGGGCGTCTGCCAAGGCGCGGACCGCAGGGCATGGTAACTCCATGGCCAAGGTCTGCAACGCCGGCGGACGCCCTTTTGAACGCAACCCGGAGGGACGGCCCCTGCGCGGCCGCATCGCCGCGTCATGGGCTCCTCGCGCACGTTAAGTACGCCACGTCGCCCCTTCCTTGCGCTGCACCCGCGCAGGGGCCGTCGCAGCGATCCAAAAGTGCATAACACGCTCTAATAACAAGGCAGCCGTACGGAGACGCACCATGCCCCACAGTCATACCGTAAACCCACTCGGCACCGACGGCTTCGAGTTCGTCGAATTCACCGCGCCGACTGCGGAAGGCGTGCGGCAACTGCATGAATTGTTCGAATTATTGGGTTTCACCGCGGTGGCGCGCCGCCGCAGCAAGAACGTGACTCTGTTCAAGCAGAGTGACATTCATTTTCTCGTCAACGCAACGCCCTACACGCATTTCCAGCAATTCGCACAGGCACATGGCCCATCCGCCTGCGCCATGGGATGGCGCGTGCATGACGCCACAGCCGCTTATGCGCACGCAGTCGCGCAAAGCGCGGTGCCTTTCGACACGCGGCCGGGTTTCATGGAACTGCGGCTGCCGGCGGTTTACGGCATTGGCATGAGCGTGCTGTATTTCATCGACCGCTACGGCGAGCGCACGATCTACGATGTGGATTTCGTTCCCATCGAAAGCGCTGAGCAGCAGCCAGCTGGCGTCGGTTTGACACGCGTCGATCACCTCACACACAACGTCGAACGCGGCAACATGGATCAGTGGACCGGGTTCTACGAGCGCATCGCGAATTTTCGCGAAATCCGCCACTTCGATATCGAAGGCAAGCAAACCGGGCTGATCTCGCGTGCGATGACCAGCCCCTGCGGAAAAATCCGCATACCGATCAATGAGAGCTCCGACGAGCGCGGGCAGATCGCGGAATTCATCCGCGACTACCGCGGCGAAGGTATCCAGCATGTAGCGCTGGCAACGGACGATATCTACGCAACGATAAGCGCGCTGCGCGCGCGCGGCGTCCATTTCATGGACACGCCCGACACCTACTATGAAAGCGTGGACCAACGCATACCGGGCCACCGTGAATCACTCGCCCGCCTGCGCGACCTGCGCATCCTTATCGACGGCAGCGCGCGTGAAGGCATTTTGTTGCAGATATTCACGAGCACGCTGATTGGCCCGATTTTCTTCGAGATCATTCAACGCAAAGGCAACGACGGTTTCGGCGAAGGCAATTTCAAAGCACTTTTCGAAAGCATTGAAGAGGATCAGGTCCGGCGTGGAGTACTGCCGGCGGGCACAGAGATTGATTGAACCATGAACAGAATCACCGTTTTCGCAATTGGCGCGCTTGCCTTCATACCAATATTCGCGCACGCCAGCACTCAGGACGTACGATCGGATTGCTGGGCATCAAAATCCGCGGCCGAACTTCATCAGTGCGCAAATCGTGAATTACTGCTCGCAGAAAGTGATCTCGATTCCGCCTACAACGACGCCCAGTCGCTGATTCCGGAGCCAACATCAGGTGAGCGCGGCATGCTGCAACAGGCTCAGGATTCCTGGAATTACTTTCGCAAGAGCCAATGCGATTTCGAGGGCTCATTGTACCGCGGCGACCCGCTGCAGCCGGTGGTATATCTCTCCTGCTGGCAGAAGCTGACCGCGATGCGAACCCAGGCGCTGCGCGGTTGGATCGACGAACGGATACGACATCCATGAGCAAGTGGCCGCGGCGCCCGCACATTGAGGGAATCGCCTCGCGGCAGGCACACGCTGACCTGCCCGCCGGCAGCGTCGAACGCGAGCTCGGCAAAGAGGGTTTCTGCGGCCCGGCGACACACATGATTCATCCGCAGCCTCCGACCGGCTGGTCGGAGTGGGAAGGACCGCTGCGGCCGCGCGCGTTTGACTGCAAGAAGCTCGACGCCGTCGCCGCCTCGCCATGGGCCGCGGCGGAGCTGCTATACAACGCGCATCTGCGCCTGCGCTTCTGGAATTGCGCTGAATCGATGGACCATCTCGCGCGCAACGCCGATGGCGACGAATTGCTGTTCGTACACTCCGGACACGGTGACCTGTACTGCGACTACGGCCACCTCGTGATTGAAACCGGCGACTACGTCGTGTTGCCGCGCGGTACGCTGTGGCGGCTGGATGTCGAAGCGACCATGCAGCTCCTGCTGATTGAGGCAAGCGGTTCGAGTTACCAGTTGCCGGACAAAGGTCTGCTCGGCGAACACGCGATTTTTGATCCGGCGATGCTCGATATCCCGCGCATCGACGACGCCTTCACATCGCAACAGAGCGGGAAGCTGGCGACCCGTGAATGGCAGGTACGCATCAAGCGCCGAAACGTGATTTCCATCGTTACCTATCCCTATAACCCGCTCGACGCGCTCGGTTGGCATGGCGATCTCTATCCAGTGCGCATCAACGTGCGCGACATCCGGCCGGTGATGTCACATCGTTATCATCTGCCGCCGTCCGTGCATACCTGCTTCGTTGCGGAGCGCTTCGTGGTCTGCACTTTCGTTCCGCGCCCGTTCGAAACCGATCCGGATGCGATCAAGGTGCCGTTTTTCCATAATAACGACGACGTCGACGAAGTAATCTTCTATCACGCCGGCGATTTCTTCTCTCGCGATAACATTCATCCGGGCATGCTCACGCTGCATCCTTGCGGCTTCACGCACGGACCGCACCCGAAGGCGCTGACGCGCATGCTGACCCAGACCAGACCGGGCACCGACGAATTTGCGGTGATGATCGACGCGCGCGACGCGCTCGACATCGATCCGGCTGCGACCGGTATCGAATCGGCCGACTACCACCGCAGCTGGGGGCGGATGCGGAAGTGACCGCATCCGTCCTCGAACTACCGTAACGCGATAGACAAATCCTCAATCAGTTGGCGGCGGCGCATCCGGCGCAGGTGCCTGCGCCAGCAGAGTTGCCAATTTCGCCTTCTGCTCGTCGGTCAGCAATGCATAAGCTTTCGTGCGCAGATCGGCGTCGGCCTGGACGTGTGCGCGCGCAGCGCTCGCCTCAGCGTCCGCAAGAGCGCCCGCTGTCGCAGCGAAGGCGGGATCGCCGGGTGTCACCGCGTTGAAAGCATGGCGCGCACTGTGAACGGCCTCGCTCTGCGGCTTCATCGTCTCGCGCTCGGCCTCGAATAATTGCTTCATGCTCGCTTTCTGCGCGTCGCTGAGATCGAGCTGATGCAAGACGTGCATCAGCGGCGATGGCGGATGATGCCATCCGTCGTGATGTGGCGGACCCTCCGGCGCAGTGTCGGCGAACGCCAGATCAGACACACTAGCCGCCGTTAAGACAAGCGCGGACGCGAATAGAATTTTGCGCATCGATATCTCCTGCTATGTATGGATGAGTACCCGCTCATTGGAGTTCACTTCGGCGTTGAAATCTGTTGCCGGCGCGTAAAGATTGGTAAATACCGGCGGCTGACCCATTGCCAGCATCGATGCCCACAAGGAGAGTAGGCACATGAATCCGAGCATTCTTATCGCCGATGACGACCGCGAATTGTGCGCACTGCTTGCCGACTATCTGCGCAGCGAGGGTTTCCAGGTCGAAACTGTACACAACGGCGACGACGCTATAGCGCGCATCAATGATGCCGCGCAGCGCCCCAGCTTGCTGATTCTCGATGTCATGATGCCAGGCCGCGACGGCCTCGCGACCCTGCGCGAGCTGCGGCAGCGGCACGCCGTGCCGGTCATCATGCTGTCCGCGCGCGGAGAACCGATCGATCGCGTGATCGGCCTTGAGCTCGGTGCGGACGACTACCTTTCCAAGCCCTGCCTGCCGCGCGAATTGCTCGCGCGCGTGCGTGCGCGTCTGCGCCATGCCGGCTCGACGGACACGCTGACCGTGGGCGCGCTGCAGCTGCACGCGGCGGCGCGGCGGGCAACGCTCAGCGGCGTTGATCTACCGCTGACCGGTGCGGAGTTCTCGCTGCTGCTCGCGCTGGTCGCGCGCGCCGGACAGATCGTCGACAAAGCGCTGCTCACCCGCGAAGGGCTCGGCCGCGAAATCGAGCGCTTCGACCGCAGCGTTGACGTGCACGTCAGCCGGCTCCGTCGCAAGCTCGCGGATGCTTCGCCGGATGCCCCGCGCATTGAATCGGTGCGCGGACAGGGTTATCAACTGCTGGTGCCAGCTTCATGATGTCTGCATGAGTCCTTTCTATCGACGTCTGCTGCTCTGGTTCTGCGCCGCGAACATCGCGACGCTGCTGATCAGCGTGGTCGCGACCCGGCATCTGACATTTCTCGCTTATCACCGAGAGCCCGACTGGGCTGCCCTCGCCGAGCAGGCCGACGCGTTCTATATCCATGGAGGACCAAAAGAGCTTTCGGCTTGGGCCGAGGATCAGTGGCAGCGGGGAATCAACGCCACACTGTTCGAGGATGGGCGTGATCTGCTGCCACCACGCCTGCCCTTCGAGTGGCGCCACGGATCACAACCCGACACGGAGCCGGGGGAGAGACCTTCCTTTGATTCGCCGCCACATCCACCGCCGGAAATGGATTCTGAAATTCCGCCGGCGACAGGTCCGCGATCACTACCGCCACCGCTGGCGGATCATCTGCCGCAACTGCTGAGCGGAGACAACGTCGTGCTGCGGCCACATCCCGATCTGTATCTTGCCGGACAAAGCGTGCTCGGCAGCGACGGCGTGAAACGGCGTCTGATCGCGATGCGCACACCCAGGCGCGGCGAACGGCTCGACGCGCTACTCGGTGTGCAGATCGCGCTGTCGCTCCTTGGCATCGGCATCATCGGCTGGTGGCTGGCACGCGGCATCGCGCGACCAGTGGCGGCGCTCACCGTCGCCGCGCGGCGCATGGCGACCGGCGATCTCGGTACGCGCGTCGATGAGCGTTGGACGCGGGCGGACGACGAAATCAGTGCACTCGCACGCGACTTCAACACCATGGCCTATCGCGTTGAAGCGCTGGTCACACACGAGCGCCGCGTACTGCAGGACATCTCGCATGAGTTGCGCTCGCCGCTCGCACGACTACAGCTGAATCTGGAACTGGCACGGCGCGGTAATGCCGATCAGTTCGAGCGCGCCGAGCGTGAAATCGTACGACTCGATCGTCTGCTCACCGAGGTGCTGGCGCTGGCACGCCTCGAGGGCGGCCTTCCCGGCATGACACGCGAGCCCTGTGATCTCGCCGAACTCGCTGCCGCACGCATAGACGAAACGCGCTCGACGGTGGGCACCTCTGAATTGCGGCTCGATGCCAAGCCGGGGGTCATCGTCAGTGGCAGCGCCGCACTGCTGGAACGAGCACTCGATAATCTTCTGGCCAATGCGGTCAAGTACGGAGGCAACGGCACGATCGACATCGTCGCACGTGCCGATGGCGACCACGCCCAGTTGATTGTTCGCGATCATGGCGCGGGAGTCGCGTCCGCGGATATCGACGCGCTATTCCGTCCATTCTTTCGCGGCGTCAACGCGGCCGGCAGCGAAGGCCAGGGGCTTGGACTCGCGGTGGTGGCGCGCATCGCACACGCACACGGTGGCGATGTCGCGGCGGAAAACGCCGACGGCGGCGGCCTTGTGGTGACGCTGCGGCTGCCACTGGCCCCTCCGACAGCCAAGAGATAGAACCGAACCCAGCTGGCGCGCTGTACTGCGTGCGCAAGGCGCGCGATGATGGAACTATCGGCGCGGAAACCACGCATGATTCCGAACAACAGCCCTTGTCACGGTAACAAGTAATGAAACTCGCAACGCTTCGCGACGGTACGCGTGACGGCCGTCTGCTGGTCGTCAGTCGCGACTTGACGCGCGCCGCGCCTGCGCAGCACGCGCGTACGCTACAAGCCGCACTCGACGATTGGGACATCGTGGTGCCGGAATTGCAGGCGCTCTATGAGCGGCTCAACGACGGCATGATCGCCGGCACCCTCGATTTCGATCCACGCGACTGCCTGGCGCCGCTGCCGCGTGCGTTCCAGTGGGCGGACGGGTCCGCTTACATCAACCATGTCGAGCTGGTGCGCAAAGCGCGCGGCGCGGAAATGCCCGCAAGCTTCCACTCCGATCCGCTGATGTATCAAGGTGGCAGCGATACCTTTCTCGCGCCGGATGATCCGATTCCACTCGCGGATGAATCCTGGGGTTGTGATCTGGAAGCCGAGATCGCCGTCGTCACCAGCGATGTCGCCGCCGGCATCGACCGCGACGGCGCGCGCGCCTCGATCCGGCTGCTGATGCTGGTCAACGACGTTTCGCTGCGCAACTTGATTCCGGCAGAACTCGCGAAAGGCTTCGGTTTCTTTCAATCGAAACCATCGAGCGCTTTGTCTCCGTGTGCGGTAACACCAGATGAATTCAGTTCCACCTGGGATGGCGACCGTCTGCACGGGCGACTGCTGTCCTGGGTCAATGACAGCAAGCTTGGTGAACCGGACACGGGCACCGATATGACTTTCGATTTTCCCGCCCTAATCCTGCACGCCGCCAAAACACGTGCACTTGGCGCCGGCACGATCGTCGGCAGTGGCACCGTTTCCAATCGCGGCATCGACGGCGGGCCGGGCCGCCCGATCGGAGAGGGTGGTGCCGGCTACTCCTGCCTCGCCGAATTGCGGGCGGTCGAAACCCTGCTGCACGGAGCGCCGCGCACGCCGTTTCTCAAGCGCGGTGACCGCATCCGCATCGAAATGCTCGATGCAGCGGGCGTATCGATATTCGGTGCGATCGATCAATCCGTAGGTACGTAGAGCTTGTTGTGCCCTTCTGAGATCACCGCGCGAGGCGCCGCGTGGACACAGACGGCCCGGTCGGCTAGCATCTCCGCGACAAAGATTCATATTAATTGAATCTTTATTTGCTTCATAAAAACTGTAATGGGAGAGTTCGCATGTCCGCTCTGTACGAACGTATCGGGGGCGAAGCCGCCGTCGACGCCGCCGTCGACGTTTTTTATAAGAAGGTCCTGTCCGACCAGCGCATCAACCATTTCTTTGAGAATCTCGATATGGTGGCGCAGGCCAGGAAACAGAAGGCATTTTTAACGATGGTATTCGGTGGTCCCAGCAGCTACAGCGGCCGCGACATGCGCGCCGGGCACGCCCATCTCGGCCTCGAGGAAACTCACTTCAATGCGGTGGTGGAACTGCTCGCTGCAACGTTGAAAGAACTCGGCTTCGGCAACAGCGATATCAGCGAAGTGGCGAAAATCGCGATGAGTGTAAAGGACGATGTGCTGAATCGCTGATTCCGCGCGCAGCGGTTAGATGCCGGGACTCGCGCTCTGCAAACGCAGTTTCTTCAGAGCCTCCGCGTGCTGAAGACGATTATCACGACGCAGATCCGCTTCGTCATAACGACGTTTCTCTTCGGCCGTCTCCGGAAGCACCGGCGGCACCGGGTACGGACAGTGATTTGCGTCGGTGGCAACGAATGTGAGGTAGGCGGACAGGATGTGACGGCGATTACGCTGCCCGCCGATCGCTTCAGCCTCGACGCGGCAGCCGATCTCCATCGATGTGCGCCAGGCGCGATTGACCGCGACGTTGAAAATTAAGGTGTCACCGCCGATCGCGGGCGCGAGAAAGTGCACCGCATCGACACCGACGGTAACGCAGACACTCTCGGCGTGCCTTTGCGCCACCACCGCCGCATAGCGATCCATCAGCGCCATGATCAGACCGCCGAATACAGTGTTCTGGGCATTTAGATCGTTCGGAAACACGTAATAGACCTGCTCGCGCACGGCGGCGGACGAAACAGACTTGGGTTGCAGCCGATCCTGGTCAGTCATAGTGTCAATCCGGAAGCCTGTCCGCATTATTCATGAAGCTGTGCCAAAACATTAGTGGCTTGCAACTCAATGAATCCCCTCGGCCTCGACATGCACCTTGGGCTTGGCGATCAGAAGTAGCAGAGGCAGCGTCAGCAGCAGGGAAAGACTCAACAGATAATTCATATCGTTGAATGTCATCGTCCTCGCCTGCTGCATCGCCTGGCGCGCCAGTACGCCGATCGCACCGGCCTGGCTGTAGTCGCCCATCGCCGGATGCAGGACGCTGCCGATGCCGCCGAGCGCCTCGCGCACCGACTCGCGCGAGGCCGACGTCGCCTCGGCAAGCTGCTGCCAGTGCAGCCAAGTGCGCTGGTTCATCAACACTGCCAGCAGCGCCAGACCGATGGCGCCGCCGATATTGCGCATGAGACTGTAGAGCCCACTCGCATTCTTGAGTTCCTCGGACGGCAGCGTACCCAGCGCGAGATCGGTCATGGGGATGTAGCAGCAGATCACGCCTGCCCCGCGCAGCACCAGTGGCAGAACATACTGGTCGAATCCCCATTCCGCGGTCATATCGCTGTTCATCCAGCAGCCGAGCGTGAGACCGCCGAGCCCGATGCCCATCAGCACGCGCGGATCCACGAAACGCGCCAGCCATCCCACCAGCGGCGCAACGAACATCATCGTGATTCCCTGCACCATCATGATGTGCCCGATTTGCAGCGGGTTATACAAGCGCACTTCGCCGAGGAATACGGGAGTCAGATACATCAGAGAATAGACGCTGAGACCGATCACGCCCGAAATCAGAGAGCCAATCGCAAAATTGCGGTTGCGGAACGAGTGCAGGTCAACGATCGGATGCTCGATCCTCAGCGTGCGCCAGAAAAAGGCCGCGCCGCCGAGCGCGCACAGCACTACACAGACCGCGACACTGGAATCACTGAACCAATCGTGACGCGGCCCCTCGTCGAGCGAATATTCGAAGCAACCGAGAAAAATTGCCATCAGCACAAGCCCCGGGAAGTCGATCTGCTTCAACATTTCCGGGCGTGGCCGGTCGATATGCACCCACTTCCAGGTGAGATAGGCGGCAGCCAGTCCGGGGCCGACGTTGATGAGAAACATCCAGTGCCACGAGGTTGCGGCGGTGAGGTAACCGCCGACTGTCGGACCCATCACCGGCGCCAACATCGATGTCATGCCGACCAGAGCCACCGCGCCGCCGCGCTTGTCCAGCGGGAAAATGAGGTACAGACCTGCAAACGCAGTCGGAATCATGCCGCCACCGAGGAAGCCCTGCAGCACACGGAATACGATCATCGAGCTGAGGCTCCATGAGCATGCGCACGCCGCGCTCGCCGCGGTGAAGCCCAGAGTTGCGATCGTGAAGTAGACACGCGTGGACAGCATGCGCGACAGATAGCCCGACAGCGGAATTCCGATAATTTCGGCGATCAGGTATGAGGTCTGGATCCACTGGATCTCGTCGGCGCTGGCGGAAAGTCCGGCCTCAAGCTCATTGATCGAGCTGCCGACAATCTGGATATCGAGCACGGCCATGAAATTGCCGAGCACCAGCGGGAGATAAACCAGCCACGGCGGGACTGCGCCGCCTGACCCGGTGGCGCCCGATGGAGCCTCTTTGCTCATTGCGGCCCGCTTGATCTCATTGCGCCGAGGCGGCGACGGCGGCTGGCGCGGCAGCGCGCGTTTCCACTTTGGCGACGACTGACATGCCGGGTCTCAGCTTGCCGCGTAGTTCGCTGTTCGGGTCCAGTGCGATCCGTACCGGCACGCGTTGCACGATCTTGGTGAAATTGCCGGTCGCATTCTGCGGCGGCAACAGCGAAAACTCGGCGCCCGACGCCGGCGAAAGATTATCGACATGTCCGGTGATCGGCGTGCCGGGAAACGCATCGGCAAGAATTTTCACGGGCTGGCCAACCACCATATGTGTGAGCTGCGTCTCCTTGAAATTAGCAACCACGTAAACCGATTGGAGTGGCACCAGAGACAGCAGATGAGCACCCGGATTGACACGCTCGCCGACGCGCACCGAAAGGTCACCGACAATTCCATCGATCGGCGCAATGATGGTGGTCGAGTCCAGATCAATCTGTGCCAGATGCAGCGCTGCTGCGCGCGCCTCGATTTCGCTCTTCAGACGCTGGCGGTCGGCCTTCAGCGCTTCGACCTGCTGTCGCGCGCCCTGGCGGCCAGCCTCCGCCCGCGCCACGGTCGCGGTCGCCGATTTCGACGCCGCTTGCGCGGTATCGCTGCGCTGGCGCGTCACTACACCTTCGTTTACGAGCTTCGACACACGATCCCAGTCTGCGCCGGCGCGCCAGGCGTCGGCTTTGGCCGCATCGGCCTCGGCGTCGGCCTGGTCGATGGCAATATTCTGCATCTTCAACTGCTCGGCATTGGCATTCAATGCAGCCTGTGCGGCCTCGAGGCTGGCGTGAGCGCTGACGACGTGCGCGGTGTAGTCCGTACGGTCGATTTCCGCCAGCACGTCACCCTTGCGCACACTCTGATAGTCGGTCACGCGCACCAACCGCACCTCACCGGCGACACGTGGCGTGATGACGCTGATGTCGGCTCTGACATAAGCATCGTCGGTGGTCTGCACGAAACGGCCGATGAACCACCAGTGCAGACCTCCGCCGACGATACCGATGATCGCGACGGTGAGTATCGCGGCTCGGAGCGCGCGCTTGTGTTCGGACATTGGGTTGTGGGGAAAGTAAACATATGCCGCTCGGTTGCGGCGATCTGTCCCGAATGATACTGTAATGAACAGTACAGTTCAATTATTCGTCAGCCACCCAACGGCACAGTGCCTCCGTCATCCACCAGGAAACGGCGACCCGCTGCAGGATCGCCGAACTCAAAGCCGCTCACCGGCCGCGGCGAGCTACGGCGGCGCGCGCTGCTGGTCGCTGCGCGCGATGTTTTTCACGAGTACGGTTACGAGCGCTCCAGCATTGAAGAAGTGATGCGCCGTGTCGGCGGCTCCAAGGCCAGCCTGTACAGCTACTTCGGCAGCAAAGAAGGACTGTTCCTCGAAGTGGTAATCGAAGAATGCGATAAATTCCAGCACGATCTGCACATTCCGTCGGTAGCGGACGAGAGCCTGGAAGAAACGCTCGCCGCCATCGGCAAGCGCTTCCTGCAGATGTTCATCGACTCGGCCGGACTCGAACTGTTCCGGCTCATCATCGCCGAAGTAGCCCGCTTTCCTGATCTCGCGCAGCGCTTCTACGAACAGGGTCCGCGGCGCTCGCGGCGGGCGCTCGGCGAATACCTGCGCCTGCAGCACAAGGCCGGTCGCGTCGACTGCCCGCATCCGGAGACGTCCGCCGCGCAATTCTTCGAACTGGTGAAGTCAGTACCACACCTGCGCTGCACACTGGGCCTGCCACCGTTTCCACCTGGCCAGACGCATGAAGACCACATCGCCTCGGCCGTCGATCTCTTTCTCAATGGCTGCCGCCGGCGGCGGCCACATCACAAATAACCACCTCCATGAAAGCTTTTGTTTTCGGTGTCAGCGCGCTCGCGGGCGCGATTTGCGTGCAGCCGGTTTCAGCGATGTCCCTGCGCGAGGCGGCTGAGCGCGCATTGCAGAACGATCCGCGGATGCAGGCGGCGGACAGCGCGGTGCAGTCATCACGGGCCGGCGTGGACGAAGCAAAAGCGGGATATCGACCCACGGTCAGCCTTGCCGCATCCGTTGCGGCGCAAGGCATCCACCTTCAGTCAGATCTGCCGCCGGGCATCGTACTACCGGATGTGATGAATCCAGCGGCGTTATCGCTGCATGCCTCACAGCCTCTGTACAGCGGCGGACTTACGGACGCGAACATCAAATCGTCGCAGCAGGCTTTGGCCAGCAGCGAGCAAGCTGAGACGGAGACACGGCAAGGGCTCCTGCTGGAGACGGCGACGGCGTATCTGGAAGTAGCGCGCGACCGCGCCGTCGTCGCAGTACAGAAGGCCAACCTGGACACCCTGACGCAGGCGGTCTCAGATACAGAAAAGCGCTTCAACGCCGGAGAAGCAACCCGCACGGATGTTGCACAAGCCAAGGCACGGCAGGCGGAAGCCCGCGCCGGATTGCGTGGCGCCCAGGCATCGCAACAGGCGAGCGAAGCCGCCTTTGAGCGCGTCGTCGGCGTCGCGCCCGATGCCCTCGACGAGAATTCGCCGCGCCCGGTATTGCCGGCATCGCAGGAGGAAGCGCTCATGGCCGTCGAACAAACGCCCGAGGTGCTCGCCGCCGACGCACGGCTGCACGCGCTGCTGGCGAAAATCGACGTCGCGAAGTCGGCACGCAAACCAAAGCTTTCGCTCGACAGCAGCGCCGGTGAGCAAAACGATTCACAGCTCGGCCTCGACAGCTACAGCAACTGGTCTGTGCAGTTGAAAGCGTCGATGCCGATTTATTCCGGCGGCGCCATCGATGCGCGCATCGCGCAGGCACGCGCCGATGCCGCGCAGGCGCAGGCGCAGGCACAGGACGCCCGGCGTGCGGCGATCGAACGCATCAATCGCAGCTGGAACATGCTGCAGGCCGCCGACGAAGAAGTGATCGCCTATCAAGCTGCGGCGGAGGCAAACGCGCTGGCCCTGGACAATGTCCGCAAGGAACTCGAGGTCGGCACGCGCACCACCCTGGACCTGCTCAACGCCGAACGCGACAAGGTTTCCACGGAAGTGAACTTCGCGGTCAGCCGCGGCAGCCGCGCCGTGGCCGCGTTCCAGCTGCTATATGCCTGCGGGCAGCTGCGTCTTGAAGACGTGCGCTGAACTTCGCTTGCGCGCGGCAGTCCATGTTCGCATTGACGGTAATTATCGATAATCTTTAATCTGCTCCGGATCGCTGCATCGGAGTAACCGTTGGGCACGGAGTTTCTTCATGTGGATTGTCCGGATCGCGCTGCAGCGACCCTACACCTTCATCGTTCTCGCCGTGGCGATCGTGCTGCTGGGCGTGTTCACGATCATGCGCACCGCAACCGATATCTTTCCGAACATCGATATCCCGGTGGTCAGCGTCGTATGGAGCTACACCGGCCTGCCGCCCGAAGATATGGCCAATCGCATCGTGTCGTTCTCCGAACGCACGGCGCAGACCGTCGTCAATGATGTCGAACACACTGAATCGCAGTCACTGACCGGCATCGCGGTCGTCAAGTACTTCTTCCAACCCCACGTCAACGAGGATCTTGCCTTCGCGCAGATCACCGGCGTTTCGCAGACACAGCTGCGGTTCGCACCGCCGGGGATGACGCCGCCGTTCGTGCTTGCCTACAACGCGTCGAGCGTGCCGATCATCCAGCTCGCGCTGACCAGCCCGACTTTGTCGGAAGCGCAGATTTTCGACTTCGGCAACAATTTCATTCGCACCGGACTCGCGACCGTGCGTGGCGCATCACTGCCTTTTCCGTATGGCGGCAAGCAGAGACAGGTGCAAGTCGATATCGATCCTGTGGCGTTGCGCGCACAAGGGCTATCGGCACAGGACGTGACCAATGCGATCGGCGCGCAAAACCTGATCATTCCATCGGGAACTGAAAAAATCGGTGACACGGAATACTTCGTGAAGCTGAACTCAAGCCCGCTCAAAGTCGATGAACTCAACGACCTGCCGATCAAGGCCGTGAGCCGCGGGCTGGTCTATGTCCGCGATGTCGCACACGTGCATGACGGCGCAGCACCGCAAACCAACCTGGTCCGCGTCGATGGCCAGCGCGCGGTATTGATGAGCGTTCTCAAGACCGGCAATGCTTCGACCCTCGATATCATCGATCAGATCCACCACCTGCTCGGCGGCATCCAGGCCGGCTTGCCGCCGGAACTGCATGTCGCCGCGCTCGGCGATCAGTCGCTGTTCGTCCGCGCCGCGGTGGACGGCGTGATCCGCGAAGGCATCATCGCCGCCGCGCTGACCGGCCTGATGATCCTGCTGTTCCTCGGCTCCTGGCGCAGCACGCTGATCATCACCATCTCAATCCCACTGTCGGTGCTGACCTCGATCATTTGCCTGTCCGCACTCGGCGAAACGATCAACATCATGACGCTCGGCGGCCTCGCGCTCGCAGTCGGCATTCTGGTCGACGATGCCACCGTCGCGATCGAAAACATCAACTGGCACTTGGAGCAGGGCAAGGAAGTCGAAAGCGCGATCCTCGACGGTGCCCAGCAGATCGCGATGCCGGCATTGGTATCGACACTGTGCATCTGCATCGTCTTCGTGCCGATGTTCCTGCTTGGTGGTGTCGCGCGCTATCTGTTCGTGCCGATGGCCGAAGCGGTGGTATTCGCAATGCTGGCATCGTACGTGCTGTCACGGACGCTGGTCCCGACACTGGCGAAATACTGGCTGCGCATGCACGCGACGATTCACGACGCAACGTCGCGCCAGAATGCGCTGATCCACTTTCAAGGCGGCTTTGAACGCCGTTTTGCGAAGCTGCGCGACGACTACCATGCATTGCTGATGGCAACGCTGAATCAGCGCGCGATCTTTGCAATTGGATTCATGGCTTTTGGCGCCGCGTCTTTCCTGCTGGTGCCATGGCTCGGCCAGGATTTCTTCCCGACCGTCGACGCCGGCCAGATCAAACTGCATGTGCGCGCACCGACCGGCACTCGCATCGAAGACACGGCAGCGTTGTGTGATCGCATCGAGACGATGATCCGGGCGAACATTCCCGACCGCGAGATCGTCAATATCGTCGACAACATCGGCCTGCCATACAGCGGCATCAATCTGTCGTACAGCACTTCCGCGCCGGTGGGTCCGGGCGATGCCGATATCATGATCACGCTCGCGGAGGGGCATCGCCCGACGGCGGGATACGTCCGCGTTCTGCGCGACGTGCTGAATCGTAGCTTTCCCTCGACGACGTTCGCATTCCTGCCGGCCGATATCGTCAGCCAGATTCTGAATTTCGGATTGCCGTCGCCGCTCGACGTGCAGATTACCGGCAACAACGTCGGTGCCAATCGCGTCTTCGCTAATGCGCTGCTGGCAAAGCTGCGTTCGATTCCGGGTGCGGTGGATCTCCGCATCCAACAGGCTTTCGACTATCCGCAGATCGACGTGCGCGTCGATCGCAGCAATGCCCAGCAGCTCGGCTTCGCACAGCGCGACGTGGCCAGCAATCTGTTGATCTCACTATCGGGCAGCTTTCAGAGTTCGCCGACGTTCTGGGTCGATCCGAAAAACGGCGTGCAATACAACATCGCTACGCAAGCGCCGCAATACCGATTGCAATCGCTCACCGATTTGGCGATGACGCCGGTCACCAACGGTAATGGCGGCAACACCCAGCTGCTCGGCAATCTCGCTACGTTTGGACGCAGCGTCGGACCTGCGGTCGTCAGCCACTACAACGTCAAGCCGACCATCGATATTTTCGGCGCGGTGGACGGCACTGATCTCGGCACCGTTGCCAGTGCGGTGCGCGATGCCGTCGCAGCCGCGCAGCCGAACCTGCCTAAAGGCAGTGAAGTGATTGTGCGCGGCCAGGTCGAAACCATGCACTCGTCATTCCACGGCCTGCTGCTCGGGCTCTGCGGCGCGATCGTACTGATCTATCTGCTGATCGTCGTCAATTTCCAATCTTGGCTGGATCCGCTGATCATCATCAGTGCCCTGCCTGCAGCGCTCTCCGGCATCGTCTGGATGCTGTTTGCGACGCATACCACGATCAGCGTACCCGCGCTGACCGGCGCCATCATGTGCATGGGCGTCGCCACCGCCAACAGCATTCTCGTCGTCAGCTTCGCGCGCGAACGCATGAACGCCGGCGACGACGCGGCGACCGCAGCACTCGCTGCGGGCTATACGCGATTCCGGCCGGTGCTGATGACCGCGCTGGCGATGATCATCGGCATGGTGCCGATGTCGCTCGGCATCGGCGAAGGCGGCGAACAAAACGCGCCGCTAGGACGCGCTGTGATCGGCGGGCTGATGTTTGCGACGATCGCCACCCTGCTCTTCGTTCCGACGGTCTTTTCGCTCTTCCATGGTCGTCGCGGTTCGATACCGGCGCGGCACTGAACAAGGAAATCCGGCATGTCCAGCAACAAATCCCCTCCAACTTCATTGCCTTCGTCCAGCGCGGGCGGGCGCCGCGTCGCGGTGATCGCAGCCATGGTCGGCGCCCTCGCCATCGTCGTCTGGGGCATCGTCATTCGCGTCGAAGCGCGGGCTGAGCTGAAGCGGCAGGCGGCGCAGCAATCCATAGTCACGGTCACGATCACTATCGCCGGACGTGGACCGGGAAGTGAAGAACTGGTGTTGCCCGGCAGCGTCGAGGCCTTCACCCGGGCACCGATCTACGCGCGCACCAGCGGTTATCTGAAGCGTTGTCTCGCCGATATCGGCATGCCGGTGAAAACCGGACAATTGCTTGCGGAAATCGATACGCCGGAAATCGATCAGCAGTTGCGGCAGACCGAAGCCGACGTCGACACCGCCGCTGCGAACGACGCACTCGCCGCAAGTACCGCACAGCGCTGGCAGCAACTCTACGATGCACAATCGGTGTCACGGCAGGATCTTGACGACAAACTCAGTGCGGCGACCGCCGACCGCGCGGCGCTGGCGTCGGCACGCGCGAGAGTTCGGCAACTGCGTGCGCAGGAATCGTTCAAGCGTGTCGTCGCGCCGTTCGACGGTATCGTGACCGTGCGCAAGGTTGATATCGGCGCGCTGATCGACGCCGGCAGCGGCAACGGCGCGGAGCTTTTCGAGGTTGCCGATACGCGTAAGCTGCGTGTCTATGTTCTGGTTCCGCAGATCTACGCAGCGGCAGCCAAACCGGGCCTCGCCGCCGATATCCGCTTTGCGGAATATCCGGGTCGTGCGTTTCCGGCAAAACTGAAACGCACTGCCGGCGCCATCGACCCCGTCGCGCGCACACTGCTCGCACAACTTGAAATCGACAATCCGCGCGGCGAACTGCTGCCCGGCGGTTACGCCGAGGCCCACCTGCAAATGACAACGCGCGCGGACACTTTGCAACTGCCGTCGAACACACTGCTGTTCCGCGCCGACGGCCTCAGTGTCGCGACCGTCGGCAGCGACGATGTAGTCGCCTTGAAGAAAGTCACTCTTGGCCGCGATCTCGGCGCACAGGTCGAAATCCTGTCTGGCCTGGATGTCGGCGAACACGTGATCGTCAATCCACCGGATTCGATCACGAATGGCGCGAAGGTCCGCGTCGTTGAACCCGAGCCGCGCGCGGCTTCGGCGACAAAATCCTGATTGTCGGTATCTGTCATGCCTGGAATCACACCCTCCGCCGCCACGCCACCTATCGCCGGCCTGCCGCGCCAATGCATGCGCGATGAGATCCGGCGCGTGATTCTGGCGCGCATCCACGATGGCTTCTACGCGCCCGGCACGAGACTCAAGGAGCTGACGCTCGCGCGCGAATTCGAGGTAAGCCAGGCACCGGTACGCGAAGCGCTACGCGAACTGGAAATGCTCGGCGTGCTCGAATCGGAGCGCTATCGCGGCACACGGGTGCGCGCGGTGGCGCCGTCCGAAATGCGCGAGGCCTATGAGCTGCGCGGCATCCTAGAGGAAGCCGCGGCGGGGCTGGCGGCACCGCTCGCGGCAGCGGATGCCGAGGCATTGCGAGCGATGGCGGACGCGACCGCTGTGGCGGCGCGGCGCGGTGCCATCGACATCTACGCCAGATGCAACCTGCAATTTCATCGACGCATCGTCGAATTGTCAGGCAATGCGGTATTCCTACGCGTATGGGACTCGCTGGGTTGGGAAGTGCGCATGGCTGTCTCGGTACGCCAGGCCCGCGGTCGTCTGGCATCCGGTGCCGCCGACCACCGCGTCATCGCCGAAGCGCTGCGTGATGGCCGCGGCCGCGAGGCTGGCCTGCTGTTGCGGCGTCACGCGGAATCGTTCATTGCTCCCGCCGCTTCCGCAAAACGTCTACCGCGCGCGAAATCCTCGCCGCGTTAATCCGATTAGCATCGCAATCGATCGCCGAGCAGCGAGCGATTGCTCCGACTCGCGGCGACGATCAGCAGCTATGGTCGGTGGACGGATGTCCGCACTTCTTGCACTTCATCGTGGGGAGCGGCGTGGTCTCCTCATAGCCGGAACAGTTGCAACTGCTACAGCAACTCTGTGTGACATTTGGATCCTGCGAAGTGTTTGAATCCTCCGCTGCGTTTTCCATATCGTCTGCTTTGCTTTCCATAATGACCTCCTGGTCGCGAAATTCGCGATTCGAGATGCATTCAAGTCTCGTCTTGAATGCTTACCGTATCACCATAACACCAGCCGAAGCTACTTTTCTCTCACCCTCAACCTGGGTCGAAAATGCAGCAAGTTCGTGAGCGGCTATCTCCTGAGGACATGGGCGCGACGTGCTTATTTACAGACGGGTATTGTTCTCCGGTGTGGGTTAGAATTTTGGCTCGGTTGCCCGTACCGGATATGGGAATTCACTTCCACCGCATTTGAACGGCAGGGTCATCACTCTGACGGCGTGCATACATCGGATGGTGTGCTCGACATGAAATATTTCGCAGCGGCGATCGCGGCGCTTGGCTTCACGCTGTGCGCCCAAGCCAAAGGTTTCGCGACTGCTCAAGATGCGATCGCGTTGGTCCACAAGGCCATACAGCACATCAACACAGTCGGAAAAGACAAGGCCTACTCCGACTTCACTGCCAAAAATCCTGAATTCATTGATCGCGATGCCTACGTCGTCGTCTATGACATGGACGGCAAAGTGCTGGCGCATGGGCAGAATGCCAACATGGTCGGCAAGGCACTGATCGATCACAAGGATGTGGATGGCAAGGAATTCGTGAAAGAGCGCGTGGCCATGGCGAAGGCTGCTCCCAGCTTCTGGCAGGACTACAAGTTCGTTGATCCAGTGACCAAGAAGATCCTTCCAAAATCGACGTATTGCGAACGAGCCGATGACACGGTCGTTTGCGCAGGCATCTACAAACGCTGATCCGCCGGGGCAGATTTCCTAGCGCATAGGCCAACCCGCCCGCGCCAGCCCAAGGCAACCTTGGCGAGTGGCAGCTATCGGAAGATCAATATGCGGGTTGCTAATCTGAGGTATGCAATCATAGACAGACGGGAAGCGCTGTTCCGCACATGCATGAAAGTCCAACGATTGAGACGGAATTGAGACAGAGGGAGATTTTTAAATGTATCCGAGTACAAGGCGCGATTATTCCGGCTGGTTAATGGCTAGAACTGTTGTGTTGATGTCATTGCTGACGCTTGTGTTGGCCGGTTGTGCCACGCAATTGTCAGCAGAGCGCCGGCAGGTCCTCGATACCCATAAGACCGCCCTTACCGCCTCCGTTCCCTGCTGCACCTCATTCCGAGACCTCACGTATCAGTCACTAAATGCAGATGAGGAGAAGAAATTTGAGGTAGAAAACAACACACCTACCTTTGCCTTTGAGACGGGGAAAAGCCACTTCCAAGCATTTAAGCTTCCCCAGCACAGAGACATTATCCACATGGTTGTGCAGACATACTTCGTAAGGAGCGGGTCACAGCTCAACGAGTATGCATTTCTTGACGAATATGCATTTCGCCCCTCGGTGATGTTTCTGGATTCAAATTACGCTCCATTAATAACGCTTGACAGCCCGGCTCTTTCACACCCGACAGCAGGATTTGGTCTATCACGTCTGATAGCCGACATCCACAGCCCTCCAAAAGCTGCTAACGCGGAATTTGTAATTATATTTTCTGAACCCGATGTAACCGAAAAGAACGTTTGGACAAATGAAATAACGCCCAATACTGAAGGTGGATACGTAGGGGCATGGGTTACGGAACAGGTCAACGGTGGGAAAAGGGACATTGAAATTCCGTTTAGCTATGTCGGCAAGCTGTCGATCGAGGTAGAAAGTACCCCGTAGACCGTAAGCCCGCTTCTGGCACGTCAGCACCAAACGGTCCTGTCCAGCCTTGCTACCAGCTACGAACAGCCGCTTTGGGGCACGCGTGCTTGCTTGGTGGGGAAGGCTGTGCAAATGCTGGAGGGCAAGATTGGGCGGACTCCGGTTCTGTTTCACTGCATCCGGGCTAAACTTACTTCACAGGTTCAGGGCCCTTCGACACAGCGAAGCTCATCAAACCGATCAGATGAAAAAAGCTATCCCTTTTCTGATCTGCCTTCTTGCGGCGGCTTTCGCCCCTCTGATCATTCCGTTCACTGGAGGATGGCTGTTCTTCCTGCTTCACGAGTGGTTTTATCCCTCGGTGTGGGGCCTGCCTCCGCTGCAGTCGCTCATCGGCGTCTCGATCAATTGCACGGCAGTCGGGTATTTCTTCACTTGGTTCTACGCGCTGCCGCTGGTGTTCATTCTCCGGCGCTTGAACCGGTACCGGCTCCGCTATCTTCTGGTGGCCGGCGCGATGCCGGCGCTGAGCCTTCCGTTCTGGCAGGCGGACTGGGCGATCTCCGTCCTGCCCGTATTGATTGCTGGAATGTCCACGGCGTATGTTTTCTGGCGATTGACGAATCTTGGCGTGGCTCAATTGACCCGGGCGGAACATCGCCCCGCCCATTGATTGGACTTTTCCCGCAGAATCGACGAATTCACGGGTTTGATGTACATGCGATTTCCAGCCGAGGCTGTGTAAAAACATGGCGTGAGGTTTGCTGCGGATCGCTTTGTCATTGTGAGTGACGGAGCATCTGATGAAGCGATTTATCGAGGGCGAGGATCGGTCACAGAGCGTGTTGTTTC